>Ga0209598_10004040_pt1 | contig 10900 bp, 11 predicted proteins | sample M_140807_EF_Meta_FD_187317 | JGI IMG/M metagenome (GOLD analysis project Ga0209598, IMG submission 187317) | Freshwater microbial communities from Lake Montjoie, Canada to study carbon cycling - M_140807_EF_MetaG (SPAdes) (version 2) | ecosystem: Environmental > Aquatic > Freshwater > Lake... | reverse complement strand
TCGCGGCACGGAGATCTGAGGCAAATTTTGCACCCATATATTTTGCCGCTTGTAATAGTCGGGCACGATCAAAGCTTCTTGATCGGGAATCAAATCCTGAATCCGCATGCCTTGCACCCATGCGTGGCGCAGCGGCTGAGCGACCGCCCCTTTCAGGGTGACTGCATTGTCAAAAGCGGGACTGATACCCAGCAAAGTGATGACATCGCCGTCTTGAAGGGCCAATTGCAAACCGTTCGTTTGCAACGGAATATCTTGCACGATGCGTGCGGGTGTGCGGCCCGGCTGAATGCGTTCCAACACCGCCTTTTGGGCATTGGCCAATCGAGGTACCCCCCCGCCCAGCGATACCACGTCCTGCAAAGTTTGACCCGGTTTGAGCTCATAAATCGCAGAATGATCCCAGGCACCTGTCACGGCAACACGGGGACCCACAGGCGGAATCACAATCACATCACCCGATTGCAAAGTCATATCATTGGATTTGTCACCCTTGGCAAGAAAATCGTATAAATCCAATGTGGTGATGCGCTTGCCCGCTCGCTTGAGCTCAATTGCTCGCATACTGCCATTGTGATCGGGGCCACCACTGGCAAACAAGGCATTCACCAAAGTGGCCAAACTGCTCAGCGTGTAGGTGCCGGGCTGGCGGGCCTGTCCCACCACATACACGGTGATGCCACGCAACCGACCCATGCTGACATTGAGATTTACATTATTGAAGACACTTGCAACACTTTTGCGTAACTGAGACTCCACATCTTTGACGGCCGTGCCGGCCAACGTGACTGCGCCAATCTTGGGCAAAAAGATCTGACCTTGGCGGTCAATGGTATGGCTCCCCACATAGTCCACCGCGCCCCAAATCTGAACCCGGACTTCGTCACCCACGCCAAGCTTGTAGTCGACAGACGGTGGCGTCGTGGCATCGGCTGCAAAAACATCGGAGCGCTCAAACAAATCCTCGCCATAGTGTTTCAGCCATTGCCCTGTTGACTCTTCCACAAAGCGCTGGAACTGACTGAGCTTGATTTTTTGCAAGGCAGCAGAGTCAACTGCGGGCTTGGCACTGCCTCGTGCAGGACTGCGGTCCAATTCCAAAGTCGGCACCTCAGCCGCGAGCGCATTCGGATTTCGCTGAGCTCTAGATGAATCGGCAGGCGCATCAGCAACACCAGGGTTGCGTGTCATCTGCATGAAACTGCTCGATTCCGGCTTGGACGGCGTGAAGAACGACTGCGCACTCACCTGTGAAGCGAGCACCACACCGAAAATCAGCAAGGTTCTGCGCATGGCACTCCAATGTAGGTTCGTCAATCTGCGAGACATGTCGGCCTTAAAGCATTGTGTATGAAGCGATCCATCAGTTGCCGGGCGCCTCACATGGGGGCTGAAGATCCGAATCGCCGATCACACCTTGAAAACCAATGCATGGCTTCTTCCAGTCGAGCGGTTTTAAAATCGGGCCACAGGTCGTCAGTGAAAAAAAGTTCAGCATAGGCTGACTGCCACAACATGAAATTACTGATGCGGGATTCGCCCCCCGTGCGAATCAGCAAATCAACTTCGGGCGCATCGGCCGTACTCAAAAATGGTGCCAAGGCCCCTTCAGTCAAACTTTGTACATTGTCCTCTGGATGGGCTGCCTGCCAAGAGCGCACCGCTTGAACCATGTCCCAGCGCCCGCCATAATTGGCAGCGATTTGCAATGTAATTTTTCGATTGCCAGCGGTCTTTTCCTGGGCATGCAAAATCAGTTGCTGCAACTTGGTATCAAAGCGGCTCACATCGCCAATGACTTTGAGGCGCACGCCATGGGCATTCATGCTGTCAACCTCTTTTTTCAGATAGGTCATGAAAAGGCCCATCAAACCCAATACTTCCTCTTCAGGGCGTTTCCAATTTTCTGTGCTGAAGGCAAACAGACTCAAGTAAGAAACCCCTTTTTGGGCACAAAACTCAACGATTGCTCGAACCCGTTTGGCGCCAGCCGCATGTCCCAAGGCTGCAGGCATGAATCTGTTTTTAGCCCAACGTCGATTGCCATCCATGATGATGGCAATATGCTGAGGAAGGATGTGCGAAGGACTGGCAGTCAAAATGTAAGCAGCTTTAAAATTCAAGAAAACATAACTTAAACATCATCGATTCTAGCGATCACTTGCAAGCATCTGCCAACTTGAAACAATCAATCCACTTCGATTTGATGGTGCTCAACCTGAACCACGGTCGGACGACCCAAAATCTCGAGTAAAACAGCAATGCGCTTGCTACCCACAACCTGAACCAAGCCCTGAAGATTGGCCAAAGCAGTGTGTTTCAAACGCACACTTTGGCCAACCCGAAAAGTACTGGCCTGAGCAATGGTAATGTCATTCCGGCTCGCTTCCATTTCCCGAATGAGAACGATTAATTCGTCTTGAATCCGTGCCGGCTCAAAACCAAATCGAACCAGGTTATTTACACCCTTGGTGGATCGGATCGTGCTCAGACTTTGCTGACCCTGTTGGGCTCGGAAAAATATATACCGTGGAAACATGGGTTCAAATTGGGGCGTGGAACCTTGCTCTGTTTTTTTGAATTTTTTATAAAGTGGTAGATAAACCTCAAAGCCCTGTTGCCGGAGATTGACTTGCGCAACATCCTCCAAACGTGGTTTTGTGTAGGCAAGGTACCACTGATTATCTGGTTCAGGTAGAGTCATAAATTCACTTGTCAATCCGAAGTTTTTCATAAAACACAGACTTGACGGGCTTTTGAATCGAGTTTCCCATTAAAAAAAGCCCCTGCGTGGGGCTTTCGAGATCTGTCGCCAAAAGGTATCAGGCAATCAGGTACTTTGCACGATCTTGGCCATCAATCCATTTAGGTGCTTTGCCGCGACCAGTCCAAGTTTGACCCGTAGCCGGATCCAGGTACTTTGGGGCTACTTTGCTCACGGATTTCGATCCACTCACTTTGGCACTGCGACCCGAAGGGAACACATCCTGAACCGTCAGCCCAAATTCAGCAATAATTTCCCGCACTTTTTGCACGGCCTGAGCAATTTCACGCTGACGCGCACCTTCAATGGCTTGCTCTAAGACTTCACGCTGCTGAAGTAATTCTTTATAAGAAGAGGTCATAATTTTTTCCATAGATAATTAATTAAGGATGCCATTCTACTATATTTTAAAGTTATGAAAATGATATTTTGATAAATATCAGATGAGGGCTTGATTATCAGCCTGCATTGCATTGACTTTATCAATTCTTCGACCTTCAATAACAAGAACTTCGAACACCCACCCGCCACAACTGACTTTTTCATGCACTTGAGGCAAATGCCCCAATTGCGCCAAAATCAATCCAGCCAAAGTGTTATATATTCCGCGCTCTTCTCCAGGGAGTTGCTTGATATCCAAGCGGGCTTTCAGTTCATTGAGGGGCATCAAGCCGTCGAGGAGCCACGTGCCGTCCGGGTGCTGGGTAGCCCACGCGTCGATTTGGGCCACGGGTTGCAACTCACCTGTGATCGCTTCCAGTAAATCGCGAGGTGTAAGCAAGCCTTGCACCACACCATATTCGTCCACCACCAACACCATGCGTCCTGATTGATCCCGCAATTGCTCAAGTAACTCCATGCCGCTGAGCGTTTCAGGTACAAAAGTAGCCGGGTTGATATGAGGCTCAAGTTCGTCCGTGCTGTCCAGCGGCAATGACAAGAGCTTGGCGACACTGATCAAACCCAGCACATTGTCCAAGCTGCCTCTGCAAACGGGGTACCAAGAGTGACCGGCCTGTCCATTTTGCCCGCTGGCCACTTGCAGGGCCTGGGCCGGCGAGAAGCCCGCGTCCAGCCATTGAATGTCCGAGCGGGGAACCATCAAGGAAGCCAAGCCTCGATCGTCCAAGTGAAATACATTACGCACCATCTGGTGTTCATGCTGATCGATCAGGCCCGCATCCACACCTTCTTCAAGGCTGGCGGTGATTTCCTCTTCCGTCACAGCCCTGTTACCGGAAGTGTCAATGCGCATGAGCTTGAGTACGCTTTGGGTGGTGAGCGACAGCAAACCAACAAAAGGTTGGGCGACCATGGCCAGCCAAGTCATGGGACGGGCTACCAACCTGGCTGTAGCTTCAGGGTGTAACTGGCCAATGCGTTTGGGCACAAGCTCGCCAAAAATAATGGTCGTGAATGTAATCGCAGTGACCACAAGGGCCGTCGCAGCGATGGCTGCAGCCGAAAGGGTCATGCCCAAGCCCACCAGCCATGCTGCCACGCCGTCACTGAAAGCCGCCTCGCCCACAATGCCATTGAGCACGCCAATGGATGTGATGCCGACTTGCACTGTGGACAAAAATTGCGTGGGTTTTTCAAGCAATTGAAGGGCCGCCGCCGCGCCTTTGTCTCCCGCTTCGTCCATGGCGGCCAAGCGGGCCTTTCGGCTCGCGGCCAGTGCCAGCTCGGACATGGCGAACACGCCGTTGAGCAGCGTCAAAAATGCAATCAGCAAAAAGTCCATAGTCTCTATTGTGCCGTGCCTGTATGCCCCTTATGCAGGACAATGCTTCAACGAATGGAGGAACGGATTCATGGCGGTTTATTTGGTGGGCGACATTCAGGGCTGCGACTCGGCTTTCGCCCGCTTGTTGGCAGCGCTGGATTTTTCCCCCAGCCGGGACGCCCTCTATGTTTTGGGCGACATGGTCAATCGGGGCCCTGAATCTGCAGCCACCCTGCGCAGATTAATGGGCATGGGCCACAGCGTGCAATGCGTCCTTGGCAACCACGATTTGCATTTGCTGGCGGTGGCGCATGGCGTGCGGCCAGCGGGTCGGCGCGACACATTGGCATCCGTGCTCGAGGCGCCAGATGCAACGAGTCTGTTGAACTGGCTGCGCCAGCAACACCTGGCCATTTCTGCACACGGCATCTTGATGGTCCACGCCGGCGTCTTGCCCAGTTGGACTGTGGCGCAAACACTGGCCTTGGCTGACGAAGTTACCACGGTGCTCCGCAGCCACCAGCTTGGCCATTTTTTGCAGAACCTGTATGGCGATACACCCAGCCAATGGCATGACGACCTGTCTGGCAACGACCGCTTGCGGATGGTCATTAACGCCCTGACCCGCTTGCGTTTTTGCTCCACCGAGGGCCTGATGGAGTTCGAGACCAAGGAAGGCGCAGGCACTGCACCCAAGGGCTTCATGCCATGGTTTGATGTGCCCGGTCGCTTGACTGCAGGAGAAACAGTGGCCTTCGGGCACTGGTCTACCTTGGGTTGGTTAGGCCGCTCGGATGTGATCGGCTTGGACACAGGTTGCGTGTGGGGCGGCTGCCTCACGGCGTTAAGACTTGGGGATTCGCCAGCGACCCATGAGCGCATTCAGGTGAAGTGCGAGCCCGCCCAAGAACCCTGAAACAGCCAAGCTGTTATGGTTGATCCCCATGTCGCATGTACCGCTTTCCAAATTACCTCGGTTTGACCCCCGCCTTGTGGCCATTGAGGGTATTGACGCCCATCTTCCGGCCATTTCGCCCCAAGCCTTATCGCCTCAGGCCTTGCGCGCAAGATTTGACAAGCCTCCAGATTGGTCTCCCGAGGTCGTGCGCGAACCTAATTTCAGCCAGCGCCCCGCTACACAGGCCGCCGTGTTGATTGCGCTGGTCATGCGCGGGCCTGAGGGCCAAACACCCCATGTGCTGCTGACCCAGCGGGCGGCGCACATGAATACACATTCGGGACAGGTGGCTTTTCCTGGCGGTAAGTTAGACCCCACAGACGCAAGTTTGCAAGCCACTGCTTTGCGAGAAGCCGAAGAAGAAGTGGGCCTGCATGCGAAGCATGTTCAAATTTTGGGCGAATTACCGATTTACGTCACAGGAACAGCATTTTCTGTCACTCCAGTGGTGGCCTTGGTTTCTGCGAATCTGGAAATCGCACCGAACGCCGACGAAGTGGCCGACGTTTTTGAAGTTCCTCTTGCTTTTTTGATGGACCCAGCAAATCACCGCAGACATGTATTTGATGCCAATGGTGTTACAAGACAATGGTTTTCGATGCCGTATGTAGAGCAGCGCCAGCAAGCACCTGGGAAAACTCAGGAGATTGAACGTTTCATTTGGGGTGCCACGGCAGGCATGTTGCGCAATTTTTACCGATTTCTGGCCGCTTAGGGCTTCGCGCTTTATGATGTGACATGAGTTTTTTTTCAATTTTCCTGGCCTTGGTGATTGAGCAAGTGCGTCCTCTTTCCGGGGTGCATTTTTTGCACAACAGCTTGCGAAAATGGGCTACTTGGGTGTCTCGGAATCTGGATGCGGGACATAAAACCCATGGCTGGCTGGCATGGTCAGTGACTGTGGGGGTCCCTTCGTTGCTGGTTTTGCTCGTCCATTGGTTGCTGGCGCTGACTTTGGGTTGGGTCTTTGCTGTGGCTTGGAATGTGGCCCTGCTCTATGTCACGCTGGGATTCAGACAGTTCAGCCACCACTTCACCGACATTCGTGATGCCCTGGAAGAGGGAAACGAAAATGGGGCACGCGAGTTATTGGCCCAATGGCAGCAAGTCGACGCCAGCGCATTACCCCGCAGCGAGATCGTGCGGCACGTGATTGAGCATTCGGTCATCGACGCACACCGGCACGTATTTGGTGTTTTTTTTTGGTACGCGGTGTTGTCCGTGATTGGGCTGGGCCCGGTCGGCGCAGTGGCTTACCGAGTTGCAGAATTCACTTCCCGCTTCTGGTCAACAGGTTCGGCCCAACCCTATGACTCTCCGATGGTCAGTTCGTCGCTCACCCAAGCCACCGCGCAAGCTTGGCAAAGCTTGGACTGGCTGCCTGCTCGCGCCACGGCATTAGGCTTTGCCATTGTGGGCAGTTTTGAAGATGCCATGGATGGGTGGCGCAACCATGCACAAAAATTTCCAAATGACAATGATGGCGTGATCTTGGCCGCAACCTCAGGAGCAATTCATATTCAATTGGGCGGCGCAACGCTGAAGTCAACTCAAAGCGATGACACCGAACTTGATGCCTCCAATCTCAATTCGGGCAGCAGCAGCACAACTGGGCGCCTGCCTGAAGTTGCGCACTTTGCCCAAGTGGTGGGTCTGGTTTGGCGAACCGTCGTGATGTGGTTGGTGCTGGTGGCCTTGCTGACTTTGGCCAATGTGTTGGGTTGATCACCAGCGTTGCTGACCTAACTCGTCAAACAATTGCTTGTAAATGCGGTGTCTTCTGGCGCTGATGGCGCCCAATCCGGTTTCGGCTTCAACCTGGGCGAGCACACCACAACCGGGTTCATGCAAATGGGTACAGTTGTAAAAACGGCATTGGCTGGCATGGGCCTTGATGTCTGGCATCAAGTGAGCCAACTGTGTCGGCGCAATGTGGTGCAAGCCAAACTCTTGAAACCCTGGTGAGTCAATCAATGCGGTCCGTTGGTCGGTCTCACTGACAATGCTGTCGACCCAGTACCAAGTCGTTGTCGTGGTCGTGTGTTTGCCGGAATTGAGCGCTTGCGAAATTTCACCGGTGACTACCTGCGCACCAGGCACCAAGGAATTGATGAGTGTGCTTTTGCCAGATCCTGAAGGCCCCAACACCAAGCTGGTCCGGCCCCCCAGGAGTTTCAGCAATTGCGCCTGACCTTGTGCCGCAACAGGTGACAAGGGCCGGTCTTGGTCAGGATGATCCGCCTGCAACTGCGCCTCCTTCAAGCTCAGGGGCACCATGCTGTATCCCATGTCACGGTAAGGAGACAAGCGCTGCCACGCCAAGTCAAAGGGCGCACCCAAATCGCTTTTATTCAGGGCAATGATGGGTTGGATCTTTTCGGCCTCAGCCGCGATCAAGGCCCGCGTCAGTTGGGTTTCTGAAAATTCGGGTTCTGCGGCAATCAAAATCAACACCTGATCAAGATTGGCCGCAAAGGACTTGGTTCGAATTTCGTCTTGGCGATAGAACAAATTTCGCCGGGTTTCAACCCGTTCAATGGTGCCTTCGTCTGTGGCCGCTTGCCATCTCACGCGGTCACCCACCACGGACTGGCTCTTTTTACCTCGCGGGTGGCAGATCAAACGTTGGCCTGTCGCGGTTTCAACAACACAATGCCGCCCGTGTGAGCCGACCACCAAGCCCGTGTTCAAAGCCGCACCATCAGTCAAAGCCTGTGCTTTGGCGGCTTTGGTCTGGGTTCGTTTCATGCCTGCTCTTTCGCCGGAAACAGCTGTTTTTCAAGGGCTTGGGCTGCATCGAAATCCAATACGCTCAAGCCTTTAACGTCATGTGTTTGCCAACGCACGGTACAACGCTTGTAACTGATCAAGAGCTCAGGATGGTGATTGCGCTGCTCCGCAATCCAAGCCACGGCATTGGCAAAAGCCATCGTTTCTAAAAATGCTGGGAAGTGCCAGGTTTTTTCGATACAGATATCGGGGCCATCGCCCGACAATACCCAGCCAGGGATGCCGCTCAAGGCCGCTACGATCTGCGTGGGTTTGAGAGCCGCGGTCATGATGAGGCTTGCATCCGAGCCAAACGCACGCTGGCCGGTGGATGCGAGTAGTAGAACTTGACGTACCAAGGGTCGGGTGTCAGTGTGGAAGCATTGTCCTGGTACAGCTTCAAAAGTGCTGACGCCAGATCTGAGCCGGCCGCTTGTGTGCAGGCATAGGCATCGGCCTCAAACTCTTGTTGGCGAGACCGCCAGGATGAAAGTGGCGCCATAAAAAAGGTGAACACCGGCGTGACCAGCATGAAGAGTACCAAGGCCAGCGCATTGTTGGGCCCCGTCATGCTGGGCAATACACCTAAACCGGTATAAAACCAGGCTTGCTGGCCCAGCCAACCCAACAGGGCCAAGCCTGCCAGACTGAGCGTGAAACTGGTGGCCATCATTTTCAAAATATGGCGATGTTTGAAATGACCCAGCTCATGGGCCAGCACAGCCTCCATTTCTGCAGGGCTGAGTTGTTGCAGCAAAGTGTCAAAAAACACCACCCGCTTGCTGGCCCCGAAGCCCGTGAAAAAGGCATTGGAATGGGCTGAACGGCGGCTGCCGTCCATCACAAAAAAACCTTTTGCAGTGAAACCTGCGCGCTGCATCAAGGCATTGACTCGGGCCTTGAGCGACTCATCTTCTAAGGGCGTGAATTTGTTGAACAAAGGCATGATGACGTTCGGTGCGATCGCCATGATGAACAATTGAAAGCCCACAAACGCGGCCCAGGCCCAGGCCCACCACTGAGCGCCACCGGTTTGCATCAACCAAAGCACCAACCAGACCATGGGAACCCCCAAAAGCAAACCCAGAACCAAACCTTTCAGTGCATCGGAAAACCATAAGCGCCAAGTCGTTTTATTGAAACCAAAAGCCTGTTCAAGCACAAAGGTTTGGTACAAGGACAAAGGCAAGCCGATCAACCCGCCAATGAAGGAGAAGCTCAAGACCAAGGCGATTTGTTGCGTCATGCCTGCGCCGAACCATCCGAGCAAGACCGTGTTCAATGCGTCCAAACCGCCCAGCAAAGTCCAAGCCAACAAGCACGCCGCATCTATGGCAATGTCGAGTTGCGACAAGCGAATTTTGGCAACCGTGTAGTCGGCCGCTTTGTGGTGGTCGACCAGCCCAATGGTGCCGGCAAAAGGCACGGGCACAGCACCTCGGTGACGGCCCACATACCGCACCTGGCGGGTATTGAGCCAAAACTTGAGCAGCACGTTACACAACAATGCCACAGCCAATGCTAGAGAGAGATTGAAAGACGAATTCATGGTTGCCAAGTGTAGAGCTTTGTTCAGCGACAATCATGGCATGCCTGAGAACACCCCTACGTCGACACAAATTCCCGTCGCAGCACCGAAACTGCCCAAATCTGACCAGAATCTGGTCTGGATCGACTGCGAAATGACCGGACTGGACCCTGAAAAAGAACGTTTGCTGGAAATTGCGGTGATCGTGACCGACCCGCATCTGAGCTTGCGCATTGAAGGCCCCGTGCTGGTCATCCATCAAAGCGATGAGTTGCTGGGCAAAATGGATGCGTGGAACCGTGGCACACATGGCAAGAGCGGTTTGATCGACAAGGTCAAAGCCTCCGTCATGACAGAACTTGAGGCTCAAGAACTGATTGTGGGTTTTTTGCGTAAATACGTGCCCAAGAGCGCGTCACCCTTGTGCGGCAACACCATCAGTCAAGACCGGCGCTTTTTGGTCAAATTCATGCCCAAACTCGAAGCTTATTTGCATTACCGCAATCTGGACGTGAGTACCCTCAAAGAGCTTTCTCGTCGCTGGCGACCTGAGGTGTTCAGCAGCTTTAAAAAGAAACAACGTCACACCGCACTGGCCGATGTCCATGAGTCGATCGACGAGTTGATCCATTACCGGGACCAGTTCATTCGATTGACCTGAAGAACGCGTTCCTGCTTAATTAGAAATAATTTCAGGGAAAACCCGTACTTTCTTTTAAAACTGTGCCATAATTAAAGGCTGCACAGAAATTTCTGCGCTACTCACATCTCCCTTCATGCCTTGACTCATTAAGAGTCACTCGTCTGGGAAGGTCTTGAACCTTCCAAAACAGCACTGAGCACCGTTTGATGGTTGATGTTTTTCCAACCACTGAACGGCGCCAACCGCAGCCTTTGCGGAACGTCGTGCATGAGAATACATATGACTGACACGATTGCCGTGCAGGACGACTTGTCGCCTGCCGAAAACATTTCCATCGATTCCACGCTTGCTGCGACAGAAACAACAACCGCCGCGACACCCGCATTGCTGATCCAAGCTGCTGCTGTCGCTATGCTGGTTGGCGAACCTGAAACAAGCAAGCCCCCTGCCGCTAACGTTGCCGATGCCGATGCCGAAAACGATGTTTCTGCCAAGCCTGAAGCACCCAATGG
>Ga0209598_10004039_pt1 | contig 10905 bp, 12 predicted proteins | sample M_140807_EF_Meta_FD_187317 | JGI IMG/M metagenome (GOLD analysis project Ga0209598, IMG submission 187317) | Freshwater microbial communities from Lake Montjoie, Canada to study carbon cycling - M_140807_EF_MetaG (SPAdes) (version 2) | ecosystem: Environmental > Aquatic > Freshwater > Lake... | reverse complement strand
AGCAACGCCCAGCTTAAAGATTTGGCTCAATTTTTTGCTCATTTCAAATAAGTTTTAACTCGCAGCGCGCCTTCCCGCAAAATGGCGGGATCATGCCCATAGACCCGCCTCCTAGCTTTCGCCGAGCGCCCCAGCCCATAGGCGTTGCCCAAACAGCCTCTTCATCCGCCACCAGCCGCTTGAACAAGCGCATGGCGGAATTGGGGCTGTGTTCTCGGCGCGAGGCCGACGAGTGGATTGCCAAAGGCTGGGTCAAGGTCAACGGGCAAGCCGCCATCATGGGCAAGCAGGTTTTACCCAGCGACCGGATAGAAGTGGATCCGCAAGCCAACCGGCACCAAGCCACGCAGGTGACCGTGTTGCTTCACAAGCCCATGGGTTTTGTGAGCGGTCAAGCCGAAGATGGCCACACCCCCGCTGTCACCCTCATACAGGCCAACAACCGCTGGGCGCAGGACAATGCGCGCTTCTTTTTTCACTACTCCCAGCTGCGTGGCTTGGCCCCGGCGGGTCGGCTGGATATCGACTCCACCGGGCTGCTGGTCCTGACCCAAGATGGGCGGGTAGCCCGCCAATTGATCGGCGAGGATGGCGCCACTGAAAAAGAGTATTTGGTGCGGGTGAGCTACGCAGGCGGCGCCGTAACCACCCAGGTACAACAAGCTTTTCCGGCCGAACAGCTCCAAAGGCTGCGCCACGGCTTGAGTCTGGATGGACAGCCCCTAAAACCTGCCCAAGTGAGCTGGGAAAACCCCGAACAACTGCGTTTTGTGCTGACCGAAGGCAAAAAACGTCAAATCCGCCGCATGTGCGAGCAAGTGGGCCTGCTGGTGGTGGGCCTCAAGCGGGTGCGCATTGGCAAGGTCATGCTGGGCAACTTGCCGGTGGGGCAATGGCGTTACTTGGCGCCGCACGAAAAGTTTTAAGCCGTCAGAACTTGAAATTTTGGGCCCGGCCACCATGTGGCGATTACTGCAGATGGACCTCAGCTGCATGCTTTCAACCTTAGACATTTCAAATCCATGAGCAAACAAACCCATTCCTTTCAGGCCGAAGTGGCCCAACTCCTGCACCTGGTGACGCATTCTTTGTATTCCAATAAAGAGATTTTTCTGCGCGAACTCATCTCCAACGCCTCAGACGCCTGCGACAAGCTGCGTTTTGAGGCCCTAGAAAACAGCGCTCTGTATGAAGACGCTTCCGACTTGCGGGTGCGCATCACCCTAGACAAAACCGCCAAAACGCTCACCATCACCGACAACGGCATTGGCATGAGCAGCCAAGAGGCCATTGACCACCTGGGCACCATTGCCAAAAGCGGCACCCGCGACTTCATGAGCAAGCTCAGTGGCGACCAAAAAGCCAACGCCAGCGAACAAGGCCAGCTGATTGGCCAGTTTGGTGTGGGTTTTTACTCGGGCTTCATCGTGGCCGACAAAATTTCGGTAGAAACCCGCCGTGCGGGCGCTAAACCCGAAGAAGGCGTGCGCTGGACCAGTGGCGGCACCGGCGACTTTGAGGTGGAAGCCATCACCCGCGCAGAGCGAGGCACCAGCGTGATCTTGCACCTGCGTGAAGATGCCAGCGACTACCTGAACACTTGGCAAGTGAAGAACATCGTCAACAAATACTCCGACCATATTTCTTTGCCCATTCAAATGCTCAAAGAAGAATGGAAAGAAGGCCAAGACAACCAGCCCGGAGAAATGGTCACCACAGGCGAATGGGAAACCATCAACAAAGCCAATGCCATTTGGTCCCGCTCCAAAAAAGACGTGTCCCCTGAGCAGCACCACGAGTTTTACAAACAAATCAGCCACGACTTTGAACCACCCCTCTCGTGGAGCCACAACCGCGTGGAAGGCGGCACCGAATACACCCAGTTGCTGTACGTACCTTCCAAGGCACCGCATGATTTGTGGAACCGCGAGCGCAAGGGCGGCCTGAAACTGTATGTGAAGCGCGTGTTCATCATGGACGACGCCGAGGCGCTGCTACCTAATTACCTGCGCTTTATCAAAGGCGTGGTGGATTCAGCCGACCTGCCGCTGAACGTGAGCCGTGAGCTGCTGCAAGAAAGCCGCGATGTGCGCGCCATTCGCGAAGGCAACACACGCCGCGTGCTCGGCCTGCTGGAAGACTTGGCCGCCCACAATGAGCACTCAGCCCCAGAGGCTGCCACAGATAAAGACGCCGTGACCGATGTGGTGAGCGAAGAGGACCAAGCCAAAGAAGGCAAATACGCTCAGTTTTATGCCGAGTTTGGATCGGTGCTTAAAGAAGGTTTGGGCGAAGACTTTGCCAACCGCGAACGCTTGGCCAAATTGCTCCGTTTTGCTTCCAGCACCACCGACACGAGCAATGTGTCTCTTGGCGACTACAAAGCCCGCATGAAAGAAGGCCAAGAAGCCATTTACTACATCACCGCCGACAGCTTGGCGGCCGCCAAAAACAGCCCACAGCTCGAAGTGTTCCGTAAAAAAGGCATCGAAGTACTGCTTATGACCGACCGGGTCGACGAATGGGCTCTGGGCTTTTTGAATGAATTTGAGGGCACTGCCCTGCAAAGCGTGGCTAAAGGTGCGGTGGACTTAGGCAAGCTCCAGGACGAAGCCGAGAAAAAAGCCACCGAAGAAGCCGCCGAAACCTTCAAGCCAGTGCTGGCCAAGCTCAAAGAAGCCCTCAAAGACAAGGCAGAAGACGTGCGCGTGACCAGCCGACTGGTGGATTCACCCGCCTGCTTGGTGGTGCAAGACGGCGGCATGAGCCTGCAGCTCTCGCGCATGCTCAAGCAAGCGGGCCAAAAAGCGCCCGAAACCAAACCCGTGCTGGAAGTGAACCCCGAACATGCACTGGTCAAGCGGCTGGATGGTTCGGTGCACTTTCATGACCTGGCGCATATTTTGTTTGACCAAGCCTTGTTGGCCGAAGGCGGTTTGCCCGAAGACCCCGCCGCTTACGTCAAACGCGTCAACGCGCTATTGGTTTAACGGCTACACCATCAATGCGGGGTCTTGCATGGCCTCGCATTGGTCCTGCAGCATTTGGATCTGACCCTTCCAGTAATCACTGCTTCCAAACCAAGGGAAGTTGATGGGGAAGGTGGGGTCGCTCCAACGCTGCGCCAGCCACGCGCTGTAATGGATGAGCCGCAGCGTTCGCAAAGGCTCCACCAAAGCCAGCTCCCGCCGGTCAAATCGGCGAAACTGCTCGTAGCCTTCTAGCAAGCAACTCATCTGAAACGTGCGCTGCGCGCGGTCGCCGCTGAGCAACATCCACAAGTCTTGAATGGCCGGCGCCATGCGCGCATCGTCCAGGTCCACAAAATGGGGCCCAGGTCCTTGGGCGGCAGGCACATCGGTGGGCGTCCACAAAATATTGCCCGCATGGCAGTCGCCGTGAACTCTTATGAACGCAATGGGGTCATCGTCTGGGGTTGCACTCTCAGGCGCCTGAAGGGCTTTGAAGCTGGTCAACACCTCCAAAGCTTCTTGAAAGGCGCGCTCCCATTGGGTCTGCACGTCCAGCGGAATCAGCTCTTGCGTCAATAAAAGCTCGCGGGAAGCCAGTGCAAAAGTCTCCACGTTCAAACTGGGGCGGTGCGCAAAGGCCTGCTGCTCGCCCACCACATGTATTCGGGCCAAAAACCGCCCAATCCATTCCAGTACCTCTGGTTGATCCAATTCTGGCGGACGACCACCGCGCCAAGGGCTGACTGAAAACGCAAACCCGCCAAACTGGTTCAGAGTGGATGGCCCATCACGACCCTTTGCCTGAGCCTGCGCCATGCCTTCAGGCAAGTGCATCGGCCCAACCACGGGCACTTCGGCCTCGATCAACTGTTGTGCAAAGGTGTGTTCTTCCAGTATTTGATCGGGGGTCCAGCGGTCGGGGCGGTAAAACTTGGCGACTACCGCAAGTCCGTTGTCCAAGTGGACCTGGTAGACGCGGTTTTCATAAGAACTCAGCGCCTGCAGGCGACCATCTCCCCATAAGCCCACGCTGGCTAGGGCGTCCATCACCACATCTGGGGTAAGGCTCTCAAAGGGATGGGGTGCAACTGACATGCCCCAAGCTTAGTGCTTATTGAAAAGTGACGGTTTGTCAGACAACTTCCTACAAGAAGTAGCGCCACCTGCCGACTTCACTTATTGAGAGCGAGGCCTAAAGTAGATCACGTCCACTTTGGATGCATATCGAGGATAAACCATGCAAAACGATCTTATTTCGCTCAACCCCTTCAGCCTCATGATGGAGCCAGAAAACGTGCTCCAAGCCATGGAGCAGTCCACCACCTTGCGCAGCCTCAAGCGCCGCGTCTTGCGTCCCTTGGACAAACCCCTGATTCCGTATGCCAAGGGCAAGAACCCCTACGAAGACATTGATCAGGAAATTGAGCTGGAACTTGACCAAGATTTTGACGCTGCTCAAGAGCACATTCAGTAAAACCTTGGTGTTGATTATTGCGCCTTGGTTTGGGCTTGCAGTATCAGTGCCCCGTGATCGATGAAGATGTCCCCTTGGGGGGATAGAGCTAAAAACTCCCGCTCCTGCGCAGTCAACTTGGCCTCACGTTGTTGCGCCAAATCCAAGCAGGCCTGAGCTGCACGGGCTTTTTCAGGCTTACCCTCTTGCAGCATCACCGCAGCTGCGCGCAATTGTTGAATTTCACGCGCCAAACTTGCTGCCACTCGGGCCCGCTCAGCGCCCTCCTGTGACTCAACCACCGTACAAATAATTGGGCAGCCACAAAGTGAGCTGGGGCCACAAATACATGAGCACCATACACAGAATCACGATCAACATGTAAGGCATCATGCCGGCAAAGATTTGGTTGATGGTGACGTGCGGCGGCGAAACCCCTTTAAGATAAAAGGCCGACATGGCTACCGGCGGCGACAAGAATGCCGCTTGCAAATTCACAAACACCAACACCCCCCACAATAGGGGATCGACCTGAAAGTGCTGCAGCAATGGCAAAAAGATGGGCACAAAAATCACAATGATTTCCGTCCACTCCAGCGGCCAACCCAGCACAAAAATAATGGCCTGAGACAACAATAAAAACTGAATAGGGGTGAGGTTCATGGACATCACCCACTCCTCCACCAAACGCTGCCCGCCCAAAATCGCAAAAACGGCCGAGAACAAAGCAGAGCCCACAAACAACCAACACACCATGGAAGTGGTTTTAGCGGTCAAAAACACCGCCTCTTTGATGCGTTCCAAGTTCAGGGTGCCGGCGCTCCAAGCCATTAAAAAGGCGCCAGCAGCGCCCACCGCAGCAGACTCGGTCGCGGTGGTGATGCCAAACAAAATCACCCCCAGCACTACAAACGTCAGTATGGCCAAAGGCATGACCGAAGTGATGAGCATGGACAAAATTTCGTATTGCTCGGCATCAAAGCGCCAGTAGTACCAAACCAAAAAGCCCAAGGCAACCAAGCAAGCCACCGCAAAACCTGAATAAAAGCCTTCGGGCACAGGCTCAGCCTTGGGGGCGTTCACGCCTTCACCAGCGCCCATTTCTTGCAAGGGCTCTTCTGGTGCAGCTGCAGACTCTTGCAGAGTAGGTGTTGCCCCCATTTCTTGCAAAGGTTCGTCTTCAGCAGGCGGCTCCTGCACGCCACTGCTTGCCAGCGCTTCTTTGGCAACTGGCTCAGCAGCACTTGTTGCTGATTCGGCTACAGATTGCATGGCCACCACGCCGGTGTCTTCCACCTGTTGTGAATGGATGGTGACGTACCACCACACAGCGCCAAGGCTGGCTAAAGCCAAAATCACAGGAGCCAAGGCCCGAACCAGTGCATTGAGCAGGCTCAACCACCCTAGGTTGACACCTTCTACGCCACGCTGCAAAGCCTTGGCTGGACTTAGTACCGCCCAAAGCAATGCGGGCAACATGAAGCGCGAATAGCTGCGCGACACATGCGCCACCCAAGGCGAGATGGGTGCGCGCATTTGTTCAATAGGCAGCTTAGGCGCCACTTTGGGATCCAACAGCGCCCAGCCAATGATGTACACAAGATACAAAAAGGCCAAAAAGAAGCCTGGGAACATGGCCGCCGCATAAAGCTTGACCACAGACTGCCCCGCAACGGCCGCATACACAATGATCATCACAGAAGGGGGAATCAAAATACCTAAGGTACCGCCCGCCGTGATCACGCCCGCAGCCAAGCGCGTGTCGTAACCGGCATTGAGCATAGGGCGCATGGCGATCACGCCCATCAGCACCACCACAGCGCCCACCAAGCCGCTGGCAATGCCCCAGAACGTGCAAATGACCAGTGTGGTCACCGCCAAAGAACCGGGCAGCCTGCGAAACGCCAGCTGAACGCTTTGAAACATTTTGTCCACCAGCGCGCCGCGTTCCATGATGTAGCCCATCAACACAAACAAAGGTATGGACAACAAGACGTCGTTGTTCATGGCGCCAAAGGCGCGTTGCACCATCAGGTCAAAAATTTTGTTGGAAAAAAACGGAACGGCGGGATCGTAAAAGGCATAAAAGCCAAACATCATGCCCAAGCCCATCAGGGTGAAGGCGGTAGGGAACCCCATCATGATCACGACCACAATCATGCCGAGCATGGTGAGTCCTAGTGCTGCATTGCTCATCATCAACCTTTCAAGCCTTTGGATTGTTCAATAGCCAAGCGACGGGCTTCTTCATCCACCGACTCGCTGCTGGCCAATTGTTGGACCACCACATCGGACTCTTGTGCGTCTTTAAGGCGCGGGGTCCACTCGCCAGTTTGCAAGCACACCACACAGCGCAACATTTCTGCCAAGCCTTGCATCAACACCAAAGCACCCGCCAGCGGAATGATGAACTTAAAGGGGTACACGGGCAGGGGGTCTGCGTTGAAAGTTTGCTCGTTGATAGCCAATGAATCTTGAAAATACGTCCAGCCCGACCACGTTAAGGCCATCACGCCGGGCAAAAAGAACAGGCCAAACAACACCAAATCTATGGCAGCTTGTTTGCGGGGTTTCATGCTGCCGTATAAAAAATCGCCGCGCACATGTCCGTCCTGCGACAAGGTATAGGCGCCGCCCATCATGAACAAGGTGCCGTAAAGCATATTGCTGGCATCAAACACCCAAGCGGTGGGTGCATTCAAGATGTAGCGCTTGAACACCTCCACCACCACCAGCAACATCAACACCACAATCAACCAAGCAAAGCCTTTACCGAACCAAGTGCTGATGCGGTCTGCGGTGTGCAGAATTTTTTGAATCTTCATGTGGGCAACACCCCTTAAAAAAAACAAACCAGCCAATCGGTTGCCCGAGTGGCTGGAAATGGGTAACTCCAGCGCCAACCTGAATTAGGTTGACCAACAGGGCGCGAATTTTAGTCCACGGCCCTGATGCTTGGCTTACGCTTTGGGAGCGGCCTTCTTGGCAAAGAAATGGTCGTAGGCCATTTTGAAGTCAACCATATAGTCGCGCTGCCATTGGCCGGCGTTGATGGCGTAGGCACGCTGCGAGTCCAGCACCTTTTTGAACAAAGCGTTCTCAGAACCTTTCTTCTCGATGATCTTGTCCCAAGAGGCCAGCTGAGCTTTCAAGATGGCATCAGGGGTTTTGAAGAATTTGATGCCCGATTTTTTCAGCTCAATGTAGTCTTTGGTGTTGCGGTCAATGGCTTTCCAGCTCATGTCGGCACTGGCGGCCTGAACGGAGTAGTCAATGATGGAGCGCAGTTCAGTAGGCAGCGTGTTGAGTTTGGTCTTGTTAAACAAAATCTCAAACTGCTCGCCGGACTGGTGGAAACTTTGCAACATGCAGTTCTTGACCACATCAGGGAAGCCCAAAATGCGGTCGGAAGTGGCGTTGTTGAATTCGGCACCGTCAATCAAACCACGGTCTAGGGCCGGCACGATTTCGCCACCGGGCAGTGGGTTCACCGCAGCGCCCATGTCGGTGTACATGTCCACAGCCAAACCCACAGTGCGGAACTTGACGCCCTTCATTTGGCTCACGTTGGAGATGGGTTTTTTGAACCAACCGAAAGGCTGGGTAGGCATAGGGCCGTACAAGTAAGACACGACATCCATGCTCAGCGAAGCGTAAATTTCTTCCAGCAGCGCTTTGCCGCCGCCGTAGTTGTGCCATGCCAGCACCATGTTGGGGTCCATGCCAAATGCAGGGCCAGAACCCCACAAGGCCAAAGCAGAGTTTTTACCGTAGTGGTATGCCACCACACCGTGGCCACCGTCCAAGGTGCCCTTGTTCACGGCTTCCAGCAATTGGAAAGCAGGCACCACGGAGCCGGATGGCAGCACTTCAATTTTGAGTTTGCCGCTGGCCATGTCGTTGACTTTTTTAGCAAAGTCGTTGGCGTATTCGTGGAAGATATCTTTGGCAGGCCAAGTGCTTTGGAAACGCAAGGACACGGTTTGGGCCGTGGCGATCATGGGCGCGGTCATCGCGCCAGCTGCAATGGCAGCACCTTTAAGCAGACTGCGCCGACGAGGGGTAGTTGTGGTGTTCACAGATATCTCCAAAGTTTGAGTTGCGGGATGCTTCATTCTGAACGTGTAACCCTACTAAACTGTCTAGGGTTTTCACCAGTAACTGGTGCATGGCTTTGTAAGCGCTTCGTAAGTGATGAGGCAACCTCACCAAATCTTTGTGAGACATCCAGCTTGCGCCATTTAAGATGTCAACTCCAACACATTAAAAAAAGGAGACCGTAATGGATCGTCGTAATTTCTTTCAGGGTTCCGCCTTAATGGCGACAGGTGCCGTGGTGGGTTGCGCCACCCCCGGCATCGCGCAACCACAAGTCAAAACGCCCTTCAATGTGCCTGCCACCTACGTACCCATTGTGGGCAGTGAGGACATGTTTCCGGTGCGTCGCATTTATTGCATTGGCCGCAACTATGCCGCGCACGCCCGCGAGATGGGCTCAGACCCCACGCGTGAACCCCCTTTCTTTTTTCAAAAACCCACCGATGCCATTCAATATGTGGCCGCCGGTACTGTGGCAGACCACCCCTACCCCACTCTGACCAAAAACTACCACTACGAGGCCGAACTTGTGGCCTGCTTGGGCAAGGGCGGGCGCGATATTCCTCTGGATCGCGCTCTGGATTTGGTCTATGGCTATTCGTTGGGCTTGGACATGACCCGCAGGGACTTGCAACGTGCTTTGGGCGATGAGAAAAAACCTTGGGAAATTGGTAAAAGCTTCGACCGCTCCGCCCCAATTGGTGCGGTGCATAAAGTTGGGCAAACAGGGCACTTCCTTCAAGGCTCTATATGGTTGAAGGTCAATGGCCAAACCAAGCAAAACGCCAACCTGAACCAAATGATTTGGTCGGTGGCAGAACAAATCAGCAGACTGTCTCAGGCGTTTGAGCTGTTTCCTGGCGACATTATTTATTCCGGCACCCCTGAAAACGTAGGCCCTGTGGTGCGTGGCGACGTGATTGAAATGCACATTGACGGTCTGCCCAACTTGAGCGTGAAGATCGTTTAACAGGGCATGTCTTCATTGGATTTGGGCGTCACCCCTGCGCAAGACTACGCCGGCGACATCACCCCCCAGCTGGCTTACCAATGGTGGCAATCTGGGGAGGCCGTGCTGGTAGACATTCGCAGTGATGCCGAGCGTGAGTGGGTGGGCTTTGTGCCAGGTGCCTTGGCCATTGCTTGGAAGCAGTGGCCCGGCATGGCGCTTAACCCTGAGTTTGATGCACGTATTCAAATCGCAAGCCCGGACCCCAAAAAATTGCTGTTGCTGTGCCGAAGCGGCGTGCGATCAATAGCTGCGGCACAACGCGCCACAGCACTCGGCCTAGAGGCCTACAACATTCTGGAAGGCTTTGAGGGCAACCCCGATGCCCGCGGCCATCGAGGCATAGTAGGGGGCTGGCGTTTTCGTGGGCTTCCTTGGAAGCAAAACTAAGCCCCACCCTCAAGCTTCACCCATAACCACTACCCATGACGTTTCTTGCCATTGATGTGGGCAACACCCGCCTGAAGTGGGCTTTGTTTGATGCCCCCCACCCTGGGGCCACCATCTTGCAGCAGGGCGCCGAATTTTTAGACAACATCGACCGCCTGAGTGAGGGGGAGTGGGCCAAGCTGCCCCAGCCCAGCAGCATGTTGGGCTGCATTGTGGCCAGCGATTCGGTACGTCACCGGGTTGAGGAGCAAATGGAGATGTGGTCTTGTGCGCCGCAATGGGTGGTGTCCAGCGCCTCAGAGGCTGGCTTGACCAACAACTACGACCACCCCACGAGACTTGGACCGGACCGATGGGTGGCCATGATTGGCGCTTGGCACCGCATGCGTTCTGTTGGCCCAGCACGTCCCATCGTGGTGGCGATGGTGGGCACCGCCGTCACGGTAGAAGCCATTGACGCACAGGGTCATTTTTTAGGCGGCTACATCTTGCCTGGTCACGGCATCATGTTGCGCGCGCTGGAGTCCGGCACCGCCGGTTTGCATGTGCCCACAGGCGATGTGCGCCCCTTCCCTACCAACACCAGTGACGCCCTCACCAGTGGCGGCACATTCGCTATATCGGGTGCTATGGACTGCATGGTTCAACATGTACGCCAACACTGCAAAACCGAGCCCTGGTGCGTGATGACGGGTGGCGCTGGTTGGAAAATGTCGCCCAACTTGTCCATACCCTTTGAATTGGTGGACAACCTGATTTTTGATGGGCTGCTTCAAGTGGCCCACCAACGCCACTTCAGCTGAGCCAGCGCTCCACCAAGCGCACCCAATAGCTGGCCCCTAAGGGCAGTAAGGCATCATTGAAATCAAAGCTGGGGTTGTGCAAGGTGCAGGGTCCCGCCCCATGGCCCACAGAGCGGTGGTCACCATCTCCATTGCCAATAAAGCAGTACGCCCCGGGCTTGGCCTGCAACATATAGGCAA
>Ga0209598_10004038_pt1 | contig 10907 bp, 10 predicted proteins | sample M_140807_EF_Meta_FD_187317 | JGI IMG/M metagenome (GOLD analysis project Ga0209598, IMG submission 187317) | Freshwater microbial communities from Lake Montjoie, Canada to study carbon cycling - M_140807_EF_MetaG (SPAdes) (version 2) | ecosystem: Environmental > Aquatic > Freshwater > Lake... | reverse complement strand
GTGAAGACATCATAGACGCCCCAGGCGCGGCGGCCGGCCGGCATGGGTTCGGGCGCCACGCCGGTGATGGCCTGTTGCAGCATGGCGGTGGAGACCAGGAAGGCCGCATTCTCGAACAGCGAGGCGGCGAGCACCTGGCCCTCGCCGCTGCGCTCGCGCTCACGCAGCGCGGCGAGGATGGCGATGGCGCCGAACATGCCGCCCATCATGTCATTGACCGGCGCGCCGGCGCGAAGGGGGCGGCCGGGCGGGCCGGTCATATAGGCGAGGCCGGACATCATCTGGACAACCTCGTCCAGCGCGGTGCGGCGCTCATAGGGGCCGGAGAGAAAACCCTTCAGGGACAGGCAGATCAGGCGAGGGTTGCGGGCGCGCAGGGTGTCGAAGCCCAGGCCTTTTTCGGCCAGCGCGCCGGGGCGGAAGTTTTCCAGCACCACATCGGCAGTGTCGATCAGCCGCAGCAGCGTCTCGACATCGGCGGGGTTTGCGGTGTCGAGCGTGACGGATTTCTTGTTGCGGCTGAGGGCGGCGAAAAACCCGGTGCCGGAGGATTTGAGGTGGCGGGTGCGATCGCCGCCGGGCGGTTCGACCTTGATCACCTCGGCGCCGAGATCGGCGAGGATGAGGCCGCAGGACGGGCCCATCACCATATGGGAGAATTCGACGACACGGACGCCGTCCAGCGGCAGGGTCATGCCGCCCCCTGTCGCTCAGGGGCGACGGCCCGGAGGCGTGTATCGGGGGCCATCATGCCGCGCGCCGGAAGGCGGCCAGCCCGCCGCTGCGCAGCAGGTTGGATGGCAGGCGGTGGCCGACAATGCGTTCGGCCAGTTTAGCGGCTTCGATCAGCGCATCGAGGTCGATGCCGGTGGCCACACCCATTTCTTCGCAGAGGAAGACCAGTTCTTCAGTGGCGATATTGCCCGGCGCGCCGGGGTGGCCGGCAAAGGGACAGCCGCCCAGGCCGGCGACGGCGGCATCGAACATCGAGACACCCAGCCGCAGCCCTGCCGCGGCACAGGCGATGCCCAGGCCGCGTGTGTCGTGCAGATGCAGCGAGATTTTCTGCGCCGGATAGGCCTCGCGCACCGCGCCCACCAGGCGCTCAACCAGGGCCGGATTGGCCCAGCCCATGCTATCGGCCAGGGAGATTTTTTCGATGCTGCAGCCCGTCTCGGCGGCCAGACGCATGGCGTCGTGCAGGGCGGCCATGGCTTGGGCCGCGGGCACGGCGCCGGAATAATTGCAGCCAAAGGCCGCTTGCAGCGAGACGCGGTTCATGGGCACGGCGGCCGCCTGATGGGTGGCCACGTGTTTGCGCTGCGCCTCCAACTGCTCGGCATGGGAGCGGTTGAGGTTTTTCTTGGTGAAGGCTTCCGAGCCGGTGACGGTGATGGAGCCCTGCACGGCCAGCCGGCCGGCAAAGCCCTGCACCCGGCCAAGCCCTGCGGCGTTGAACCAGAGTGCGGTGTATCCAACCCCCGGGCGCGGGGTGAAACCGGCCACCACCGCCTCGGCATCCGCCCAGCCGGGGACGATTTTGGGGTTCACGAAGCTGGCCACCTGGATGCGCCTGGCGCCGGTGGCGGAGAGGGCATCGATCAGGGCGATCTTGTCGGCGGTGGGGATGGGGCCGGGTTCGATCTGAAAACCCTCGCGCGGGCCTTCTTCGGTGATTTCCACGCGGCTTGGCAGGTCGGTCATTGGGCGCGCTCTCCTTATTGCTGCTGCACGCCGGCGGCGCGCAACACATGGCCCCAGCGGGTCATTTCCTCGGCGACATAGCGGGCGGCCTCGGGCACAGAATTGGCCACCACGCGCTCGGCCCCCATCTCGATCAGCCGGGCGCGCAGCGGGCCATCGCCCAGCACGGCGGCGATCTCGCGGTTCATCCGCTCAAGGATGGGCGCAGGCGTGCGGGCAGGTGCGAGCACCACTTGCCAGACCGAGAAGGTGGCGGCGGGGAAGCCCGCCTCGGCCACGGTGGGCAGATTGGGCATCACCGGGCTGCGCGCCGGGCCGGAGACCACCAGCGCCCGGGCCTGACCGGATTGCGCGACGGGAAAGGCCGAGGGGCCGGCGTCATAGAGCATGTCCAGCCGGCCGGCCAAAAGATCCTGCAAGGCGGGTGCGCTGCCGCGATAGGAGATTTCGGTCATCTTGATGCCCGCCGCCTGCAGCAGCAGCAGGGTGACCAATTGTAGCGCCCCACCGGTGCCGGAGGAGGCGTAGGACAGCCCTTCCGGCCGGGCGCGGGCCCGGGCGACGAAATCGGCCAGGCTGCGGTCCGGCGCGGCATTGGGCACCAGCAGCACCATAGGGCTTTCGGCCACGATGGTGACCGGCACGAGATCATTCCTCGGGTCATAATCCAGCCGGGCATAGAGCGCCTGGTTCACCGCGTGGCCGGTATTGCTAAAGAGGAAGGTGTGGCCATCGGGGGCGGCGCGGGCGACGGCGGCGGCGCCGATATTGCCCCCGGCACCGGTGCGGTTTTCCACCAGCACCCGCTGGCCGAGGCGGGGTGAGATTGCATCGGCTAGGAGACGGGCGATCACATCCGTGGGCCCGCCCGCGGCATAGGGCATGACCATGCGGATGGGCTGCGAGGGCCATTCGCCCTGCGCCAGCGCTGGGCTGGCCAGAGGTGGGGCCAGAGGGGAAGCCAGGGGTGTGGCCAGGGTGAGGACGAGGGTGGCGCGGCGTGTCAGCACGGGCGGGTCCTTATTGCATGGGCCGATTGCGGTCTCAGGCGGGGCGCGGTGACAGGCGGGACACCCTTTGTTGCCACAGCAGCAGCGCGAGCGCCGCCACCAGGGGCGGGATCACCACCAGATTGAGCAGCGTCCAGCCCAGCTGGGCATGCACGAAGCCGGAGAGGAAGGCGGTGCAGGCCACCGTGCCGAAGACGATGAAATCATTGGCCGCCTGGGCGCGCATCCGCTCCGCCGGCTCATAGGCGGTGGCGAGCAGGGCGGTGGCCGAGACGAACATCCAGTTCCAGCCCACGCCCAGCAGCACCAGGCCGGCGACGAAGTGCCAGAATGTCTCGCCCAGCAGCGAAACCAGGGCGCAGCAGGCGGTCAGCGCCGCGCCGGCCATCATCATCCGCCGCATGCCAAAGCGGTTGATCAGCCGGCCGGTGAAGAAGCCGGGTGCGAACATTGCCACCGCATGCCATTGGATGACGCTGGCGGAGGCGCTGACGCCGAAGCCGCAGAGCATCATCTCCAGCGGTGTTGCGGTCATGATCAGGTTCATCGCGCCATAGGCGACGAGGCCGGCGACGGCGGCGGCGACAAAGCTGGGGCGGGCGATGATCTCACCAATCGGGGTGGCCACTTTCTGCCGGGGCGGCGGCGGCGGCAGGATGGTGCCGGCCAGCAGCACGAGGCAGACCAGCGGCACCGCCGCCAGGATCAGATAGGTGGGCAGGAAGAGGTAGGGCAGCGCCAGATCATAGGTGCGTTTGACGATTTCCGGCCCGGCGATGGCCGAGAGGATGGGGCCGGTCATCACCAGGGAAATGGCGCGGGCGCGGAAGGCTGGTGGGGCCACTTCCGAGGCGGCGAAGCGGTAATGCTGGGCGATGCCAAAGCCCACCCCGGCAAAGGCCGAGCCCATACAATAGACGAAAAAATTGCCGCCATAGACGCCGGCGGCAAAGAGCAGGCTGCCGCAGATTGAAGCGACGGCGCCCACCATGAAACCTGTCCGCCGCCCCAGCCGGGCGAAGAGAATGCCGGCGGGGATGGAGGCCAGCATCACCGCCGTCATCTGCACCGCCATGGGCAGGGTGGCCAGGGCGGCATTGGCGGAGAGGGTGTGGCCGATCAGCGCGCTCATCGCCACCTGGCCCACCACGGTGGCTTGCATCAGCGCCTGGCAGAAAAACAGCCGCCAGACGGTGATGCGCATCGCGGCTTCGGCGCGCTGGTCGGGCAAGGGCTGCGCTGTCGCATCCATTCAGAAGTGGCTCCATCCCTGGTTTGACAGCGCCATGGGCTGGCCCGTCTTGTCCAGCACCAGAACACCGGGCGGGCCTGCCGTGAAGTGGCCTATGCGCGTGGCGGCCATGTTTCCTGGCGGCAGGGCGCCCGGGGGGAGGGCGAAGAGGAGTTCATAATCATCGCCGCCGGTGATCAAAAAGCCCAGATCGGCGGCCTGGGCCTGGGGGGAGAGCGGCACCAGGGCGGCCTCCAGCACGGCGCTACAGCCCGAGGCGCGGGCGAGGTGGCCGAGATCCTGCACCAGCCCATCGGAGACATCCATGCAGGCGGTGGCGAGGCCACGCAGTGCCCGGCCGAGGGCGAGGCGGGGCTGCGGCAGGCGGTAGCGGCCGGCCAGATAGCCATCCGGGTCGGGAATCTCGCCACGGGCGGCGCGAAGGCCGAGCGCACCATCGCCGATGCTGCCGCTGACCCAGAGCGAATCGCCCGGCCGGGCACCGCCGCGGCGCAGCGCCTGGCCGGGCGGTACCGTGCCCAGGATGGTGAGACTGAGGCTGGCGGGGCCGGGGGTGGAGACGGTGTCGCCACCCAGGACTTGCAGGCCAAATTCCGCCTGGTCGAGAGCAAGGCCAGCGACGAAGCCCTCGAGCCAGGCGGCGGGGGTGGCGCGGGGGAGTGCGATGGTCATCAGATAGGCCAGCGGGTCCGCGCCCATGGCCGCCAGATCCGACAGGTTCACCCGCAGGAGTTTGCGGCCGATGGTCTCGGGCGGGTCCTCGGCCAGGAAATGCACGCCAGCGACCATGGCATCGGCGGCGAGGACGAGTTCGCGGCCGGGCGGCGGTGTCAGCAGGGCGGCATCATCGGAAAGGTCCAAGCCCCCCTGCCCCGCCAGCGGGCGGAAATGCTGCGCGATCAGCGCAAATTCCGGCGCCAAGGGGGCCGCATTGTTCACGCAGGGAAATCGCCGGGGCGTAGGCTGCGGGCCAGTGCATCCAGCACGCCGGCGGCAAAGCGCGGTTCCTCGGCGGTGAAGAAGCCATGCGCGATGTCGAGATATTCGCGGATGATGACCTTTGCCGGGGGCTCGCGCCCATCGCGCAGCTCGGCGGTGGCGGCGCGCAGCAGGGCGCGCAGCACGGGGTCGAGTTTGTTGAGGGGCCAGGCCTCGGCCAGGTGGGTGGTGATGATGGCGTCGAGGTCATCGCTCCGGGTGGCGGCGCGGCGGACGATGCCAGCGAAGAGGGCGACATCGGCCTCGGGCACGCGGCCATCCTCAAAGCCGCCCTGCCCCGGCATTTGGCCCAGGCGATGGCGGATGAATTGGTCGAGCACGGTTTCGGGCGAATCGCCCGAGGCCTCGGCCTGGAACAGCGCCTGCACGGCGGCGACACGGGCGCCGGTGCGCGGGCGGCCGCGCGGTTGGGTGGGAAGGCTCACGCCAGGCCCCAGGCGCGGCGCAGCGCGACCTGCATGAGGAGGGCGAACATCGCCTCACGCCCCTTATTGTGGTGATTATCGGCCGAGCGTTCCTCGGCCTGCTGGATGGTGGCGACGGTGAGCAGGCCAAAGCCGATGGGCAGGCCAGTTTCCACCGAGATATCCATCACGCCACGAAAGGTCTCGCGGCAGATGTGTTCGTAATGGTCGGTACCGCCCTGGACGACGCAGCCCAGGATGAGCACGCCATCAAACGCCCGGCCGGACTGAATGGCCATGCGCAGGGCGGCGGGCAATTCGAAGGCGCCGGCGACATCGACGACATCGAGGCTGGCGCCGGTTTCTGCTGCCATGGCCTGGGCGGCATGGCGCATGCCGGAGACGATGGCCTCATAATAAGGCGCCTGGATGAGCAGGAGGCGCGGCGCGGGGCCGGCGATGATGGGAATGGGGCGGATGGGGGCGTCGGCGGTGCTCATGGTGAGGATGTGACAGAGCATGGGGGATGAGGGCAAGCGGGACATAATGATTCATCTTGGGCCGGGGGGGTTGCGCAAACTGCGGCATTGGGTCATTTTCAGCCTCAGAGAGCGGGCGGGCGTAGCTCAGGGGTAGAGCACGACCTTGCCAAGGTCGGGGTCGAGGGTTCGAATCCCTTCGCCCGCTCCAGTTGGCTTTCCAACCCCATATTTACTTATGTTTAGTAGCGCCGTAAACCGCAGGTGTCCTGGGGTGTTGCCATCTGGCCTTGAGGGTTGGAGAACGCAACGAACCCGGAAATCTCTCTCCGGAGCGCCCAAATTCTCCGAAGCTTGAGGGTAGGCCGATTTAACCCTCAAGGTTCAAGTGACTGAAATTAAGTGTATTTATCTGGGATGTGCTTGAAGATTTTTGGCATTGCCAGCGCCTACCAAAAGCGTCTGGGAGAATAACTCCTGGCGTCGGGTCGCTCCCTCGGCACCCACCTCCCCCTCGCGCCGACCTCTCCAATACCGCCCCAGGCCCCAAAGCACCGATGTCAGGGCAGCGCGAATCGCCTTCGAGTTCAGCGCCTACCCTCGGTTCGGATCCACGATATAGACCGCTGCCCTATCGTTCCGCAGATCTGGCGGATGTATCGGTTGGACCACCTCGCCGCTCATTCCGCGAAAACCGACTCCCGGGTTGGACATCGCGGCCATTTCTGGCGAATTTGCGCCGGAGATCGGCGGGATGGCTCGCGATCTCGGGAATGTCGGAAAACGATCGTGTCAAAAAAGACTCTGACCGAACTGGTCTTGAAAATAGGCGGCCTGCCGCCGGCAGAGCGCGAGTTGGCAGCCGAGAGGTGGTTGCGCCGCCCTGGAGTGCCCGGGCCAGCCGCAGAACACGCGATCCAACATTTAGTGGGGATCTGGGAAGAATTTTTACAAGACGCCCAAGATGAAGATGTGAACCTCGCAGCCAATAGGCCCAAATCTAAATCTCGTACCGAAATAGTAGCCAAGGGCGCAGATACATTTTACGATGCTCAGTACCGACAATACCTTAACACAACGATGGGGGCATTCGCTGCGACTGCCACCCACGCTTTGATTGGTTCAGGCACACAGCCACCTACACTTAGGGCAGATCGCTTGGTACGGGCGGCGATGGTCACAGGCCGTCCAACGTGCCCTCCCATTGTCATACTTGACCACCAGTCAGTCGCTGTAGCCATACCGATACCCCGATCATTGTCAGCTAGTGACTACGGCGCACTCTGGCATTGGCTCACCCAAAACGGGGCGGTTCCCGATTCTGCGCGTCGTTGTATCGAGGGCCGAACTATCGACTCCCGGCGCGCAGGCGCTCGTGCGATCGAGAGATCCAACATGGCGAGCGTAATGGAGGTGGTGGAGGGTGCGCTAGATACTGGCCGGCTGGCGATACTTGCACTGCACCCGACGGATCCTGACGCCATGGGCCTGCACATCACGCTCTTTGGAGTAGTTGGTCGTGACGCGACGACCCTAGCAAAAGAGCATGGGCTCCCCGCCGAAGTCTTAGCACCGATGGTGGAGGCCGCGGCCGCGGAGGACTCTGAAATATTCTTCTTGGTTGGCGGTACTGACGAGGTGTTTACCCAGTGCTCCCAGAACCTGTTCGTGAAAAGGCAGCCCCGCAGTGACGACGCACCTGCAAAAGCCACGGGCTGGAAGCCATCGGATCCGCTCGCTGAACTGATGGGTGCTCAGTTTGAACTGTTCCAAGTGACGGTTTCGAGCCGCGGCGTGCCCGGCGCATCCCCACGTAACGGCGCCACAGGAAGCGTAGCGTATGTCGTTGAGTCGGCGAACCAAGACCTGCTCATGATCCCTTATCATCCAGGTAACTTCATCCATGGGCATGCGGCAAAGTTGTGGTCGAACCCTTACGGGGCAATCGTTGTGCGCGACGAGCATCATCACCTGCGGCAAGTCGTCTTACGCGGGCCCTGCCGTGTCATGTCCCATGAGGATATGTGCCGCGAGCACCCAGCTGTCATCAGGGTGGAGGTTGCTCGCAGCATGTCGGTATCGGGTAGACGGCCGCCACCCTACTGGTTCGTACAGACGGTATCTGAGGTCATCATGGAGACCGACGTGCTCCCGACCATGGTTCTCGACGAAAGCCGGCCAAGTTGTTCGTTAAATGCTGCAGGTGAAAGCAAATTCAGCAAAAAACCTGCATATTTCGATGCCCAAAACACAACACCCTACGATCAGGCACTTCAGCATCGCCGCGAGGACGCCGGTCGCCCCACCGACGCAAGCGGCGCCGAGTATCGTCGGTGGACATTAAAATCGACCAACGCGATGGAAGCTCGCGTTTCGCAGCTTCGACGTATCGCAGGAACGTAATTGCTCAACGCTCTGCGCCATAAGCCCTGTCGAGGCGAGGGGCAGGGATCTGTTTGACGTGACCACTGCGAGCTTACTTGAAGATCGGGGTGGAGCGGCAACCCAGCCGCCGGCGACGTCCCCACAGACGTCGGGGCCGCCGTTCATCTAGATACAGTGCAGGACGAGGCGCACAGGGTCGGCCCGCTGCGACGGGCAGGCCGGCCAGACCGACGCGCGCAGCCCGGGAATGAGCCCAGCGTAGCGCTGCAGCACGTTCCGCGAAGCACATGATGTGGAGCCCTCAGCCGGTGATTCTCACAGGCCAGTTCCTCTTATGGTCAGTCTTCCGCAGACCAGATGCCAAATTGAGGCGACGGCCCTTACCAGCGGGGGCGACAGTTGCGCTTCCTGATGATCATATGTGACCCAGCATTGAGGCTGCGCTTCGCCGCCATCGCGGCCAGGATCGAAACTACCGTCGGCGCCGACTCCATTGGCGGCACACCCGCGGCCGCCGATGTCGAGATCGACTTCGACCCCGTCACTGGCGAGAACCCTGACAGCGCCGAGGTGCACAATCCGCGCTTCGGTTTCAACGACTTTGCCATCCCCCATGGGGCTGGCGTGCTTGCGGCCGTGGTCGAGGCCGAGCTCACGCGCGTTGAGTAGACCCGCGGTTGACCTGCGCCTCGGACGACTGTCACTCTGGAAGGGGCAAATTCGGATCGGAGCCGCGCATGTCACCCATAGGTCGCCGCACTCTCCTCGCTTTGACGGGGTCCGGCCTGGCCGCCCCGGCGCTGGCCTATCCCAAGCGCCCGCTGCGGATCGTGATCGGCGGCCCGCCAGGCGGGCTGAATGACATCGTGGCGCGCGCCATGGCCCAGCCCCTTGGCGGCTTGCTGGGGCAATCGGTCGTGGTCGAGAACCGGCCCGGCGCGGGGGCCAGCATCGGCGCCACCTTCGCGGCCCGCGCGCCGGCCGATGGCTACACGCTCTGGATGGGCATCGTGGACACGCAGGCCATCCTGCCAACCTCCATGCGCAACCTCGCCTATGATCCCGACCGGGATTTCGCGCCCATCACCTTCATCTGCAACGCGCCCTTCGCCATGGCGGTCGGCCCCTCCAAGCCCGGCATCGCAAGTTTCGAGGCGCTGATGGCCGCGGCGGCGGCGCGGCCCGAGGCCATCTCCTTCTCCTCCTGGGGCGTCGCCTCGACGCCGCATCTTGCCATGCAGCGCATCATCCTGCCGCGCCGGATCGAGATGCTGCATGTGCCCTTCGCTGGGGCGGCGCCGGCCTTGCAGGCGGTGGTGGCGGGGCAGGTGGATTGCACGGTGCTGCCCGCAGGCGGCGTGGCGCAGATGGCCCAGGCGGGCCGCGCGCGGGCACTGGCGGTGCTGGCTCGGCAGCGCGTCGCGCTGCTGCCCGAGGTGCCGACGCTGCTGGAACTGGGCGGCGAGCTGGACGCCGGCATCTGGCTGGCACTTTATGCGCCGAGCGCCATGCCAGCGCCGATCGTAAACCGCCTGAACGCCGCCGCCCATGAGGCGATGCGAACCCCCGCCTTTGTCGAGACGTTGCGCCAGCAAGGCGCTGTGCCCGAACCCTCGACGCCGGAGGAACTGGGTGCGCTGGGCCGCCGCGAGAGGCAGACCTGGGCACAGGTGGTGCGCGCGACAGGCGCCTTCCTGGACTAGGACGGCTGGAAGCCCTCCGGATCGTGGCCGCTCGATGCCGGGCCACGATCCGGGATCACTGTTGGTTCAGCTCTTAACCATGCCTTCGCCATCGCCGAGGGCGAGATCTTCGTATTCCATCCGCAGGCCGAGGCGCCGGGTTACCGCCTGATCGGTCGGGTGCCTCTGGCCGGATGGCGCTGAGCTAGGCCGCGCCGCGCCTTATGCCGTCTCCCTGACGCGCCGGACCAATTGAGGCCTTCTGTTGATTACCGCAGGCTTTGCCCGGCCACGACCACTGCGATAAGCCCGCTGTAATCTGTCGACGCTGGCAACGGGGGGTAAAGCGGGGGCTATTTCGCCAGATCTATGGCCGCACGCTGCACCGCCCATTCCGCCGGAAACGGCTCCAACAGCGCCGGCAGCGTCACACCCTCAGGCTGCTGCCCATCAAGGACAGCCGAAACAATGTCCGGCGCCAGCAGCGTTAAGCGCAGCAGGTTGCCCAGGTAAGCGCCATCACCTGCTCCGGCGTTTCATCCGCATGGTTCAGGGACATCAGGTTGAACAGTGCGAATTCCATGCAAAGCCTTTTCCATCGTCGTGGCGCCGGAGAGATTTAACAAGGATTTTGGGGCATTTGTCGACAGCACGCTGCTTCAATTGACAGCCGACAACCGCCGACATCCCGCCCCGCCGCGATGGAGACGCAAATGAGCCAGAAACCAAAATCTGCGGAGTGACGCCGGATCATCCTGGCGCAGGATGGCCGGCACGTGACTATGGGGCGCGCTGCAGCGCCGAGCGAGGCGGAAGTCCAGGCTGCCGCAGCAGCGCTTACTGCCCAGGGCCTCGCCGGCTGGCTCGCAACGCTGGACGGCGACTACTGGTCGCGCCGCCGCGTGGCGCTCACCCCGTTACAGATACTCGGAGACGGCGCCACGCTGGATTGGCCCGCGGCCATCGCTGCCTTCGGGGTCGCTCGCCAGCGC
>Ga0209598_10004036_pt1 | contig 10914 bp, 7 predicted proteins | sample M_140807_EF_Meta_FD_187317 | JGI IMG/M metagenome (GOLD analysis project Ga0209598, IMG submission 187317) | Freshwater microbial communities from Lake Montjoie, Canada to study carbon cycling - M_140807_EF_MetaG (SPAdes) (version 2) | ecosystem: Environmental > Aquatic > Freshwater > Lake... | reverse complement strand
CCCGTCGACGCCGAGCCGACGCCACGCGGGCGCCGCGGCCTGCGCCGCAGACACCGCAGCCTCGATCGCGCCGGCGTCTGCGAGAGCCTCAAAGACCGGTGCGTGGTCCGCTGCGGGGTTGCGCGAGACGAACGGCCTCGCGTCCGGCGATGCGGGCACGAATCCGCCGCCGATGAAGTGGCCAAGGAATGTATCGGTCATGCGTCTGCCCTCTTCGGACGCGTCCCAAGGCGGGTCATGACCTTCTTCAAGTCTTCCCACACCCACCGCTTCAAGTCCGCGTTTTGTATCAGCATTTCTGGATTAAAGGTCGGCATCAGCTCAAGGTCACGCAGGCTCGGGACGCGCTGCCATTGCCCGCGCAGATGACGAATCCCCGCCTGCGTGCCGAGCAGCGCGCGCGTCGGGAGCGCCCCGAGCGCCACAACGACCTCGGGGCCCACGGCAGCGAGCTCCTCGACCACGAAGGGCGCGCAGGTCGCGACCTCGTTACCCGAAGCCGCGCGCTCCGGCTGCGGTCGGCACCGCATAAGCGCGGTCATCCAGATTTGGTCTGGCGAGAGCCCCATGGCCCGCACCATCCGCTCGAGGAGGACCGCGGCCTCGCCCCCTTCAACCAGAGGAAAGTCCGACACGAAAGCGATGCGCGCACCCAAGTCGCCGTGGCCATGCTGCAGCCGCACGCGGGTCGCCGACAGTGGGCAGCGCGTGCACCCATCCAGACGCGCATGCAGCGATGCCAGCGCGGCACGCTGCGTCTCTGGATCGCGCGGCGCGCGAGGTCCGGGCGCAGACGTGGGCGCCGCATCCGATCGCCGCGTCGGCGGGACGCTCCGCGCGTGCACGGGGTCCGGCGCGCGCGCCGTCGGTCTCTCCGCCTCCAAGCGACGCGCGGGCAGCTCACGCTCCGGGGGGGGGTCAGCCGACCACGCGAACCCATCGGGCACGTCGAGCGCCGCTTCTCCACCCTCGAGGTGCCATCGGAGCGCGCCGCGCGCGGCTTCGACCCACGCGAGGAGCTCAGCATGCGCCTCGGCTGCGCTCACGCGGTGACCTCGAGTCGGCGCGAGAGCCACGCCACCAGAGCGTCTGCGACCGCCCTCTTCGATCGCATCGATAGCTCCGTCACGCCCGCAGCCTCAACGAACCACACATGGTTCGTGTCCGAGGCGAATCCCGCCCCGTGTGCCGTAATGTCGTTCGCCACGACCAGATCGACGCGCTTCGAGCGCAGTTTTTCGCGCGCGTAGTCGACAGGGTGTCCCGACTCGGCCGCGAAACCGACGAGCACGGGGCGAGCGCCATTGCCGCGGGCGGCACCTAAGCCCGCGAGGATGTCCGGGTTTCTCACCAAGGTCAGCGTCTGCGACGCCTGCGCCTTCTTGACCTTGAACGCGGACACCGCCTCGGGGCGAAAGTCCGCGACCGCCGCCGACATCACCACGGCGTCTGGCTGTGCGGACTTCAAGCACACCGCGACCGCGGCCTGCATCTCCAGCGCGGTCGTCACGGCGACGACACTCACGCCCGGAGGCGGCGTCAGCGAGACCGGACCGTGAACGAGCGTCACGCGCGCGCCCGCCTCGACGCAGGCCTCCGCGATGGCGAAGCCCGCCTTGCCCGTCGAGGCGTTCGACAAGAACCGCGCCGGGTCGAGCGCCTCACGCGTCGGCCCCGCCGTCACGAGCACGTGGTGACCGCTCAGCGCGCCCGGGCGAGCGCCGCCGCCGGCGCGGTCTCCCATCGACGATGAGTCTGCGTCCATGCGGCGCGGAGCATACGCCGGAGAGCCGTCGCGCGTCGAGCGGACGAAGCGTCAGTTGAGCAGGTTCAGGGCCGCGCTCGGCGCGACGTTCGCTTGGGCGAGCACGGCGATGCCCGCGTTCTTCAAGAACGAGTTCCGCGCCAGCGCAGCCGTCTCGGCGGCGAAGTCAGCGTCGATGATCCGTGACCTCGCCGCGGAGAGATACTCCCCCTGAGCCGACAGGTTGTTGATCGTCGACTCCAGGCGGTTCGACACCGCGCCGAACGTCGACCGATAACGAGCGACCTGCCGTAGCGCGGAGTCGGCGACGTCGATGGCACGGTTCGCCCCAGCCCGCGTCGTCACATCAATCGTATTGAGCGCGTTCTCGCCGTTGATGCCGAGCAGCAGCGTCCCGGGCAGGCCGCCATTGAGCCCGAAGTGGTTCGCAGCGTCCGGTGTGTCGAAGACGAGCTTCACAGGACGGTCAGACTCTAAGACGACCTTGCCGCCCGCGTTGGTCGTGCCAGCGCCCGCCGCAAGGCCGGTGGTCGTGGCGGCGAGCGGCGTGCTCATCTCCAACGTGATGTTACGTCCGTCATCGGCGGTGAGCTGGATCTCGTATGTCTCGGTCAACGTGGCCACCACCCCCGTCTCCTCCGACCGCGCGTTGATCGCGCCGACGAGCGAGCCGTCCGCGTCCGAGGACTGCACATCGAAGCCGGTGATCTCAACGCCGTTGATGGAGAAGAAGTCCGTGCTGTTCAGCGTCCCCGCCGTGACCGCGCTCGGTCCGGTATAGGTCGTCGTCGTCGCGTAGGCCGTCACGCCGGTGTAGGGCGATGACGTCTGGACCGCGTTCGCGATCGCGATCGCCGACGAGGCCTTCTCGGCGGCCGAGAAGGTATCGTCCGCGGCCACGGTCTCGCGCAGCGCCACGCCGTTGATCTGGACCCCCCCGGCGGCCAAGCTCCCGGAGACCAGCACGGCGTTGCCTTCGACGCGCACGTAGCGCCCGAGCTGGCCCTTCCGCGCATCCACGCCCGCGAGCCCGACGGTCTCTCGAGGGCCGGCGCCAATCTGCAGATAGGTCGTGCCGTTGCTGCCGGCGAGCGGCTTGAGGCCGTTGAACATCGTCTCGTCCGCGACGCGGCCCACCTCGTCGACGATCTGGTCGATCTCGGCCTGGAGCGAGGCGCGGTCGTCGACGCTGTTCGTGTCGTTCGCCGCCTGCACCGCGAGCTCACGGATCCGGATCAGGCCGGTCGAGACGTCGTTCAAGCCCGCCTCCGCAGTCTGGGCGAACGAGATGCCGTCGTTCGTGTTCCGGACCGCCTGCCCGAGCCCGCGAATGCGCGTGTCGAGGCGCGTCGCGATCGAGAGGCCTGCGGCGTCGTCGCGGGCGCTGTTGATGCGGTAGCCCGAGGACAGCCGCTCGATGGTGCGGTCGAGCGCGAGCGTGCTCCGCGCGAGGTTGCGCTGCGCGACGACGGACGCGCTGTTCGTATTGACGACGAGAGACATGGGCCAAACCCGTGCGCGTGGTCGGCGCGCGAATGGGTCTTCATGACGGTGGGCCCGAGCGTCTCCGTGACGAACAGGGGCGTGGACGACCTCGTCAGTCCAACGCAGACCTAAACTTATCCGGCGAGAAGCGCGCTTTCAAGCCCCTCAGCCATCAGCCCTGTCGTTGAGCGCACGCTGCAGCTTGCTGCCGTCGATGTGCGGCAGTTGAAATGGCGCCCCGACCGGGCTCAGGTCCATGAGCGCCAGCGCGACATACGCCGACAGGCCCCACAACATCTCGCCGTCCCACGGGAAATAGTAGACCGGCCAGCCTCGTCCGGCGCTGTCCATGTGCTTGACGGTCCACTTCGACGGATCACGCATGGCCTCGAGCGGCACCTCGAAGACGCGCGCGACCTCACGAGGATCCGCGCGGAGAGGCGGCAGCGCGCGCACCCAAGCGACGACGGGCGTCACGGCCATGCTGAAGTTGACCGTCGGCATGTCGTCGAGCAGGCCGAGGACCTCACACGCCTCCGCAGGCAGGCCCACCTCCTCGTGCGCCTCCCGGAGCGCCGCAGCCTCGAGCGATGCGTCGTCGGGCTGCACACCGCCGCCTGGGAACGCGACGTGCCCCTTGTGCGTCGGCAGGTCCTCGGTGCGGCGCGTGAGCAGCAGCCGCAGCGGCCCGCCGTCGTCGATCACCGGCACCAGCACGGCTGCGCGCCGCGGATGCTCAAGCGTGCGACGTGGGCGCGACGCGAGCGCCTCGACCAGGCGCGTCCGGGCGTCGGTCACGCGCCGACGGTCGAAGACAAACGCCGTGAGAGGGCGTCTGCCACCATATCGATGGCCACGACGTTGCGCCCACCTCTCGGAATGACAACGTCCGCATGACGCCGTGAGGGCACGACAAAGGCCATGTGCATCGGCCGCACAGTCGCCTCGTACTGCCCAAGGACGTGCTCGAGCGTGCGGCCTCGCTCAGAGATATCGCGTCGGAGCCTGCGCATCAGACGAACGTCATCGTCCGTATCGACGAATATCCGGACGTCCATCAGGCTGCGCAGCTCGTCGTTCTCCAGCGCGAGAATGCCCTCGATCACGATCAAGTCCGCGGGGCGGACGGGGATCGACTCCGCGAGCCGCACGGAATCCTTGTAGCTGTAGATCGGCTTCGGGATCTCCTCGCCCCGCTGCAGGCGACGAACGTGGTCGCACAGCAGCGCGTTGTCGAAGGCCGCAGGGTGGTCGAAGTTGACCTGTCGACGGTCCTCGTGCGCGAGGTGCGAGAGGTCGTGGTAGTAGGCGTCTTGGTCGAGGTACGCGACCCGGTCTGCGCCGATCTTCGCCACGATCGCGCGGGCGACAGTCGTCTTGCCCGACCCGGTCCCGCCTGCGATCCCCAGGGTCACAACCGCCATGGTTTGGGGGTTTCCTTTGCCACGGTGTTCCATTAGTTTCCCCGCGCCGACGCCGGAGACGGGACGCGGGTAACACGCGATTTCCCGCACTGTCAAGGCGCCCCCCAAGACCGCTGGGTGTAGAACGTGACCTCAGTCCCGCAGAGCGCGGAGCTCCGCAAAGTCTTTGCTCGTGCCAGCGCGCTGGCACGAGAGGCCGAGCAGACCCTCTCGACCGGCCACGCGCTCATCGCGCTATTCGCCGTCAGAAACGTCGCCGTCGAGTTCCTCAAGAGCCGCTGCATAGAGCCGATGTTGCTGCTCGACCAAGTCGAGGTCATCGCGCCCGAGCCTCCAGCGCTCATGGAGGAGGTCGTGGCGCGCGCGACCCAGTGCGCGGTCGAGAGCGGCCACGCCGAGGTCAACTGCCTGCACGTGCTGACTGCGCTGACGTTGACCCCACGATCTGATGCTGCAGTTTGGCTCGGTCGCGCCGGCGTCGACCTCAATGCCCTGCGCTCGGAGTGCAAGTCCGCGCTCGCGAATGGCCTCCCCCGATTCGCTGCAACCCGCAACCAAGACCACGAGACCCGCGACACGCTGGAGATGACCGCGGTCACGCAGGAGACCGAGTCCGTGACGACCAGTCGCTCGACGACGTCGTCCTTTGCAGTCGCTGGCCAGCGGCGGTCCGACGTCGGGCCAGACGAAGCGCGGAGCGCTGAGCGGCGTCAGAGGTCCGGGCGCCGAGCGACGGACCGTACGCCCGAGCCCCCGGTCGAGCCACCCGCCCGCGGCCTCGGTGCTCAAGAGCGCGAGGCGATCGTCACTTCGCGCGGGGCGCGCAGCGCGGCCGTAGCCAACCCGGCCGACGTCGGGCCTTACACGCTCAACGTCGAGCGGTTCCCGACGCTCTCGGCGCTCGGTCGAAACTTGAGCCACGCCGCATGGGCGGGCGAGCTTGACCCAGTCTTCGGCCGCGACGCCGAGATTGAGGCCTGCATCGACATCATCCACAAGCGGCGCAGCAACAACCCCTGCCTGCTGGGCGAGCCGGGCGTCGGCAAGACCGCGATCGCCGAAGGTATCGCCGCGCGGTTCGTCTCGGACGACCTCGCACGCAAGACATCCCCCTCCCGGGTCGTCGTCCAAGTCGACGTTGGCGCCATTCTCTCGGGGACGCACCTGCGGGGGGCGCTGGCCGAGCGCCTGCGCGGGCTTCAGGCCGAGGTCAAGGACGCGAACGGGGCGGTCATTGTCTTCATCGACGAGCTCCACACCTTGATCGGCGCAGGCGCGGGCGATGGCGCGCACGACGCCGCGAACGAGCTCAAGGCCGCTCTCGCTCGCGGGCAGTTCCCGTGTATCGGCGCCACCACGCCCGCGGAGTTCCGCGCCCACATCGAACAGGACCCCGCCCTTGAGCGGCGGTTCTCACCGGTTTTTGTGGACGAGCCCGATATCCCGACCACGCTGAAGATCGTCGGCGGCGTCATCGACCGCTACGCAACGCACCACAATGTCCAGTACGAGCCCGACGCCATCGACGCCGCCGTGCGTCTTGGCCGGCGCTACCTGCACGAGCGGCGAGATCCCGACCGCGCGCTCGCGCTCCTTGACCTGGCAGGCAGCGTGGCGCGGCGGGGCGGCGAGGTCGTGAGCCGCCGCGTGGTCGCGCAGGTGATCTCTCGCGAAGCGCGCGTCCCCCTCGACCACTTGCTCGTGGACGACCCGCAGCGTTTCCTGCAGGTCGAGGCGCGCCTCGCCGAGCGGATCATTGGCCAACCGCATGCGCTGGAGGCCATCGGCGCAACGATTCGCCGCAACCTCGCCGGCTTCTCCGGTCGTCGGCCCATCGGCTCATTCTTGTTCCTAGGCCCGACCGGCGTCGGCAAGACCGAAACCGTCAAGGCCGCCGCGGAGTTTCTCTTCGGGCACAGCAACGCGCTGCTGCGCTTCGACATGAGCGAGTTCCTCGAGGCGCACGCGGTCTCGCGCCTCATCGGCGCGCCCCCGGGCTACGTCGGCCACTCGGACGGCGGACAACTCACCGAGGCGATCCGCAAGCGCCCGTATCAGATCGTGCTCTTCGACGAGGTGGAGAAGAGCCACCGAGAGGTCTGGAACGTCCTGCTCCAGATCCTTGACGATGGCCGACTGACGGACGGTCGGGGCCGGGTGGTGGACTTCACCAACACGGTCGTGGTGCTCACGAGCAACCTCGGCGCCGATATCTTCGGCGCGTCCGACGATCGCCGCATCGGCTTCTCGGGCGCTGCCGATGCCCCCGGCGCGCTCGACGAGCGCGTCTTGCAGCGGGCGCGCGGCGCCATGCCGCCGGAGCTTTGGAACCGCATCGAGACGCGCGTCGTCTTTCGTCCGCTCGGGCGTGACGACGTGCGCAAGGTCGCGCGCTTGATGCTCAGCGAGCGCGCCGCGCGTCTCCAAGTCGAGCGCGGCGTTCAGCTCGAAGTGGCGGACGAGGCAGTCGACTGGCTGCTTGACCACGGCGGCTTTGATGGTCGCCTGGGCGCTCGCCCCATGCGGCAGACAATCTCGCGCGCTGTTGAGTCGCCGCTCGCGGAGCGCCTGCTCGCGCAAGCCCTCGTGCGCGGTGACACCGTGCGAATCCTGCCCGGCGAAGACCGGCTCACCTTCGAGAAGGTCTAGCCTCTAGTCTTCCATGCTCCCCTCGCCGCGCGCGCGGCTGATGGCGACCAGAAGCGTTCGCACCGCCGGCAGAGCGAGCGTCTCAGCGTCCATCCGCTTCACGAGCGACTCGGCCTCATCGATGAAGCCCAAGTCCAGCTTCAGCCGCGCGAAGTTGAAGAGCAGGCTCGATTCGCGCGGCATGATCTGGAGCGCGCGCTCGTAGTGGTGTGAGGCGTCGTCCCACCGCTTCGCCCGGCGCAGGCGCATCCCCAGCTCGTTGAGCAAGCCGACGGTGACGGGATCGTCCGCGACCTCAGCCACGCCGAAGATCGCCGGGTCTAGGTCGTTCTTGCCGAGCAAGCGGCTCACGTCCGCCGACGTCGCGCCGTCTGGTGAGACGCCGAGCTTTTCGCGCAACAGGCGCAAGGTCCGCTCCTCACCCATGCCCATCAGGATGCCCTTGAGCATCAGCGCCGTTCGGCCGTCCTGACCGTGCGAATTGCGCAGGCGGTCGACGAGCCGACCACGATCTTCGTCGTTCCGCACGCGGAACATCATCGCCATCGTGAGCTGAAGGCGCATGGTCTCTTCGGGGCTCAGCGCCTGCTCACTGACGTCTCCGCCCGAGCGCAGGCCCTTGAGTCGGTCCGTGTCGACGTTCTCATCGCCCCCGGCCGCGCGGCCATAGCGACTGCGCATGTCCATCAGCCACACGTAGTCGACCACCCAACCCATCTCGCGCTGCTTGAGACCCTTGAGGCGCTCGATGGTGTCCGGGTCCATCGCGTCCTGCGCCTCGGGCTTCGCCAGCAACCCCCGAAGGCGGTCGACGTCGAAGCCCTTGAGGCCCTCGAGCGATGGGCCGAAGAGCGTCCGCAGGCGCTCCATGTCGACCCGAACGTCTTCGGGGCTGTTGCGCCCAAGGAGCGGGGCGAGCCGGCGACGCGTGACCTCGTCGAGCGAGCCGTTCCAGCCGTCCTCGCTCAACAATGCCCGAAGTCGTCGACTATCAGCGAGGCCGAGCGCCTGGTGCGCGTTCTCAACAAGCGAGTGCAGGTAGGCGGCGTCCATCGGCTCGCCCTCCGTCTCGAGCCCCCGGCTGCGACGCAGGCTGTCGCGCACGCTGGTGGACAGCCCCTGCATCTCGCCCCGCCAGTTTTCGTCGTCGTCCCAAGCCCAGACATCGTCCGTGGCCTGCAAGAGGACTTCGGCGTGTTGGTCGAGGAGCGTCTTGCGCGACCGCGTCTCGCCCGTCTGCTCCCACGCGGTGAGCTCCGCCTCGACGACCTCGGGCTTCAGCGGCTCCACCAGAACGCCATCGGCACCGAACTGGAGCGCGCGCTGCAGCTCCACCAGCGGCCACTTGTGCCCGAACGCCAAGATCACCGGCCGGTCCTCGGTCGCGAGCTGCCCCAGGCTGGTCAGCGCGCGCACTGCCGCATGTTTGGGCATCTCCCACGAGAGGAGCAGCGTCGAGAAGTCCTTGTCGGCCTCGAGCATCTCGACCACGCCCTCGTCCGTGCGTACGCCCTGGACAGCCCAGTCTCGGCTTTCGAAGCTCCGCATGAGCGCGAGCCGCGTCGGACCGTCCTCATGGGCGATGAGCATGCGCTTGCGGACCTTCACGAGCGCCCAAAGCCCCGCGCCAACGCGCTCTCCAAGGCGGCGCGGCGCTCCTCGGGCCAGCCCAGCAGGGCCGCTCCCAGCCGATTCACCTCGACATACGCCGGGACAACGTGCGGCCACCGCGCCGCGAGGGCCGCCAGGTGCGCTTCGATGGTCGCGAGGTCGGCCCGTGCGAGCGGCCCGGTCAGCGCTTGCGCGGCGGGCGCGACCTCGGTCTGGGTCAGCGCGCCCCGCAGCAGGTTCAGGAGCCCTGCGCGTGACGCAGGCTCTTCAAGTCCGATCGACTCGAGCAACTGCACCGCCGCCCCTAGGAGAACAACGGGCAGGTTGCCTGCGAGGACGGCTGCTGTGTGCCAGAGAGGGCGGTCCGCTTCGGCGACGAGCCGCGGCGAAGCCCCCAACGCGAGGGTGAGCCGGGTGGCTCGGCGCACGGCCGCCTCGTCGCCCGAAATGGCACACATTGAACCCATAATGACCGAAGCCGCACGTTCTGGCGCATTGAGTGACTGAAGTGGATGCCAAGCCCCCAGTGATGCTCGCCCCGCGAGGGCCTGCAAGGGCTCCAGCCCCCAACGCCCCGCGCAGTGCATCACTGACGCGCCCGGGTCCCACACCGAGAGACGCGCCATAATTTCACAGATTGTGCCAATCTGCGAATCGGGCACGCACAACAGGAGAACCTCAGCGCCACGCAGGTCCGTCGGCCATGGCGCGCTCCGGCCCGACCACCGCCCGACGACCGGCACGCCGCGCGCCTCGAACGCTGCGCAGAGCGACCGCCCTGCGCGGCCACCGGCGCCCAAGACGAAGACCGTCGGCACACCCTCGCCGCCGATTTCCACCGGGGGATAGAGCGCGCGCGCCGCGTCGGTCACTTTCGGGTCCATCCAGCGCAGCGCCTCGGGATCGCCGCGCCCCTGCAGCGCGCCGCGCACTCGACTCGAGGAGATATCCGGGAGAGGCGGGCTGACGACACATGACTGCGCTTGAACGAATCGCGCCCGCGCAGCCTCGTGTCCAGGCCGGTCGAGCACCATCAGGGGCCATCGCGCTACGAGCGCGCCGAAGTTGTGCCAGCGGTCGGCCACCGCGACGTTATCGCTTCCAACCACCAGCGAGAGCGCATGCTCGGGGTGCTCCGCCTGCAGCGCACAGAGGACGTCCCACGTATACGTCGGCCCATCCGCAGCGCTCGCCAATCGCTGCTCCACGTCGAGGACACGCACACGCGTGCGGTCGAAGGCCGCGAGCGCCGCGTCGTGAAGCGGGACGCGGCCACGGACGAGCGCGTAGGTGAGCGGCGCCGTGGTCGCGTTGCACCAGATCGCCCACGCGCCCGCGACGATCCCGTCGGCGAGCCCCGGAAAGCGGCGTCGGAGCAGGACCGCGACGAGGAGCAACCCGCCGAGGACAAGCCCGTGCGCCACCCAATGGGCGAGGGGCGCGCGCACGTTTTCCGCTGGCTCGCTCGCCGCGGCACCGACACCGGATAGCACCTGCGGAAACCCCGCCCGCACTTCGTCCCCGGGCTGATTGTAATCACCGCGGTGGAGCACGTGCGTCTTCGCCGGCGCCCCGTTTTGCAGCGCCAGCGTAGCGGGGAGCGGTCGTGGCTTCGGAAACGGTTTCAACTCCGCCAGCAGTACCGCGTGGCGGTCGCGGTCCGGCTTTTTCATCGCAGCCCCGATTTCCTTCGCCGTGACCGCCACCAAATGGGCGGTTTCTAACACCTGGTTTTCCTGCTCGGTCGTGCGTTGCTCCTTCGCCACTCGGTGCGCCGCTTGGGCTTCAGGCGAGAGCTTCGCCAGTTTTCGCTCGAGGAGCGTCTTTCGCGGCGGCTCTTCCAGCGCGAAAATCTGGGTCTGCACCGCTTTGGTCTGCTCGCCGTAGGCGGCCATACCTATCTCATGCGCGCGGCTCTCCGCCGCGGTGGGCACCGGCAGATCATGGCGGAATTTCGCCGCAGTGAAAAATGCTTGCAAC
>Ga0209598_10004029_pt1 | contig 10926 bp, 13 predicted proteins | sample M_140807_EF_Meta_FD_187317 | JGI IMG/M metagenome (GOLD analysis project Ga0209598, IMG submission 187317) | Freshwater microbial communities from Lake Montjoie, Canada to study carbon cycling - M_140807_EF_MetaG (SPAdes) (version 2) | ecosystem: Environmental > Aquatic > Freshwater > Lake... | reverse complement strand
TGCCTCACCACGCGCGTCCACTCGCCCCCGCAATCTCAGCGACCACCGAAACTCCGCTCGTCGACCGTGGGCATTTCCCCTCGACTCCCCTCGGCGCTGGCGATAGACCATCCCTCCCATGAGCCACCCCGACTCGCCCTCATCCGCCCCGAAGACTCCCCCTCCCGACTGGAACGCCATTGCAAGGGATGCCGATTTCAAAGCCCTTGTCCAACGCAAGCTCAAGCTCGTCGTCCCGGCGACAGTCTTCTTCGTCGTTTACTACTTTGCTTTGCCAATCGGAGTCGGTTGGTTTCCCGATTTCATGAAACAAAAAGTCTGGGGCAATGTGAACATTGCCTACCTCTTTGCCTTGTCCCAGTTCCTCATGGCTTGGGTTCTGGCATTCATCTATGTCGTCGCCGCCGCCGGCTGGGACCGCAGCGAGCGCTCGCTTCTCGCCAAATTCGGATTCACCTCGGAGCACTAATATGGACTTCCTTTTCCTTGCCGCTGCCGCAGCGACCGATCATACCGCACTTTACATGTTCCTCGCCTTCGTGGCGGCGACATTGATCATCACTTACTTCAGCGCCCGCCGCTCCAGCGGAGCCAGCGCCTACTTCGCTGCCGGTCGTCGCATCACAGGTTGGCAAAATGGCCTCGCCGTGGCAGGCGACTACATGAGTGCAGCCAGTTTTCTCGGAATCGCCGGGATGATCGCCATGAACGGCTACGATGGGTTCCTCTACTCTGTCGGCTTTCTCGTGGCCTACCTGACGGTGCTCTTCATAGTGGCCGAACCTCTCCGCAATGCCGGAAAATACACCATGGCCGATGTGCTCGCCTACCGCCTCAGTCCCCGCCCAGTGCGCGCGGCGGCCTCGCTCAGCACGCTGACGGTTTCGATTTTTTACATGATCGCCCAAATGGTCGGCGCCGGCGTGCTCGTGCGCCAATTAATCCCTGGAGTGACTTACGAGGTTGCTGTGGTGGGGGTGGGGGTGCTCATGGTCGTCTATGTCGTTTTCGGCGGAATGCTGGCGACCACATGGGTTCAGATCACCAAGGCCGTGCTTTTAATGAGTGGCAGCGCGTTCCTGACGGTGCTTGTGCTTCGCGAGTATCAGTTCGACATCGGCAAATTCTTTACCTCGCTCTCCGCCATATCCTCCACCGGCTCCAATGGAGAAAAAGTTGTGCGCGACTTTCTCACCCCCGGTCTGATTTTTAAAAATCCGTGGGATCAAATTTCGCTCGGCATGGCCCTCCTCTTCGGCACAGCGGGACTGCCGCACATCCTCATTCGATTCTACACCGTGCCCGACGCCAAGACCGCGCGTGCCAGTGTCGTCTGGGCCATGGTCATCATCGGCCTCTTCTATATCATGACGACCTTCTTCGGCTTCGGCGCTGCCAGCCTCATGGGGCCTGACTATGTCGCAGCCCACGGAGGAACAAACATGGCAGCTCCCGAGCTCGCTCGAAAACTGGGTGGCGAAATTTTCTTCGCCTTCATCAGCGCCGTGGCATTTGCAACCATCCTCGCCGTCGTGGCAGGTTTGACGATCAGCGCCAGCACAAGCTTCGCGCACGATTTCTTCACAAATGTCATCCACCACGGCAAGGAGCACCAACCCGGTGCCGAGGTGCGCGTGGCCCGCATCACAGCCTTCGTCGTCGGGGCGGCAGCGATTGTTATAGCCATCGTCCTTGGGCCTGGTGTGAATGTCGCATTCCTCGTCGGCCTGGCCTTCGCCGTAGCCGCAAGCGCAAATTTGCCCGTGCTCGTCTTCTCGATCTTCTGGAAACGCTTCAACACGGCCGGCGCAGTGACAGGCCTCTCGGTGGGTTTGTTCTCGAGCATTCTCCTCATCCTGCTGAGTCCGGATATCATGAAAGAGCACGCCATTTTTCCGCTAAAAAACCCTGCGCTCGTCAGTATTCCCATCGGTTTTCTGGCAGCCATCATTGGCACCCTGCTTTCCAAGGAAGTCACCTCGGAGGATAAATTCACCGAGCTTCAAGTCCGTGCCAACACCGGCCTCGGCGCGGAAAAGGCCAGCGAGCACTGACGCGGAGCGTTTGGGGGGTAACCACGGATATCCCAGCATGTTGGGCTTTGGATCGCGAAACAAGGGGGCATGGGCGTCTCGCCCGTGCTGAGACAGGTTCACTTCCTCGCACCATTCCTGTCCGAACCAATGGGCGCGCCGTAGCACAGAGGCGGCGCCTCCAGTTCATAAAGCTTCTGGCACCTGATCCGCTGGGAAAACCAATAAGCACGTCTTCGAGGATGTCCAGATGCTGAACATTTGAACCACGAATTTAGCGAATAACCAAGAATAAGACCGAACATGAAATTCTTCGGCGAAGCCGCTTCCCATTCGTGAAAAATCGTTCTATTTGCCTCGCTCGATCCCCCTCGCCTCACCCTTTGGTCCAACTTTTAGTTGCTCTTCCTTCAGTGTTCCCAAGCTCTCGGTTCTCGCGCCTGCCCCTGCGCTCGATTGTGGTTAATTCTACTGTGTGCTGGTTAAAATGGGTTGCGCCCGGCGATTTTTCCTGTCAGTTAAAAAAAGAACGGCCGCATGCTGCAAACATGCGACCGTCTTTTGGGTTTCGCGGATGGTTAGGCACCATGATCACCTTGGCGGGTTATGCCCGCACGGGTCTGTTCCGATGCCGATATCTCGGCGTCCTACTTGGCAGCGACAGGTTCGGACTGGCCTTTTTTCAAGCGGGTTAGTCCGGACTGTCTTGCCGCGCGGGTCTTGTAGCCGATCGAACCGTAGAGAGGGGAGTCCTCTCCATGGTCGGCTGCTCCCTTGATTCCATTGACGACAAGCAGGTAGCCATCGTTCAAGTTCTTCAAGGCTGCATCTCGCTCAATGGCTTTTGCGACCCGGTCTTGATCTGCCTTCGCGATGCTCTCGGAAATTTCCACAGCCGGGGTTACCATGCTGCGAAACTTTTCCAGAGACATTCCGTAAAAGCGGCTCTTCGGGGCCATTTCCTGCCATGAGTTTAGAAGCTTTTTAGATTTCTCGATTAAGTTTTTCACCTTTTTCACCTCCTTTCTTTTTTCTCTGACACTGTATGGGGTCACGCATCACCGCACGCGTCGGCGCTGGGTGTTCGTCTTCCCCATTCCTCCTGCCAATTCGGCTCAGCCCGATGGTTGGAAAATTCAAAAATTGGTATTGCTCAAAAATCAAAATCATCCTCCGGTGGTTTTGTGTATTTCTCATACGACTTCGGAACTTCATCATCCTGGGGATGCACCAGAAATTCATTCCGGAAAATTTCCAGAGCGGCTTTTCTGGCCCGCTCCCATGAGGGTCTCTTTCCATACAGTGGCTCACCGAGCGTCCGTGTGGTGTGAATGATCGCCTCCTCGAGCGGCATCCGGTGCAGAAGGCGCATCGCCGCCAACATATTCAGGGAGTCCCTGCGATTGCGACCCCGCGACTCCCTGGCCGGTTTTTTTCGGTTCGCCTTTAACCAATCGCTGAAATCCGAGACAAGCCGCTTGTCACTTTGGTCCCAATTGATCCGGAAAGCGGCCGCAGCAAACCATGGTTTCGCTGTCGAGTCTTCCAAAAGACCGAACCCCGAATTGAAATTCGAAGTTTTCGGTTGCAGTTCCAAGATTCCAATCGCATCCGGAGTCCCCAAACTCACCAATTCCGCCCGCTTCTCCTTCTTTAAGTCCTGCCAAGAGGTGCCTAAAAGATAGCTGTTTTCCACCACCATATCCCCCCGCAGGCACCCCACGACCTCGTCGGGATTCTGCAGATAAGCTGCATAGTCAGGGTTCTCGATTTCCCCAGCTCCAATTTCATCTTCCTTGCCGGGACCTAAATCAATCGTCTCCGGCGGTATTTCAACATAATCGATGTTTTCCCACTCCCGAGCATACTCCCAAGCAAAGCACGCTTCCATCTCCCCAAAAGGGATTTTTGAAAAATCCCACTCGGATCTCGGTAGGTGGTGCGCGTCTTTTGTAGCATGGCTCATGCTGTAACTTATAAAATAAAAAAGTATGCTACGCAAAAGGAAATTTTATTTCCCGCTCATTTTTTTTACAGGCCATGCCAAAAGTGGAATGAAGGCGTGCAAAACGCAAAATCCAAGGGGGCATGGGCGTCCCGCCCGTGTTGACACTGATTCACGCCTCAATCGGGCTCATCCTTTTTCCTCACCACGCCACAGCATGCAGACGCTCCGGCACGGCGTGCCAACTCTCCGGCACGGCGTGCCAACGCTCCGGCATGGCGTGCCAACGCTCCGGCACGGCGTTCCAACGCTCTGGCATGGCGTGCCAACACTCCGGCACGGCGTTCCAACGCTCTGGCATGGCGTTCCAACGCTCCGGCATGGCGTTCCAACGCTCCGGCATGGCGTGTCGACGCTTACGCCAGGGACGGGAAAAAGTCCGATAGTTGGTGACACTCGCGAGATCACGATGACACGCGCAAACGCACCAAGAAATTTTTAGCAAAAAAATTTTCCTCCCCCAGCGGATGTCCGACCGGGGTTGATAGGGTCTTCCTCGAAATGATCATCAAAATTCTATCCGCCATCCAAGCAGCCACCCGCTGCTTCTGCCCACAGAGTCAATTCCCAAGCCGCTTCGCGCGGCAGAGCGAGTTTTTGTTTTGAGCTATGCAAACCGACGCCTATTGGAAACCGATTCGGGATTCCAGGTTGCTTCGCCGTATCAAAAAAGCTCGCACCCGCGACCAGTTACTCGCGACAGCGCTGCCGCCGCTTTCATCCTTCATCCTTCGCTACCCCACCACCCTGTTGCAGAAGATGCGACATCTGAATTTCTATTCTCCAAACACAAGCCAACAAATCCAAAGTATGAAACTAAAAACCATCTTCCTCGCAGCCGTCATCACCCTGCCGATCCTTTGTTCAAGCACCTCCGCGCAGGTGTGCGACGACGAGGGCGTTTTCCTGGGCCAACTCAGCGCGAATCCCTACGCCGCCAATTCCACGGCGAATCAATTCAGCGCGTTTGGCAGTCCCTACAGTCCGACGAGTGTCCACAACCCTTACAGCCAGTATGGAAGCGCGTATTCAGCCACGAGCGTCTCAAATCCCTACGCCACCGAAGCCCCAAAAATTATCGCCGCCGACGGACAGTATCTCGGCAAACTCAGCGCGAATCCCTACGATCCAGATTCTGTTTCGAACCCCTACGGCAAATACGGCAGTCCCTACAGCCCCACGAGTATCAACAACCCCTACAGCCAGTATGGAAGCCCCTATTCGCCGATCAGTCCGAACAACCCCTATTCCACACAGGCTCCGATTCTATGCGGGGATGAAGAATGAAATCGCACCTTTCAAATTGCGCTGCGTCACCAAAAAAGCTGACATGATCCCCATGCCCGCCGGAGCCGCGAAGCGCGTAGGAGGACCGCCACAGCGGCATCGCCGCCTTCCACCATCCAAAATCTAAAATCCAAAATTTTCTTACCCCCGTCCTTCTGATCCTGCAATTGATTCGCTTCCGCTCACCCTACGGGCTGCTTCCAGCAGTCTTTCTCCGCTCCGCTCCGATTCTGTCAAAAAAATCCTTTATGAATCGAAAATCCAATGCACAATCGTAAACGATTTTTATGCTAAACTTGAGTCGTAGATTCTTAAATATCAAGAATTAATTCCTGACCCCTTTCACCTTTCATCTTGTGGAGCGAGACCAGCTCGTTAGTCGTTGCACGATGATTACCGGACAAAGAGGTGTTGGAAAAACTCTCAAAAAAAGTCTGCCGGATCCTGGCGACCTGATGTTTCTCGAGGTGGCGGATGCCACGAGCGATCGGGTTCTTGTTACGGGAAACGCTGGGCATTCCCCGCAAAATCCTCGGGGAGATGTTCAATTTTTGAGGCTGGCGTCTGCAAAAACAGGGGGTGCCCCGCGCGCGGGCGGATGCCGGCCTGCACGCTAGGGGCGAGAGTGAAGCCCGCAGGGGCCAGGACGATTATGGTCGATCCGTGCTCGAACCAGCCCATTTCGTCTCCCTTGGAAAAATGCGTGGATGGCACGGGGGCGTTCCCGAGCTGGCGAGGGTCGACTACGGCGTCTCCAAGGCGCAAGCGGATGCCGGCCACAAGGACTGCGGCCACAGCTACAAGAACGATAAGCTGTCCGCCGGGTTCGATGCGCAGGCGAATGATGGCACGCTCGTTTCGGCAAAAGACACGATCAATTCGTTCGAGGGTGGGGGGATTGACATTCCAGACTCCGCCTGGCACATGGCGGACGCCTTCTACGCGGACATCGTGCGGCGCATGGAAGCGGTGATACATGCCGGCGGTGAGCCTCAGCGTAGCGTAGATGCCCCCCTTCAAGTCGGCGGTGGTCGACTCGTCGCGGAGGAGTTCGTTCAGCGTGTAAGGCGATCCTTTGACCTGAAGCAGTTCGTCGCCACGGATGGTGCCGCAGGAGCCAGTGATGGCGTCGCACGGGCTTACCACGGTGCGGGGTGATGGATCAACCGGCCTCGCCCCGTCACGCAATTCGCGCACAAAGCAGTCGTGCAGGCTATCGAAGTGCGTTTTTTTTGCGTCGGCCAAATCGACATCACAAAAACGGCGCCACACCGCGATGGAGAGGTCGCGGACCAGCGGTTGTCGCACGCGGCAGAACCATCCGGCAAAACGCGTGGCGGTGCGGCGGGGAAAGCCATTGGTGAGGATAAAATTGAGGCTTCCCTCGCTGAAGAGCCGCGTGCTAATGGTTTGTTTGGTCATGTCGAGTCCAAAAACGAGAAATATCACGCGGGGCGATGATTGAGCAATCCGCGTTTTGGGCGCTCCCCGCTGCGGGCGGCGTGCTGGCTGTGGCGCTACTGTCCAAAGTGGTGGTCCGCCTCCAGCTTTCGGCGGCCAAGCATCCGTCGGTCACTGGACACGCTAAAATGTCGCGGCGCCTGGCTCGATTAGTGCCTTATTACGAATTCACTGGAGAGCGGTTTTTCCGCTCCGACGGGGCTCCGCAGGAGGTGGCAGCGCGTCGCGAATCCGCGTTGGCGCGGCTGGCAGCCGGTCTTCGCGATCGATCCCCTGAGACTCAGGATTTGACGGCGACGGCCCGTGAGGGCATCTCCGACATGCAATTCACCGACCGTTACCGTGTGCCGTTCCCTTACCGCAAAGTGGTCGGCGAGCACCTTCCCCCGGATGCCTTTCTGCAGGGTGCGGCGGGAGTTATGCTGACCGACCTCGACGGGAATAAATACTACGATGTGGCCGGATCCTATGGGGTTAACCTTTTCGGGCACGATTTTTACCGCACCTGCGTCGAACGAGGCTGGGAGCGGGTGCGCGAGGCAGGCACGGTGCTGGGGCCTTATCACCCGCTGGTCGCCTCCAATGTTGCGCGTTTGCGGGAAATCTCCGGCTTGGATGAAGTGTCTTTCCACATGTCCGGCACCGAGGCGGTCATGCAGGCTGTGCGTTTGGCCCGATACCACACGCGGCGCACGCACCTCGTGCGGTTCTGCGGCGCTTACCACGGTTGGTGGGGCGACGTGCAGCCTGGGGCGGGCAACCCGTCCACCGCCCGCGAGACCTACACCTTGTCAGAGATGTCTGATCGCACTCTTCATGTCCTGCGCACACGGCGCGACATGGCCTGCGTGCTGATCAACCCGCTGCAGGCCCTCCACCCAAACAAGCCTGCACCGACCGATGCCTCGCTGTTGTCTAACGGCCGCCACGCCCATTTCGACCGTGCGGCTTACACGCGCTGGCTGCAGGCCCTGCGCGAGGTGTGCGACGCGCGTGGCATCGTTCTGATTTTCGACGAGGTCTTCCTCGGTTTCCGTCTCGCCCCGGGAGGTGCGCAGGAGTATTTCGGCGTGCGGGCCGATTTGGTGACCTATGGCAAGACATTGGGCGGCGGCTTGCCGGTCGGTGTGCTCTGCGGGTGTCGCAAATACATGTGCCGCTTCCGCGAAGACCGTCCTGCCGATATCTGCTTCGCCCGTGGCACATTCAACTCACATCCTGCCGTGATGGGAGCAATGGCCGAATTCCTCGACCGTTTGGATTCCCCTGAAATTCGTGCTCTTTACGTGGGGCTTGACGAACGATGGAACGCCCGGGCTGCCCGTCTCAACGCCCTTCTTGTAGCGGAAAATCTGCCCGTTCGCGTTGCCAATATGTCGTCGGTCTGGGTAGTCCTTTACGATGCCCCCTCCCGCTACAACTGGATGCTGCAATTTTATCTCCGCGCTCAGGGATTGGCTCTGCCGTGGACTGGCACGGGGCGACTCATCTTCAGCCTGGATTACACAGACCGCGACTTTGAGGAAGTGGCCCGGCGTTTCGTTGCGGCGGCCTCATCCATGCGGGATGACGGATGGTTTTGGGCCGAATCGGGCCGTGCACCGGTGCGGCGACGACTCGTGCGTGAAACGATTGGTGCTTTATTATCCGGCAGTCGGGCTGCTTAGGAAGCGCTGCCGCTGGGAACTGCTTCGCCGTTCTCGAGTTCTTTTTCGTCAGTTGCCTCGCCGACTTGATCGCGCACATGGTGCATCGGGTCGATGAGCTCGCCGCGCAGCAGGTATATCGGCGACTTCCAGTAGAGCATGATGTCGTGGAAAGGATCGGTGATGATTTTTACGGCCCAACCCAGACCAGTCTGCACATCGCTAATGAAGAAAAGCTGCACGGTGCGGAAGAGGAGGCCGCCGACTCCGACTGCCAGCCAGAGGATGGCCGTGTTGTTCAAGAAGCCCATGGTGTTTTGCGGCGCAGGCAGGAGCCCGAAGACGGTGGGGGTGAAATAGAGGAGGACCGGTGAGACTGCCCAGAGGGTCATGAGGACGATTTTACGAAACAGGTTGTAGCCGACTTTGATGTCTTCCTTGTGGTCGTGCGTCGCGTGGTTCACATCGTCATAGTCGCGTGGTTCAAAGAAAAAATGCCCGGCTTGGCGACTGGTCATCCCGACGATCCAAGCGAGGAACACGGCCACGGCTGGTTGAGTCCAGACGAGCAAATAGGCGCAAACGAAACTCGAGGCGCTCACAAGATGGAGCGACTGGTTGATGCGGCTGTGATGGTAGTATCGATGGTCGTCCCAGCGAAGCTGGTGCAATGTGGCGAAGAATCCTTGTTTTTCGTTCATGGTGCGGATGGATGGTTGTTTAGGTTGTAGAAAGTTTGCGGAAACGGAGGACGGAAAAATGCCCGAGCGGCGGCATGGGACGCCGTTCGACGGTCTCAATCGCATGACGACTGGTGGAAATCCAACCCGAAAATCTCGACCAGGGAAACTCTGATCGCCAGCCTAGGCGGGCCGCCACAGGCTGAAGAACTTTCTCCAGGGCTCCACGGGCGCCGCTGTCAGCACCCACGCGGCTGAGCAGGATGATTTCTCCACCGGGACGCAAGATGCGGGCAAACTCTTCCAGCGCGGCCTCCGGACGCGGCACGGTATTGACCACGCAGACGGCAGCCACCGCATCGAAAGTCCCGTCTGGAAAATCGAGGTGCTCGGCATCCATCACCTCCAACCGCTCAACATGGTGGAGGCCGAGAGTGCTGACTTTTTTGCGCGCCTTCGCAAGCATTTCGGGCGAAAGGTCCACCGCAGTGATGCGGCAATGTCGCGGGTAGAGGGGCAGGGAAATCCCTGTGCCAACGCCAACTTCAAGAACATGTCCACCGATTCGCCCTGTCGCCTCGGCCACGGCCTGCCGCCCGCGCTCGAAAACCGCAGTGAACACGGCATCATAAAACGGTGCCCAGCGGCGGTAGATCGTCTCCACTCCCTGCTTGTTATCGACCAGATGCGCCATGGTTTAGAGCTCGCTGCTGTTGGCGCCGCAAGGTTGATCCAGAATGTTCATGCGGGCTGATTAGATGAATGTTGCTGCGCTGTCCAGCCCTGTTCTGTGGAAAGAAAATTAGCTACCGCGTCCCTTAAAGGAAGCGGATCGCCGTGCATGCTCAGGTGCCCTCCAGGCAGCAAAACCAATTGCGCCCCGTGCCGTCCGTTCACGATTTCTTCGGCACATGACCGTGGCACGACGCGATCGCCGTCGTAGGCCGCACAGAGCACAGGATGCCGCCCCTCGCAGTATATTTGGCGAACATCGGTCGAAAGCACCGTGCGAGACCTCGCAGCGAGGGTGCGGGCGGAGACCCTCGCCCAGACCTCGGCCTTGGCCACCCGCAACGGATCACCCGCAGGCCTCATCCAGATCGGAATGCGTCGCATGGTGCGAACCAACGCCACCACGGGAGGCACAAGAAGAAAACGCCACCGTGCAAGCGTTGCATCCGGCGCGCGCAAGAAAGTCGCCGAAAGAATGAGCCCCCGCACCAGCTCAGGCTCGGACGCCGCAAGCAAGACTGCCAGCGGTCCACCGAATGAGGAACCCAGCACCCAACACGGGCCGGCCTCTGCTGCGGCGGCCCGTGCCAGGCCAAGCAGTTCGACATAAGAGTTGGCCCCTTCCGCAGGGTAGGAGACAACCTGCGCGCGAATGGACGACGGGAGGTTAGCCATCAGCGGGCGGAAAAAAACATCCGTCCCATCCAGCCCCGGCAAGAGCAGCAAGGTGTGAACCGCCTTCATGGTCGCCCATCATACCCGTAGCAGCCCCAGGCGCCAACTTTTCCGGGGTCTTACTTGGAGTCCTGCGATCTGAAGGGCCGCTTGAAGCTTTGGCCTACACGGCGGGCGGTCCTCAAAGTTTCGAGTTGGAGCTTCGTGTTTTTTCTGGGGATTCATCGTTGCTGCATTCGCGAGGAGGCAGTATGAGTCAAAGGGGCCGGGCATTAATTCTTGATATTTGGTCGTCTGAGAGGCTTCGGCACAGTGAGTCCTGTGGCGGTCCCCCTTCGCGCTGCGAGGCTACGGTGTGATGTAGTAACTGGCTTGGTTTTCCCTAAAAATCGAGTTCAAGAAAGGCC
>Ga0209598_10004028_pt1 | contig 10926 bp, 8 predicted proteins | sample M_140807_EF_Meta_FD_187317 | JGI IMG/M metagenome (GOLD analysis project Ga0209598, IMG submission 187317) | Freshwater microbial communities from Lake Montjoie, Canada to study carbon cycling - M_140807_EF_MetaG (SPAdes) (version 2) | ecosystem: Environmental > Aquatic > Freshwater > Lake... | reverse complement strand
GCGACTTCGGCCGTGTTCGACGCACTGGCATCGCCCAACATCGCGGCGTCCCATGGCTCATGCAGGCGGTGCAGTTCGGCCACCAGCAGCGCGCGGTCGTACGCGGTCAGCTCCTTGTTCGCGAGCAGCGCGCGGATGCCTTCCGGCTTCAGCAGGCCAAGGCCCAGGCATTCCGTGATGACCACGGTGCGAAGCGGGGCGTCACCCAGCTTCAGCAGCAGCGCGGGATCGGCGCCGCGCTCACCGGCGATCTCGGCAAGGCCCAGGAATCCATCGATGCGCATGGGCGGCTGCGGGGCCTTCAGCAGCGCCTCGAAGATCGGCTTCATGGCCGGATCCTTCAGCGCGCGAAGCGACACCAGCAGCGTGTGCTGCACACCGGAGTCCTGGTAGGTGACCGCCTGCCGCAGCGACAGCACGGCGGCATCGGTCGGCTCCACCTTCTGGGCCATCGCCGTCTGGCACGGCGCAAGCGCGAGTGCGGCCAGCAGCGGAGCGATGCAGAAGCGCTTCATTCCGCGAGTGTAGCGGAGGCGGTTGTGATGGTCGTTCAGCCGCGGCTCGTGCCGCGCAGCGTGTGACGCAGGCGAGCGGTGAGTTCGCGCACAGCCACTTCGCCCGCGGGTCCGGCGTCCACGCGCGCATCGGCGTCGAGCAGGCTCTGCACGCGTGCGCAGGCGCCATGCACCGCCGAGTGCGCCTCGCGGCCAAGGCCACGCGCGATCTCGGGGAAGCTCATCGCGGTCAGGTCGCGCGCCAGCCACGCCACCAGACCTCGGGCCAGCGCGACGCGGCGATGCCGTCCGCCGCCTCGCAGTTGATCAGGCTCCACGCCCAGATGCTGGCACGTGGTCGCAAGAATCTCCGGCAGTCGAACCGGCTGCGTGCCGCGCTGCGCGTCATCCTGCTGGAAGATGGCGCGCACCTCGCCCGCCGACACGGGGCCCGTCACCGAGGTGACGGCGCGCATGGCGTCGACGCGGCTGAGAATGCCCTCGATCTCGCGCGCACCGCCCACGCAGCGCTCCGAGATGACGGTGCTGGCCTCTGGTGCCAGCCGAAGGCCGCGTCGCACGGACAGGCGTTCAGCGAGCGTGAGGCGTGTGCCGGGATCGGGCGTCTCCACGCGCACCACCATGCCGGCCAGCATGCGGCTGACCAGCGACTGGCCGAACTTGCGGATCAGCCGTGGATGCTCGTCGCTCGCCAGCGCCACCTGTGCGCCCGCAAGGTCGAGGGCGTCCAGCGTGTGCAGGAATTCGCTCTGCGTGGCGGCCTTGTCGGCCAGGAAGTGCACATCGTCGATCACCAGCAGATCCACGCGGCGCATGCGGCCGCGGAAGCCGTCCACCTGACCCGCGCGCACGGCGTGGATGTACTCGTTGGTGAACTGCTCGGCCGGCACGTAGCGGATGCGCGCCTGCGGCGAGTGCTCGCGACGCGCGCGGCACAGGCCCTGCAGCAGGTGCGTCTTGCCAACGCCGCAGCCGCCATGCACCACCAGGAAGCGGAGTTCGTCGTGCGCCTGCGCCATGCGGCGCGTGGCGTCCAGTGCGAGCTGATTCGCGGGGCCTGGCACGAATTCATCGAGACGACGCCACGCGTTGGAGCCATCGCGCCGCAGCGAGGGCCGCACGGTGGTGGTGCCGCGTTCGCGAACGGGCTGCGCCGGCACCGCATCAGTGCGCAGCGTCTCGGTGGGCGTCTGCACACGCCATTGCACGGTGTCGCTTCCCAGCGCCTCGCGTGCAGCCGCCTGCAGTTCGCCACGGAAGTGTCGCTTGATCCAGTCGGCAACGAACTCGCTGCGCGTTTCAACCTGCAGCTGACCTTCGTGCACGTGCAGGCGCGCCTCGCCATCGAACCACATGCTTGCGCGCCGTTCACCGATCCGACTGCCCAGCATCGCTCGGATGCGGCCAGGCATGTCTTCGGCGAAGGCGTTTGGCACGGCGCGGGGATCTCCGAAGGCACGAGGCGAGACCCTGCCGCCGCGCGGCAAGGGCACAGCACGGACGGGCGCGCATGCGCTCGTCCGGCATCCATCCATCAACTCGAATCCATTCGCAACCCCAGCGACCGCCCCTGGTTGGGGCGTGTTGCATGCGTGGGTCAGGCGGCGGGGAAGCGGAAGCGACCCCGATCGGCGACTCTTCCACACGCGATTCGCGTCCTGCGAAGTGCGCGGAAGATAGACCGATTCTTCACAAGAGCAAGTGGCACGCGTGACGAAAATCCTGTCGCGCGCGAGAAGCAGCGCGAAACACGGCACTTCAAGCGCGAAGAAAAACTTCTCCACCGTCGCATGATCGTGTTGTCCACATCATGTGGATGACTGCACGCGAATGGCGAAAGCCCTGCGACGAGCGACAGTTCGGAAGCCGCAGCGTCGATAGAGGCGATGCGCGGGCTGATTGCGATCATCGACCGCGAGCGCCACCACGCGCTCGGGCACCTGAGCGGCCTTCCACAGCGCTTCCTCCATGAGCAGCGAACCCAACCCCTTGCCACGCGCCCACTTCGCAAGTCCGAGGTAGGTGAGCTCGATGGAGTCGTTGGCGGGGGAGCGGTTCAGCAGTGCCGCCCCGGCATCGCGACCTTCCACGCGAAGCACGGTCCACAGCGCCGGTTCGTAGTTGCCGCCACGCTGGTGGCCCTCCAGGATGTCCGCATCGCTTCGCAATTCCGCAAGCCCCGGGCAGTCAAGGGTTTCCTCATAGGTGGCGCGCAGCAGCGCCCGCATCGACGCGTCGTCACCCGCCTGCACGAACTCGACGCCCGCGCTCGGGGTTGGCCGGGCAGGGTTGCGGCGGTTGTTGCGCTCCATGCACTCCAGCACCGCCAGATCGGCGAAACCAGCCTCCAGAAACGGCGCGCCAGCCGCCGGATCCTCCGCTGCCGTCATGCCTTGCGCCAGCGCCACCGTGCCTCGACGCCCGAGCTCGGCCACCATGTCCCGCAGCAGTTGCGCGGCATGGCGAACCTGCGCCTGATCGTGACTCGGCCCGATGGTGAGGGTGGCGGTGCGGCCAGGGTGCTCGCTGATCAGCCCGGCCGCCACCAGTGGCCCAGTGATGGCCGCGCGGCACCACAGATCCTGCGGGCGCCAGCCTTCGTCCTGCAGGCGCTTCAGGAACCACGCAGCGTCGCCGTAGCGGCGGCCAAGCAGCCGCTCGGCGGCGGCCATGCGCTGGCTGGGTGCGGCTTCGGCGCTGCGGAAGGGGTCGTGCATTTCGGGCGCCACGCGCACAGGCTAACCCTTCGAGCCGCGACGGGATGGGTACCATTTCGACCCATGATCTTCGCCACACTGCTCGCCTGCCTCCTCGCCCAGTCCGCGCCCACCGAGGTGCCGGCCGCTGCGCCGCAGCCACCCGCTGCCAAGGTGACGCCGCGCGCGAAGGCGGACGAGACCTGGACCCTGGACTATCGCCCGGGCCCCATGCGGCTGGTTCGTGATGCGGCGACCGGGCGGGAGTACCTGTACGCCACCTACACCCTCAGCAATCGCACCGGCAAGGATCGCCGCATCGCGCCGCGCTGGGAGTTGCTCGACGAGAGCGGACATGTCGCGCTGTCGGGCCAGAACGTGCCGAGCAACGTGACGCGCGATCTGCTGAAGACGCTGAATGATCCGCAGATGGTCGAGACTTCGGCCATGCTCGGCGAAATCGCGCAGGGCGAGGAGAACGCCAAGGTCGGCATCGTGGTGTTCGCGATCGAGCCCGATGTGCGCGCGTTCTCCGTGCTGGTGTCGGGCCTTTCGAACGGTCGCGGCACGCTGAAGGACGCCAAGAGCGGCGCCGCCGTGTCCGCTCGCAAGACGCTGCGCATCGATTACCGGGTGCCTGGTGAGCGGGGGCACTTCACGGGTGAGGTGCCGATGCAGGTGCCGGACGCCACCGGCACCAACCCCAGCTGGATCGTGCGCTGATCCCTTTGGGGTGCGCCGTCGGTCGCGGCAGGTGCTGAAGAAAGCCTTGTTTTCAAGGTTTGCAGCCGCTTGGCGGCAGCCCGGGGTTTGGTTACACTGTGCGGCTCACCATTTCAGGAAGGAATTCGCCATGGCACATAAGAAGGGGCAAGGCTCCACAGAGAACGGTCGCGACTCGAACCCTCAGTACCGGGGCATCAAGCTCTATGGTGGTGAAGTGGCTCGTGCAGGCTGCATCATCGTGCGCCAGTGCGGCACCAAGTGGAAGCCCGGCTTGAACACCTTCCTGGCGAAGGACCACAGCATCATGTCCTACACCGAGGGAGCCGTGCGCTTCCGCGGCCGCTTCGTGGACGTGGTGCCGTCGGCCAACTGAGCCCGCCGCTTCGTGCGGCAAGGCTGAACCATGCTCGTTGATCAGGCTCGCATCGTCGTCCGTTCAGGCAAGGGCGGCGATGGTTGCAGTCATATGCGTCGCGAGAAGTGCATGCCCAAGGGCGGCCCGGATGGTGGCGATGGTGGCCATGGTGGCGACGTGGTGATGTGGGTGGACCCGCACCTCGACACGCTTCTGCAGTTCAAGTACCAGGGGCACTTCTTCGCGAAGGATGGCGAGCCCGGCACCTCGAAGAACTGTCATGGCGCCGCAGGAGCCGACAAGCTGGTGGCGGTGCCGCCGGGCACGCTGGTGTTCGATCTGGCCACCGACGAACTGATCGCCGACATGACCGTGCCAGGCACGCGCGTGGTGGTTGCGCCGGGTGGCAAGGGCGGTTGGGGCAACGACCGATTCAAGAGCGCCACGCATCAGGCGCCGACCGAGCGCACGCTGGGCGAGCCCGCGGTGCAGCGCGATCTGCGCCTGGAACTGAAGCTGCTGGCCGATGTGGGGCTGGTGGGCCTTCCGAACGCCGGCAAGAGCACCATGCTTGGATCGCTCACGCGCGCCGAGGCGAAGGTGGGTGCGTATCCGTTCACCACCATCAGTCCGCAGCTGGGCATCGCCGAGTTGCCGGGCGACCGTCGTCTGGTGGTGGCCGACCTGCCGGGACTGATCGAGGGTGCCGCCGAGGGCGCGGGCCTGGGTCACGAATTCCTGAAACACATCGAGCGCACGCGCGTGATCCTGCATGTTCTGGACATTGCGCCGCTCGATGGCAGCAACCCCGTGACCAACGCAGAGGTGATCCGCGGCGAGTTGCAGGCCTTCAGCGAGGAGCTTGCCGGCAAGCCAGAGTTGCTGGTGTTCAACAAGATCGATCTGGTTCCAGAGGCGGATCGCGCCAAGCTGGTGAACAAGATCGGCAACGCGCTGCGCGTGCCGAAGGATCGCCGCATGGCCGTGAGCGGTGCCACTGGCGAAGGGCTTCGCGACGTGCTGGAGGCGTGCTGGAAGCTTGCGGATCGCGCGGGCGAGCCGGCCGAGTGGAAGTCTTCGCACTGAGCGATCAGACGGCGTCGGCGCGCCGGCGGTCGTGCATGTCGACCAGCGGCTTCCACGATTCATCGAAGGCCCACGCGTAGTTCTTCCATCGATCGATCGAGCCGGCGTTGATGGGCTTGCGCACCTGATCGTGGCTGAGGGTGTGCACGGTGCGCGTGTTGCGTTCGGGTTGCAGCACCGCGGCGTCCATGGGCAGTCCCATGCGACGCAGGCAGCGCTCCACGGTCTCGGTGGGCCGTTCCACCAGCCGCTCGTACACCACGGTCTCGTGCGGGATCTGCAGCGTGTCGAGGGCGTGCGGCAGCAGCGAGCGCTCGGCGGTGATCACGCGCTGGATCTCTCCAAACGAGCGCGTCCAGCCCATCGCGTGCGGATGGAAGTTGCTCAGGAACAGGCTGACCGCCATGTCGCGCGGGTCGCGTGCCATGTGCAGCGCCGTGGCACCGGGCAGCACGCTGGCCACGGCGGGCAGCCACAGCCAGGTGAGCAGCATCTTGTCGAAGGCGTGCGTGGTGCCCGGGCGCAGAAGGGTGCGCGCGCCATCCACGTAGCGCTTCTGGAAGGCGGTGGCCTGCGGCGCCGAGAGCATGGTGAGTTGATCAGGCCACAGGCCGGTGCCCACCAGATCATCACCCAGATTCACGATGCCGTCATACTCGCCGATGCCGGTCACCTGCGGATGTCGGTCCAGCATCTGTTCAAGCAGCGTGGTGCCGCTGCGCGGCAGCGAAACGACCAGCGAGATGCCATGCACGGCAGGCGCACGCGGCGGGCACCAGACGGCGCCGCGCGCCAGCAGGGCGCGCTGGCGTTCCACTTCCTGTTCCAGGCCGCGCACGTCGAAGCGGGAGTCGGTGGTGGCGTGCAGGTGCGTGGCCAGGTCGAAGGCCTCGCGGTAGCGGCCGGCCGCGTCGAGCAGGCGCACGGCGTCGAAGCCCGCGAACCTTCGCAGCCATGGCGCCGCATTGGAGCGCGCGAACTGCTGCAGCACGTCGATGGCCGCGGCCGGATCGCCGCTCGAAAGTGCGCGCGAGGTGTACAGGATGGCGCGTTCGTCCTGCAGCCATGCGCCACCTGCGGCGATGAGTTCGCGCAGTTCGGCGTGTCGTGCGGTGCGGTGAAGCGCCTCGGCCAGCGCCAACGCCGCGTCGAGCGCGATCGGGTGGTTCATGCGCGCGAGCGATTGCAGACGCTCGATGGCCACATCGCTTCGGCCGATGCGGTGATCGATCGCGCTGCGGAAGAAGATGGCCTGCGGATCCTTTGGCGCCATCGTGAAGGCGCGCGCGATGGCGCTGTCGGCACGACCCAGCAGGCCCATGCCCAGCGCCGCGCGCGCCACGCCCATCCACGCGGCCAGCACGCCCGGCTGCTTCTGCACCCAGCGTTCGGCCACCTGCAGTGCCTGCGCGAAATCCTGCTGCGAGAGCAGGTGCTGCACTTCGCGCGCGGTGTCGGTGGGCGGCATGGGTGGGGTGTACCGCAGAGCGGCGCCTGCCGCCAATCTCAGTCGCCGTGCTTCTGGCGCAGGCGGCCCGACAGTCGCAGGATCAGCTGCACGCGCTCGAATTCATCGAGCCATGCCTGCATGGTGGCGGCCGCTTCGTCGGCGGGCAGCACTGCGCCGGGCATGGGGCATGCGGGGCCAAGCTGTCGCGCCGCCATCGCGCGATAGCGCGGCAGCGTGCGGTCGCCGAGCAGCGACACGAACTCGAAATCTTCCGCCATCCAGATCACGGTGGGCACGCGATGGCCGCCGCAGATGCGGACCATGTCGCGCAGTTCGGGGTTGGTGTCGCGGTCGATCCAGCGCAGGTCGATCTTGGGGCATGCCTTGGCGATGGCCTGCAGCATGGGGCCTTGCTGCGCGCAGTCGCCGCACCACACGCCGCTGATCACCAGCACGGGCATGTGCCTGGTGAAGGTGGACAGCAGTTCGCGCTGCGCGCCGGTGACGGTGGCCTGCGCCTCGGCGCTGCGCCAACTGCCGGCCTTGGCGGCGTCGGTTGCGAGATAGGCGTCGTAGGGCAGGGCGACCTTGAATGCGGATTGCAGGAGGGCGGCGTTCATGCCGCGCACGATAGCGGATGCGCGTCAGCGCACGCGTTCGCCGTCGGTGCGCGGATCCACCTTCTTGGCGTAGCGGCCGGCGAAGTCGGGCGAACCCACGGCGTAGGCCAGTCGCGCGGCGCTGTCCAGCAGTTCGGCGCGCGTGCGGATGAGCGTGCTGCGTGCGGCGGCCAGATCGAGCTCGGCCTGCAGCAGCTCGGGCAGCGTGCGCAGGCCGTTCACGTAGGCCTCGAACATGGCGTCGTAGCTGTCCTGGCTGGCGGTGAGAAGCGATTCGCCGTAGGTGAACTGGCGTTCGGCGGCCAGCTGCTCGAAGTAGGCCTTCCACACATCGCTCAGCGCTTCAAGCTTCAGCTTGGTCAGGTCGGCCACCGCGGCGTTGCGCTCGGAGCGTGCCTTGCGCACGGCGTTCACGCGCTCGAAGCCGTCGAAGAGCAGCCAGCTGCCGGTGAGGCCCACGGCATAGGTGGGCAGCGTGGTGTCGTACGAGGCGTTCGCCGGCGCAGGATCCGGCGTGTAGTTGTACCACTTGTTCATCACGGCTCCGACCATGCTCACGGTGGGCATGAAGTCGGCTTCGGCCTTCCGGATGCGCGCCTCGGCCTCGCGCACGCGCTGGCCGGCGGCGAGCAGGTCGGGTCGATCGGTGGCGCCCAGCGCCATCAGCTGCTCCACCTTCTTGCCGAGCGATTCGGGCACCGGCAGCTTCTGCAGCGAGAGGATCTCCACCGGCACATCGGCGGACATGCCCAGCTTGCGCGCCAGCGTGCTGCGCGCGTCGAAGGTGGCGCTGCGGGCCGACTCAAGCGTGAAGCGCGCCTGCTCCCAGCGCTGACGCGACACCAGCACATCGGGCATGATCGCCAGGCCCACGCGCAGGCGGTCCTCGACGGCTTCCATCTGCACGCGCGCGGTCTCCACGTTCTGCTCGGCGGTCTCTTCCAGCGCGATCTTGCTGTCCAGCTGGAAGTACGCCGTCTGCACCTCGTACACCAGCGTCTGCAGCGCTCGGTTGAAGGTGAGGTTGGAGGCTTCCATGGCGCGGCGCGCGGCATCGGTGAGCGCGTCGCGGCGACCGAAGTCGACGAGTTCCCAGGTGAGCTCCACGCCCAGATCGCCCTGCGGGCCGCGGTCGAGCAGTCGGCCGGTTTCCTGCGGCAGCGCTTCCTGTCGGTAGCCACCGAAGCCGGTCGCGTTCACGCGCGGCCACCAGAGGCTTTCCATCATGGCCCAATTGGCGGCCGTGACCTTGGCGCGCTCCCACGTGGCACGCGTGGAGGGGTTGTTCTCGAGGGCGTAGCAGATGAGGAAGGTGAGGTCCTTCGGGCCTTCGCCGAAGGGGGACTTGCTGACCTGCGTGGGCGGAGGCTGCGGCGCGGGCTCGGCCGACTCGTAGGGCACGGCGGCGTCGCTGGACACGAGCTTGTCGAAGGACTTGTCGTTCCACAGCGCCTCTTCCTGACAGGCCACGAGCACCGTGGCCGCACCGAGCAGGTGCATCGCCAGCAGGCTTTCTCGCGCATGTCGGATTCGAAGCATCGGGCAGAACTGTAGCAGATGGGGGAATGCATTCGCGGCGGCAGGATCGTGGGGGTAGAGTGGCTGTCGCGCCCGAGGCGCACCTTCGCATGGACCACGCGCATCACCACGCATCCGTCGCGCCGAGACTGTGGACGCTGATCAAGTCGGATCTGCGGCCCGATCGCGAGCGTTGGCATCACGCGGCGCGACTGGCGATCGCGGGCATGCTGATCATCGGGCTGCAGCAGACGCTGCGCTTCGAGATCCTGTATCCGGCCATGACCACGCTGCTGGTGGTGACCGAGGTGAAGGGTTTCAGCACGGTCACGCGCTTCGTGCTGAACTTCACGGCCGCCACCTTCGGCAGTGCGGCATCGGTGGCGCTGTGCGCGCTGTTCATCCAGCAGCCGTTCTTCCTGCTGCCGCTGATGTGGGCCTACATCATCCTGATCATGTACTTCATGGGGTCGAGCCGCTACCGCAGCACGCTGTTCATGGCCGGCTACCCGTTCATCGTGATCACCTACATGTCGTTCTTCGACAAGGGGCATGCCGAGCACATCGCGATCATCGTGTACCAGTCGGTGATCACGGGGCTGGCGTGCGCGTCGCTGGTGATGGTGTTCCTGTGGCCACCGGTGCCCATCGAGGCCCTGCGCGAGAAGCTGATCGGTGGCCTGAAGCGCCCGCTGGAGCTGCAGCGGCGTCTGCTGCAGGTGGCGGAGGATGGCGTGCCGCTGGACCTGAGCCAGCATGTGCCCGAGTACTACCGCGCCAAGACGCCCGAACTGGTGGCGTTGCTCGATCAGGCGCAGACCGACCTGTCGTTCGACGACGACGTGCGCCATGACCTGATGTCGCTGATCGCGTTCGACAGCCGTTGTGCGGCATGTCTGGGCATGGTGGTGGATGCCGTCGCGGCGGATGTGTCGAACGCCACGCCGCGGGCGGCGGAGGCGTTGCGCGCGCTGGGTGAACGCATGGAGTGCATGATCGAGCGTCTGGAGCATCCGAAGCGCGAGATCCAGTCGCTGCCGCCGTTGCCGCCGCATGACGACGTGCCCGAGTGGCTGATGCCCCTGTGCAGCGTGGCGCACGAGGCGGAGCGCGTGGCACCTGCGGTGGCGGCCTTCGCCGTGGTGGAGGACAAGCCCGACTTCGGCACGGAGACGCTGCGCAACCTGCGCGACTGCCTGCCCTACCTGTTCCGTCAGCCGGTGCTGAAGCCGAACGTCGCCCAGTTGAAGCACTCCGTGAAGGCCGCAAGCGCCATCATGATCTGCGCGCTGTTCTGCATCGCGCTGAACTGGGCCACCGGGATCGGCTGCGTGGAGACGGTGATGCTGGTGGTGCAGGCGACCTTCGGCGGCACGCTGCTGATCGGAAGCCTGCGCATGGTGGGGGTGGTGATCGCCTACGCGCTGTCCATCTTCGCGGTGATCTGGATCGTGCCGGTGATCACCACCATTCCGGGGTTGCTGGCCATGTTCGGTGTGTACCTGTTCGCCATGGGATACGGCATGCATGGCTCACCGCGCGTGGCCACGCCGGCGCTGCAGATCATGATCGTGCTGGACTTTGCGCTGCTGCAGTTCAACGGGCCGAACATCAGCCTGCTGCCGGTGATGAACTTCTGCCTGGCGGTGGCCATGGGCGTGTTCGTCACCTTCATGGTGTACCGCCTGTGGTGGCGCGTGAGCTCGGCCGACGAGCTGAAGCCATGCCTGGCGGACATGCTGGAGTCGGTGGCTGGGCTCATGCGGTCGGCCGTCGCGGCTCCGCTGCCGCTGCGTCTGGTGGATGCGGCCCATCTGCGCATGGACGATGACGTGGCCAAGTACATGGCCGCGCAGAGCAACTGCCAGATGGAGCAGCATTGCCCGCCGCACCGATGCGAGCTGCAGCTGCGCGCGGTCAGCATTGCGGAGCGCATGTGCGATGACCTGCTGCTGACGCT
>Ga0209598_10004026_pt1 | contig 10931 bp, 10 predicted proteins | sample M_140807_EF_Meta_FD_187317 | JGI IMG/M metagenome (GOLD analysis project Ga0209598, IMG submission 187317) | Freshwater microbial communities from Lake Montjoie, Canada to study carbon cycling - M_140807_EF_MetaG (SPAdes) (version 2) | ecosystem: Environmental > Aquatic > Freshwater > Lake... | reverse complement strand
AGGGTCCCCGACCGGGCTGAGGGTGAACAGGATGGCGACAAGGGCCGCCAGGACTCCGGTCAGGTTCGCCTTGCCGAAGGCCTCGATCCAGGACCGCCGAGACAGGGCCGCCAGGAGGTGCCCGCCGGCGAAGACCGCCAGGACCAGGAGGCAGGCCAGGGCGCGGACCCGGTCAGGTGAGAGCCCGTACTGGCCGATGCGCAGGAAGATCCCCACCGCCGCGATCACCACCAGGGGTGCCATCAGGAGGCCACCGAGCCGGGCGGCGTACCTGAGGATCCGCGGGATCTTCTCAGGGTTGGTCTCGTCCTGGACGACGGCATTGACCAGGATGATCAGCCCGATGCAGGCGGTGATGAGCAAGGCCGCAGCCGAACCGGTATCCCAGAGGGGCTTGAGGCCGGTGAAGGGCAGGGTCGCCAGGAAGGCGGCCACCAGGAAGACCATCACGGGCAGGATCCAGGCCAGAAGCCCTAGGCCGAGGGTCCGGGCGCCCGCCGCCAGGTCCGCCCGCCCGGCGGTGAAATGGACCCCGAGTCCGAAGGCCAGGCCCATCAGCGGCCAGAGGACGCCACGCCGGGAGAGGAAATCGCCCACGACCCTGAAGCCGATCAGCTCGAAAAGGGCGGAGGCCAGGACGACCAGCCCGAACAGGGCGCCGACCAGGGCCACGGACAGGGCGGCGCGGACACCGTCGGTCCAGGCAATGGCGAAGTGGCGGGGCCAGGGGTTCCCCCGTCCAGCGCCTTCCCGGGCCAGGACGAGGACATGCCCGATGATCAGTGCCAGGCAGGTCAGGACCAGGGCGCCTGCCGCAGGGACCGGCGGCACATCGGCGTTCACCGGCGCACCTATGCGACCGATTCCTCCAAGGACCGACACCCCCGCAGCTGTCAGTGTCCACAGGGCGAGGGTGCGCGGGCGCAGGGCTCCGTAGGCACCGAGCAGCACGACAGGCAGCGTAAGCGAGGCCAGGGCCAGGATCCCGCGCACGACCTTCAGGCCCTCATTCGCTGGCGTCCAGCGGATCACCGCCCAGACAGCGACACCCCCGGCAAGGCCCAGGAGGGCCCGGACCGCGAGGTCCCTGGCAGAGGATCGTGGAACCGGTCGGGACGGTCGCGCCATGTCCTCATCCTTCTCCGGCGGGCGGGCTTGGACAGAATCACCCCTCGGGGTGCACCCTGCAAGCCGTTTCCGACCCATAGGAGGCAGGGGCATTGGCCGCATCTGCGGGACCCGAGATCGAAAGGCTGATCAGCCTCCTGTCCCGCCTGCCGGGGCTGGGGCCCCGTTCCGCGCGCCGGGCTGCCCTGACCCTGCTCAAGCGCCGGGAGCAGCTGATGACCCCCCTGGCCGAGGCCCTGGCCGACGCCGCAGCCAAGGTCCGGGCCTGCACCACCTGCGGCGCCCTCGACACCCGGGATCCCTGCACGGTCTGCTCGGACGGGACCCGGGACGCAGGCCTGGTCTGCGTGGTGGAGGAGGCCGGCTCCCTCTGGGCCCTCGAGCGGGGCGGGACCTTCCGCGGGCGCTACCACGTCCTTGGTGGCCTGCTCTCGGCCCTCGACGGGGTCGGTCCCGACGACCTCAGGATCGCCGCCCTGGTCGCCCGGGTGGCCGCCGGCGGGGTGCGGGAGGTCATACTGGCCCTGCCCGCCACCGTGGACGGCCAGACCACGGCCCACTACCTGGCCGAGCGGCTGTCGGGGTCGGGCGCCGAGGTCACCCTGCTGGCCCGGGGCGTTCCCGTGGGCGGCGAACTCGACTGGCTGGACGACGGCACCCTCGCCCAGGCCCTGCGCGCTCGCCGTCCGGCCTGACCGCGCCCGGTGACATGCCGGCGATTCCGGACTAGGAACACTTCATGAACTCCGAACTCCTGATTGCTCTCCTGGGTTTCGCCCTGGCCCTCGTCGCCGTGGTCTGGGCCATGCTCGAGCGGGGCCGGGCCGATCGCGCCGAGACCCGGGTCTTTGACCTCCAGGGCACCGCCGCCCGGGTCCAGGTCATCGAGGACATGGCCGCCCGCAACGCCGAGCTGCTGCAGGCCGAGGCGGCCGGGGCCATTGCCGACCAGCTCCTCGCCCGGGCCAACGAGAGCTTCGAGCTGCGCGAGAAGCTGGCCGAGGAGAAGCTGGCCGGGCAGCTGAAGCCCGTGACCGACACCCTCGCGAAGTTCCAGAAGCAGGTCACCGACATGGAGACCGCCCGGGCCCAGGAGACCGGTGGCCTGCGCGAGCAGATCGGCGCCCTCCTCCAGGCCTCCACCGCCGCCCGGGACGAGACCCAGAAGCTCACCGCCGCCCTGCGCCGGGGCGTCGGCGTCCAGGGGCGCTGGGGCGAGCAGACCCTGCGCAACGTCCTGGAGATGGCGGGCCTGCAAAACCGGTTCGACTTCCTCGAGCAGGTCACGATCACCTCCGGCGAGCGTCGCCAGCGGCCCGACGTGGTGGTCCGCATGCCCGGCGGCGGCGAGCTTGTGATCGACGCCAAGGTCTCCATCAGCGCCTTCCTCGACGCCCAGGAAGCCCCGGACGAGGCCCAGCGCGACGCCGCCCTGGCCCGCCATGCCGACAGCGTCCGCAATCACATCCGCACCCTGGCTTCCCGGGGCTACCAGGACGAGCTGGGCGGCAGCGCCGACTTCGTGGCCATGTTCATCCCCGGCGACAGCTTCCTGGTCGCCGCCCTCGACCGCCAGCCCGACCTCCTGACCGAGGCCATGGGCCAGAAGGTGGTGGTGGTCACGCCCACCACCCTCTTCGCCCTGTGCAAGGCCGTCTCCTACGGCTGGCGGGTCGAGGACCAGGCCCGGGGCGCTGCTGAGATCGCCCGGGTCGCCCGGGAACTCTACAAGCGTCTCTCCGACATGGGCGGCCACGTGGCCGGGGTCGGCAAGGCCCTGACCCAGGCCGTGGAGCGCTACAACCAGGTCGTCGGATCCCTGGAGAGCCGCGTCCTGCCCCAGGCCCGGCGCTTCGAGGCCCTGGGCGTGGACCACGAGGGCAAGCCCATGCCCGAGATCCCCCACATCGAGGCGGGCGTGCGTCCCCTGGCCCGTCCCGAACCCAGCGCCGACGACAGCGCAGCTTGACGCTGCCCGGACCGGTCCCTAACTGGCGAGGCCATGGCCCTGCGCGAGATCCTCACCGTCCCCAATCCTGTGCTGAAACAGGTCTCCTCCCCCGTCGAGGGGGTGGATGACGACCTGCGCCGGCTGATGGATGACATGCTGGAGACCATGTACGCCGCACCGGGCATAGGCCTGGCGGCCATCCAGGTGGGGGTGCCCCGGCAGGTCATCGTCATGGACCTGGCCCGGCAGGACGATCCCCCCGAGCCCCGCTACTTCGTCAATCCCGAGATCCTCTGGGCCTCGGATGAGACCGCCCTCTACGAGGAGGGGTGCCTGTCGGTACCCGAAGTCTACGACGAGGTGGCCCGAGCGGCCCAGGTCCGGCTGCGTTATCTCGACTACAACGGCCAGGAAGTGGTCGAGGAAGCCGAGGGCCTCTTCGCCGTCTGCATCCAGCACGAGATGGACCACCTCAAGGGCGTCCTCTTCATCGACCACCTGTCCCGGCTCAAGCGCGATCGGGCGGTGGCCCGGGTGCGCAAGCTCGCCCGCGCGGGCTGATCCCGCCCCTTCCGGTTCCCTCCCTTTCAGTTCCCCCCCTTTCAGTTCCCAGGCCGCCGCCGGAGGGGTAAACCCGCTCCATGCGCCTCGCCTTCCTCGGAACTCCCGACATCGCCGCCGCCTGTCTCGCCGCCGTGGCGCAGGCCGGGCACGAGGTCGTCGCCGTCTACGCCCAGCCCCCGGCGCCCCGGGGACGGGGCCAGGCGCTTCGCCCCTCGCCTGTCCAGGCCCTGGCGGAGTCCCTCGGCCTGCCGGTCCGCACCCCCGCCTCCATGCGCAACCCGGCGGAGGTCGAGGCCTTCCGCGCCCTCGAACTCGACGCTGCCCTGGTGGTGGCCTACGGCCAGATCCTGCCCCGGGAGGTGCTGGAGGCGCCGCGCCTGGGCGCCTTCAACCTGCACGCCTCCCTCCTGCCCCGCTGGCGGGGTGCGGCCCCCATCCAGCGCGCCATACTGGCCGGCGACAAAGAGACCGGCGTCCAGGTCATGCGCATGACGGAAGGGCTGGATGAGGGTCCCATCCTCGCCACCGCCCGGCTCGACATCCGGGAGGGCGAGACCGCCGGGACCCTTCACGACCGCATGGCGCAGGCCGGTGCCGATCTGCTGGTCGCCACCCTGGCCGACATATCCGCCGGTCGCGCCATCGAGACCCCCCAGGCTGCCGAGGGGGCCACCTACGCCAAGAAGATCAGCGCCCGCACCGCCCGCCTGCGCTGGGCCCGCCCCGCCGCCGAGCTGGATGCCAAGGTCCGCGGCCTCTCGCCCTTCCCCGGCGCCTGGTTCGAGGCCCCCGGGCCCCGCGGTCCGGTCCGCGTGAAGGCCCTGCTCAGCCGGGCCGAGGTGGGGTCGGGCGCACCGGGGACGATCCTGGACGCGGCCCTCCTGGTGGCGACGGGCGAGGGCGCGGTGCGCCTGCTCCGCCTCCAGCGTGAGGGCCGGGGGCCTCAGGACGCCGCCGACTTCCTGCGCGGCCTGCCCCTGCCCGCTGGGACGCAGTTGGCCTGATGCCCCGCTACCGCCTGACCCTCGAGTACGATGGTGGCCCCTACAAGGGCTTCCAGGCCCAGGGCGACCTGCCCACGGTCCAGGGTGCGGTGGAGCGCGCGGTCCTGGCCTTCAGCGGCGAGACCTTGCGCCTGCAGGCCGCCGGTCGCACCGACACCGGGGTCCACGCCACCGGCCAGGTGGTGCACGTGGACCTTTCCAAGGACTGGCCCGCCCAGACCGTGCGCAACGCCCTCAACGCCCACCTGGTCGAGGAGGCGGTGGTAGTGCTGGAGGCTGAGGTCGCCCCAGAGGGCTGGCACGCCCGCTTCTCGGCCACCGAGCGGCGCTATCTCTACCGAATCCTCAACCGGCCAACGCCCCCTGCCCTCGACCGCGGCCAGGTCTGGCATGTGCGGACGCCCCTGGACGCCGGGGCCATGCACGCCGCCGCCCAGACCCTGGTGGGCCACCACGACTTCACCACCTTCCGCGACCTGGCCTGCCAGGCCAAGTCGCCGGTCAAGACCCTGGATGTCGTCGAGGTCAGCCGCCGGGGCGAGGAGGTCTGGCTCCGCTTCGCCTCGCGCTCCTTCCTCCACCGGCAGGTGCGGTCCATGACCGGCACCCTGGCCGAGGTCGGCGTCGGGCGCTGGACAGCGCAGGACGTGAAGGCCGCCTTGGAGGCGCGCGACCGCCAGGCCTGCGGCCCTGTAGCGCCAGCGTCGGGCCTTAGCCTGACGGGCGTCTCCTACGCCGAAGGCGGCGCGGCGAAGTAGCGGCGGATCAGGGTCTCGTAGACCGATTGCAGGCGGCGGATCTCCTCCACCGGTGCCCGCTCGTCCACGGCGTGCATGGTGCGGCCCACCAGGCCCAGCTCGACCACCGGGCAGAGGTCGCGGAGGAACCGGGCGTCCGAGGTCCCCCCCGTGGTCGACAGGTCCGGCCGCTGTCCCGACACCGCCTCGACGGCGCCGGCCACCAGCTCGGTAAAGGGGCCCTGCTCGGTCAGGAAGGCCTCGCCGCTGATCGCCGGAGTCAGGGTGATCGTCCCCGGGAAGCCCTCTGCCGCTCGGTCGGCCTCGGCCTGGACCCAGGCGGCCAGGTCAGCGCCCCGGTGGGCAGGGTTGAAGCGGATGTTCAGCCGCGCCGTGGCGACGGCGGGGATCAGGTTGGTGGTGGGATTGCCCACGTCCACCGTGGTGACCTCCAGGTTCGAGGGCTGGAAGTCGGCATAGCCTTCATCCAGCACCCGCGCCTCAAGCGCGGCCAGCAGGCGGATCAGGACCGACACGGGATTGGCCGCCCGGTGCGGGTAGGCCACATGCCCCTGGATCCCCTCGACCCGGACACCGACATTGATCGAGCCCCGGCGGCCGATCTTGACCATGTCGCCAAAGCTCTCGGCGCTGGTCGGCTCGCCGACGATGCAGTGGTCGAGGATCTCGCCCTCAGCCTTCAGGGTCTCGACCACCCGCTTGGTGCCGTCGAGGGCCACGCCCTCCTCGTCGCCGGTGATCAGGAAGGACAGGGAGCCGGTCACCGCACCCTCGGCCAGGGCCGAGGCGGCGGCGGCGGCGAAGGCGGCGATGGCGCTCTTCATGTCCACGGCCCCGCGGCCGATCAGCACGCCATCAACAATGTCGGCGGCGAAGGCCTCGCGGCTCCAGGCGGCCACATCGCCCACCGGCACCACGTCGGTGTGGCCGGCGAAGCAGAGGTTGGGCCGGGCCGTCCCGATCCGGGCGTAAAGGTTCTCGATCTCGCCAAACCGCATCCGGCGGCAGGCAAAGCCGAGGCCCGCAAGGACCTGCTCGACCAGGTCCATGGCCCCGGCGTCGGCAGGGGTCACAGACGGGCGCCGGATCAGCTCCCGGGTCAGTTCGACGGCGTCGATCCCGGCCATGGGCCTAGTCCCTCAGAAGCTCGTTGATGGAGGTCTTGGCCCGGGTCCGGGCGTCCACGGTCTTCATGATCACCGCGCAGTAGGTTCCCGGCAGGCCCTCGTGGGGGCTGGGCCGGGACCCGGACATAACCACCGAATAGGGCGGCACCTCGCCGGTGAAGACCTCGCCGGTCCGCCGGTCGATGATGGGGGTGGTGGAGGTCAGGTAGACGCCCATGGACAGGACGCTGCCCTCGCGCACGATCACCCCCTCGGCCACCTCGGAACGGGCACCGATGAAGCAGTTGTCCTCGATGATGGTTGGGTTGGCCTGCAGGGGCTCCAGCACCCCGCCAATCCCCGCCCCGCCGGACAGGTGCACGTTCTTGCCGATCTGGGCGCAGGACCCCACCGTCGCCCAGGTGTCGACCATGGTCCCCTCGTCCACGAAGGCGCCGATGTTCACGAAGGAGGGCATCAGCACCACGTTGCGGGCAATGAAGGCGCCCTTGCGCACAACGCAGCCCGGCACGGCGCGAAAGCCAGCGGCTTCGAAGCGGGCGGCCTCCCAGCCCTCGAACTTGGTGTCCACCTTGTCCCAGTAGGGGCCGGGGCCAGGAGCGGAGTGCACCCGGTTCGGGTTCAGGCGGAAGGACAGGAGGATGGCCTGCTTGGCCCATTGGTGGGTGGTCCAGGCGCCGTCCTCGCCCCGGGTCGCCACCCTCAGATCGCCGCTGTCCAGCTGGCGCAGGGTCTCGTCCACGGCGGTCCGCACCGGGCCGGTGGTGGCGGTGGAGACCTGGTCCCGGGCCTCCCAGGCGGCTTCGATCTCGGCGCGAAGGTCGGCGTAGGTCAGGCTCATCTGGCGGTCTCCCGGAGGCGGGCGTGATTGAGGAAGGGGGTCAGGTGCGCGGTGCGGTGGTGGACGAAGGCCGCCTCGGAGCCCAGCGCCCGGGGACCGACCAGGACCGTGGTCATGCCCAGGTCGAAGGCCGGTTTGAGGTTGCGCTCGGAGTCTTCGAAGAAGGCGGTCGTGGCGGGGTCCAGGCCGTGGCCGTCGATCATCCGCATAAAGCCCAGGGGGTCGGGCTTGGGCGCAAAGCCAAAGGAGTGGATGTGGAAGACCTCGTCGAACAGGTGGGCCAGCCCCAGGTGGTTCAGCACGCGCTCGGCGTGGAAGTCGTCGGCGTTGGTGAAGATCAGCCGGCGCCCGGGCAGGCGGGCCAGGGCCACGAGGAGCTCCGGGTCGTGCGCCAGGGCGTCAAGGCTGAGGTCGTGGAACAGGGCGTGGAAGTCCGCCGGGTCGACCCCATGGTGGAGCCTCAGTCCGCCCAGGGTCAGGCCGTGCTCGGCCAGGTACTTCTTCTGCAGGGCGAAGGCCGCGTCCCGCTCCAGCCCGGTCACCTTCATGACGAAGGCGGTCATGCGGCCCTCCACCTGCCGCATGAAGCCGGACTCCTCCGGATAGAGGGTGTTGTCCAGGTCAAACAGCCAGGTGTCGATATGGCTGAGGTCCGGGATCATCGGGTGATGAGGGTTCCCGACCCGTGTTCGGTGAACAGCTCGACCAGCATGGCGTGGGGGCGTCGGCCGTCCAGGATGACCACCGCCTCGACCCCGGCCTCGACCGTGGCGATGGCGGTTTCCAGCTTGGGGATCATGCCGCCAGAGGCCACGCCCGAGGTGATGGCCGCCCGGGCCTCGCCCACCGACATCTGGCGGATGAGCTCACCGTCGGCGCCCAGGACGCCCGCCACGTCGGTCAATAGCAGCATCCGCTTGGCCTTGAGGGCGCTAGCCAGGGCGCCGGCCACCGTGTCGGCGTTGATGTTGTAGGTCTGTCCGTCCTCGGCCACGCCGATCGGGGCGATCACCGGAATGTAGTCGTGGTCGGCCAAGATCAAGCCCTGGATCAGCTGGGGATCGATCCGGGTGGGCTCGCCGACGAAACCCAGGTCCACCACCTGCTCGATCTGGCTGTCGGGGTCCTTGCGGGTCCGGGTCGCCTTCTCGACGGTGATCAGCCGGGCGTCCTTGCCCGACAGGCCCACCCCGCGGACGTCCGCCTCGGCGCCGGCCAGGTTGATCCAGTTGGCGATCTCCTTGTTGATCGCTCCGGACAGGACCATCTCGGCCACCTCCATGGTGGCCTCGTCGGTCACGCGCAGGCCGTCGATGAAGGTCGACTTCACCCCCGCCTTGTCCAGCATGCGCGAGATCTGCGGACCGCCGCCGTGCACCACCACCGGATGCAGGCCCAGGAGCTTCAGCAGGACGGCGTCGGCCGCAAACAGGCGCGCCGATTCCTCCTGGCCCATGGCGTGGCCGCCGTACTTGATGACCACGATCTCGCGGTCGTACTGCTGGATGAAGGGCAGGGCCTCGGCCAGGGTCCTGGCGGTCGCCCAGCCCTGCTCCTCGGCCGCAGGGTTCGTCGATGGCGTCTCGCTCAAGTCCAGGGCCTCCTGCACACGTGGGGGTGCGATACCGGACCTGCGCCCCTCTGTCACCCGCTGGCGGCGTCACGGGGTTGGTGCGGGACCCCGCCGTGGTAGGAAGGTGCCCCCCCCTTTCGACGGAACCGCACATGCGCCTGAACGCCCGCCTCGCCGCCGCAGCCGCCCTCGTCGGCCTCGCCGCCCTTCCCGCCCAGGCCGCCACAGTCGCGGTCACCGCCGACCGGATGATTGACGTGGCCACTGGTGCCCGCATCGAACGCCCCCAGGTGGTCATCACCGATGGCCGGATCACCCGGGTGGGCCGCCAGGGCGATGCCCTTCCCGAGGGCACCGAGCGGGTCGACCTGCCGGGCGTCACCCTCGTGCCAGGCCTGATCGACATGCACGTGCACATCACCTCCTCGCCCCTCTACAGCGGCTACAACAGCCTGCTCTTCACGGACTCCTTCTGGTCCGTGATCGGCGTCGCCCACGCAAAGTCCACCCTGGAGGCGGGTTTCACCACAATCCGCAATGTCGGCTCCGAAGGCTATGCCGACGTGGGCCTCAAGCAGGCCATCGACGCCGGCTTCGTACCGGGTCCGCGTATCGTGCCGGCGGCCTACGCCCTGGGCGCCACGGGCGGCCACTGCGACTCCACCTTCTTTCCCCCGTCCATGAACGAGCAGAGCCCCGCCGTCGTCGACAGCCCCGACGAGGCTCGGCGGATGGTCCGGAAAATGCGCAAGTATGGGGCCGAGGTGATCAAGATCTGCGCCACGGGCGGGGTCTTCTCCCGAGGGGACTCTCCCGGCGCCCAGCAGATGACCCTGCAGGAAATGCAGGCGGTGGTGGACGAGGCCCACGCCGCCGGGATGAAGGTGGCGGCCCACGCCCACGGCGCCTCCGGCATCCGCCAGGCCATCGAGGCCGGGGTCGACACCATCGAGCACGCCAGCCTGGTCGACGACGAGGGCATCCGCCTGGCGGTCCGCAAGGGGGCCTGGTTCGGCATGGACATCTACAATACCGACTACACCCAGGCCGAGGGCGCCAAGAACGGCGTGCTCGAGGAAAACCTCCAGAAGGACCGGGACATCGGCCTCATCCAGCGCCAGAACTTCCAGAAGGCGATCCGCGCCGGGGTGAAGATGATCTTTTCCACCGACGCCGGGGTCTATCCGCACGGCCACAACGCCCGGCAGTTCGCAGTCATGGTCCAGTGGGGCGCCAGTCCCCTCCAGGCCCTGCAGTCGGCCACGATCAACGCCGCCGACGCCCTGGGTCAGGCTGGCCAGGTCGGCCAGATCAAGGCCGGCGCCTGGGGCGACCTCGTGGGGGTCCGCGGCGATCCCCTCAGCGATGTCCGGGTGCTGGAAACCCCCGTCTTCGTCATGAAGGGCGGCCAGACGGTCAGAAAGCCCTAGGGTATTCCCTCCTGGGAAGGCGCGCGCACCAGGAGGTAGGGGGCCTGTTCAAGCGCCGTTGACCCCCTCACCCGGCTCCGCCGGGAGCTCCCCCTGATGGGGAGCAATTGGCGCTCAGGGTCCTCCCTCGGGGGCAGGTCACAGCGAGCGGGCCACGACCTCCTTCATGATCTCGGAAGTGCCGCCATAGATGCGCTGCACCCGGGCGTCGCGCCACAGCCGGGCGATGGGGTATTCGTTCATGTAGCCGGCGCCACCGTGCAGCTGCAGGGCGGCGTCGCAGACCTCCCACTGCAGCTCGGTGTGAAACAGCTTGGCGGCCGAGGCCTCGGCCGCGGTCAGCTCGCCCTTCAGGTGGCGGGCCGTGCACCAGTCCAGGTGCGCCCATCCGGCCTGCAGCTTGGCCTTCAGGTTGGCCAGGGTGAAGCGGGTGTTCTGGAAGTCGAACACGGTTTGCCGGAAGGCCTTGCGCGCCTTGGTGAACTTCACCGCCTCGTCGAAGGCCCTTTGGGCGCCCGCCTGGCCGGAGATGGCGATCTGCAGTCGCTCCTGGGG
>Ga0209598_10004024_pt1 | contig 10937 bp, 8 predicted proteins | sample M_140807_EF_Meta_FD_187317 | JGI IMG/M metagenome (GOLD analysis project Ga0209598, IMG submission 187317) | Freshwater microbial communities from Lake Montjoie, Canada to study carbon cycling - M_140807_EF_MetaG (SPAdes) (version 2) | ecosystem: Environmental > Aquatic > Freshwater > Lake... | reverse complement strand
CCCCCAACACCCCCGGCCTGCGCGCCCTGCAAACCCGGGCCGCCCTCGAGGAGCTGCTCGGCCGCACGGCCGAGGCCCGGGACGCCCTGCCCGCCAGCGGCCACGTCCCCCTCTTCCTGAAGGTCGCCCCGGATCTCGACGACCCGGAGATCGAGGCCATAGTCGAGACCGTTCTGGCCTTCGGTCTGTCCGGAATCATCGTTGCCAACACGACCCTCAGCCGACCGGCCCTGGCCTCACCCGATGCGGGCGAGGCCGGCGGCCTTTCGGGAGCGCCCCTGCGCGACCTGGCCCAGTCGGTCCTTGGCCGGTTTCACCAGTCCGCCACCGGGCGACTTCCCCTGATCGGCGTCGGAGGGATCGCTTCCGGGTTGGACGCCTACGACCGAATCCGGGCTGGCGCCTCTGCGGTCCAGCTCTACTCGGCCCTGGTCTTCGAGGGTCCGGGGCTGGCCGTGCGCCTGTCCCGGGACCTCGCCGCGCGCCTGCTCGCCGATGGCTTTCGCACCCTCGCCGAGGCCGTGGGCGCCCGCTGACCCCCCAGCGCGTTGCCCGCAGGCCGGCTTTCCCCTAATGAGGTGGCCATGGTCGAGGTCCAGGCGCCAGAACCCGCCGCCGCAAGGGCCGGATGGGGTCGAACCGGCCGAAGACTGTTCTGGCCGGGCGGCCTGTCCGCGCGCCTTCTGTTGCTCACCGCCCTCTTCGTGGCCCTTGCTGGCGCCTTCATCCTGCCCCCCGCCCTGGCGGCCTTTGAGCGCAACTGGCTGCTGGACCGGGTCCGGGCCGCCGAACTGGCCTCCCTGGCCACAGAAATCGCGCCAGACCGGGTCGTTTCAGAGAAGCTCTCCTCCCAACTCCTGGCTGGTGCCGGGGTGGAGACGGTGGCCATCCAGTCCCGAGGTCTCCGCCGCCTGGTGCTGCAGGGCCCCCGGCGCGACGAGGCGCCCTATTTCGTGGACCTTAGGCAGCAGGCGGTCAGCTCCTGGCTGATCGCCCCCTTCCTGACCCTCAGCGCCGGAGACGACCGGGCCGTCCGGGTGATCGCCGAGCCCCGCTTCCGGGAAGAGGCCGAGTTCATCGAGGTGGTGGCACCCCACGCCCCCCTGAAGGACGCGCTCAAGGCCTATCTCTGGCAGATGGTCTTCACCACCCTGTTCGTCGCCGGCCTCGCCGGCGCCCTGGTCTTCCTGTCGCTGAACTACTTCCTGGTGCGGCCCATGCAGAGGATCACCCGGGCCATGGAGCGGTTCCGGGCCGACCCTGACGACCCGGCCGCCCACCTCGAGCCCTCCGGGCGGCGGGACGAGATCGGCCGCGCCGAGATCGAGCTTGACCGGATGCAGGCCGACCTGCGCGTGGCCCTGGCCTCCCGGGCCCGCCTGGCTGCCCTGGGCGAGGCCGTGGCCAAGATCAACCACGACCTCCGCAACATGCTGACCAGCGCCCAGATGGCCTCGGAGCGGCTGGCCTCCGTGCGCGACCCCCGGGTCGCCCAGGCCCTGCCCCGCCTTGAGCGGGCGCTCGACCGCGCCGTGCGCCTGGCCAGCGACGTCCTTGCCTATGGTAAGACCCAGGAGGCACCGCCGAGCCCGGTTCCCGTGGTCCTGTCCGACGCCCTGGCTGCCGCCGCAGAGGAAAGCCGGCTCACCGATCGGCCAGAGGGCATCCTCTTCGTCTGCGAAGTCCTGCCCGACGTCCAGGTCCAGGCCGACCCCGACCAGCTGCACCGCATACTGGTCAACCTGATGCGCAATGCCCGTGAGGCCATCGAGGCCGTGACCCCGGCCAGGTCGGGTGTCGTCCGCGCGGGCTGGCGGCGCGAGGGGGAGACCGATCTCATCACCCTGGCCGACAATGGGCCGGGACTTTCCGAGCGCGCCCGGGACCGGATCTTCCGGCCCTTCTCGGGCTCGGGGCGTCCCGACGGGGCGGGGCTGGGTCTCGCCATTGCCCGGGAGCTTGTCCAGGGGCACGGCGGCGACCTTGCGCTCACGGCCACGGGTCCTGCCGGCACGGTGTTCGAGGTCCAGCTGCCCGCCGCCGGGCCCCGCCCGGCAAGGCGCGGCCGCGCCGAGGCCTGACCCCACCGCGGCGACCTCCGCCTCCGCAATCCTCCGCAACTTGACCCGCGCGTAAGGCGAGCTTACGTTTACGTAAGCCAAGCTGCCCGAGCCAGAGAGGAAGTCACCTGACATGCCCACGGAACTTCGCAGTCCCACCCGCACCTTCACCATCCGTCAGCTCTGCCAGGAGTTCGACTGCACGCCCCGCGCCCTGCGTTTCTACGAGGACAAGGGCCTGATCTCGCCCGAGCGGGACGGCATGAACCGGGTCTATTCCTACAAGGACCGCGCCCGCCTCCAGCTCATCCTCCGGGGCAAGCGGGTCGGCCTCGCCCTTTCCGAGATCGGCGAGATCCTGGACCTCTATGAGCTGGGCGACGGCGGGGCGACACAGAATGCCATATCCCTGGCCAAGTTCCGCGACCGGATCCAGGCCCTGGAGTCCCAGCGCCACGACATCGACCTGGCCGTCGAGGTGCTGAAGGAGTCCTGCTCGCGCCTTGAGGACCATCTCCGCCGCACCCGGCCGGAGCTCTTGGAGCAGCCTGTTGAGGCCATCCGCCCCCGACGGCCCCGCCCCGGGGAGATGCGCCGGGCCAGCTGAAGGCCCCCAGCTGCGTTCGCCTGAATCTCCCTGGAGTTGCCGCATGCCCTACCGCCCGCCCGTCCGCGAACACGCCTTTCTCCTGAACGATGTCCTGGAAATCGGCGCCTATGCCGACCTGCCGGCCTTCGCAGAGGCCGGACCGGAGGTGGTGGCCCAGATCCTCGAGGAGGCCGGTCGGTTCACGGCAGAGGTTCTGGCGCCGCTCAACCCGGTGGGCGACAAGGAGGGCTGCACCTGGTCGCAGGATCACTCGGTCCGAACCCCTGCGGGCTTTGCGGACGCCTACCGCCAGTTAGTGGCGGGTGGCTGGGCGGCCATCGGCGCCGACACCGCCTTCGGCGGCCAGGGCCTGCCGCATGTGATCAACCTGTCCTTCTCCGAGATGAGCTCCTCGGCCAACATGGCCTTCTCCATGTATCCGGGCCTGACCCACGGGGCCTACTCGGCCATACTGAATGGCGGATCCGACGCCCAGAAGGCCCTCTACCTGCCCCGGCTCGCCTCCGGCGAGTGGTGCGGGACCATGAACCTTACCGAGCCGCACTGCGGCACCGACCTGGGGCTCCTGCGCACCCGTGCCGTCCCCCAGGCTGATGGCAGCTATCGCATCTCCGGGACCAAGATCTGGATCTCGGGTGGCGAGCACGACATGGCGGAGAATATCGTCCACCTGGTCCTCGCCCGGGTGGAGGGCGCACCCGAGGGCGTGCGTGGCATCTCCCTCTTCATCGTGCCCAAGTTCATCCCCGACGCCGGGGGCAAGCCGGGCGCCCGAAACGGCGTCTGGTGCGATGGCCTTGAAGACAAGATGGGCATCCACGGTTCGGCCACCTGCGTCATGCGCCACGAGGAGGCCGTAGGCTGGCTGGTGGGCGAGGAGAACCGGGGCCTGGCCCTCATGTTCGTGATGATGAACGAGGCCCGCATCGGCGTCGGCCTGCAGGGGATCGCCCAGGCCGAGGCGGCCCTGCAGGCGGCGGCCGACTTCGCCCGCGACCGGCTCCAGGGCCGGGCCCTGACCGGCCCGAAGAACCCCGGCGGACCCGCAGACCCCATCATCGTCCACCCTGACGTGCGCCGCCAGCTGATGGAGGGCAAGGCCCTGGTCGAGGGCGGCCGGGCCTTCCTCTTCTGGTCCGCTCTCCAGGGCGACCTGGCCCACGGCCATCCCGACGAGGCGGTGCGCCAAAAGGCCTCGGACTACGCCGCCCTGATGACGCCAGTGGCCAAGGCCTACCTCACAGACCGGGGCCTGAAGGTCTGCTCCGACGCCCTGCAGGTGCACGGCGGGTCCGGCTATACCGAGCACTTCCCCGCCAGCCAGTACATGCGCGATGTCCGCATCGCCCTGATCTACGAGGGGACCAACGGGGTCCAGGCCCTGGACCTGGTGGGGCGCAAGCTGCCTGCCAACGGCGGCCGGGCCATGCTGACCTGGCTGGCCGAGCTGGAGGCCTTCTCAGGCGCCGCCCGGGGCGAGCCCGCCACCGATCCCTTCTTGGACGGTCTCGACGGCGCCCGCGTCCAGCTGCAGGAGGGCGTGGGCTGGCTCATGCAGAACGGCCTCGCCCATCCCGACAACGCCGCCGCCGGCTCGCATGACTTCCTGCACCTGGTGGGCCTGACCGCCCTGTCCTGGATGTGGGCCCGCATGGCCCTCGTCGCCCAGGCGAAGATCATCGCCGGCGACACCGATCCGTTCTGGGCGTCAAAGCTTGCCGTGGGACGCTTCTTCCTGGCCCGGGTCCTGCCGGAGACCCAGGTCCACCTGGCCCGCCTGAAGTCCGGCGCCGAGACGGTCATGGCCCTGCCGGCCGAGGCCTTCTGAAGACGGGGAGACCCAGATGTCCGACCACGACGCCTTCGTCACCTGGACCGTCCAGCCCGACGCCGACTTCCTCAAGGGTCGCTACAGCCGGGCGCATAGCATCACCTTCGACGGGGGCGCCGAGATCCTGGCCTCCGCGGCCCCCTCGGTAATGGGCCGCTGGGCCGACCCGTCGGGGATCGACCCTGAGGAGATGCTGGTGGCGGCCCTGTCCAGCTGTCACATGCTGACCTTCCTGGACAAGGCCCGGCGGGCCGGCTTCGTCATCGACCGCTATGCCGACGCCGCCCGCGGCCGGATGGGCGAGGTCGCCCCGGGGCGCAAGGGCCTGGTCGAAGTGGTCCTGCGGCCAGACATCTCCTGGGTGGGCCTGGCGCCGGACGCCGAGGCCCTGGAGGCCCTGCATGCGGCCAGCCACGCCGAGTGCTTCATCGCCAATTCGGTGCGATGCGAGGTCAGGGTCGAGGCACCGGAGCCTTAAGAAGCCCACTGAGACGCACCTTCAACTCGGGGCCGGCACCTCGCCCTCAGAGGCCGTCGAAGAGAGCCGTGGAGAGGTAGCGCTCGGCAAAGGAGGCGATGATGGTGACAATGGTCTTGCCGGCGTATTCGTCCCGTTCCGCCAGGCTGAAGGCCGCCGTCAGGGCCGCGCCCGAGGAGATGCCCACCGGGATCCCCTCTTCCCGCGCCACGCGCCGGGCCATGGCGAAGCTGTCCTCGTTCGAGACCTGGACGATCTCGTCGATCACACCCCGGTCCAGGATCGCGGGCACGAATCCGGCGCCGATGCCCTGGATCTTGTGCGGGGCGGGGCTGCCGCCCGACAGGACCGGCGAGGCCGCCGGCTCTACCGCCACCATCTTCAGGCCAGGCTTGCGGGCCTTCAGGACCTGCCCGATGCCGCTGATGGTGCCTCCCGTGCCGACGCCGGAGACGACGGCGTCCACCGCCCCGTCCGTATCGTTCCAGATCTCCTCGGCGGTGGAGACCCGGTGGATCAGGGGGTTGGCGGCGCTTTCGAACTGCTGGGGCATGACCGCCCCGGGTGTGGCCTCGACGATCTCCCTGGCCCGGGCGATCGCCCCGGCCATGCCGCGCTCAGCTGGGGTCAGCTCCAGCTGGGCGCCCATCAGGAGCAGCATCTTGCGGCGCTCGATCGACATGCTCTCAGGCATGCAGAGGATCAGCTTGTAGCCCTTGGCGGCGGCCACGAAGGCCAGGGAGATACCGGTATTGCCGCTGGTGGGCTCGACCAGGGTGGCGCCCGGCGCGATCAGGCCCTGGGCCTCCAGGTTCTCGATCAGCGAGACGCCGATCCGGTCCTTCACCGAGGCGATGGGGTTGAAGAACTCCAGCTTGGCCAGGACCCGCGCCTTGGGCTTCAGGGCCCGGGTCAGGTTGGGAAGGGCCACCAGGGGCGTATCGCCGATGGTATCGAGGATGGACTCATAGACCTTGCCCCGGCCGGCGCGACGATAGCGGGCGGCGTCGTAAACGGATTCAACCATGGCAAAGGCTCCGGGAAGTTGAATATCGACCTTCAGGCGCCCGCGCGGCTTTGGGAAGGCGGGTTTTCAGGGCGCCGGCGCAGGAATTCTAAACCCGGGACGGCGGAAGCGTCTCCAGCAGAGGCTCCAGGAGGGTGTCGGCCAGCCAGCGGACGGTGGGAACGCAGACCCCGTCCCCGACCACGTGCAGGCCCGCCGACACGCCGCGGGGCAGGACATAGGCCTCGGGCAGGCCCATCAGCCGGGCCGCCTCCCGGGGGGCCAGCAGGCGGGTTCGCACCGCGCCGTCCTCGATGAGGATCACCGACTGGCGGGAGGATCCGCCCCGGGGGGTGCGCAGGCATCCGGCCAGGCCGTCGAACCGGGCCTCGGCCCTCTGCACGCTTTGCCCCTCCTCGCGCCGGGTCCGGCGGAAGAAGGCACCCACATGCCGCCCGCCTGCCGCCTTGAGGGCCTCCAGCCGCGCCGCCTGCACGGGCGACATCATGGCGACCAGACGGCGGGTCAGGTCAGGCGGGTTCCAGGGAACCTGGTCGTCAGGCTCAAGCAGATCCGCCAGGCGGGTGTTGCGACCCGCCGGCGCCCGGGGGGACCAGTCGGTCCAGGCAGAGCGCGCCGCCCCCTCCAGCCGGTCCCGGGCCCGGCCCACCGCCGGGGTGACGAAGGCCCCGCCGCCGGAGAGGCGCGCCGGCGGCTCACCCCGGAAGGCGATGACGAACAGGCGCGGTCGGGACTGGGGGGTGAAGTCGGCGGCGTCGGCCTCCAGGGCCCCCACCCGGTAGCCACGTCCCGCCAGGGCCCCGCAGAGGGCGGCGAAGTCCGCCCCGCCCCGGGAGGTGAGCAGGCCGACCACATTCTCCACCACGATCAGGCGTGGCGCCCGGCCGGCGTCATCCAGGCTCTCCATGAGCCGCCAGAAGCCGAAAAAGGCCGAGGACCGGCCCCCCGACAGCCCCGCCCGACCGCCGGCCAGGCTGAAGTCCTGGCAGGGTGAGGAGGCCCAGGCCAGGTCCGCCCCCGGCAGGTCGGATGCTGAGAGCTTCCAGACATCTTGGCCAGAGAAATGCGCGCCTGCGTCGGGGAAGTTGGCCCGGTAGGCCGCCCCCTTCACCGGGTCGAAGTCGTTGGCGAACAGGCAGGACCAGCTCGGCCCGAGCCCGAGCCGCGCCATCCCCCCGCCCGCAAAGAATTCCAGGAACCCCAATCCCATCTGACCCCCGACTCATCCACCCAGCATAGGCGCCGGGCGCGGGGGTGGCGACGGGGGGAAGCCCCTAGGCCAGCCGCACCGCCGTGCCGGTGGCCGTGACCATCAGCATGCTGCCCGAGCCCAGGGTCTCGTAGTCCAGGTCGACGCCCACCACGGCGTCGCCGCCCATGCGCTTGGCCTCGTCGCCCATCTCCTTCAGGGCGATCTCCCGGGCGTCCCTGAGGGCCGATTCATAAGCCCGGGAGCGGCCGCCGACGATGTCGGTGATCCCGGCCAGCAGGTCGCGAAAGATGTTGGCGCCGAGGATGGCCTCGCCGGTCACCACGCCGAGGGTCTCAGTGATCTCGCGGCCAGCAATCGTGGGGGTTGTAGAAGTCAGCATGGGATCTCCTGCTCCGAGGGTTTCAACCTGAGATATAATTGAGGATGAATATTGTAAACCCGAGGGTTCAACTGTCATTTCGCTGTCACAGGAATACGATTTTTATAAGCTTCTTGGATCTTCAAGCTGAAGGGTACGAAGCATGAATTCTTCACGGGTAGTGGTGGGAATGGCAGCCGCATTGGCTATGGCGAGTGTTGGTTTCGCGGCATGCGCAGGGACCTCCTTGTTTACTCAAGCCGAATGTTTGGCACTGGCCAAGCAAAGCTACGCTGCTGACCTTCGCGTAGCCAACACAAAACCTTTTATTGTACGCCAATACTATATCGGGCTCGCGTGGATAGCTTACAACGAGGCTGTGGATATCTGCTACGCAACGACCTCGCCACCCGCCGGGCCGACCGCCGGAAAGAAGCCGGTTGGCGCCCCTGGCGGGCCAATCAACCCTTTCTAGGGCAGATAGGCGGGTCTCACCGGCAGCGACCGGAGTCGGGAAACATGGGCTTCGTCTTGACCTAGGGGCCTGACAGGGCCTCAACTCTCCGTCGCGGCAGCCGCCGCGACGGAGATGACGTCATGGCTGGACGGGAACGCGCTTACGACCTGGTCATTCGGGGCGGGACGGTGATCGACGGTTCCGGGGCTCCAGGCTTCGAGGCCGACGTGGCGGTGAAGGACGGGCGGATCGCCGCGGTGGGCCATATCGCCGGCTCGGGCGTCGAGGAGATCGACGCCCAGGACCGGGTTGTGACCCCCGGCTTCGTCGACATCCACACCCACTATGACGGCCAGGTCACCTGGGACAGCCGGCTGACCCCGTCGGCCTGGCACGGGGTCACCACCGCCGTCATGGGCAATTGCGGGGTCGGCTTCGCCCCCTGCCGGCCCGAGGACCACGACCGGTTGATCCGGCTGATGGAGGGGGTGGAGGACATTCCCCATCCAGTCCTGGCTGCGGGCCTGCCCTGGAACTGGGAGAGCTTTCCCGACTACCTTCAGTCCCTGTCCGGCCGGGCCTATGACCTCGATGTCGGTGCCCAGCTGCCACATGCGGCCCTGCGGGTCTTCGTCATGGGCGAGCGGGGGGCCAACCGCGAGCCGGCCAGCCCCGCCGACATCGCTGCCATGTCGGCCCTGGCAAAGCGTGCCATGGAGGCCGGCGCCCTGGGCTTTTCCACCTCGCGCACCCTGAACCACCGCACCTCCGACGGCCAGCCGACCCCCACCCTCACCGCCGCCGAGGACGAGCTGATGGGCATAGCCCTGGGGCTGAAGGCTGCCGGGCGGGGCGTGCTGCAGTTCGTCTCCGACTTTGCCGACCCCCAGGCCGAGTTCGGCCTGATGCGCCGGCTGGTGGAAGCCTCGGGCCGGCCCCTGTCCTTCAGCCTGCTGCAGGGGCCCCGGGCCCCCGATGCCTGGCGCGACCTCCTGGCCGCCCTCTCCGCCGCCACCGCCGACGGCCTGCCCATGCGGGCCCAGGTAGCGGGTCGGGGGGTGGGCGTCCTGCTGGGCTTCGAGCTGACCCTTAACCCCTTCAGCCACACCGAGGCCTGGAAGTCCGTGGCGACCTTGCCCTTCGAGCAGAGGGTTGCGCGGCTGGCCGATACCGCCTTCCGGGCCGCCCTGCTGGACGATGCCGTGGCGCCAGGCAGCGCCGCCATCGCCTCGCGCCTGACCCGGGACTGGGGCAACATGTTCCTGATGGCCGAGACGCCGGACTATGAGCCGACGCGGCAGGACACCGTCTCCGCCCTGGCCGCGGCCCGGTGTGTCGCGCCCGAAGCGGTCGCCCTGGAGCACATGATGGCCCGGGGCGGGCGGGGCATGCTCTACCTGCCCTTCCTCAACTATGCCGATGGCGGGCTGGACCCGGCCTACGACATGCTACGCCACCCCGACTGCGTAGCAGGCCTGTCGGACGGCGGGGCCCATGTGGGCATGATCTGCGACGGCAGCTTCCCCACTACCAACCTGACCCACTGGGCCCGGGACCGGACCCGGGGGCCGCACCTGCCCCTGGAGCACATGGTTCGCCTGCAGACCCGGGCCACCGCCGAGGCCGTGGGCCTGCTCGACAGGGGCCTGGTCGCACCGGGCCTGAGGGCCGACCTCAATGTCATCGACTTCGGCCAGCTGGCCGTGGATTCGCCCACGGTAGGCTACGACCTTCCCGGCGGCGGGCGGCGCCTGCTGCAGAGGGCCCGGGGCTATGTCGCCACCCTGGTGGCGGGCCAGGTCACCTACCGGGATGGCGAGCCCACCGGTGCCCTGCCCGGCCGGCTGGTCCGTGGTGCCCAGGACGCCCCAGTCGCTCTGGCGGCGGAATAGGGCACCACACCTTCGCAGGCGCCCCTTCGCAGTTGGGGCGGGGCGGGCGATAGAGGGGGATGTCCGACGATTCGCTAGAGGAGGCGCAGCAGGTCCTGCGCCGTGTCTTCGGACACGCCGGCTTTCGGGGCCTGCAGGGGCCGGTAATTGCTGAGGTGATGGCCGGGCGCCCGGCCCTGGCCGTCTTGCCCACGGGCGGGGGCAAGAGCGTCTGCTACCAGATCCCCGCCCTGCTGCGGCCCGGCCTTGGCCTGGTGGTCAGCCCCCTGATCGCCCTGATGGCCGACCAGGTTGCGGGCCTGGTCCAGGCCGGGGTCGCCGCCGCCCGCCTCGACTCCCTGACCTCGACTGACGACCGCGCCGCCACCTGGGCGCGGATCGAGGCCGGGACCCTGGACCTGCTTTATGTCTCGCCCGAGGGCCTGCTCCAGCCCTGGATGCTGGAGCGGCTGTCGCGCATTCCCCTCTCCATCATCGCCATCGACGAGGCCCACTGCGTCAGCCAGTGGGGACATGACTTTCGCCCCGAGTACCGCCTGCTGGGCCGGCTGGCCGAAGTCTTCCCCGGGGTCCCGCGGCTGGCGGTGACCGCCACCGCCGACGCCCGCACCCGACAGGACATCCGCGAGGGCCTGCACCTGGGCGAGGCCCGGGAGTTCGTCGCCTCCTTCGACCGGCCCGAGCTGGCCCTCTCCGCTGAGCGCAAGGCCGGGACGGGCCGCAAGCGGGTGCTGGAGCTGGCCTCGGCCCGCCGCGACCGTCCGGGGGTAATCTACGCCGGCTCCCGGGACGGGACGGAGGCCCTGGCTGCGGAGCTGTGCGCCGCCGGCCTGCCGGCCATGGCCTACCATGCCGGCCTCGACCGCGACCTGCGGGAACGGCGGCTCACCGAGTTCCTGGCTTCCGACGCCGCCGTCATGGTGGCCACCATCGCCTTCGGCATGGGGGTGGACAAGCCGGACGTCCGCTATGTCATCCACGCCGACCCGCCCGCCTCCATCGAGGCCTACT
>Ga0209598_10004023_pt1 | contig 10939 bp, 9 predicted proteins | sample M_140807_EF_Meta_FD_187317 | JGI IMG/M metagenome (GOLD analysis project Ga0209598, IMG submission 187317) | Freshwater microbial communities from Lake Montjoie, Canada to study carbon cycling - M_140807_EF_MetaG (SPAdes) (version 2) | ecosystem: Environmental > Aquatic > Freshwater > Lake... | reverse complement strand
TCGCGTCACCGATGCCGATTTTTTTTGCAATTTGAGTCATATTTCTTCCCGCAACCAAGGGTTTTAGAATTGCCGAAAGTTCCTCTTTTTCAATGCTAATTACTTCCATTTAGATTATCTCCATTGCGAGTTGTAAAAATCTTTTTTGCTCGGACTGATTTAACTTCTTGAATAAGGAGAATAACTCTGTTGCAGAATTAATTCCCTCATCCTCCTTGTAGAGCATTCTCCACAACTCGCCTGCCTTCAGTCCCATAAAAGCCTCGATTTTTGCAAGGCTTTCTGCCTGGGCCGAGTTTTGTCCTCTCATATAGGAGCGAAACCGTTGAGCGGGGATGCCAATCCTTTTGGCCAATTCTGATGCCGAAGCGCATCCCGTTTTTTCCTGTAAATCTTTCAGGATAGCGGCTAGGCGATCGCGTTCAGGATTTTTCATATTTCAAAATTGAAATTATTAAGGTACATTCACTAATGTATCAGAGTCTCATCGATTTTGTCAATGCTATTTTTATATTTTATACTACTGTAGTTTCTTCACAGTGAAAATATTTAGTAGTCAATCAATTCAATAAAAGTAAGAATGTATATATTTTCTATTTATAGGCAGATACTTGTTCCATACTTATTTTTGGAAAAGGAAAAAGATTCGCCTAAACTTCTAAGTGCGATAGGCTATTTCACTCCGTTGGCTAACTATTGACACACGAGTAGTTTAATCGATATTAAGTATAGCAGATGTCGCCATTAAGGAGCAATGGAACGAAAATATACTAAAAGAAAAGATGGCTAAAACCTTTTCTTGAAGTAGACTCTAATACACCTCACTCATGTGACTAACGCTATAATTTTTTAATCAATTAATGATTTTGATGATTTAGCGGCTGTTTTGACTTAATGTTCCGAAAACGCGATCGCCAAACCTAACGACGACCACGACTAGCGCGGAATTGCTGAATTTCATCAACCAATGCCTGGCTAGATTTTCCAGAAATTAGATAAGTTTTGAATTCCTGACCCTCACTCAAATGTTGAGCATAGGAAGAATAGGACTCAATAAAGGGTTTAAATTCAGGATTTTGGGAAAGATAAACCTCGAAAAAGGGTACTAATAAACCATCGCGGTAAGTATTGAGTAAATCTGGACTAGGAAGGGTCATATCCCCCATTGAACCAAGCAAATCCGACACTCCTGCATCCAACTGGGAAAAATCAACATGGGCCTGACCATCCGAGAGAACTAAATATTTATCCGCACTCGATAACCAGGGAAAAGTCCGCATCTGTTCGAGAACCGCAGGAGCCGCAGGATCAAAACTCCCCGCCAAAAGCACAACGGGTATTTTTACCTTGGCCAATCCTTCTCGGCCAAATAAAGCACTGGTGACGGGGTTGAGGGTAAAAACAGAGGTAATTCGTTCGTCTCGAAAAGAATACTTATCCTGGGGCAACTTGAGAGCCTCGCACTGTAACAGGAGAGAGGTATTGGGATAATTTCCGAAGTCACATTCCCGTTTGAGATTCTGCCAATCAAATTCTGCTCCTGCTACCAGCAAGGCCGTTGTCCCCCCAAAGGAATGTCCGACAATCCCCACGGAAGTTAGATCGAGGCGACCTGAGAATTCGCTCTGATTACGTCGTTCCAATTCATCTAGGACAAAACTAATATCCTTGGGTCGATCCAGAAATTCATTTTTATAAAACACTTCACGGGATAAACCGCTCAATAAAGCCTGGGCTTGTTGAAAATCACTGCCAGGATGTTGGGGCATAATCACTAGATAACCGTAGGAAGCCAAATGTTCACCAACTTCAGCAAAATCTTCAGGGCGAGAGGCTAAACCGTGAGAAAGAACGATAACAGGCGTTTTTCCAGCGCGTTGACGTTGGGGCTGATAGATGTCTGCATAAAAATTTCGGTTACGGCTTTTATCTTCTAATTGCCACCTTAATTTAGGTTGAACGCCGTAGGGGCCTGGTTTGCGAGGATCGATTAACTTCGCAAAATCTACAGGAGTTTGGGTTGCGGCTTCCTGGGCGGACAGTTTAGCCATCCTCACAATAAATTCCTGGGTGGCATCTACCACAAATTTTGTTGCTTGTACTCGGTCTAAAACCAATTCCCCCTGAATCTGCATATCGGTGGGTAATTTTCTAAAAAAATTGATGGCAGTTAATCCTTGTGGATCGAGGGCGGCAGAAATCAAGGCTCCTCGAATGGCCTTAACGCCATTGCGTCCCCCCTGAATGGTGATTAAACTTCCGATACGCGAGAGAATACTCTCACCCATTGAGGTATTAAAAAAAAGGGAAAGTTGAATGGGATCGATCGCTAATTTTTTATTGAGAGCTTCACGCAATTCGACTCTCTGCTCTGCGGTGATTCCCGAAAGATCAAAATAAAAGCGAAGATTCGCATCCACAATACCTTTGTCTGCAAATTTTTCGATGGAGGCGATTCTGATAGAAACATGGACAGGGGCGAAGGTAAAAAAGATTCTTTCGGCGGCTTTGACGGGGAGACTAAGGATCAATGCAGAGGAGATCGCTAACACTAAGGGACGAAACCAGGGACGGCGATGAGGGCGTTTGAACATCATGAGGAATTGGGCTAAGTGATGGGATGTCAGAAATTTTAAATGATTTTGAAAATGATGGATTCTTTGAACAATTCTAAGCCTAAGATAGGGCATTTTCTGATCTTGGTTAGCTTTGTTCCCCAAAACGATATCCCCTTCCATAGACGGTGTGAATCAGGGGCGTTTCTCCATTGCTTTCTATTTTACGGCGTAGAAGACGGACAAGGGCGGCCAGGACATTACTATTGGGCTGGTCGGTTTCTGTCCAGAGAGATTGATAAATTTGTTCATGGGTTAATAATTGTCCAGGATGTTGCATGAGAAAGGATAGGAGTTTGACTTCTTTTTCCGATAGATTAATCACTCGGCCTTGACGATAGGCAGTCTGATTATCTTCGTCTAGTTCAAAATCAGCGACTTTTAAGCGATCGCTGAGAGATTGGCTTTCTGGTGAAAAACGACGCAATAAGGCCCGTACCCTGGCCAGTAATTCCCGCAGTTCAAAGGGTTTAACTAAATAATCATCGGCTCCCGCATCTAGACCCAAAACGCGATCATCCAGGGTGTCTTTAGCAGTGAGAAATAAAACAGGAGGATTTTTTCGTCGCGATCGCGTACTTTGCGTACTTTGGGGATTTTTAGCTTGAGTTCGTAGTTTTTGACAAATTTCTAAACCCGATAGATAAGGCAACATCCAATCGAGGATTAATAAATCATAATCATTTTCTAGTCCCAAATTTAAGCCTTCTACTCCATTATTTGCCACATCAACTTGATATCCCTCATGACGCATCACCTGACTGAGGGAAGCAGTTAGTTCTATTTCATCATCGACCAGAAGAATTTTCATTACGATTTTCAGTCCAATTTTTTAAATTTAAGTATTGCTTTCGAGTTTTTACCCTGAATTTTTAATTTATCGCTTTTGGGAGAGTTACACTTAATCCTGCATCATTCTTTTGCGTTGGTAATTATGTAATTGTTGAGTATCACTAAAATGTGATTATAGATACACTAACTTCCGTTCTACGCCATTGGGATAGTCAAACTTTCTCTAAAAAGGGCGATCGCTGTTTTATCTCTACTGTAAGCAATCATTAAGAAAAGTTTCATAAAATATTAACTAGAACGGGATAACTCCATAGAAATTATAACTTTTGATACAATTTATACGTTTTTTTAACAACTCTTTATCTGAGTTCACCAAAAATTTTAATAAAGATTTAAGATTTATAACAACTTTGTTTAAAATAGCTAAACCCATCTAGAGTGAGTGTATCCAATCAGGGATTTACAGATCGCCCGCTTGGGTGGTACAAATCGATCATAGAGATATCTGAATATGTCTAATTTACTTAGATCACTAGCCCTAACTACTCTGTTTAGTTTTACGACCCCGATTGTTTTCATGGGGAGTTTGTTGCTTAGTCTCTGGTTACTGAGTTTTTTCCCCTTAATCGACTTTATTGGTCAATTTGGAGAAAATCAAGTCGTTCAATTTTTAACGATTTTTGGCAATGGGTATCCCCTGACGGGCTTGTTTATTATTGGGGCAACTTGCGGTTTAGTCGGTGGAGTATTCAATCTATTTAATTTTTATCTGTATCAAAACGTGCGTGTGCGGAATCAATAACTGTCCTGCGATCGCAGTAGAGTTTTCCTTTCTTCGGTAAAGTTAATATAGGATTGAACAACGTTTAAGATACTAACTTGGTCTTGAATTCTGGGTTAAATTTTTAAAGGATTCTATATTAATGAGTGGTATGCAAGGTATTTTCCCATCGCGTCAGCAAAAACGATACATTTCTCTCCTGTTAATCGCGGTGACCACGTTGGGTCTAACTTTCGGACTTTCCCAACCCAGCTACGGCCAGTCTTGGTTAAACTTGCTCTTGCAAGGAGTGCAGGTTTTACAGCTTTCTAGCTTGTCCAATTCCCAGGAAGTCCGTTTAGGAAATCAAATTAATCAACAATTAGTCCAACAGGGAAAATTTCAGGTTTCTCGCGATCGCCGCTTAAATGCCTATGTGAATGACATTGGTCAAGAATTGGCCCGAAGCAGTAAACGCCCTGATATTCCCTACACTTTTCAGGTTGTCAATGATCGCGCCATCAATGCTTTTGCCACAATGGGCGGTTTTGTTTATATTAATCGGGGAACCATCGAAGCGGCGGATACGGAGGCAGAGTTAGCCAGTGTGATCGCCCACGAAATTGGTCATATTGTGGCTCGTCATGCGGTAACACAAATGCGGGATGTGGCTCTATCCCAAGGTTTGATGGGGGCGGCGGGTTTAAAAGAAAGTACCATTGTGCAAATGGGCGTACAATTAGCGGTAAATTTACCCAATAGTCGGGAAGCTGAATTAGAAGCGGATCAATTAGGTTTACAGAATTTACAGCGAGTGGGTTATGCTCCCATTGGCATGATTAATTTTATGCAGAAATTATTAAAAGCAGGCGGTGGCGGTACACCAGAAATTTTAAACACCCATCCCGATACTCGCAATCGAATTATTGCACTCCAGCGCAGAATTGATCGCAACACGGCCTATGAAGGTTTCGGTTTAGATGAACAGGACTATCGCGATCGCATTCAAGCTTCACGGTAGATCGAGGTCTTGGTTGATGAGTAATTCCAAGAGGGTTGCGATTTTAGCTTTGTTTTCAGGATTAAGCTTTTGATAGGCTTGGGCAATCTCTGGTTTTACTCGAATGGTAATTGTTTCCATAATTTATATAAATGAAACTAATTTAGTGTAACAATTTTAAGAAGTGCAGAAGGCGATTGTTTATGACAAGATTATTGTAAAGAGGCGATCGCTTTTTTAACTAAGTAAGTGGGCTTAATTAATTGTTAGATGGTAGAACAGGCTTCTAGCCTGTGGCCAAGCCTATGGACAGGCAAGATGCCCATCCTACATTTTATATTGAATTGCAAGTAGCTACTTATTGTTATAGTTATCTTTGACTAATCCGATTAGTCTCATCACTTATTAATTGCTTGAGGGAGTTGTTTGGTATGAAGCAAATTGTTAATATTCAACGGTCAGTGGTAGAAATTTTAGAGGTTCTGCCTCCAGATAAACAACAGGAGCTTTTGCGTTTTGCGGAATCTTTGCAAGCTCAAAATATAGCGAAGAAACCCCGAAAAAGTTTAAAAGGAATTTGTTCAGATTTAGAAATTAATTTAACAGAAGAGGATTTGGCTGAGGCAAGGCGAGAAATGTGGGGGAATTTTCCGAAATTAGAAGTTTTAGAGTAAAATAGCTAACTAAGTAAAGTTAGTTAAAATGATTGATCAGGATTAAAGAGGTGAAAAATGGTAAGCGATGAAGTTTTAAGAATAATTGAAGAAGCGGTTAGGCGCAATAGCGAACAACTTAATTTATCGGATCAAGGGTTGACTGAGATTCCGAGGCAGGTTTTTCAATTACAAAATCTGAGACGACTTTATCTTCATAATAATCAAATAGTGGAAATACCTGATGCGATCACTCAATTACAAAATCTGACATCGCTTTATCTTTATAGTAACCAAATAGTAAAAATACCCGATACGATCGCTCAATTACAAAAGCTAGAATTGCTTTATCTTTTTGATAACCAAATAGTGGAAATACCCGATGCGATCTTTCGATTACAAAATCTGACGGAGCTTTATCTTTCTCATAATAAAATAGTAAAAATACCCGATGCAATCTCTCAATTACAAAATCTGACGGAGCTTTATCTTTCTCATAATAAAATAGTAAAAATACCCGATGCAATCTCTCAATTACAAAATCTGACAAAGCTTAATTTTTATAATAATCAAATAGTGGAAATACCTAATGCAGTCTCTCAATTAAAAAATCTGACAACGCTTGATCTTCATAATAATCAAATAGTGGAAATACCTGATGCAGTTTCTCAATTGCAAAATCTGACAACGCTTTATCTTTATAATAATCAAATAGTGGAAATACCTGATACAGTTTCTCAATTGCAAAATCTGACAACGCTTAATCTTCATAATAATCAAATAGTGGAAATACCCGATGCGATCTCTCAATTACAAAATCTGATAACGCTGGATCTTTCTCGTAACCAAATATTGGAAATACCTGATGCGATCTCTCAATTACAAAATCTAACAAGGCTTTATCTTTCTCGTAACCAAATAGTAAAAATACCCGATGGGATTCAGAAATTAACGAAACTTGAAGAACTTGATCTACGAAGAAATTCCCTATCCATTCCCCCCGAAATTTTAGGGCCACTTGAACTGCATAAAGACCCTGCTCCTGTTACTGAAATTCTTAACTATTTGCGTCAACTACGTCAAAATAGTCGCCCTCTCCATGAAGCCAAAGTATTATTAGTCGGTCAAGGTTCTGTCGGTAAAACATCCCTTAAAAAACAATTAATTCATAACCAATTTGACAAAAATGAATCTAAAACAGATGGACTTGAAGTTGAATATTGGCCGATTGAAATTAACGAAAATAAAATACGCTTAAATGTTTGGGACTTTGGCGGTCAGGAAATTTACCATGCCACCCATCAATTTTTTCTGACTAAACGGAGCCTTTATCTTTTAGTCTGTAATTGTCGCACCAGTGAAGAAGAAAATCGCCTCGAATATTGGCTAAAATTGATCGAAACCTTTGGCGATCAATCTCCCGTTATTATTGTCGGCAATAAAAAAGATGAACAGCCCTTAGATATTAACCGCAAAGCCCTATTAGAAAAATATCCTAATATTAAAGCCATCCTCGAAACCTCTTGTTTAACGGGTCAAGGAATTGCTGAACTTCGTACTGCGATTATGCAGGAAATTGAACAACTTAAAGAAGTCTATGATCCCTTACCTCTGCCCTGGTTTGAAGTCAAAGAACAATTAGAAGCCATGACTGAAGACTTCATTAGCTATAGCAATTATATCGGTATTTGTATTAATAAAAAAATCCCTGAAGAAGAAAATCAAGAACAATTAATTGACCTGCTTCATCGTCTCGGTTTAGTTCTCAGTTTCCGTAATCATCCCCTCCTGCAATCAACTAATGTTCTTAATCCCGACTGGGTAACGCAAGGAATTTATGCTCTGCTCAGTGATGAAATCCTGAAAACCCAAAAGAAAGGTATTTTCAGCGCGTCGGAACTCGCCCGCATTCTCAATCATCAACGCTATCCCAAAAAACGTCATCATTTTCTAATCGAATTGATGAAAGAATTTCAACTTTGTTTTACACTTAATGAAAGGGAACAATATCTAATCCCTGGACTCCTCCCCAAAGAAGAACCTGAAAATACCGATCTGGGTCAAAATTGCCTCGAATTTCAATACCATTATCGCATTTTACCCGAAAGTATTCTTTCCCGTTTTATTGTCCTCAATCACGAAAAAATCCATGAACAAACCTACTGGCGCAGTGGGGTTATTTTGTTTCATCAAGAAGGCTCAGAAATTTGTAATTTAGCTTGCATCAAAGCCGACTTTGAAGACAAAAAAATCTTCATTATTATCAATGGACGTGAACAAACTCGCCGCCTTTTTCTGGCTCTGATTCGTGATACTTTTCAGAAAATTCATCATACCTTTGCTAATTTGGAAATGAGCGAATGGGTTCCCGTGCCAGATTATCCCAATCATCCCCCGTTAGATTATCAAGAATTAATAGGTCTGGAAAAAATGGGAGAAACAGAGCTTCCTATTGGTAAACTGGGAATTAGGCCTAATATCCGTCAACTATTAAACGGTTACGAATCCATTGAGAGCCGACAAAAACAACGTGAGGAAAATTCTATGTCAAACAGTTCTAAATATAACTTTCCCAATGCCAAAAATGTTTTCATTACTGAAACGAACCTTGGTGAAGTAATTGGCGAAAAATATGCGACCGATCCTGAAGTTAAAAGTGCCATCAAAGAAGTTATCAAACTTTTGCAAAACTTACAAACCAATCATCCCAACGTGACTCAAACCGAGGCAATAGAGATTATCAATGCAGAATTTACAACCCTGCAAACTCAAAACCCAAGCCTATGGAAAAATATCACTAGCAATTTGCTTAATCCAGAACGCTGGCTACAAGGTGGAAAAGCCGCTTTAGTGGCTACGGCTGAACATTATGTTGATAACAGTGTTATTTCTAAAGCATTTCTAGCTTTTCTCGACAAATTTAGTGAGCAATCTTAAAAAAATCCCTAAACCTCGTTAACAAAAGAAGACGCGACAGAAGGGTTGGACGGCTTGGGAACAAAAACCTCGATCGCCTGGGGAACCACAGAAAACATCGCAGGCGTTTCCGTCACAATTTCGCCGTCAGTATTAATCTTTCGGGGTTTGCTGGTCAGAATTTCCACCGATCGCCCCTGAAATGTTCGTACCCAAGGTAATAATTTTTGTCGTCCCTGGGGAAGATGATAAATCAAGGGAAAAATTTGCCACCAATGTTCAACGTCCAAACTATAGATATCCAAGCGTTGATCATCAATTAGGGCATCATTAGCGATCATCATGCCGCCCCCGTAATAACAACCATTCCCCACCGCAATTTGTAGGGTTTTCACTCGCCGAGATTCCCCATCAACGCAAATCGTGGCATGAAAAGGACGGGTTTGGGCAATCACTTTTAAGCCAGTCAATGCGTAGGCGAGAATTCCCCAACGGCGTTTTGCGCCCCGTGTTAATTTTTGGGTGATTTCAACACTCAGCCCCACACTCGCCACATTGAAAAAATAATGATCATTTACTTGACCTAAATCGATCGCTTTTTGATGACCCTGGGCAATCACTCGACAGGCATCCGCGATCGTTAGGGGAATATTAAGAGTGCGAGCCAGATCATTCGCCGTTCCGAGGGGCAAAATCCCCAAAGGTAGTTTGGATTCCACTAAACTATTGATAATACCGTTCAGAGTTCCATCTCCGCCGCCGATAATCACCATATCGAGGTTTTCTGCATTTTCTCGAATAATATCGCCCAAATTTTGAGACCGTTTAATCGGAACTGTGATCAACTCAAAATCCAATTCATCCAAAATATCGATCGCCTGGGCAAAGCCCTGTTTTCCTCGGCGAGCATGACGGTTAATGAATAATAAAGCCCGTTTCGTCATAAAAGTTACCGTTGTCGATCAGTGATGACTCATAGCATACAATGAATGCAAAAATATTCTGGAAACTTCTCCGAATGGTAACTATTCACAAATGGGCCATCCGTGAAAGCGATCGCAGATTCCTCAATTAAAACGCGATCGCTCTCAACCGAACAACCGTTTAAATTTTAAGCACTCGGCCCTTCCATTCCCTTGAGCAATTGGGGCATATACCAGATTTGTTGATCCGTTGCCTCTTCACCCTTTTTCAAGAAGGCACTGCCGTCCTGATAGTCGATTGGCCCTTTATAAAGATTGATACTGCCATCACCCAAGCCTTTGATAAACTCGTCAAGAGATTTTTGGTTATCTCCCAACGCTTTACCAGAAAGGAAGCCCACCGTCGAAGTTTTCGGATTATTGATATCTTTCCAGTCGGGGCCAAGCCAAACAAAGGGTTCGAGGGGTTTGCCTGCTTGCAAGTTTTCAATAGTCGTAGCATAGGGAACATTCCAGTTGTAATAGCGCACACCCAAGCAAGAATCTGGTGCTAGGTCGCAACCGCCTTTGAAATCAATATGGACGTATTTTGCCGTTTTGCCTGCTTCGGTCGCTTTTTGGGCTTGAATCGCCGCTTCAGGGGTATCAATCCCCGTCATGACGACATCGTATCCCCCGTTATAGAAATCATCGGCAACCTTGGTGGGATCGAGGGTTTTGCCTGGAATATTGAACCAGAAACCAATCCAAGTGACTTTAAATTTTAAATCGGCGATCGGCTTTTTGCGATAGGTTTCCCAACAGTGACGCGCTCCTAAGTAAGCGGCAGAGGCATAACGGCGAGTTTCATCGTTAATCAACGCACCCAAAAATCCGATTTTTCCCGTTTTTGTCGAGAGGGCCGCCGCACATCCGCCAATCATTTCGCCGTACTGCATTTTGCCCATGATATTCGACAATCCAGGCTGATCTTTAAAGTTTTTCCCTTCTTTCCAGGCATAATCACCAGAGACATGAATAATGGGAACATCTTTGTGTTTTTTCGCCGATGCCAGGGCATCATCCTTAAAGTCATCGGAGTTAAAGATAATCAGTTTTGCACCTTTAGCAATCAGATCATCCGCCACCTGCGCTCCAGTGACATTCGGGCGATCGGCGGGGTTGACCTTATCCACATATTCCAGTTTCGCGCCTGGAAATTGTTTAATCGCCTCTTCAATCCCCTCAAAATGAGCCTGATTCCAGCCTGCATCGTTTTTCGGGCCGACGATTACCATGCC
>Ga0209598_10004022_pt1 | contig 10940 bp, 9 predicted proteins | sample M_140807_EF_Meta_FD_187317 | JGI IMG/M metagenome (GOLD analysis project Ga0209598, IMG submission 187317) | Freshwater microbial communities from Lake Montjoie, Canada to study carbon cycling - M_140807_EF_MetaG (SPAdes) (version 2) | ecosystem: Environmental > Aquatic > Freshwater > Lake... | reverse complement strand
CGACCTTCTGGGGGACCTCGGTAAGAAGCTGCATACGGGCCGCAGCCGCAATGATCAGGTGGGCACCGATTTGCGTCTGTGGTTGCGGCGCCGCAGTGACGACCTGGACCAGGCCCTGGTGCGCCTGCAGCGTGCCTTGCTGGCCCAGGCCGAAGCCCATGCGGACACCCTCATTCCCGGTTACACGCACCTGCAGCGCGCCCAGCCCGTCTGCCTGGCCCACCATTTGCTCGCCTACGTGGAGATGGTCGAACGGGACCGCCAAAGGTTGGCGGATGGTCGCCGACGCATCAATATCTGTCCCTTGGGGGCCGCCGCCCTGGCCGGTACACCGGTGCCGATTGATCGCCGCGCCACCGCGGCCGAGTTGGGTTTTGAGGCGATCTACGCCAATAGTCTCGACGCCGTCAGCGATCGGGATTTCGCGGTGGAATTCATGGCCGCCGCCAGCTTGGTGATGGTGCACCTCAGCCGCCTCAGTGAGGAGGTGATTCTTTGGGCCAGCGAGGAGTTCGGTTTTGTCAGCCTTACTGATCGCTGCGCCACGGGGAGCAGTCTGATGCCCCAGAAAAAAAACCCCGATGTGCCCGAACTGGTGCGGGGTAAGAGCGGCCGGGTCTTCGGCCACCTGATGGGGTTGCTGACCATGATCAAGGGTCTGCCCCTGGCCTACAACAAGGATTTTCAGGAAGACAAGGAGGCGCTTTTCGATGGTGTCAGCACCACCTTGGCCAGTCTGGAGGCGATGGCGATCCTGATGGAGGAGGGCTTGCAGTTCCGGCCGGCGCGGCTGGAGGCGGCGGTGGGAGCCGATTTCTCCAATGCCACGGATGTGGCGGATTACCTCGCCGCCCGCGGGGTGCCTTTTCGGCAGGCCTATCAGCTGGTGGGTGGCCTGGTGAAGACCTGCCTGGCAGAGGGAGTCCTGCTGCGGGACCTTCCCTTGGAGCGCTGGCAGGCCCTCCATCCGGCTTTTGAGGACGACATCCATGCCAGCCTCGAACCCAGGCGGGTGGTGGCGGCCCGTCGCAGTGAGGGGGGCACCGGTTTTGCCTTGGTGCGAGGCCAGCTGGACCTCTGGCGCCGTCGTCTGGCCGGAGAGACCCCTCGATCCTGTGCGGAGGATTAACGTGGGTGGGTTGTTGGCCTTAGAGCCACTTCGATTTTCCGCGTTGGTCCCCTCTGGTTCTTCCGTGAGCATTTTCGTAGGCAATCTTCCCTTCCGCGCTGAGCAGGAGGACGTCTCTGAACTTTTCGCCCCTTTCGGCGAGGTCGTGAGCTGTTCCCTTCCCCTCGAGCGGGAAACTGGACGCAAGCGGGGCTTCGCGTTTGTTGAAATGGCCGATCCCGAGGGCGAGAACCGCGCCATTGAAGCCCTCCAGGGAGCCGAGTTGATGGGACGTCCTCTGCGCATCAACAAAGCTGAACCCCGGCCCGTCGGCGGTGGCGGTGGCGGCGGGCCCCGCCGCGGTGGCTATGGCGGCGGCGGCGGTTACGGCGGTGGTGGCGGTGGTTACGGAGGCGGTGGTTATGGCCGTGGTGGTGACGCCGGGGTTGAGCGTGGTTCCGGCGCCCGTGGCTGGGAGGACCGCAGCCATGGCGGTGGAGACAGCTTCGACGCCGGGCGTGCCCGCCGTCGCCGCAGCGGCGGCGGCGGCGACGGCGACTATCCCGGTGCTGAAGTCTGAGCCCGCAGTCCTAGAGCCCCCCAGCTTCCAGTTGTTGGGCGGCCGCAATCAACACTTCGGGTCCGGCATCCCGCCGGCAGGCCTCCTGGGTGATGGAGTTTCGCCAGTGGCGCGCTCCTCCCACCCCCTGGACTAGGTGCACCAAGTGGCGGGCGATGGGCCATAGGCGTCCTCCCCTTGAGCACCATGTTTCGGCATGGGGCACCAGGCCCCTCAGGACCGATGCGGCACTGGCTTCCGTTCCGGGCTGGCCGAACAGGACCCGGTCCACCGCTTTCCAACGCAGCGGATGGCCGTAGGCGGCTCGACCCACCATGACCCCGTCCATCGCCACGGATCCATCGTCGGGTATGGAGCACCGGGTCCCGGCCAGCACCGACTCGCAAGCTTCCAGGGTTTCAAGGCCCCCATTGAGCTCGATCAGCAGGCCGGGCCGGGCTTGCTTGAGCTGCTGCACCAAGTCCCACCGCAGGGGGGGCACGGTTCGGTTTTGGTGGGGGTCCAGCCCCTTGAGCCAGGCCTTGCGGGCATGGACGCTGAAGCGGCTGGCGCCGCCGCTGGCCACCGTATCCACAAAGTGGACCAGCTCGGCGAAGGAGTCACGGGCGTCGATGCCGATGCGGTGTTTCACCGTGACGGGTAGACCGCTGGCCTGGACCATGGCCGCCACGCAATCGGCCACCCGTTCGGGTTCGGCCATCAGGCAGGCCCCGAACCGCCCTTGAACCACCTTGGCACTGGGACAACCCACGTTCAGGTTGACCTCGTCGTAGCCCCACTCGGCTGCCAGGGCGGCCGTTTGGGCCAGAATTTTTGGATCGTCCCCCCCCAGCTGCAGGGATAGGGGCCGCTCGATCGGATCACAGCCCAGCAGCCGTTCCAGGCGCCGCTGCCGTTCGTTGCTATCGGCACGGGCGTCCTGAAGAATGTGATGGACGGCCCTGGCCACCACCATTTCGCTGTAAAGCAAGGCATGGCGGCTGATTTGGCGCATCAGCACCCGGAAATGCCGATCCGTGCAGTCGAGCATGGGCGCCACACTGAACCGGTAAGACTGTTCCATGGTCCCCATGCTGCCTAACCAGACGTCGGTCCTCGTGGCCGGTGGCGGTCCGGCCGGATTCATGGCGGCGATCACGGCCGCCGAGGCCGGGGTCAAGGGGGTGCTGATCCTGGAGGCCACCGCCGAGCCCTTGCACAAAGTCTTGATCAGCGGCGGCGGCCGTTGCAACGTCACCCATGCCTGTTGGGAATCCCGGGTGCTGGTGGGCCACTATCCCCGGGGCGGCAAGGCCCTGCTGGGTCCCTTTTCCCGCTTCGCCGCGGCAGACACCGTGGCCTGGTTCGCCGCCCGGGGGCTGACCCTGGTGGAAGAGGCCGATGGACGGCTCTTTCCTTCCAGCCATCGTTCCTCCTCCGTCGTCGCCACGTTGCGGCGCCTGGCCAGTGCCGCCGGAGTGGACATTCAGTCAACCCAGGCCCTGCAAACAGCCGAGGCCTCAGATGGCGGTTTTCGGCTCGGCCTGCGCGGTGGGGGGGTCGTGATGGCGGATCGGTTGGTCCTGGCGACCGGCAGCCATCCCAGTGGCCATCGCCTGGCCCGCGCCCTTGGACACACGATTGTGCCGCCAGTGCCTTCGCTGTTCAGCCTCAGCCTTGATGCGCCTTCGCTGCGCCATCTGGCAGGGGTGGCCATGGATCCGGTGGGCCTGCGGCTTTTTCCCCCCAGCGAGCAAGACCCGGTCCCCTCGCGCGGCCAGGGGGCTGGGGAACTGCTGCAGCAGGGTGCGGTGCTCATTACCCACCGGGGGCTGAGTGGCCCCGCCACCTTGCGGTTGACCGCCTTCGCGGCCCGTCGACTGCGGCAATGGGGATATCACGCCACCCTTGAGGTGGATTGGACCGGGGGGCTCCCCCAGGCTGAACTGGAAGCGTATTTCGGCGAGGCCCGCCGCCAGCAGGCCCGCCGGCAACTGGGCAGTTGGCGTCCCTGGAGCGGCCTGAGCCGGCGACTCTGGTGCTCTCTATTGGAGACGCATGGCGTGGCCATGGAGCAACGTTGGGCCGATCTTTCTGGTCCCCTCCAGCGGCAGTTGATCCAGTCCCTGCGAGCTAGCCGCTATCCCGTTGTTGGACGGGGCCCCTTCGGAGAAGAGTTCGTGACTGCCGGCGGCGTGCCCCTGGCCGAACTTCACTCAACCACCTTGGAAAGTCGCTCCCAGCAGGGGCTTTATTTTGCGGGCGAGGTGCTGGATGTGGATGGGGTGACGGGGGGCTTCAATTTCCAGCATTGCTGGACGAGCGGCTGGTTAGTGGGTGAGGCGTTAGCCGCTCTTGACGGTTGACCTTGAACTAGCGAATCTTCTCGAATACGGAGAACATTGGCAGATACATAGCCACCAAAATTGACGCCACAATGCCGCCAACCAAAACGATCATGGCGGGCTCAATCAGGGAGGTAAGCAACTTTACGGTGGTACTGATTTCATCTTCATAAAAGTCGGCCACCTTGGAGAGCATGGCATCCATGTTTCCGGTTTCTTCACCCACCCCAAGCATGCTGATGGCAAGTTCAGGAAATAGTTTTTTGTTGCCTAATGCCGTACTCAGCGGCACCCCTTCGCTGACATCCTGCCGGCTCGCTTTGATGGCATCACTCATCACACTATTACTTGTGGTTTCAAAGAGAAGATCAAGAGCCATCAAAATAGGTACGCCGGCTTTGGAAAGGGAGGCCAAGGTACGGCAGAACTGGGCGGTCACTGTTTTTTGGATCAGATCGCCAAACAGGGGTAGTTTGAGGATCAATCGATCAATCTGACGTCGCCCCGAATGGGTCTGGTAATAACGCGCCAGCAGCACGAAGATCATGATGAGGGCAGCAACCAGTAACAAGGCCGCAGGCGAACGAAGAAAGTCACTCAGGGTGACCATGAAAAGAGTAAAGGCGGGCAACTCCGCATTGAGGGTCTTGAACGTGGTGGCAAAGCTGGGAATCAGGAACATCGTCATGCCCAGAAACACAAGAATGGCCACCACAAAAACCGTAACGGGGTAGCCAAGGGCCCCTTTGACCTGGTTCTGAAGTTTGGAGTTCTGCTCTAGTAGTAGGGCCAGCCGACGGAGCGTTTCATCCAGGACGCCACCAGCTTCACCGGCTTCCACCATGGCAATGGTGAGATTGTCGAACACCCGTGGCCAGTGCCGCATGGATTTAGCCAGGCTTTCGCCCTGGTTCACATCCTGAATCATGCTACCGAGAGCCCGGCGAAATAGGGGCGGCTTCTGCTGGCGTTGGATCATATCAAGACTGCGAAGAATGGGTACGCCTGCATTAACCATCGCCGCCAATTTATTGGCAAAAATCGCTTTGTCGTTGATGGTGACCCCTTTTTCCAGCCAGCGCCTCCAGCCCTCCGGGTCCCGTGGTTTCTCTGCGACGGGGGTGTTGCTGCGAGAGCGACTGAGGGTGGTGTAGGTCACTCCCCGGCGCCGCAGAACCCGGCGGGCAGCAGCCGGATTTTCCGCTTCCAGCTTGAGCTCGCGTTGCTGACCAGACTTGGTGCTGTAAGTCGCCGTAAAGGTGGGCATGGGCGGAAGCGGGGTATTCGGTGGGAGGGTTAGCGGACTGCCATTCCGTCACCCAGCTGGAACAGCCGTTCCAGCTCATCGGATCGCCCAGACTTGGCCAGGGCTTCGGACTTGCTGATGCGGCCTTCCTGGGCCAGGGTCGCCAGAGCCCTCTCCAGGGTTTGCATGCCCTGATTGGCTCCAGTTTGGATCTGGGAATAGATCTGGGCTGTCTTGGCTTCGCGGATCAAGTTGGCGATGGCTGGTGTATTGACCATGATCTCCTGGGCCATGACACGTCCAAAGGAGCCCTTGATAACCGAAGTGTTCTTGCAAAGGGTTTGACTGAACACCGCCAAGAGACTGCCACTCAATTGCACCCGAATTTGGGCCTGTTGGCCCGTGGGGAAAACGTCGACCATCCGGTCGACGGTCTGGGAGGCGGAACTGGTGTGCAGGGTGCCAAGAACCAAGTGGCCGGTTTCAGCGGCGGTGATGGCGAGTTGAATGGTTTCCAGGTCGCGCATTTCACCAACCAGAATCACGTCGGGATCTTCCCGTAGGGCAGCACGCAGGGCATTGCCAAAGCTGCGCGTGTCCTCGTTGACTTCACGTTGATGGATGATCGATTTGACATTTTTATAGGTGAATTCAATGGGGTCTTCAATGGTAATGATGTGCTCTGATCTCGTCTGGTTGATGTTATTCAGCACCGAAGCGAGCGTGGTTGATTTCCCCGATCCAGTCGGTCCCGTCACCAAAACCAGTCCACGGGGAGATCGACACACCTCCTCGAGGATCGGCGAGGAGCCCAGGTCCGTAAGGCTGGGGATGTTGCTGCCCAAGGCCCGCAAACAGGCCGCGTAGGTCCCTCGTTGACGGTAAACATTGATGCGAAAACGCCCTACACCTCGGAGTCCGTAGGAACAATCGAGATCCCAGTTCTGCTCCAGGTGTTTGCGCTGGGAATTGCTAAGTAGGGAGAAAATCAGCCGGCTGCAATCATCATCCGTCAAAGACTCGTCGCGGATCGGAGATAACTTACCGTTGAAGCGTCCATAGGGTGGTTGACCTGCGGCCAAGTGAAGATCACTGCCACCGGATTTGACCAGGTCGGCCATCAGATCTTCAATCATCACCTCTTCATTCATCGATCTAGTTCCGCGATTGGAGACAATAGGGGCATTCCAACCATTCGTCCTGGAGGCCTGCTCCGCAACCTTTGCAGGTGAGGGTGCTGAGGGCCCTGGCCTGGCGTTCCGATTCCAGGCCCGTATCGGTGAGCAGCATGCGTTCGACCTCTTCGAGACTGGTCAATCCCACCCTCACCAGTTCGAGGCCATACCCCAGCAGGGTTTTCATACCACTTTCGATGGCGAGTCGGCGCAGTTCGTTGGTGCTGGCCCGTCTGGAAACAGCGGTGGCCAGGGTCTCGGTCATGGTGAGCACTTCGTACACTCCCACCCGGCCCGAGTAGCCTCGTCCGTTGCATCGGGGGCAGGCCCCCTCGGATCCAGCGGCCACCGTGCAGGCGCGAAAGAAGCTCGGGGTGCTGTCGTGGGCGCCGATTAGGCCGAAGTGGGCCAGCTCGCTTTCGCCTGGATGGTGTGGAATACGGCAATCGCTGCATAATTTGCGCACCAGCCGCTGGGAGACTACCCCGAGTAGGGAAGCGCTGACAAGAAAGGGTTCCACACCCATCTCATCAAGGCGGGCGAAGGCACTGACCGAGTCATTGCAGTGGAGGGTGGTGAGCACCAGGTGGCCGGTGAGGGCCGCTTCAATGGCGGTCTTGGCCGTTTCGATGTCACGGGTTTCGCCGACAAGGAGCACATCCGGGTCCTGACGCATGAAAGCCCGAAGGGCCATGCTGAAGTCGTAGCCCTTTTCGCGATTGACCTGGGTTTGGGTGATGCCCCGCAGGCTGTATTCAATCGGATCTTCCACTGTGCAGATATTGATTGCCGGATCGTTGCGCTCGCCGAGCAGGGCATAGAGGGTTGTGGATTTTCCTGATCCTGTCGGTCCCGTAACCAGGATCATCCCAAAGGGTTTCCCCCCCATGCTGCGCACTAGCTGCCTGACCGGTGCATCGGTGATCAGGCCATCAAGACCCTCCTGGGTGGCGATGTTGTCGAGCAGTCGCATCACCACCTTTTCGCCATGGCGACCGGGCAGGGTGCTAACTCGGAAATCCGTGCTGCGGCCGCGGTAACTGCGTCGAATCCGGCCATCCTGGGGAAGTCGACGCTCAGAAATATCAAGATCGGCCATGATCTTGACCCTGGATGTGACCGCTGGCGTCAGGGTTTTGGGCAGGCTTTCCACATCTCGTAGGACCCCATCCAGGCGGAAGCGTATTAATAGTCGGTCATCCTGTGGTTCCATATGGATATCACTGGCCTTCATCGTTAAGGCTTCAATGAGAATGCGATCAACCAGATTGAGAACAAGAGAATTGTTTTCTTCCCGGCCACTGGCTTCCAGGTCTTCGCCAACGTCGTTGGTGTTTTCAGCGCCGGTGGTTGTGACGGCTCGGCTAAAATCAAGATCGCCGAAAAGCGACGGGCGATTTGTCTCGTCTTGCTGCGCTGAAAGGGTGTCGTAGTTCATGGCGGACTCATCCAGTCGGCGATGGCAGCAGGGATGGATTGGGCTAAGGACTACATCCGGGGGTGTTCTTGACTCTTGATGGCAATCAAGACATGCGTTACCAAATCCATAGTAGGTCCATTGTTGGGATCCTGGCGGAGGTGCGGGCTTCCGCAGCTTGTGGCCGGGCGCCCCTGGCCTTCAACATGGCTCCATCCGACATTTCGTGCCCAGCCAGTATGAGCGGCGATTTTCCAAGCGCTGGCGACTCCCACCAAGAGCAGCCGACCATCCAAGAGGCCCATGAAGCCGATTCCGGCTGGAATGGGGCTCCCGGCACGCCCCAACAGGGTGCCGGCGAGCCGGCCGTTTCAGAGGCTGCGCCTGGCGAGGGAGCGCAAGGGGGCCAGGGTTCCGAGGCGCCAGGGCCAAGCGGCACGGCATCGGCCCAGGACCCCGGCGGAGCCAATCTGGACGCCCGCTTGGCGGCCCTGCAGGCCGAGAATGAGAGCCTTAAGGGCCAATGCATGCGCATTGCTGCAGATTTCGATAATTTCCGCAAACGGCAGAGTCGCGATCAGGACGATCTGCGCCTCAAGATCACCTGCTCCACCCTCAGTGAAATCCTGCCGGTGGTCGATAACTTCGACCGGGCCCGCCAGCAGCTCAATCCCCAGAGCGAGGAAGCCCAGGGCCTGCACCGCAGCTATCAGAATCTTTACAAGCAGCTGGTGGATGTGTTCAAGCAGCTGGGTGTTTCCCCCATGCGGGTCGAAGGCGAGCCCTTTGATCCCAGCCTGCACGAGGCCGTGATGCGGGAGCCCAGCCAGGAGTATCCGGAGGATGTGGTCATCGAGGAGCTGCAGCGGGGCTACCACCTCAATGGCCGCGTGCTGCGCCATGCGCTGGTGAAGGTGTCCATGGGTCCGGGGCCAGGTGGCGCCCAAGCCGGCGCCGACCAGGGACCTGCTGAGCAGGCTGGCTGATGGCGGATTACTACGAGCTGCTGGGCGTTCGTCGCGATGCCGATCCGGAAACCCTCAAGCGGGCCTACAGGCGGCTGGCGCGTCAGTACCACCCTGATGTCAACAAGGACCCGGCAGCCGAGGACAAATTCAAGGAGGTTGGCCAGGCCTATGAGGTGCTTAGCAATCCCCAGACCCGGGCGCGTTACGACCAGTTCGGCGAGGCCGGCCTAGGCGGTGGCGGCGTGCCCGATATGGGTGACATGGGCGGTTTCGCCGATCTGTTTGAGACCTTTTTCAGTGGTTTTGGCGGCGGCGCGGGCGGCGGCGGTCCCCGGCGCCGTGGTCCTCGCCAAGGCAACGATCTGCGCCTGGATCTCACGATCAGCTTCAGCGAGGCCATCGCCGGCATCGACAAGGAGGTGCAGGTTCGCCATATGGAAACCTGCGGCACCTGCAAGGGCTCAGGCGCCAAGGAGGGCAGTGTCCCCACCGGGTGCACCAGTTGCGGCGGCGCTGGTCAGGTGCGACGGGCCACGCGCACCCCATTCGGTAGTTTCCAACAGGTGGCCCCCTGTCCCACCTGCGAGGGCACAGGCGAAATGATCGCCGATCCCTGTGGCAGCTGCGGGGGCCAGGGCCTCAAAGAAGTGCTCAAGACGTTGCGCCTCAACATTCCCGCCGGCGTCGATAGCGGCACCAGGTTGCGGGTCACCAATGAGGGTGATGCTGGCCAGAGGGGCGGCCCCGCGGGGGACCTTTATGTGTTTCTTGGGGTCAAGCCCCATCCCCAGTTACGGCGGGACGGCATCTCCATCCTTTCGGAGGCTCCCCTGAGCTATCTGCAGGCCATCCTGGGTGACACCATTGAGGTCGAGACGGTCGATGGCATCGACAAGCTGGAGATTCCAGCTGGGACCCAGCCCGGCACGGTCATCACGATGAAGGGCAAAGGGGTGCCCAGGCTGGGCAATCCGGTGGCCCGCGGCAATCATCAAGTCACCGTCAAGGTTCAGTTACCCACCAAGCTCAGCAGCGAAGAACGGGACCTGCTGGAACAACTGGCCGGTCACCACAGAAGCAAAGGGCAGCGATCGCCCCAGAAGAGCGGTTTGTTCGGGGGGCTCTTCGGCTGACCGTGACCCCTACACCCCTGCAGTGCCTCGATCTGCGCGGCATCCCCTGCCCGCTGAATTATGTGAGGACTCGGCTGGCCCTAGAAATCCTCCCCCCCCAGGGTTGGTTGCAGGTCGATCTGGACGCGGGGGAACCCGAAGCGTCCGTGGCTGAGGGCATGCGGGGCGAGGGTCATTGGGTCCAAGTGGAGCACCTGCCTCCGGATGGAGCGCGACTGCTGATCCGACGCGCCGCGTGAGCGCCACGGATTCCGGGTGTTCCGAGCCCCCAGGGGCCGGCGCCAGCCCGCCATCGATCAAGGGCCGGGTTGTGGCCCTGGAAGCCAATTTTTGCCGGGTTCAACTCGATCAGCCCGGTCCGCAGGGAGTCCTGAGGTTGCTGTGCACTCGGCGGACGCGCCTGGCCAAGACCGGCCTCCAGGTGTCCGTCGGCGACCGGGTCGGCCTTGAGGGCGTGGACTGGGCGGCTGGCCGTGCTGCGGTGGCCTCCCTTGAGCCCCGCAGGAGCCTGCTGGAACGGCCGGCCGTGGCCAATGTCACCCAGGTGCTGGTGGTGGTGGCCCTGGTCGAACCGGAGCTGGACCCCTTGCAATTGACCCGCTTTCTGGTCACGGCTGAGGCGGCTGGTGTGCCCTTGCAGCTGGTACTGAGCAAGGCGGATCGACTGGATCCGGAGGAGCGGGCGGCCTGGGTCGGGCGCCTACGTCCATGGGGTTACGACCCCTTGCTGGTGTCCACCCTCAGCGGACAGGGAATCGCTGAGTTGCGCTCCCGTCTGGTTGAGAGTTCTTGCGGCGGCGGGATCGCCGTGTTGTGCGGCCCCTCTGGGGTAGGAAAAAGCAGCCTGCTCAACGCCTTGATTCCCGGCCTGGAACTGCGGGTGGCTGCCGTTTCGGGCCGCCTGCAACGGGGCCGCCACACCACCCGCCACGTGGAGCTGCATGCCTTGGAGGCAGGGGGCGATCTGTTGGTGGCGGACACGCCTGGCT
>Ga0209598_10004021_pt1 | contig 10941 bp, 5 predicted proteins | sample M_140807_EF_Meta_FD_187317 | JGI IMG/M metagenome (GOLD analysis project Ga0209598, IMG submission 187317) | Freshwater microbial communities from Lake Montjoie, Canada to study carbon cycling - M_140807_EF_MetaG (SPAdes) (version 2) | ecosystem: Environmental > Aquatic > Freshwater > Lake... | reverse complement strand
ATTCATATCCTTTGTTGGTGTCTCACAAATTATTGCAGGACTTCTTTTACTGTATAATCGGACACTTATTTTAGGAGTATTACTTTCAATACCAATACTTGTAAATATTTTGATTATTGACATAACTTACATAAAAATGTCTGGCTTTTATTGGCGACTCTCTTACTACCTATTTTTAGACTTTTTAATTCTATGGCACTACAAAGACAGAATGATTATAGCGTTTAAAAATGTATTTAGTGGTTTGACAACTAAATTTAAATATCCGATTTGGGCATATTTAATATTACCAATTATGGCAATTGGACTTGAAATTTTGGGAGTTGTTCCACGACTAATATCAGGCTTAATATTTAACACAACAGAAACTTTAAAAGGACTAAGTGCTATTCCAGAACTAATTTTAGACATTATAAAAAAAATCAGCAGCTAACAGCGGTTTGGCAATAGGCGGGCAGATGTGCTTCGTAGAAACATTTATGCTTCGTATGAACTTTAGTGCTAAAATCCCCGCCCATCACCAAGCCGGAAAACGTTAGCAGCCATTTTAAAGGACAATCGAACAAACATCTATCAGAAAATAAAATAACTAAATTTTAAAATATGACTGATAATAAAAAAAGAAATGATGGAAGTGGAATTGCAATTGGAGCCGCACTTGGACTTTTATTCGGATTGATTTATGGCAATAAGTCAGGAAATGTTCAGCATAGCCTTGCTCTTGGGCTTGCTATTGGTCTTACAATCGGTGCGATTTTTGACTTAGCATTTAAAAAGAACTAGTATCAAAGTAAATCAACAAAGAACAGCTATCATCTTGTTGGCAATATTGCGGTTAAAGTCCTTTTTTGGCATATTTGTTCCAAGTTCAACATCAGTTTTTCGATTAAATCTTTCTGCCAAAAATCGCCACCTTCGCCATGCCGAAAACCCCCACGCTCGTTTTTAACAACTTGATGGAGGATTGAATCAGAAAAAGAGAAATTTAAAGTTCACAAATTATTAATTTTGACCACCGGTAATAGGTTGCCTTTAGATAATAAAAAAACCGAATTTGTTAATTTTAACACCAAGAAAATGAAAATATCAAGCCTCCTCTCCAACTTAAAATTTAAAATTAATTTGGGTTTGATCGTGATCAGCTCCCTGTTTTTATTCATTGCAAATACTGGATTTTCGCAAAACCCGGAATTGTATGAAGACACAGTATTACTCAACAACATTGCTACTCCCTGGGGCTTTACATTTATCGACAGCAATGAAGTACTGTTTACCGAAAAACAAGGTAAAGTTTATCGTTTTACAATATCTACCGGCACGCTCAATGAAATAAGTGGTTTGCCCACTGTTACACAAACTGGTCAAGGAGGATTATTGGATATTGCCTTGCATCCAAATTTCACCAATAACAATTTTGTTTATCTCACTTATGCAGTTGCGGCAACTGGTGGGCAAACAACAGCATTAGGAAGAGGAACGCTTGTAGGCAATCAACTTCAAAATTTCACAGAGTTGTTCAGAGCCTTGCCAGTTCGTAACTCCGGCGTTCATTTTGGCAGTAGAATCGTTTTTGATAGAGATACTTTGCTTTATATGTCGGTGGGTGATCGTGGAGTGCAAGATAGTGCACAAAGTAAAAGCAACCATTTTGGCAAAGTATTGCGATTCAACGATGACGGAACTGTGCCATTAAGTAATCCACTAGTGGGCGTTCCAAATGCAAAACCTGAAATATTTTGTTGGGGAAATAGAAATATTCAAGGTATGGCCATGAATCCTGCAACTGGTGAAATTTACGCCCACGAGCATGGACCCAGAGGAGGAGACGAACTCAATTTGATAAAACCTAATGTCAATTATGGATGGCCTGCGGTTACATTTGGAATCAACTACGATGGAACTCCTATTACGCCGGATACCACACTTCCGGGAATGGTACTGCCTCTTACTTATTGGGTTCCCTCTATTGCTCCATGTGGAATGACTTTTATTAAGAATGGACAACCAAACAATGAGGCCGATATTTTAATTGGTGCCTTGGCTGGAACCCATATTCATTGGCTTAAGATGAAAGACAATAAAAGAGTTTCTTCATCAAGGAGCATGAATGGTTACGCGCGTTTTAGAGATGTAAGGCAAGCACCTGATGGTAAAATTTATGCAATGACCGAATCTCCAAACCGATTTGTGCTCCTGCGTTCAAATGTCCCTATTTTTACTTCGATAAAAGATGAAAAAATTGAGTTAGCGGAAAAGGACATTTTATATCCAAACCCCAGTACCGATGAAAGCACTCTTTCATTTTATGTGTCAAATGATCAATTTGTTTCTGTAAGAATTTTTAGTTCAAGTGGTATTTTGATTAAAGAATTAACTGCTCAACATTTTTCAGAAGGCAAACACTCCCTGACATTAGAGTCAGAAAAATTAAGTCAGGGTTTTTATCATTTAGAAATTAAAAAAGGAGGTTCAACTTCATTTTTGAAATTTATTAAAATTTAAAAGGATGGACTATTTTGGCTTGCTTTTAAAGTCTAAGATTTGAAAGAAATTCAGGAATAAAAAAGCTTCATAAGCCAAATTATAGTTTCACTGAACCGCTACATCAAAGAAAATAAAACCAGCCCAGCCATGTGCGTTGGTATACACACGCACAGTTGCATCGCAGGAGCGGAGTCGCAATAAGATCGTTCAGTGCATCGGATCAGATTCAATGCTAGAACGCCACTTCATCTCAAAGTAAAGGCACTTTAGCGGCCAAGATGGTGAACATTACCAACTTAGTAGTGACAGCAAATAGTTAATAGGACAATGAATGGGAAAGAACATCCTCCAATTTCTCAAATATGCTTTGCTTTTGTGCTTAGTGGTCAGCACGCTTGCGGTCTTTATTCCTAGAAGTTATGATGTTCCTCAAAGGCACAAACCTAAGGACACTCAATATTGGGATTTACCTACAGGATCAAAAATTGCCTATACGCTCGTATCTGCTAAAGGCTTAAAGAAGCCTTTTCCAATTGTTTATTTGCAAGGTGGCCCAGGTGGATTTATTTCTGAAAGAAATATTAATATGCTCGCACCGCTTTCAGAAGATGGTTTTGATATTTTCTTCTACGACCAAATCGGCAGTGGGCAATCGGAAAGGTTATCAAACATAAGTGAATACACTGCTGATCGACACAAAAAGGATTTGGAAGAAATTATTAAGAAGATAGGTTCAGAGAAAGTAATTTTAATTGGTCAGTCATGGGGTGCAATTCTTGCGACTTTATATCTTGCTGATAACCCTGCCAAAGTGGACAAAGTTATTTTAACAGGTGCTGGCCCAATACAACCCATGCATGAGGAATTATTAAAAAGAAATGAACCTGATAGTTTAAACTTGAGATTACCACCTTATTCAAATTTAGAAGCAAATGAACAATCAAGTAACATTAGAATAAATGCCATTACTTTTTGGGCAAAAACTTTCGGAAAAAAACTTGCTTTGGATAAAGAGGTGGACGATTATCAAACTTTTCTCAATATTAAATTGAGCAAAGCGACAGTGTGTGATACTTCAAAAGCACTGAAAGCAGAAGGTGGTGGAGGTTTTTATGCACAAGTGATGACAGCCCATAGTTTCAACAAAATCCAGGACATTAGACCGAAACTAAGAGGTTTACTAGTTCCTTGTTTGCTAATGAAAGGACAGTGTGATAATCAGCCCTGGGGTTTTTTGAATGAGTATTTAGAACTCTTTCCAAATCATCAATTGAAAATTATTCCAGAGGCCGGGCATTCTATTTCAGTTGAGCAACCAAAACTATATTTGAAAACCATTCGTGAGTTTTTGAAAGAAAAATATTAAAATGGTTGCAAACTTTAAACTTACTGGGACAAAAAAGCACGAACCGCAAACAGGGATTTTGCATCAGACGGGTTGAAGTGCAAAACTCAATAGCAGTTTTTCAATTGAACTTTAGTAGTAATTTCAACTTTTGTAATTCGATTTTCTCCACTTTGCCAAGCTCAGAAACAGGAGCGCGAATGTCATTTTAGAACAACTGAAGAATAAATGTTAATACAAATCCGAATTTACCTGTGTTTGGTAATAAGCTTATTGGTTGCTTTCTCTCCTGAAAAATGCATATCCCAAACCAATAATCCAATTGGAATGAGTAGGCAATCACAAAAAATTACTGGAGGTTTGTCAGGAAAAACCATCAATCTCCCGGAGGTAAATGCCACCTCAGCCAATTCAATCCTTGCCAGCCAGTTTGTATTAAACGGGGAACCCGTCACAAACTTCGCATTTGAAACCAACAAGAGATTTCCTGATGGCAAAAGTTTTAATCGCAAGTTCGGACTTTTAATTCCCGCCACCAATACCAGTATGGAATATGAACTTTGGAGCATCATATTCAACAATCATGCGAGCCTCGAGGGTATTGGGCTTCACACCTCAAATGTTTATACTCCGAAAATCACGATTTCAAATGAGGCGGATCTGGAGTCATTCAAAAATCAATTCATTGGAGGCCTTGAAAATGCTGTTAAAAATTCAGCATTGGCTCAACCGGAATATTTGATTTTGGGCATTAGTCTGGAACATATTGTATACGGTTTGAAAGAAATCAGGGAAGTCATGAATAAAATTGAAAGCCAATTTCCATACTCTTGGTCAACCTGGCATGATGCAGCCGATGCAGCCTTGAAAAAATATAAAGCTAAAAGAATAGGCCTTATAACTCCCTTCAATGCCAAAGGCAATAAAAACGCAAAAAAGATGTTTGAGGATATGGGCTATGAGGTTGTTACCACTTTTGGATTTTCCTGTACCAGTTTGTCTGATATTGCCCATATTCCTGATCCGGCAAAAGAGGAAGCTATCTTAAAATATATTGCAACACCTGAAAACAAACTGGACGCAGTGGTTCAACTCGGCACAAACATGAGTATGATTGATGTGACAGAAAAACTTGAATCAAAAATTGGTATTCCCATACTTGGAATTAATGCAGTTACATTCTGGTATGCATTAAGAGAAAATGGATTTAAAGATCCTTTACTAAAGTCAGGAAGGTTGCTTAAGGAATTTTAAGAATCTCTGAAAAACATAGAAATATTGAAAATTCCACCAGCTAAGTTATAACAGCGCCTACCCCAAAGGCGGGGTTTCATGCTCCTTGCCCGATGCGGTTTAGGCGGGCGTAGACAGTTTTATGGTAAAATTCCTGCCTTTAGGGTAATTGGCAACGGTTATCACCAATGCTAAAAAAACGATGGCGAAAATATTTACATTGATAGCCGTATAGGAATCATAAAGACAACATTTGGACAAATGAAAACTGAAAAGGAAAAATCATTTCAAACCATTCTTGACAAAATAGTTGACGGTAAAAAGGTGTTTGGGACATCTTTCGCCATTAAAAAAGACACATTGGTTTGGTACGGAGCATCGGGCAATTTGACGATAGACCAAGCGTATTTCATTGCAAGCACAACGAAATTATTTACGACTGCAATAACTCTAAAACTGAGATCAGAAAGTAAACTAAATCTTAATGATAAAATCAGTATTTACATTGATGAATCAATTTTAACTGGACTGCACATTTATAAAGGGAAAGATTATTCGGAAGAACTCACGATTAGACATTTGCTTTCTCATACCTCCGGTCTGCCTGACTACTTCCAAGGCAAGGGAACTAATGGTAAAAGTCTGGAGAATGAAATAATTGAAGGCAATGACCAATTTTGGACTTTTGAACAATCAATTGAACGGACAAAAAAAATGGTTCCTCTTTTTGCACCTGGGACAAAAGGGAAAGCAAACTATTCAGATGCCAATTTTCAGCTTTTAGGAAAAATCATTGAGACCATTACGCATAAATCGTATTCCGAGAACTGCCAAGAATTTATTATTCAACCACTTGGCTTGGCAGAAACGTATCTCTACCAAGACTCAAGTGACAAAACACCAAAGACACTTTATTACAAAAGCAACGAACTGAACATACCCAAAGCAATGACATCTTTTGGGGCAGACGGTGGAATGGTTTCAACTTCAACCGATATGCTTGTTTTTATTGAAGCATTTTTTACCGGTAGGCTGTTCCCATTGACTTACATTTCTGAATTGCAGGAATGGAATAAAATCTTTTTTCCAATGCGGTCAGGCATAGGAATTCACTTATTCAAACTTCCTTGGCTTTTCAATCCGACAGGTTCAGTTCCATACTTCATTGGACACTCAGGACTTTCTGGAGCATTGGCCTATTACAGCCCGGAAGAAAATGTTTTTGTAGTTGGAACTGTAAATCAGGTGGCACATCCCGACATTTCCTTTAAGACTATGATTAAGCTAGCCCTAAGAGCGTTGAAGTAATGAGAGGCTGCGTTAACAGCACCTACAAGAAAATGGTTGTAAAGTTCTTTCAGATAGTTTTCGTCTCCGAGATCGCCAACTTTTTGTAGCTGCGAAGCGATACCTGCATCTCCACAAGAATTCTTAAAACACCCCAATCCCAGATTCCTCCTTCTTCAAACCTGAAATGGTATTCGTCTGGAAATCCCCGCTTCCCAGGAATTCCTCGTGGCGCCTTTTATGCTTCGCAATTGAGCCTGTAATATCCTTAAATCCCACTTTTATGGTAGATGATCTGGGCCTCAAACTGCCATAAATGAGAAAAGCGGTCGGTCCCTCCTGAATATTTCTAAAACCCCTTATCAATTCAAAATCGTATTTGCCAAACCAAAATTATTGAACGGCATTTTTCATTTTTCTGGTAAGGAAAGGTTGAAATCGACATAAAACTTCCGTTTACTGACATAGCCATTCGGCCATTTTTTTAACATTGGACGGATCTTCCTAATCCTTGGAATCGCACTATTTTTTCCTTTGATACTCAATATTTCATGAAAAAGCCTTAACGGAATGGAGGGTTTTGGTCTTTATAAATTTGTCGTGGCCTTCAAATTGGCTCAATTTATTACAAGGGAAAGGGGTCCAGATGGTCCTGATTTTCTAAACATTTATCCGGAATATATCCTGTAAGGATTGGGTCAAAAGGGAAACGCCGTTCCAAGCCTGAATTCTGAAATTTGGGCCATGGCAAAAGGCGTTTGCCTCACTGTGATGCTCTACCTGTTGTTAACATTTAAACTGAACTGAATTTATGGCGAAAACAAACTACCCAACAAGAGGAATTCTTAAGAATCTGCTCCTGCTGCTCGTTATTTTTTCGCTTTTCAGCGGCAGTGTTTACGGCCAATGTGTTGGGGTTAGAGACCCAGCAAGTGGTCTGTTTACCACCGCACCTTCAAGTTTTCTGCGTTGCCCAGCTTTGAACGATCCGATTCCGGGAACCATTACCCTGACCTTTCAAACTCCGGTTTCAAACATTACCATTGATTGGGGAAACGGAGATATTCAGACTTATCCGGGGCCGCTTACGAGTCTGCCTTACACCTACACCACTGCCCAGCAATTCCGATTCAGGATTTCAATTCCCGGTTGTCCGGATTCTTTAAAAGGAACTTATGTAAACGAAAGAAACCTCACAGCTTCAGGGGTGAGTGTGCCCGGAGTGGGTTTTATAGTTCCGCCGGCTGGAATCACGAATAAACGCTGTGTGCCCGAGGATCTTACCATCACCAACGGCTCGCCCGGCATGAACGGTTACACAAAGTGGATTGTAACCTGGGGAGATGGAGAATTGGACACACTCGGTCCGGATTTTTTTAGGTCTTACACCCACCAATACCAAAAAGGAACTGCTGGCTGCTCCCTACAAATTTGCGTAACTTATCTCAATGGATGTGGCGTGAATCCCGTAAATAGGCCCCGGGCTTGTTACGGCGATTACTTTTTTAAAGACATAGATTCTGCCATTGTTACGCCGGCTTCAATATTTCTATGCGAGCCGGTGGCTGTAACCATCAACGACAATTCGAAATTGAATTGCCTGGATTCTGCCGACCGCGAATTGCTCTGGACACGAACCAGCGGTTTTGCAAGTCCACTTCCATTTCCTGGCGACAATGTTTTCCGGCCATATGATGCCACAACCCGTCGTTTAGACATTCCTGCCTCGGCATTCTTTCCAATTCCAGCGGATTCTACCTATTCCTTAAAAATGGTCATCCGCAATACCTGTGGTGATGATTCTGCCGACGCTGTTATCCGGATTGTTTCACCCACAAAACCGGTTTTTTCTGTCATCAACAACAATACTTGTCCGGGTGAGGCCATGAATTTCCTCAACAGTACCTCCAACCGTCCGTTTCAATCCTACCAGGTTGATTTTGGCGATGGGGCAGTGGTAACAACCGGATTCCAGGCAAATTTTTCGCATGTCTATTTAATAGGAGGGACTTACACTGTGAAAATGACCACCCTTGTGAATGGGTATAATGGTCAAACATGTAGTCTTTCCGACAGCATTATAGTGCAGGTTAAAACCACTATAACCCCCATTGTAAATGTTACTCCAAAACTGGCTTGTGATTCTTTGATTGCCAGAATTGAAAACAATTCCATCAACACCACCGGAGCGGTTTGGGGTGGCTGGGAATTGGGTGGTTCCCCTTTGGTTACAGCCGGATCAGGGGTTTTACCGAGTAGTGTGAATACTACGCAAATGCAGGTTGTAAGTACAAACCTTGCCGATTCCTCGGCCATTGTAAAATACAAAATGCATGGCCGTTACATTATAAAGCTGAAAGCTCAGTCCCTTGGTTGTCCCCAAATTGAAGATGCGGATACCATCGAAGTATATCCTTCTGCCAATATCCGCTGGAAGGTTTCATCGAGAACTGTTTGTCTGGGCAATTCAATTTCAATTCGGGACAGTTCCAGCGTGCTTTCGTCCACTGTGCTTGCAACCATGCGGCGCAGTCTGAATACCAACTGGAACCATATTTCATGGTCCTTGAACATGGGTGATGGAACTGTCTATCAATCAGCTTCCAACATTACTTCCAATTTTAATAGCGTTGAGGGAACCAACCGACTAACAAGCCACACCTATTCGTTGCCGGGCACTTATGTGGTGAAACTTACAGTAAGTTCTCCCAATCGTTGTCCTAAGATAGATTCAGTGCTGGTAACTGTACTTCCAAGTGCTGTGCCTGCTTTCAAGTTTGTGAGAGATTCTTGTAATCCGGGCATCATCACATTGCGCAATCAAACGCTTGGATCTTCCCAGCGTTATATCTGGACCATCAAACGCGGAACCAGTCCTTTCTCCACCGAAACCCGTTTGGCAAAAGATACATTTTCTGTATCGCTTCCTTATTTCCCTCCTGGAGATTCCACATTTTATTATGTGTCACTAACTGCAATTTCCGGCACTTCGCCAGATACCTGCTCCTCCACTTCGGCGCCTTTGCTCATCAAAATTCCACCAGCCAAACAAGCGGCATTCTCCATTTCACAAACAGATGGTTGTACCCCGCTTCGGGATATCCAGATTATTAATCAATCGATTGGAATTCCTTCGGATGGAAGCCATGTGTATAATTGGACATTCGGCAACGGAAACACTTTTACCGGAGAAAATCCGCCGCTTCAAAATTACATCAACAACGGAACCGGCTTCCTCAAGGACACAATCCGGCTTCGCATTACGAGCGGAAGTATTTGCGTATATACTGCTTTCAAGGTTCTTACAATTTACCCGAAACCCAATCCAATCATTGTAGCACCAGCGGAAGTTTGCCACAACAGCAGTGTGACTTTTTCTGCAACTGGCAACGGAATTGGCGCATATGAATGGAATTTCAATGAAATTGATGGCACCACCAGCAGCCAGCCAACTCCAATAAAGACGCTTGTGAATACAGGCACTACGCCGGTACAATACACAATTGGCTTGATCGCAGCTTCGGTAGCAGGTTGCCTTGATACCGTTAGCAAAGTGATTGTGGTAAATCCGCTTCCAAGTGCATCTTTCACTGCCAATCCGGAGGCGGCCTGCGGAGCTTCTCCGATCTTTTTTGACGCTTCCTCTTCGGTTGCTGCTGATACTTATTCCTGGAATTTTTCGGATGGAACTTCTGGAATTCAGGATACGAATGCCGCAACGGTTAACAGATTTTTCCCTGAGAATATTTCCGCATTTGACAAAAGCTATGTTGTAACGCTGAACACCAAAACCAGCAAAGGATGTGTGAGCCTTCCATTCAGCAAAACAGTGAGGATCAGGCCAACCGTGAGGGCCTTATTTGCCATTGACAATGACTCGGCCTGTAATCCGCTCACAGTAAATTTCATCAACCTCAGCACACAAACCGACAACAACTACACCTGGTATGTTAACGAATTAGGCGCACCCGGACTCGGAATTCCGAACCCGCCTAATCGTCCGAACTTTGGTTTCAATACCACCTTTTTCAACAATGGGTATTCAACAGCAGCCAGATATGTGGTAACCCTGGTAGTGAAGGATGACAATGGCTCTCCGGTCTGTGAATCATCATTTTCAGACACCCTCACAGTTTTGCCAAAGCCGCTTGCTTCTTTCATCCGTGATAACATCAACCCGGCTTCGCTTTGTTCCCCCACCACATTTCGTGTAATTCCACGGGGAAGTCAGGGTGCTGATTCATACACCTGGGATTTTGGCGATGGTTCGCCTGCATTGCTCAAGAGCGATACCCTTCCGATAGGCTATGTGTATTCCAACAATGGAGTTTCGGTTTTGCCCTTCAATATCAACCTGATTGTAAGCAATGGATTTGGTTGTACAGATACGACCACGCAATCCATGAACATCCGGCCTCAGGTTACCGCTGCCATTCAGGCCGATAATTTCATAGGCTGCTCACCGCTTATTTCCAATCTGACCAATAATTCTTCAGCATCTTCTGTAAGCTATACCTGGTTCCGGAATGATGTTCCGGTATTTTTCAACCGGGATATTCCCATTCAGACTTTCCTGAATAACTCATCCACAG
>Ga0209598_10004020_pt1 | contig 10942 bp, 9 predicted proteins | sample M_140807_EF_Meta_FD_187317 | JGI IMG/M metagenome (GOLD analysis project Ga0209598, IMG submission 187317) | Freshwater microbial communities from Lake Montjoie, Canada to study carbon cycling - M_140807_EF_MetaG (SPAdes) (version 2) | ecosystem: Environmental > Aquatic > Freshwater > Lake... | reverse complement strand
GGCATGGGCCCCAACATTCGTCATCAGCCGGGCGTTGTCGCCGGACACACTAATCGGCTGGAACTGGCTTTTGAGGTTTCGTTGGTCCATCCCTTTCGCCGATGGGTTGGTTGCGGAAGCTTGGGCTCCAGTGGTCAGTGGTTTGAAATTGGAGGACATGGAGGGCGGAAGAAAAACCTCAGAACTTATACACAGTATCGCTAGCACGGAGGATCAACGCCACGCGACGGTTGCGTGGGTCGTCAGAGAGAACGCCTTCGATGGGTACGGTGTCGGCATACCCGGAGACCCTCCGGAACTGCGAGGAGCGCACAGAGTGTTCCATCAGGAGTTTGCGGGTGGCATGAGCTCGCTGAGTGGACAGGTCCCAGGCGTCCGGCTGTCCGACCTTGGGTTGATAGTCGGCCTCGGTGTGTCCTTCGATCTCTAGGGTGAAATGGTTGGTAAATCGGGTGATCTGCCAGGCCATCGTGGTGAAGATCCATCGACCATATTCGGAGAGCTCGGGAGAACCCGGATCGAACAAGGGTTTTTGGTGCCGGTCGAACATCGTCATGCGGATGCCGTCGGAGAGCAGTTCCATGCGCAACGCCTGATCCTCTGGCATTTCGGGGTTGGTCGCCAAGGTCTTGAGCAGGTCTTGGCTGATACGACGGAGAATACCTAGCTCGATCGGCGCATTGGCTTCGAAGTTTCCCTTGGAATAGCTTTTGTCGTTTTCTTTGTTCGAATTGAAAATACCTGTCGACAGTTTTTCTGTGGCTGAAAAGGGGTTTCGGAAGGTCCGGGACACGGCGTCTTTGACCTTCGAATCTTGGGACACCAACCACAGCACCAAAAACAATGCCATCATTGCCGTGACGAAGTCCGCGTAGGCGACCTTCCATGCTCCTCCTCCTCCTCCAGCCATAATTTATATAGGTTCAGTGTTAGTATTTAGGCTATTTGCTAGCAGCCTTGAGCATCGCTTCCAACTCCTCGGCGGTGGGCTTCACATCCCCCGGCAGGCCGCGTCGCGCGATCTCTAGAGCCATCATGGGGGCAGAGCCAGTAGCGAAGCTCGAAACGGCCTTGGTCAAAGTCCGGTAGTAACCGATCTCGGCGTTGCCATTGAAGATCATGGCAGCAACCAACGGCCCAAGAAAACCATAGGAAACCAGAATCCCCAAAAAGGTTCCGACCAATGCTGCAGCCACATGGTGACCAATTTCCGCAACCGGTCCACCGATCGATCCCATAGTGACGACGATTCCGAGCACAGCAGCCACGATCCCGAATCCCGGCATGGCGTCTGAGGTCTTGGCGAGCACATCGATGGGTTTATGATGCTCCTGCTCCATGGCATTGATCTCCGTCTCCATCAGCATGCCGATCTGGTCCGGCTTCACCTTGCCATCAATGAGGGGTCGCAAAGCCCCGGTCAGTAGAGCGATCGCATGGTGGTCTTTCGAGAATGCGACATACTTGGTAAAAATACTGCTGGTCGAAGGTTCTCCGATGTGAGGCTCCAAGGAAACCATGCCGTTACGGCGCCCCAGCATGAACACCTCATAGAGCGCCTTGAACATGTCTTCATAGGCCGCCTTATTGTACGGGGAACCTTTGAGGCAGCCGATGATCTGGGCGATCAGGTCCTTGTGAACCTTCATCGGCGCCATGGTGACCATTGATCCAAAGGCTGAACCCAGGATGACGACGAACTCAGACCACTGGAGGAGGACCGCCGGATGGCCACCAGCCATCATGAAGCCTCCCAAGACAGAGACCATGACAATGATCGAACCAATAATGACTAGCATACGTGAAAGGCGTGAGTCCGAAGTGAGAGGGCGATAATGAAGAGGCGTTGGTTAGCGATCATCGGCAACCATCCGCTGCAGATAACCCCGAAGCGCAAGAATGGCCTGGGAATGGATCTGGCAAATTCGGGATTCGGTGAGCCCAAAGACCTCGGCAATCTCGCGCAAACGAAGGTCTTCAAAGTAGTAGAGCGCCAGCACCTTCCGCTGCATCTCGGGCAGAGTGGATAGCCGCGTCTCGATCAGACGTGCCATTTCATTGCGGACAGTCGAATCGACCGGATTGAGCGTCGTCTCATCCGAGATGGTCTCATGTTGAGGAGTTTCGCCGCCGTCTTCATTGCCACTGACGGCATCCAAACACACAAAGGTGGCCGGCCGGATCTGATTCATCAGATCGTCGTAATCGTTCATGGACAGGCCCAGCGCCGCCGCGATTTCTACGTCGGACGGAGGCTGCCCCTTGGACTGCTCGAGTTGCTGGATGACAGCCTGAACCTTCCGTGCCTTATCATGAACGGACCTCGGCACCCAATCGAGACGGCGCAGTTCGTCAAAAATGGATCCACGGATGCGAACCCGTGCGTAGGACTCAAAGCTGGATCCAGCCATGGGATCATAGTTACGGACCGCATTCAGAAGTCCCACCAATCCGGCGCTGTAAAGGTCGTCCAAATCGACATGAGATGGCAGGCTCAAGGCCAAACGACCTACGACATTCTTGACGAATGGAAGGTATTGTTCGATCAGCTCCGCTTCTTTGGGTGTCCCGGGCCGAATCTTTTGGTATTGGGAAAACTGAGGTGGGGTCTTCCGCAATGGCACGGCGCCTTCCGTCGTGGGAGATTCCGTCGTGGGAGAGGATACAGACATAGGATTTAGCTAGTTCTTAATTGGACACTCGATCGACTTCCCCGGGGAGCTTGCTCATGGCCTCTGCAACCTGGTTGATCTGTTGCATTTGAGCTTCATGAAGGGATCTCCTCCAGACGCCCCACCACCAACGCATCAACATGCCGAGGACGCTGGCCGAAACCGCCGCGCGCCAAAAAACCTCAGATCCGCCAGCGCCCTGGGACAGGCCTGAAAACCCGCCGATAGCAAAGCCACCTAAGGCACCTGTGATCATAAACTTTCGCATAAAACAACTCCGCTAAGTCCCTTCAAGCAAACCGAGTGCCATAAGCATCCATGTACTTGTTTTGTTTTTAACCAGCCGATTACCGGTTGAATTGACGATTCAGAACCCGCGCTGGGTCTGCCCGGTGAAACATGCCGGGAATATTTTGCCCAATCCCCATCCAACTCAGGGGGCAATTTGTGCCCATGATCCCATTCCAGAGTTTGCCCCAGCGAGGTTCCTCATCGAGGTGTGTGGCCATCCAGTCGTCCGGTTGGAGCAGCGCGAAGCCCCGGATCTGAGCCATCAGCAAGGGGGATTCGTAGGCCGCATTGAGCACTAGATGAACCTGTGCAGGACGCATTTCCTTCAACTGCTCTTGAAGCTTGTTCATTGAGGAACGATCGGTGTGGGAAATACCGGGAAGATCGATGAAGACAATCTCAGCGGCGGATCGCCAATCCGGGGTCAGGCATCGTTGGACCGGCACTCCCAACACCTCCGAATGCACACTGAGGAATTCGCCGGTGTTGGCCGTCTCGCCATCGAGCCGAAAAACAGCCACGGAACGCCCTTCCACCAAAACTAACTGAGCCAACCACTTGCACAGCGCGGTCGTCTTTCCGGAACCTGCTGGACCGATGAGGACATGGGTTTCAGGAGTGCCGCTGGGTGACAGGGAAGGAGGAACCAACCACTCCCCTTTGAGCACCTTCGAGGCGAGGGCCAACTGTTCGCCCAGGGCCTCTGGAGCGGCCTCGCCGTAGTCTTGGCACAACCGTTCCACCACTCGGAGGACATGGCGTGGCTGAAGTCCGGTAGCCTCCAGAATGGGGCCGAGCTGCCAGTCGCCGGGATAGGAAACCGCCTTGGTGGCAAACGGTTCAATAAGAACAGATTCTGCCGCCAATTCTGTGAAATTCCGCAAATCCGCCACCGCCGGTTCACGCCCTTGGCCCGAATCGCGATGTCTGAGCACTTCAGCGCGGATTTCGGACATCTCTCGCCGCAAATCCGCCAACGGATCCAGAGCGACTGGCGACGGTATAATTCTGTCGACCGGAACCGCGAGGTCGGAAGAATTTAGAACCGACTCGATGATCTCCTGACCTGGCTTAGGCATCACCGCTGCCAAGACCTCCAGCTTAGGCTTCTTCCAGAACTTCGACACCCCTTCGGCGGGAATCTTCCGAACATTGAGCACGATCGCGTCGGGTCCCAATTTGTTCCGGATGAGGCCGACCGCCTCGGTCGCTGATTCGACGATGAAGGTATGAACCAACATGAATGGAACGTCGGGTAAACACGTTCCGTGCCGAATCATTGCAAATTGGACTAATTAATTTCCTCAATTTTTCTGCGCTTGATCCCCACTTGGCAGATAGCCTGTGCCAGACCAATGTGAGTGATGCAGGAAAGTGAAGAAGTCCAGTGCCCGTACTGCGGTCAAGGCATGGAATTGGTGATCGAAACAACCATCGCCCAACAGCGATTCACCACCGATTGTGAGGTCTGCTGTCGCCCATTTGAGGTCTTCGCGGAGTGTGAGCCCGGCGAAATAATCAGCTTGGAAGTCCAAGCTTAAGGGATCAAAGAAGTTTGCGAGACAGCGGTAAGAATCGAATTGGGAAATTCATTCTCGAAGTGTTCGCCGCCCTCACGGCATTGCTGCCTTTAGAGGCCCTAGGTTGAGTCGGGGAGGTCTTAAAGACCAACCCCGAACCCAAAGCAGTCTGCCTATTATAAGGCTTCAAGCCTTATCATGCGCCTCGGGACCAAGCCCGACCGGGATCAACCCTCGCTCTGACTCGACATCTCCAACTCGTGCTTCCGACGAGCAGCCTCGATGTCATAGGTATCGTTGTCCGGATGTTCGGGACTCAGCGGAGAAATTTCGCGAAGGCGGTGGACGATGGGCGTCAGCTTCTCGATGAGGTAATCCACGTCTTCATCGGTGTTGTAGATACCAAAACTGAAGCGCACCGATCCGCGGGCCCGCATCGGCGGAAGACCCATGGCCATGAGCACGTGGGACGGGTCTAGTGATCCGGTAGTGCAAGCGGATCCGGAACTCGCGCAAATACCGGCCTGATCGAGCAGCAGCAACACGGCTTCGGCTTCGATAAAATCAAAGGCGATATTGGACGTATTGGGCAGGCGAAGGTTGCGATTACCATTGCGGACCGTGTTCGGGATCCGTGTCAGAACGTGGTTCTCGAAACGATCCCGAAGGCCCCGTATGCGGGTGTTCTCGTCGTCGATGCTGGCCATCGCTAACTCAGCGGCCCGACCAAAGGCCACAATATTGGCCACACTCTCGGTCCCGCCACGGCGACCGCGCTCTTGGTGGCCGCCGATCACATAGGGTTGAAACTTAGTCCGGCGCTTGACGTACAACATGCCGATGCCCTTGGGGGCATGCAGCTTGTGGGCGCTGAGCGACAAGAAATCCACGCCCAATTGGCGGACATCCATCTTGAGTTTGCCGGGCACCTGAACGGCGTCGGTGTGGCAAAGAACACCCTTGCTGCGGCACAAAGCGGCAATTTCCTCCATGGGGAAGAGCACGCCCGTCTCATTGTTAGCCATCATGACCGAAACGATGGCTGTGTCGGGCCGGATCGAGCGCTCCAAGAGGTGCAAGTCGAGCGAACCATCGCTTTCCACTGGCAGATAGGTCACCTCGAAACCCCGTTTCTCGAGATAAGCACCAAAATTCATATTGGCGCTGTGCTCGACGGCGGTGGTCACCACGTGCCGTTTACCGCTCGTCACCAGTGCGCTGTGGATGGCCGAGTTGTTCGACTCGGTTCCGCAGCTCGTGAAGGTCACTTCCTTCGGGTCCGCGTTGATCAAGGCTGCAACCGTTTCCCGGGCCTTCTCCACATGACCGTGGACTTGCGAACCAAAGGCGTAGGCGCTGGAGGGATTGGCCCACAGCTCACTCAGGAACGGCATCATCGCTGTCACCACCTCGGGGGCGACGCGGGTCGTGGCGTTGTTGTCGAAATAGTAAACCTTCTTGGGTGACATCATGCTGAGGCCCGAGGCTTAAACCCCCGGATGGATGCAAAACTAAATCGGACGGCCTCGCGTGCAAGGTGGTATTTCAGACAAAAATCGTCGGATTCCATCCAGCCTACTCGGGCTTCTCGATAAAGCCGTGGTAGAGTCCGAGATAGTAGGGCAAGAGAAACACCGTGCCGCTGCCCAAAACATTGCCGCTTCCACCGTAGTCCAGGGTCCACGGGTCGGTGTTCCAGTGCTCGAAATGGCGGTTCTCCACGGGCAATACCTGACCGTTCACCCGGCGGCCACGGCCTTCGTCCCGAGGGTCGTATAAATCCCGCGCCTGCTGGCGGGACAGTCGAACGATGTCCAACCGGTGGGAGTTCTGATGCGGCCAATTTAAACGATCCAAGGGAAACCCCCGCAGCGTCGCCAGGGCGTCTTCATGCCACCCCGCCCAGGGATGCACGGAAAATTCGCCCCAGACATTGCGGATAGTTTTGCCCAGTGCCTCGGCAGCGAAGGCGAAGTTGAAGAACGGGTTTTGTTCCGGAGCCTCCATCGCCCAGTAGGCATAGGATGCGTAGCGCACCCGATCTTGGATCGCAGGATCCTTTCCGTAGCGCAGCAAAGTGTAAAAACACATCACGGCCATTTCGTCGTCGGAGTGGTTCCCGGACCCGGGCCCGAACTGCACCTTGGGAAACATCAAGTTCTGCGCATAGCCATGTCGGTTCACCAACTCACGGGAAGCCTCCGTGTACTTCGGGTCCCCCGTGACATAACCGGCGACGGCCAGATAACTGAGGATGCTCAATGAATTAAGCCCGCGCTCGGCCACCCAGCGTTCGTCGCGATTCACCGACTCCGGCCCGAACTGTCCCCACCGGGTGGGCTTGCCATCGATGTCGACCAAGTTGAACCCGTGGCTCACCAAATGGTCGGCCAAATCCCGAACCACCTCGCGGCATCGGTCCTTCTCTTCAGTTGTTTCAGCCACGTGCTCGAAGTAGGCGGCATGAAAGAAGAAATGCCCGTCTAACTCATCGCTGCTGGTGTCGCTCTTCCAATACCAGCGACCGTCGGCGCTCTTGGGCCAGCGGGGCTCATACACCTTCCAGAGTCCGTCGCGCTTGGCCTCCTCGCGATCGCCATCGATCCGACCCGCATTCGGATCAGGCAACTCCACAGGTCGGACGGTTCGGGCCACATAGCCTTTGGGTGGCGCAGGGGTTCCACCCTGAGTCACCTTCTGGAGGAAACGCAGGGCCTCAAAAGCCCGCGTCGCCCGGGCTTTTGCCTTGGGGTCACGGGTCGCCGCATAGGCGAAGCACTCGCCGGCCCCGTACATCGCGGTCCACAGGCCGTCATTGTCGGAGTCATCGGGAGCGGCTGTCGACCGATCGGCCGGAGTCTTCAATGGGGCTTCGGCCGTGAATCCATACGAGGTGCGGCGGATGTACTGATCGATCTCGCGCTCGTAGTGTTCAGCCTTCTGGGCGAGGGTCATGGGCTGCTGGTCGATGAAGCCCACACCGTTGGACGTGGCGAACCATGCTCGGCCATCGGCTTGGACCCAGGCCTGGGACACCGAATCGGACGGCAGCCAACGCAGTCCCTGACGGTATTGAAACTCGGTGCCGTTCCAGCGAATTACTCCGCGGGACGTGGTGAACCAGACCTCACCCGCAGGACCTGCGGCGATCCCAGTAAACTCGTTCCATGGCAATCCGTCTTTGCCCTCAAAAAACCGCCACCCCTTCGACGTCCGGCAACCCACCCCGGCCTTGCTGGCAAACCAGAGTTGCCCTGATGCATCGACGGCGACACCCAGAACCGAGCGGACCGCCCAGGCCCGATCCCCCGCATCGATAATGGCTTCAGGCTCCCAGCCAGAGGCCGTACGACGAACCAATCCATGGCTGGAGGCGGCCCACCAGTTTCCGTCGCGCGTCACCGCCAACTGGGAAATGGTCCACGATTCCGGCCATGCTTCCCGGGTCCACTTCCCGGATTCCCAGCGATTCAATCGGTTGGTGGAGACCACCAGAAACCCCTGCCCGATCGGCAGCACTTGGACCACGGAGGATCCTGGAAAATCAGTCCTCACAGCCCGACCCAGCGCATCGGGGAACACGAATTGATTGCCCGGAGCTGAGGGTCCAAGCGGCAAGGTTTGCCAGTGCCCCTTCTGATGCTCGTACCAACTGCCTTGGCTGTAGGCACGAACGGATCCATTGGCACCAGGCAACACCAGTGTGACCGGTCCTTTCGGGGATTGCGAATCCCCCGGGAAACGCTCGGCCACCTCTTGGCGAAATCGTTGGAGGGCGGGAGGCGGAGCCCCCGGTGCTGCACCCACGGCACCCACGGCACCCGCCGTCCAAAGGAACCCCAGCGCTACGACAATGGCCTTCATGAGATGGCCGTACCGACGCACCGGAGGGTTGGAAGATTCGATCTTCAACGAACCGAATGCACCGCTTCCGCCAATTCCCTGACAAACCCGCTCACGTGCTCCACCAAGTCCGCTGATTTTCCATGCTCGGCGATTCGGTTGACGATGGCGCTGCCGACAACAATGGCCTCGGCATGCTGAGCCACCTGGCGGGCCTGCTCGGCATTCGATATGCCGAAGCCGACCGCTATGGGCAGTGGGGAGTGGGCCCGAATCTTGTCGGTCATCATGGCGATGGTATCGCTGACCTGACTTTGCATACCGGTCACGCCTTCGCGGCTGACGTAATAAATGAACCCGCGCGCCCGGGGTGCGATCAATGCGATGCGGGCATCCGGGGTGGTCGGAGCGATGAGGTACACCGGGCTCAGTCCCGCTGAGGCCATCAGCGACTCGTAGGTCTCCGATTCTTCGGGCGGCAGGTCCAGCACCAGCAACCCATCCACCCCAGCGGCGGCCGCGTCCCGAATAAACCGCTCCACCCCAACGCGGTGCAGCAAGTTGAAATAAATGTAGAGAACAATAGGGATTTGCGACTCCGTGCGAATCTCAGTGATGGTCGCCAGGACCTTGGGTGGCGTGGTGCCACTCTCCAAGCCGCGCTGTGCAGCCAATTGGTTGACGATGCCGTCGGCCAGCGGATCGCTGAAAGGAACCCCCAGTTCCAGAACGTCGACCCCAGCCGCATCGAAGCTCAAAGCCAGTCGACGAGTGGCCTCCAAATTCGGATCACCGGCTCCGATGTAGACCACTAACCCCCGTTGACCGGCCGCCTTGAGGGCAGCGAAGCGTTGCTCGATGCGGTTCATGGGTCAGACGTTGAGACGGTCCCGGGAGGCGAGGCAAGGTGAACTTGCCGGGCTCTCCCAGGACAGCCATCGACTCGTCTCATCGGACTAGCACACGATAGAACCGGCTTCCGTTGGACACAGGCACGTTAACCTGGAGCGTGGAAGCCCTTGAGATGGCGGGAATCGCCTCAAACGTATCCCAGGCCCCACCGATCAAATCGTCGCAAAACTGAACTGTGTGGGGGCGCCCTGCCGCGGCATTGAACTTCAACACGAAGCCCGAGGCCGAAGTCTCCATGGTGACAACCGGGCCAAACGGAGCCCCACCCACACGAACCAGCACTTCATCCCGGGCCGACAAGAGACCGTCCTTGATTTGAAACCCGATCACGTAATCACCGGGTCGATCGAAGGTCACGGCGGTCCGGGAAGCTGTGGCATCGGCAAAGGTCACCACAGCTGGGCCGCTCATCCCACTCCACTGGAACCCGGGGACTCCGGGCGGCAGCGGCAACCCATCGTCGCTGAAAAGAGCATCCAGCAAGAGCGTTCCGGGAGTGGCCAGTTGACGATCGGCTCCCAGGTCGACAGTCGGCGCCTGATTGGTGGGCAACACGGTGGCTTGCAGCGACACGTCGAAGCTCAGATCACTGGAAGAACCCGAGTTTTGGTGCACCTCCACGGCCAGTGTATTCTCGCCCGCCTTCAATGCGGACGGGTCGAGGCGGTAGTCGAAGTAAGTGGTTTCGTCGGTGCCACCGATGGCGCTGCTGGCCAGCGTTTGATTCACCACATCTCCCTCGGGCAAGTTGTCCTTAGCCACCTGCACGCCGTTGAGCCAAACCACTATCCCGTCGTCGCGCAGCACCTTACACAGCAAGGCGGTCACCGAACCCGGGTCGCTAACATCAAACTTCAGACGAAAGTAGGTGGTGATGTATTTACCACTGGAATTGGCCCCAAACCCGAGAGTCGTGGCCTGATTGGCATCCCCATAACCCAAGATTCCCTTGCCCGTTTTCCAACTGGCGTCATTAAAGGTTGGGGCGCGCCAAGCAGTGCCCAAATCGACTCCCGTGTCCAGATAGCGCCAACTGGAACCCGCCGTGATCCAAGTCACATCGCTTCCGGCTCGACCCGCGGTCAAGACCACGTGATCGGCCGACGACAAGGCACTATCCGAGACACTCAGGCGCAAGCTGTAGACACCCTGCCCCGGCAAACGGACTCGGGTGAGTCGCTGGTCGGGCGATTCAATCACCACCGGGCCCGGGCCTCCAACTTGAGTCCAAAGGTAGGTCAACGCAGCCCCCGGCTTTCCATCATCGGAGACGACGCCTTCCAGGGACGCAGATTGAGGAAACCGGGTCACTTCCGCAAACTCCTGATCAGGACCTGCATCCACCCGCGGTGGGCGATTGCTGTCAGAGGTTAGCCCCGGGAGCGGGGGCCCCGCACTGGCCACCCATTGGTCGGGATCATCTCCGACGGTGGCTGGACTGCGACGTTCCAGAGAACGCCCCTTGCCTGCCGCCGCTTCAGGCCATGGCGCTTGAGGGCTGTAGCGAACCGTGTCCACCGCCAAGTAGGGGACTCGCACGCGAACTTGCCCAAGCTGATTGGTTTCCAGATCCGGAGAATCGGGTCGTTGAAGTTCAATGCGCTCTCCGTTGTCTTGCAAGCTGCCAGCCCAGGGACCCAGCACCGGCACGGAATCGGGGATTCCATGGCGTTGGCGAAACCACGCGGGATCCCCGGCCGACAC
>Ga0209598_10004018_pt1 | contig 10944 bp, 9 predicted proteins | sample M_140807_EF_Meta_FD_187317 | JGI IMG/M metagenome (GOLD analysis project Ga0209598, IMG submission 187317) | Freshwater microbial communities from Lake Montjoie, Canada to study carbon cycling - M_140807_EF_MetaG (SPAdes) (version 2) | ecosystem: Environmental > Aquatic > Freshwater > Lake... | reverse complement strand
AAACGGCGCTGACTCAATGCCACGTGGTGCAGCCCAGCTGACGCAAAACGCCGACCAACCACTGAACCAAGCTTATCAACTCAAACCAGTCATGTCTTTAGTGAGCGAAGTCTTTGCCATCCGCACGCTCGAACCCGGCGAGGCTTTAGGCTATGGCGGCACCTTTGTCGCCACGACCCCCGTTCGCGTTGGCTTGGTCGCGATTGGCTATGCTGATGGCTATCCCAGAGTCGCCCCAACCGGCACCCCCATCTCTGTGGGCGGCGTGCTGACCCGCACGATCGGCCGTGTCTCGATGGACATGCTCACAGTCGACCTCACCGATCTGCCTCAAGCAAGCATCGGCAGCCCCGTCGAATGCTGGGGCAAACAAATCGATGTGAACCAAGTTGCCCAACAAGCCGGCACCATCGCCTACGAACTGCTATGCAACGTCAAGCGTGTACCCAAGGTTTACCAAAACTGACGCGCAACGAGCGCTTGCTGCGGGCAATCGCTTTGCAGTTTAGAATCCAGCTATTCTCGTGGCTCGCCCTCGGCTTAGCTGAGTTTGCGCGTCATCTGAGGCACCCATTCACCTTGCTTGAATAAACGTATGCAACTTGCAACCTGGAACGTCAACTCCTTAAAAGTACGGCTGCCACAGGTTTTGGCGTGGCTCGAGGCTAACCCAGTCGATGCCTTATGCCTGCAAGAACTCAAGCTTGATCACGACAAGTTTCCGCTTGACGCGTTCACTGCCATTGGCTATCACGCAGGCTGGGCTGGCCAAAAAACCTATAACGGTGTCGCAGTGCTGTCGCGCCAACCTGGCGTGGATATCACCCGCAATATTCCGGGCTTTGAAGACCACCAGCAACGCGTGTTGGCCACCACCCTGCCCTACGGCGACAGCACGATTCGCGTGATCAGCGCCTATTGCCCCAACGGTCAAGAGGTTGGCAGCGAAAAGTATCTTTACAAGCTTGCCTGGTTTAAGGCCTTTGAAGCCTGGCTGATCACTGAAAAACAACAACATCCCAATATCGCGGTGCTGGGTGATTACAACATTGCCCCGGTTGATGCCGATGTCCACAATCCCGAAAAATGGCTTGGGCAGATTCTAGTGTCAGAGCCCGAACGTGCGGCATTTCAATCTTTGCTGGCGCTTGGGTTCACCGATGCGTTTCGCTTATTCGAGCAAGCACCCAAATCCTTTAGCTGGTGGGATTACCGCATGAACGGTTTTAAACGTAACGCCGGCATGCGCATTGATCATGTGTTGTTGTCAGAGTCACTCGTGCCAAGCTGTACCGCCTGCGTCATCGATAAAGGGCCACGCGCCCTTGAACAACCCTCAGATCATACCCCCGTGATCGCCACGCTCACTCTCAGTTAGGCACCTATGACTAACGCTCTGGCTCTGCCACTCGATCACCTAGTGATCAATACGCATTTTGAAATGAATGCGGCTCAAACCATCTTTGAGCAGCTTGGCTTTACCCTAACGCCCCGCGGACGCCATAGCCTAGGCTCGATCAATCACCTGATGGTGTTTGAGAACGACTACCTAGAACTCATCGGCCTGCCAAGCGACGGTGGCCCATTGCGCAAAGAGGTGTTAGGAAGCCCTGTGGGCATCGACGGGCTGGTCTTTCAAACCTCTGACGCAGCACGCACACATCAGTTGTTGCAAGCAAACGGGTTAGCCGTACAACCTGTGCAAGCGTTTACACGACCAGTTGAACTTGAGGGCGTCGTATCAGAGGCGCGCTTTGAAACGGTACGCTTTGAACCGGGCCAGTTTAATGCCGGCCGTTTGTATTACTGCAAACATTTCACACCTGAATTGGTTTGGCGCAAAGAGTGGCAAGCCCACCGTAATAACGTACATACACTCGCGGGTTTATTGATTGTTTGCGAGTCACCCCAACAAGAAGCCACGCGTTATATGGCGGCTGCCGGTGGCATCGCACGTATCGGTGCAAACGGTGAATATCGGGTGCGCGGTGCACAGTACAGCTTGGTATTTGTGACCGCCGCCCAATACGTAGAATGTTTTGGCAGCCTCACTTGCGTAGGCGGCAAGCGCTCAAGTTTTTTTGGAGCCATTGCGCTTCAAACCTCATCGCTCAAGCCCGTGCGTCAAGCGCTCAAGCAGATGCAAAAACATGGCTTACATACCATCACCTGGCGCGAACAAGCGGGTCGTATCGCTGTACAAATTCCGGGGTTTAACACCTTGCTTGAGTTCGTTGATACAGCGATTCAATAACTTTTTTCAGCGCAGCACCTAGTGTTGCTGCTTTTTGTGAGTGATGGGCGTGCTGGTCACTTTCGATTAACTCTTTTTATCATTTGAGGATATTTTCATGTTCAAAATCTGGGGCCGCATTACTTCGATCAACGTGCGCAAGGCCGTCTACGCAGCGCAAGAACTGGGTCTTGACTTTGAACGCATCGACGCAGGTGGCGTCTTTGGCATCGTCAAAACGCCCGAGTACATTGCCTTGAATCCAAACTCAGTCGTCCCCACCCTGGTTGAGGGCGACTTTGTGCTTTGGGAGTCAAATGTCATCGTGCGCTACTTATGCGCCAAGCACTCGCAGGGCAAACTCTACCCCACCGATCTGCAAGAACGTTTCAACGCCGAGCGCTGGATGGACTGGCAGCAAACCACCTTTGGCCCGTCCGGTCGCGATGCGTTCTGGCAACTGATTCGTATTGCTGAACCCGAGCGCGACATGAAAAAAGTCGAAGCCTCAATTGCCTCAACCGAAATCCTGCTTGATCGCCTTGAACAGCATCTCAGCAAAAATGTGTTTATCGCAGGTGCCAGTATGACAATGGCTGATATCCCGCTCACCTGTGAAGTGCACCGCTGGTACGGGCTGCCAATCCCGCACAAACCACGTCCTTACATCGAGGCTTGGTATGCAAAAATGTTAGCGCGCCCTGGTGCTAAAAACGTACTGACTTTGCCTTTGACGTGATGCCTAACAAGTTTGATTGATTGTGCTATTTCTCATGAGGGTCAAATACTCAATAGAGGTTCTGAGTATCCGGAGGTAGGCTTTTCGAGTTAATCCAAGCCAGATGTGAGTATTTGCGAGCAGCGTGTATCGAAAATATCTTATATTTTTACTAGATTTTTTCAAACACGCGCTAGTCGCGGTACTCGATCTATCTGATCAAAATTTTACGCACACAAAATTTTGATCGTCTCTCTTGGAATTAGTATGAGTACCAATACTCCTCCTCCAGAGGGACGCACGACTCCACTCAATTTATATCCAAACAAAATTCCTCAACAATCACTACAGGAATTCATTGAGTCAGGCACGAGCCTTGGTTCATTGTGTTCACAATCAAAAACACCAGTGCTCATTACGGGTGTGTATGAGGTTTTTCCTGAGCTCGTCAAATGGACTCCAGAGTTTCTTGATCAAAAAGTCGGCGATAAAGCAGTTCAGGTGATTAGTTCTGAAACTGGTGTTTTTCAAGAACACCATCAGCCGCTCAACATGACTCTAAGAGAGTACTCGCGCGAGATTAATGTCAATCACTCAACTGCAAAGCGGCATTTATACATGGGCGCTTTGAACATTGATCATTTTTTTCCAGAGATCAAGGCAGACTTGCAATTTGATGAACTGTTGCCCCAAGAGATTAACCATTCAGAGTTATGGTACGGCCCAGGAGGCAATACAACTGGATTGCATTACGATGCCTTTAGTAATTTTTTCATTCAACTGTATGGTCAAAAACGGTGGCTCTTGTCAGAGCCCAATAGTTTTCTGAATCTTTATCCCAGATCTGCCTTATCAAATTATCCAAAGAACACTGACTTTAATCCTTTAAAGCCCGATTTTGAAAAATTTCCTAAAGCCAAGAAAGTACAGTTTTATGATCTAACGATTCAGCCAGATTCAATTCTTTTTGTACCACCCTATTGGTGGCATCAAGTCATTAGTGACAGCATGTCTATTTCAGTGAGTATTTGGTGCAAAACCAATCTGCTTAAAGCCGAGTGGGGGGCACTTCAACTACTCCCCACACACATCAAGCATCTTATTGGGCGGATCGTTTCTCCCAAGTGACACTGATTGTCTATTTGTCTTCGCTCAAGAACAATATTCACACATTGAGTTTGTCTGAACTAGCAATCACTAATTAGGCCCTTGAGCCACCCGTTTCATTCTTAAACTTGCAAAGTCTTGTGCATAGCCGCCAAGCTTCTTTTTAAGAAAGGCTTTTTGTTCAACAGTCAGGCTGTTCAAAACTTCAGCAGTCATCTCTGCCCATTCGCGTCTAAGTTGCATTTGCTGGCGAGCCAGCGACGGTTCACGATAGTGCTTCAAACTCGTTAAGTAGGTATTCAAGGCATTTTCAGCTTGCGCCACGTCTGCGCCTTGCTGTTGCTCAAGCACCATTAGCAAGGCCTTTTGCCGCAGCACCCGTTCGTCACCCCAAGACACAAACACTTTCGATCGCCTATCAGACAACCCAGTGATCAACGCGCGTTGTGGGGCCGTCAGCGTTCCTACCCAATCCTCGAAGCGCTTCAGCGCACGCTTATGGTAATTCTTGCGCGTCGCATCGCTGTTTGGATTTTTTAAGTATTCCTCGAAATACTCTTTATTTTCGCTCTCAAACTGCTCACGCAAACGCTTTTGCTGTTTCGGTGTCAGCGTCACCATGAGGCTCGCAAGTTGCTGAGCCGCGCGCTGCCCAAGCACTTCGAGCGCTTGCTCGACTCGTTCTTGTATCTCGAATACTTCGCTCGCAGTAAAGGGTGCTGCGTCATCCACACGCATGCGCCAAGTCTCAAACGCATAGCTGTAGTTCGGTAAAGCAATTTCAGAATGCCACTGCATAAATCGCACAAACTCTTGATCGAGTGCAAGCCTTTGAGCGTCATCCAAACTCAGATAACCGTTGAGGCGATACGACAGGTAATTTGGGGCATAGTTGTAGGCGATCTGAATAGAACTACACCCCGACAAGGCGCACACTAAGACGAGCGCCCCGAGCGCCTTGAAAAAACGTGGTGCCGCGCCCGTGCCGTGCGAGGCAAACCAATGACGACTTAGATGATTCAGACAAGACAACATACGACCACGCAACACCAAAAAGAGACAACCAATTGTTGCACAGTCCGACTGACATGAAAACAAACTTAGCGCCCGTAAGCAGGCACGGCGAGATTCGACGGACGATTTCTGCAGATCGTATCAAAACCACTACAGCTGAATCGGTCATGCTCGCTAAGCTTACTTGTCTTCCATGCGCCAGACGCCATCCCACACACCTTCAGGCGGGTGTTGCTGAAGCAAACGACAGCGCTCAATGTAAATCTGCGAGAGCTTGTCGTCGGGATTAAAGCCAAGCGCCTGCTCAAAGGCTTTAATCGCCAGGTCAAACTCACCGCGCCGATACTTCGCAATACCGTCCCTAAAATGACTCACAACATCCATCAGATTCGGAAAAGTTTGCTCAGTGTGATAATCCAAAACTTCAAATACAGCAACAGGTTGAGTTTTTCCTTTCACGACCACCAGATCAACCTCGCGCATACGATAAGTGCCACGCAATTTCTTTTGCGTGAACTCGCTGATCAAAATCTTGGCGGCATACTGCTTACAAGCCGACTCAAGACGTGCGGCTAAGTTGACCCCGTCACCGATGATGGTGTAATCCATCCGTTTTTTGGCGCCGATGTTGCCCGACACCACGACATCTGTGTTTAAGCCGATACCAATATTGATTGGCTTCTTGCCTTCGCTCAAGCGGATGACATTCCAATCGGCCAAGCGGGTGATCATTGAGATTGACGTGCGTACCGCACGGTCTTCATCATCGCTATGCGCCATCGGAATCCCAAAGGCTGCCATCACTGCATCGCCGATAAACTTATCAAGCATGCCGTCTTCTTGGCGCAAGCAGTCGACCATGATTTCAAAATATTCGTTGAGCATGCTGACCGTCGCTTGTGGGCCAAGCTCTTCGGTGATGGTCGTAAAGCCCCTGATATCCGAAAATAAAACGGTGGCGGGTACGCTCACACCACCCATTGAATCCGCACCGTTTGAAAGCAATTGATCAGCGATCGACGCATCCATGTAACGCGACATGGTCGATTTCATACGCTTTTCGCTAGAAATGTCCTCTAGCATTACCATCGAACCCAAGCGCTTATGATCAGCGCCAGTCAACGGCACAATCGTCAAGTTGACTGATAGCGTCTGCGCTGCCACCTCAATCTCTGCATCCACGGTGATGTCGGCCTCGCCTGTGTCCATCACGCGTTTTACTTTTTCAAGCACCCAAGCATTGGCATCGTAAAAAACTTGAGAAAAAGGCTTTTGTACGATTTCAGCAGGCGTGGTTTGTAAGATACGCAAGCCAGCCGCATTGCAGGTCACAATCTGCTCGGTCTCGTCAAGAGTCAGCACACCACTCGACATTGATTCAAGCATGCTTTCGTTATAGTTTTTCATACTCTGCACATCGGCAAACAATTTTGCGTTTTGCAAAGCAATCGAAATTTCAGAACTAAACGCTTTCAGACGTGATTCGTCTTCGGCGTTAAACGGGCCACCGTGCTTATTGAGCACCTGTGTCACACCGATCACTTTGCCTTCTTTATTCGTGATGGGTACGCAGAGTAATGAACGCGTGAAGTAACCCGTCTTTTTATCAAACGCGGGGTTAAAGCGCAGATCTGCATAGGCATGCGGGATATTAATCCCCTTGCCACTCGTAAACACTGCGCCAGCAATACCTAGATGATTAGGCAAACGAATTTGTAAAGAATCTAGACCCTGCCCCACTTCTGACCAAAGCTGTCCGGTCTTCTCATCATTCAAAAACAAGGTCGAGCGATCAGCGTTCAACATTCTGGTGATCTCACTCATCACCTTTTTTAAAAGTGAACTGATGTTGATATCAGAGGTCACTTGAGAGATGACGTTTAGAAATTCAATTTCTTTGGCACGTATCGCCTGCATGCTCTCAATGAATTGCGCGTTTTGTAAGGCCAGCGAAGCTTGCGTTGTCATTTTTTCAAGCAAATTCAAATCAACTTTGGTGAAGCGACCCTTTTGCTTATTCAACAACTGCGCCACGCCGATCACGTTACCGTTACCAGCGCGAATCGGCACACACAAAATACTGCGTGTGACGAACCCCGTTTGCTCATCAATGGTTTGATTAAAACGTGGGTCATCATAGGGTTCTAAAATAATCAGACTTTCTTGCGCGGTAAATACACTGCCCGCGATACCACTAGTGTTCAAGATACGAATTTCGTGACGCAAATGGCCTTGAGCCACTCTTGAATACAACTCATTCGTGGTTGGATCATTCAAGAAGATGGTGCCACGCTCGGCATTCAACTCGCGCGTTGCGATCTCGACAAAGGCGTGTAAAACGTCGTCAAGGTTACCGAAGGCCGACATCTGATTCGAAAGATTCAGTAAGAAATCAGACAAGTGCAGGCGCTGTTCGAGCTTAGTAAGCGAAGCAGAGCTCGTAGTTTTAAGTACTGATGTTTTCATGTTTTCTCTGTCCCGCGCGCGCGCTTATCGTCAAGCCGCGAGCGCAAAGCCGTTGCGATCTCTTTTAATTGCGCAATTTCGTTATGCGTACGTAAGACAACCGCTTGCACTGCAGCGTCTTTGTCTTGTCGCATGAGCTCCATCTGGTCGCGTAATTCAACGACCGTCGCCTTTAAGCTTGCTATTTCTTGGCTTGCGGCTAGCACAGAGGCTTGCACGGCTTGCTCTCTTTGCCGCCCAGTCTGTTCAAGCGTTTCGCGCAAGGCAATTGCCGTATGTTTGAGCTGTGCGATTTCAGAATCGGTTGCAAGTAAGGCCTGAGATACCCGCCTGGCACTCACCGACTGCTCTTGTTCTAACGCCTCTCGTAGGGCGCCAATCGTTGCCTTCAGATCGCGCACTTCAGCTTCGTAGTCTAGAATGGTCTCTCTCGAGGCGGTCGCGCTTTGTGTACTGCTCATAGTTTGGATCACAATACCTTGGTGGTCTGATGGTCTGCGACCTTTAGAAAATTATCTCTTGAAAGTCACACGCTCTTGCGCTTAAATGCTGCAAACGCAGGCCACCAAACAGAGCTTTGCATTAAATAGCGCCACTTTGCGTGCCTTGCACAGAAGCCCTTTCAACGATCCAACAAAACGGATGCCTATCCCATGAAACGAACATTTGTCTCAATGCTTCAAGTCGCAACAATTGTGTTGGCGTCGGCAGCAAGCCTGCTCAGTTCACAGGTGCAGGCGCAAAACGCAGCCTACCCCAACAAACCGATCACGATTATTGTTCCGTTTGGGCCTGGCACACTCACTGACGTTCTGGCACGCATCGTCGCCACCAAACTGTCCTCGGCACTTGGCCAGCCAGTCGTGGCCGAAAACAAAGCAGGCGCAGATGGCAATATCGGTGCCAATTACGTTGCCACCGCCGCACCCGACGGCTACACCCTGATGGTTGGCTCAACCAGCATCGGCTCAATTAACGTCACGCTGCATAAAAATATTAAATACGATCCTCAGCGCGACTTCATCGGAATCACCAACCTTGTGTCGGTGCCAAACGTTTTGGTGATCGGCCCGCAAGTGCAGGCCAGCAACGTGAAAGAGCTTCTTGCTTTGCAAAAAGCAAAAAGCTTTAGCTATGGCTCGAGCGGTGCGGGCGGCAGCATGCACTTATCGGGCGAGATTTTTAAGAAAATGGCCCAAGTTGAGATGGTGCACATACCGTATAAAAGCAGCCCAGCCGTGATTAACGATATTCTTGGCGGCAGAGTTGAAATGATGTTCTGTAATTTACCCATTTGCCTGTCACTGATTCAAGCGGGCAAACTGAAAGCACTGGGTGTGACGTCAGCAAAGCGCTCTGAACTATTGCCTGACGTACCCACGATCGCTGAGTCAGGACTAGCAGGCTACGAAGTCAGTGGTTGGTTTGGTCTATATGCACCCAAGGCAACCCCACCAGCAATTGTTGAGCGTTTGAATCTTGAAACGGTAAAAATCTTAAACGACCCTCAGATCAAAGCGCAATTACTAGCCCAGGGGGCAGTCACCATTGGCGACACCTCGGCGCACTTTAATCAATACGCACAAGAAGAACGCGTACGTTGGGCTAAGATTATTAAAGAGGCCAATATCGTGATCGATTGATTGAGTGATGACCCAAAAAAAAGACCGCAGCGAGCGGTCTTTTTTTTTCACACACAGAGATTAATCTCCGTACACTTTACCAAACAGTATCCAAGCTTTACCGTCAAAGCGTGCTAACTGCATGCGCTCGATTGGGTAAAAGTCTGTTGCACTCGTTTGCACGTTGATACCAGGCAACAACAAAGGCAGCTGCAAATTGTCGATGCTCGCGGCTTGCTTCATGATGTTTTCACGAGTCAGGTTATTACCCGCCTGCTTGATCACATGTGCCACAGTCTGTGCGTTGATAAAACCTTGGATGTAAAAGCTATCTGTCGGATCTGAACCAGGCATGTATTTCTTGAACCACTCTTGATACTCAAGAAACGCCTTGTCATTCTTCCACTGTGGATCGCTTGGGTCTTTAAAGAACGCCGTTGTAATGATGTCTTTGCTGTTATCTAAACCAGCCGGCGTTAATGTCGAACCAACCGAACTTGCGACTTGCACCAAATAATGCGTTGGCTTCCAGCTCATTTCAGCCATCTTTTTAATTGACTGTGCTGCAAACTTTGGTACAGCGACGTTAATAAAGACATCGGCACCAGATGCCTTCAGTTTCACGATTTGGCTATCCACTGTTGGGTCAGTCACCTCGTAAGTTTCACGCGCAATGATCATGTTTTTCTTGTCGCCTAAACCGGCTTCAAGGCCTGACAAATAGTCTTTACCGAAGTCATCATTTTGGTAAAGCACAGCGATCTTGCCCTTAGGCTGCCCTTCTAGAATAGCTTGGGCAAAGACTTTGCCTTCGCTAAAGTAGTTTGGCTGCCAGCCCATTGTCCACGGAAAGTTCTTTGGATCGCCCCATTTAGATGCACCTGTTTGCACGAACAAATGTGGCACCTTTCTTTGATTCATGTATTTATGAATCGCTGAGTTTGTAGGCGTACCGAGAGGGGCAAACAAGAACAGAACTTTATCCTGTTCGACTAGCTTACGCGCTTGTTCGAGCGTTTTTGGAGGTGCGTAGTTATCATCAAGCGAAATGAAGTTGATCTTGCGACCATTGATACCGCCCTGATCATTGATCATCTTAAAGTAACCGGCTTGCGCCTTGCCGTACGAACTGTACGACGAAGCGGGGCCCGAATACGGGTTGATGTTGCCGATCTTAATTTCTTTATCGGTTGCGCCGACATCGTATGGCTGCGCAGACACCGAGGCGGCACCCAAAGCAATCGCAGAAGCGAATGCTAAGGCCCCCCAGCTATTCAAATGTTGCTTCATTTTCGTATTCCTCTTTACTAGTTAATAAAAATACTGCCCTGATACCCTAATGCAAAAAATATTCGTATCTGTATAAAAGACAACGTTAATCCCCGTACGTCTTGCCAAACAACACCCAGGCTTTTCCATCAAATCGGGCTAACTGCATACGCTCGATCGGATAGAAATCAGTCGCACTAGTCTGTACGTTTACGCCGGGCAACAACAAAGGCAACCTAAAGTCATTGATACTGGCGGCTTGTTTCATGATGTTTTCACGCGTCAAATTGTTGCCTGCCTGCTTCAGAACCTGCTCAATCGTCTGAGCATTCATATAACCTTGGATATAAAAACTGTCTGTCGGATCAGCGCCGGGTAGATATTTTTTAAACCACGCTTCGTACTCTAAAATCGCCTTATCGTTTTTCCACTGCGGATCGCTCGGATCTTTAGAAAAAGCAGAGGTAATCAAACCGACGGTGTTATCAATTCCTGCAGGTGTCAACACAGCACCA
>Ga0209598_10004016_pt1 | contig 10949 bp, 12 predicted proteins | sample M_140807_EF_Meta_FD_187317 | JGI IMG/M metagenome (GOLD analysis project Ga0209598, IMG submission 187317) | Freshwater microbial communities from Lake Montjoie, Canada to study carbon cycling - M_140807_EF_MetaG (SPAdes) (version 2) | ecosystem: Environmental > Aquatic > Freshwater > Lake... | reverse complement strand
ATGAAAATTGTTATCCGATGGTGCCCCCCGGCAAGAGCAATGCCCAGATGGTTGGCTTGCCTAGCCACCCTGAACTGGCCCTTAGCGAGCGGCGCAATTGCGGCAGCTGTGGCCACAGCAACCCCAACGAGCATTTGTTTTGCGCCAATTGTGGCGATCGGCTTTAACTCATAAATTGGCGAGGATTGAATTGCTTGAAAGCTGGCCCCTGGGCTCCCGCCCCTGGGGCCCCTGGCTGGGGGCCCTCTTCCTGGTGCTTCTGCTGGCCTGGCCAGGGTCTGTATGGGCCGCTGAAGTCCTTCAGGTGCGGCAGGCCGATTTGCTCTTAATAGGTGACCACAACCGCACCTACAGCGTGCGGTTGGCCTGTGTCCAGCCCCTGGAGGGCAAGGAGGCTGCTGCGCTGGATTTTCTGCGCAAACAATTGCCTAGGGGGCAGCGGGTAAACCTGATGCCCATGGGCAGCCAAGGGGGTCTGCTGTTGGCCAGGGTGCGCCCCATTGGTAAAACCTCAGATCTCAGTAGCCAACTGGTGGCTGCCCAGCTGGCTGAACTCAGCAGCAGCTGCTTACCAAGTAACCAGGGATGAGTATCAATCGCACCGCCAAGGCCATTGTGCTGGTGCCCTGCCTGCTGCTGGGGGCAGCCTTTCTATCCGCCGCCCTATGGGGTGCAGAGCCGAATCGCCAGCTAGCCCTAGGCCTGGGATTAAGTCTTTTGTTGGTAGGGATATTGGCGCAATTTTTGCCGGAAGCTCCAGAACCCCCGCCCGAAAACTGAACAAAACCGCTGGGAGCTACTGGGCCTTGGGTTGTTGTTGTTGCTCTTGCATCAGCTTGAAGAATGCCTGGGTTGGATAGAAAACAAACTGATCTTGTTTTTGTTCAATGATTTGACCAAGGGCTACGGTGATGTCTGCAGCTAGCAACTCCACCTTGGTACCGGTAATTTTATCGGCCGCTTTCTTGGCGTCGTCGTAGCTCAGAAAGAACACCGCCTTGGTGCCCTTTGGTGTATTTACCGTAATAAAAGGTTTAGAGAAGAATACTGGCACTGACAGCCCTTCCTTGATCTGCTGCTCACTTACCCCTTGCTTGCGTAGCATTTCCACCGCCTTAGTGAAATCAGCATCGGCACTGATTACTGGGGCAATAAGCTTTTTGTCTGTGAGCTTACTATTGATTTCATTTACTTTTTCATTGGCCAGATTCATTGGAATCGGAATTACCCGGGCTTTGGCCGTGGGATTGGCCTTGTTGAAGGCCTCTAACTCCTTCAAGGCGCGACCTTGCTCCATAAACATTGGTAAAATTAATTTGTCACCTTGGGGAATAGGTAGCGGTGAGCCCTGTTCATTTGTGATTAAGAAAACAGGTATCACTGCCAACTTCTTGAGGGCATCGGCCTCTGGGATGGCCCTGGCTGGCGCCCCCATAGCTAGCAGGATCAGGCTGGCCAGGGCTCCACTGGCCAGGGCTCCACTGGCCAGGGCTCCACTGGCGAGGCCGAGCAAACTAGTTGGGAAGAAGCGCATGTAGGCCAACGCCGGGAATTTCAGCACCCTAGGCAGAACAGGGGATCTAACCTGCTGCGGCTGGACGGTACCTGGCATGACCACTGACCCCACTTCCTACGGATTGAGACTGCTGGGGGTATTGGCCGCTGTGTTGGGGGTGCAAAGCCTTGGGGCAGCTGCCCCCCAGCCGGGGGATGCGCTGATGCTGCTTTCCTCTGAAGGTGCTGTGGCAGGCCTTGGCGATGGTTTGCGCCGGGGCTTCAGCCTGGCCCAGGAACAGGCCCAAATTTGTGGGGCAAAACCAACCCAATGGTCCGTGGGCTGGCTGCCCCCCGGCAGTAACCCTGCCCAAAAATTGAGGCAACGGCCGCTACCCCCCCTGGTGCTGGCTCCAGCGGCGGCTCCCTTAGTTGAAACTGGCCTCCTGGCCGAAGACCGCCACCGCCAGATATTGCTACCCCTGCAAAGGGGGGCTTCTTTGCAGCAGCTGGCCAGCAGGCCGGGTTCCGATCGGCTCTGGCCGGTGGCCCCCGCCCGCAGTCTCACGATTGATGCCCTTGTTAAAGCCCTAGGGGAACAGAACCTCAGGACTTTCATGGTGGTGACCGATGGCAGTGCAGACCAACAGCTGCTGGCGGATCGCTTTCTAGAGGGGATGCGCGGCCAGGGCGGGGTGCTGCAGGGCCCAGACCTGCAGGCAAGGGCCGTGGATCCCAACAAGCCGGAGGAACTGAAATTATTGGTGTCTGATGCCGATTGGTTTCGACCGGCCAGCCTGGTGGTGATGACCCTCAGCCAAAGCCCCCTGATGCTGGAGATTCTCAAACAAACCTGGCCAGAGGGCATGCAGCTGGTTTGGAATGTGCCCCCCACTGACAACAGCAGCCAAGCCCAGATCGGCGTGGAATTAACCAGCCGGGGCCCGGCGTGGGAAAGCTTCCGCAGGGATTTTCAGGCCCGTTATGGCTACAAACCCGGCACGGTGGAAGCGGCCGGCTATGACTCCGGCTTACTGGTGGCCCTAGCGGTCTCGGATCCGCAGATTACCCTCACCAATGGCATGAAGGGCTTCGATCCAATGCTGAAGCCAAAGAGCGTTTGTCAAAACCTAAAGCTCAGCCTTGCTGGCCAGGCTGCCCGTCCCCTAGGTGCCGGCAGCAACATGGACATGAAAGCAGCTATTCCCCCCACGGCCCAGCTGGAGGTGATTCAACGGGCCGCCGACGGGAGCAGCCAACGGAAAAGCTATAACCTTGGTAGTAATTAAATATCTGCCAGGTCTTAATGGATAGCTGGGGCCAGCATGGATTGGAGAACCTGAATAGCTGCTTCAGGCGGATAAAACGCCTGCGCGGTCAATGGTTACAAACAAAAGATTCAGAAACTTTGCATCAACTCAGGGTGAACTTGAGACGGGTGCGTTCCTGGGTAGACCAGGGGGCAGCGGCCCTGGACCTACCCCGATGCTTGGAAGCTGACAGGGTGGCTAGGCAAGGGCGACCCCTGGGCCTGGCCCGGGACCTGGATGTGATCTACGACCAACTTAATTTGGCACTGCTGCCGCAGCTACCCAGCCAGGAGCAAGCCCAGCTGAAACCGCTGCTGGCGCAGCTTGAAGGCCAACGGCGCCAAATGAAACGCCTGGTTAATATCCACCTATCGAGCTCTGGCCATCGCCACTGGTTGCAGCGTTGGGGCCAATGGCTAGAGGCGCCGGCCCTTGCACCCCTGGGGGAAAGGCCGTTGTTGGAGCTATTGCCAGATTTGCAATTACGTAGCCTTGGCTCCCTGTTGTTGCAGCTGGGCTGGCAAGTGGAGGATCCAGCCATGGGGGCCCGGAGCCTGCATCAATTGCGTAAGCAAATTAAGGCAGTTCGCTACCAAGCGGAGGGCTATGGACACTTTTATGGAGTGAATTACAGCAGTTGGATTGATGAACTTAAAAGGCTGCAGGAGGTGTTGGGTAATCTCCAAGACCTGGTGGTGCTGAGAAAGTTACTGGGGAAAAAAATAGTTAAGCAACTACCTGTGCTGGAGGAAATGCTGCACGCTTGCCAGGCGGAAAATTGGGCCGCGTGGCTGGGTCTAAGGGGCCGCTATCGCACTGACACCAGCCGCCATGCCCTAAGGCTGCTGGTGCTACAAATGCAAAGCAGCCCCAATGGTCAGGGCGTCAAAGCCCCCCTTGATCAGTAAGACTGGCAACAGAAACAAAGCTAGTAATCGCCCTATTTTCGCCCCATGACACGACACCAGATCAGCATGTTAATTGCCGCCGCCGCCTGCATTCTGGCCCTCGGGCTTTGGGTGGGTGAAATTGATATTGATTTGGATCAAGGTCTTGATTCACCAGCGGCAGCTCCCAGCCCTAGCAAAACTGTAAAAACTCCATAAATGAGCTGTTGCAAGATTTCTGGCTTGAGTTACCAACTATTAGTTACTGGCAAATTAACTTAAGCAGCTCATCTCCATAGCGACTTAGTTTTGCTTTGCCAACACCGCTGATGCTGGCGAGGCTTTCAATGTCCATGGGGCGAGAGCTGGCGATCTCAAGGAGCGTGCGATCGTGAAAAACCACGTAGGGGGGCACTGCCTGGCTTTGGGCCTGCTGCCGGCGCCAGTTCTTAAGAAGTTTAAGCAAGTCTGCGTCGGCTTCTGCCACTGATATTTGCTCAGCAAGGGCAGCTCCCCTTTTGCGCCGCTGCTGCCGCGGCGCCGGAAGCCGTAGGGCAAGTGTTTTTTCCCCCCGCAGTAATGGACGCACCAGGGGTTCGGCGCCAAGTTGTATACCACCATGGCCAGCGGGGTCAATTTCTAGAAAGCCCTTCGCCATTAGTTGTCGGAATAAACTACGCCATTGGCCACGGTCAAGCTCCTTGCCAATCCCATACACACTTAATTGCTGGTGGCTGAGCTCCCGGATGCGTGCTGTATCAGCCCCAAGTAAAATATCCACCACATGGGCTGCACCAAAACGGTTGCCACTGCGAAATACAGCTGAAAGGGCTTTTCGGGCAGCTTCAGTTACATCGATGCTGAGATCAGGTTCAAGGCAGATATCACAGTTGCCGCAGGCTTCCTTGAGGGACTCACCAAAATGACTGAGCAATACCTGACGTCGGCAGGAAGAGGTCTCTGTAAAATCAATAAGGGAGTTGAGTTTTTCATGTTCTATCTGTTTTTGCCTGGTTTCAGCCTCTGAATCTTCTATGAACCGCCGCAGTTGGGGAATATCGCCTGCCCCATGCAGCATCCAAGCCAGGGCAGGTAAACCATCACGGCCGGCACGGCCGGTTTCCTGATAGTACGCCTCCAGACTCTTGGGTAGATCTATATGGGCAACAAAGCGCACATCAGGTTTATCTATGCCCATACCGAAGGCAATAGTGGCCACTACAATCACTCCAGTATCACGGCGAAATCTCTCTAAAACTGAAGATCTTGTTTCAGGTGCAAGTCCCGCATGATAGGCCATAGCGTTATAACCAGATTCATGGAGTTCCTTGCAGAAGCTATCTACTCGGTTTCTGGAGCGGGCATAAACGATGCCAGATTCTCCTTTGTGCTGGCTTAGAAAAGTAAGCAGTTGATTCCGGGCATCTTCCTTTTCTCTAAGTAGGTATCGAATGTTTGGGCGATCAAAACTCGCCAGGAAAACTGGTGCCTGCTCAAGTTGTAATCTTTGCCGGATTTCTAGGCTGGTTTTCGGATCAGCTGTGGCTGTTAGGGCAACCCGAGGAACGCTGGGGAAATGTTCAGTTAACTGGGCTAGTTGCAGATATTCTGGTCGAAAATCATGGCCCCATTGCGACACACAATGGGCCTCGTCAATGGCAAAAATTGCAATATCAACCTCCCTAAGTCTTTCTAGACAATTGCCGGCCAGCAGCTTTTCAGGGGAGAGGTAAAGCAGATCAAGTTCACCAGCCCTTAGGGAGTGCCAAGTGGCAAGCGTTTGCCCCTGGCCCTGGCTCGAGTGGAGAGCTGCTGCCCTCACCCCCAGCTGAGCCATGGCCTCCACCTGGTCTTGCATCAAGGCAATGAGGGGCGATATCACCACCCCCGTGCCTTCTCGACAGAGGGCAGGGAGCTGATAACACAGCGATTTACCGCCGCCGGTCGGCATCAGCACTAGGGCTGAGCCGCCAGCACATACGTGCTTAACGATCGCCTCCTGGGGCCCCCGAAAGGCTTGATAACCAAACACCTCCGCTAGTACTTGGGCAGGATCGGCATTAACCAGGACCATCCGATTGCTTGGCATTGCCAACTGGGACATCCCAGCAGCATGCCCCTAACCCCAGCATCAGTGCTAAAATAATATTTGATTACACTAGGGTTCTCATGCTAGTATAATTGCTGCCGTAGGATCAACCTTCGCTTCTGCTGTTATGTAAGCCCAGCCTGGAGAATCAACCTTTGCAAAAGGAAGAAAGAACAGCGCGATTAAGTGTATTGATTGATCCAAAGAAAAAGGCTTGTTTTGAGTCGCTTTGTCGCCAGGAGGACGTTACTCCTTCACAGGTTGTGCGTCAGTTGATTCGTGAATTTATTGAATTCAGGATTGGCCCAAATTGGCGGGAGCAAGTTTTAGGTAATGGCGAAGAGTCTTAGCCTGAGATCGGCTGATTATTTTAACAGTCTTCCTCTAATTTTTCTAATCCATTGCGAAATTTCCATGAGCGGCGAACGAATCGGGTTTCGTTATCAAAATGGCGATTCAGTAATCAAGCGCAATCCCCAAGGTAGATCCAGGCGAGGCTGGATCATAAGTCCGGTCGAACAGAAAAACGCCAGGGGTACATTGATGCCGGCTTATATAGTGCGCTGGCGTGATAGTGAGCGACCGGAGCAGGTTCTTCAGCACATGTTGATAGAAGATCCAGATGCCTCTGCCCCTGCGGATCCTGAAATTCTTAATCCAGATCGACTTGCAAAATTAAAAAAATAGTTATCTAACTTTTTAGATGCCTGCTATTGTTACCAGCTGTAATCTTGCTTCTCTCAATTTTGCTACGTCAGCTTGTTTCTAATTTAAGTAGTTTGCATTTTCGATGGTCTGCTTTATTCTCATCTAATTAGAGCCCCTGGCTTAGTTTTAGGCCAGGGGGTATTCTTAGGAGGACTAAGTTTCCACCAGTGCTTGGAGCTAAAAATTAATAAGGTACAGCCCATTGATTGGCGTCTTGGGGAGGAGCTCCCTAGCGAAGCCCTGGCTGCCCTTAGTCGCAGCCGTCATGATCCCCCGATCGTGCTCTCAATCCAGCGGCATAAGCTGAATGTTAAGCAAAATTTGAGCTTCTTTACTGGGCTACTAACTGCAGATGAGCAGGCTCACCAGGCCGCTTTTCGACGGGATGAGGATAGACAACGCTATCTACTTGGTAGGGCTGGAATCAGGATTTTGTTGGCAAATTTGCTTGGACTGGAGCCCGATACACTTTTGATCAAGGTTGGTGCCCACGGAAAGCCTGAGTTGGTTTCTATTTCCCATGGGTCGCCCCCTCATTTCAACATTACCCATGCCGGTGATTTGATTTTGTTGGCCCTCCACCCCAGCCTTGCGGTGGGCGTGGATGCGGAAAAGCTAGAACGCAGTTGCCGTTGGGACCGGCTCGCCCCACGGGTTTTTTGCAGGGCAGAACTGGCCGAACTGGAGCAATTTCCGCCCGAGCAGCGTTCCGCAAAAATGTTGCTTTTTTGGTGCAGGTTGGAGGCGGAGCTCAAATGTCTGGGGATGGGGTTGGCTGGCCTTGAAGCCCGAAGGCTCCGGCAAGGCCAAAGCGTTGAAGGTCTAGTTATTTGGGATCTGTCTATTGCCAACGGCTACTGCGGGGCAGTGGCGAGTAAGGACATAGCTTCATAAAGCTGTTTATACTGCTTCCTTTATTGTGTCACTTATTGATTCGCTCATTCATTAACCACTGAGGCGCTTATTTGTGTTGAAAAATCTCCACATTGAACAATGCTTCCGTTGGGATTGGCAATGGCTGTACCAAGAACCAACATAGGATCAGCAGGGCGAATTTGGCCTGGCTGGGTGTTTTGGCAAATGATCGTTATCATTTTTGGGGTCTGACCTGGTGTCATAAAAGTTGCCCCAACATATGCCTTTAGGCTACCTGTATTTGCCGCCTGGGTAGGGATTACATAGTTATAGGCTGAATATGTTGTGGTCCTTGCTGCATAGTTAAAGCTGCTGGGTAGGGTAATGGCAAAATCTTGTTGTAGGCTAGCAATGTTGGCCTGAAAGCGGCCATTCTTTCTAAAATATGTTCGTTGGGCTTCGCTCATCTTTGCCACAGCCCCTAGGGCGGCATTCTGGTCAAGATTTAATTGGCTTTGACTTTGTATCTGGGCACTGGTTTCAGTGGCGCCTGGGGCTAGCAATAATCCGGTAATTGCAATTGCGCTCTTAAGGACCATTATGATTAAGCGATTCATTGGATTTCTGAGCTGATTTCATAAATTATATCAGGTCTTTTGATTTTATTTGATTTTTTTGGAAAATAAATCCTTTTTGGTGAAAAAGATTAACCTTTGCTTGGCTCCACTGGTTAATTATTATATTTTCAGCCCTTGGCTTTGCTCCCTTGGCTATGGTCAATTGTTTATTGCTATTCCGCTGGAAATATCTGGCGATAGCCCCCGGCTGTGCCCACTTGCAAGGGGGTGTCAAATAGTGTGCTGAGCGGAGCATTTTGTATTAATTCAGCAACCGGACCATCGCCTACTACTCTTCCTTGGCTAAGAAAAACGCAGCGGCTTATCTCCGGGATAATTGCCTCGAACTGGTGTGTCACTAGCAACAAGGTTGTGCCGGCTTGGGCCAGGCTGCGCAGGTTAAACAGCAATTGATGTTTGGCCTTTAGATCTAGCCCATTTGTAGGTTCATCCAAAACTAATACCTGTGGTTTATGCACCAAGGCCCTCGCTAGTAGCAGGCGTCGCCTTTGGCCATCAGAGAGCTGCCGGTAGGGGCGCTCTGCAAGCTCTTCGAGGCCTAGCTCGTTTAGTAGTTTCCCTACCAGTTCCATTTGGGCGCTGCTGGGTTGCTGGCTGCGGCCGATGCCCACCGAGCCGAAGAAACCTGACAGCACCACTTTGCTGGCGCTAACAGTGCCAATGTAATCGGCCTGTAGATCATTAGAAACCAGACCAATGCGGCCACGTAAATCCCAAAGATTGACAGTTTCCTGCCCGAAGATTTTCAGCCAGGAACCAGGCTTAACTACGGGATAGATCTGGCGGCTAAGTAGTTTAATTAGGGCACTCTTGCCAGCGCCGTTGGGACCCAGGATCACTGTATTTTGCCCTAGGGCTAGGCTCATACTGAGGTTTTCAAAAACCAGCCTTTGCCCCAGGTAGGCATCAACAGCCTGAATATCTAGGTAGGGTGTTTCAGTAATCAAGCTTCGCGTAAATCCACTGCTTGTATGGTCTCAGCGCGCCGCTGCCAAGGCGGCTCCGAGGCCGCCGCGCACATCTTCAGGTAGCAGCCGTCCGTCGTGGTCGGTATCGAGGGCATCAAATACCGCATCACTGCCCAGCCATTCCTCCCGGGTGATGCAGCCATCGCCATCGAGGTCATTGAGCAGGAAGATCTCCTGGGCTGCGTGGGCAAAGGCGGCCCCGCCCTCCAGCACTGCAAGCCTGTGGGCCAGTTGGGCTTCAAGGGTTTCAATGGCTTTGCTGAAGCCTTGGATCCCCTCGTGAAGTTTTTCGTGGGCCATGCGATCTTCTGCCATCATGCCTTTGAAGCTCTCGGCATCAATGCTGAGTTTCTCAATGGTTGCTCCGGGCTTGCTGGCATCCAGCTTGCGACCAAGGGAAGCGTCACTTTGGCGCAGCTGATCCAACAGGTTTGGTGAAATGGTGAGAAGATCGCAACCTGCCAATTCAATGATCTCGTCTAGGTTGCGGAAACTGGCACCCATTACCTCGGTTTTATATCCGTAGGTTTTGAAGTAGTTAAAGATTTTGGTAACTGACATCACCCCAGGATCTTCGCTACCTGGATAGCTATCACGGCCGGTGTCTTTTTTATACCAATCCAGGATTCTTCCAACAAATGGTGAAATTAGAGTGATGCCTGCTTCAGCACAGGCCACCGCCTGGGCAAAGCCAAAAAGCAGGGTGAGATTGCAATGGATGCCTTCGCGCTCTAGCACTTCAGCAGCCTTGATACCCTCCCAGGTGGAGGCAATCTTGATTAAGACTCGATCATTGCCAATGCCAGCTTCATGATATAAACCGATCAATTTTTTTGCTTTGGCGATTGTAGCTTCGGTGTCGTAACTGAGACGGGCGTCCACTTCAGTGGAAACCCTGCCCGGCACGATCTTAAGGATCTCCTTACCGAAGGTTACGCAGATCTCATCTAGTGCTTCAGCTACCACCTGTTCGGCGGGGGCGGTGGGACCAATCAGGGCGCGGGAGGCCCTGAGGGTGGTATCAATCAGGTTTTGATAGGCCGGTATCTGGGCTGCCGCCAATATTAAGGATGGGTTTGTGGTGGCATCCCTGGGGGTGAATTTCTGGATTGCCTGTAGGTCGCCGGTGTCTGCTACCACCACGGTCATGGTGGAAAGCTGGTCAAGCAGAGACGCCACTGGGATGGGGCAGGGATTTCCCCACAGTAGCCACAGTTACCGAACTTGTTCAGGTTTATGTGGGGGTACGCAGACGCGTCTTGGTGGGTGCAATTTGTTCGATCACCAGCAGCGCTTCGATGATGCTCTTGGCCACTGGTGCGGCCACGGTGGAGCCATAGGCATTGCCCCCCTGGGGCTCATCTACCACTACCAAAACCACATAGCGGGGATCATTCACTGGCAGGTGCGCCACAAAGCTGGTGATACGGGCTCCAGGGATGTAGACCCCGTTGGCGGCCTTTTGGGCGGTACCTGTTTTACCGCCAATGCGATAGCCGGGTACCTGGGAAGCTTTGCCACTGCCCTTATCAACCACTGTTTCCAGCCAGTTCAACACCAGCCGAGTAACAGCAGGATCAAGCATCTGGCGTCCATTGCTGAGGCCTGGACCGGCCAGGTCATCGCCACTACGTAGCCCCCTTGTGATGTGGGGGCTCACCAATTTGCCACCGTTTACCAGCATGGCGTGCAGTTGCAGCACCTTGAGCGGTGTAAGTGCGAAGCCTTGGCCAAAGGCAGCAGTGGCAGGTTCGATCGGATTTTCAAGGAAGATTTGGCGCGATTTGAGTTGACCGCTCACGGCCCCCGGTAGGTCGGTGTCTGGGGCACTGCCGATGCCGAGCCGATCGAGCCATTGCCAGTAGAGGGATGGTTTGAGCTGTTGCATTGCTTTAACCATGCCGATATTGCTGGAGACCTGCAGCACAGTGGGCAGGTCGATTAACCCGTGGGCACTGTGGTCGTTGTTGAAAATTGGCCATCCACCAATTTGCAGGGAG
>Ga0209598_10004011_pt1 | contig 10962 bp, 10 predicted proteins | sample M_140807_EF_Meta_FD_187317 | JGI IMG/M metagenome (GOLD analysis project Ga0209598, IMG submission 187317) | Freshwater microbial communities from Lake Montjoie, Canada to study carbon cycling - M_140807_EF_MetaG (SPAdes) (version 2) | ecosystem: Environmental > Aquatic > Freshwater > Lake... | reverse complement strand
TATATAGTGAATGCATATAATGGTGGAACTTACTATCAGTGAAGAAGAAATCCACACGATGACCGGACTTCCTCTCTCTCAAACCTTTGGTTACGACGCGGATGAGTTTCCAGCGAACGCTGACCAAGTGAGTGAGGACTTTGAAGCACGGAGACATTTAACTGACTTGTGTTATCTTGTATACTCAGACAAGACTTGTTTTCAACTTCTGTTCTATGACTCTGTAATCTCCCGCACATTCTGCACCATTCTTTCAATGTAGGAGAGATCTTGTTTCCCCAAGGCCTTGATAACTGCAATTCTGTACTGCTAAGAGAACTATGATTGCCATGGGAACGCTAATAGATCTTCGATGTTTTTTGTAGTGAAGAACTGCCAGATATGAAGGCAAGTAAGGAGGCCGCAGTCAAACAAATTATCTTGATTTTTCATTTTCAGTACTTTGAAGGTAATGTTTTACTCTTTAATTGCTTTACCTGTGTAGAGACGGATGAACTTTACTATAATTTCGCACCAAGTAGGTCTTGTCACACTGCTAAATGGTTTTAAGGGAGGAACCTGCCTTTAATGAATTTCCTAGACACTTTACACTGAATCTACAATATAGACCATAGGTTTAGCTCGATGATTTGCATTAATGACTCCTTCCTAATCCTTTACTTTAGCACAAAAGTCTACGAGGATGAAGCACCAGTGTTCACGCTGCTTGTAGTACCAAGGAAGAATGACGTACCTTTGATCATCAAAAGCAGTTAACTGAAGTTAATAGGAATTCCTCTTAGCTTTAAAGTTATTCTTGACTTCTTAGAAGGTCTTTGGAAGGATTGTTATTTCACTCTTTCCCGATTACATTTAATCGAAGAGTTTGAAGAAGGCATAGATGGTATCATCTAGCAGGCAGTATTATTAGTTTAGATTCGTCTTGTTATACCAATCAGGATGACACAAAAGATGCGCTAAGTCTTGCTTGTCTAGACCAATTTTCTAGAATAGAGGGATGTAATTTTATACTATGGTGCGAACAAGATCTACTAGAGTCTCATTTTCAGTTTTGGATTGCTCAATTAATTCAGGATAAGTAACTGATATAGTATTGTTATTTTCCCTTTCCTCCTCCTTCTTTATTACACTTTCCTCCTTAATATTTTCTACAGGTTAACGATTGTGAGTGACAAATAAATCAGAGGAATTTTTGCCAAATTGCTGACGATCTGCATCATTCTCAATGATACCTAATGATATTGTATGTTAGTAGAAATTCTGATTCATGTAAGTATCTTCATTTTATTCAATTGGATGCCTATCATTTTTCAAAATAAATATATCTATTTATTCATTTGAAAATCCTTTGCTAATGTGGCTCTATTATGACTATAGCGATAGAATCTTCTAGCTTGCATCCGAAAGTTATTGCTTTAATTGATTATATTTTCTTTCAAGAGATTAGTATTCCTTCTTAGAGACCCTCACTGAGTTTTCTGAGTCTTCATCATTTTGATGGATCTGGAAATCATACGATACTTAAACTTCTTTATCAGCTCTTGAATGTTCGCAAATCTATTCTTATATATTCGCTCTAAATTCTTGCTAGTCATATCCAAGATTTCTGTCATTACCTTCTATCTCTTCCTCATTAATATTGTATTCCTGATGATTATTCTACTAGTTATTAATTCTAATATCCTTATCTTGGTCTTTCTATGCAGCCTTATTTTCTCTCTTTTTAGGACTTCTACATTATGAGCAGACGCCAACACTTCTTTTACCATGATCTTTTAAGTCATTGTCATTGAATCGCGATTTACGCTTCCATTAATTACATTATGTGCAATAGGTGTTTTCAAATTTAGAAGGTTAACCTTTTTGTCCTTTGAAAACCTACCAATCTTAACGCAGTTGCTACTTTCATTCTTCTTAAATTAAGTTTTACTCTCCTAAATAGCACCATTCGTTGTATTAGATACCTTTAGCACCCCCATGCTGAGATTAATTATGTTTCTTCATCGAGTCTGATTTAAACTGTTTAGCACACCCAGTTAAGACATCGAGACACCGCAAACACAATGTAACCTGTTTGTCAACCTTCTAGTTGCCTTGAGCATCTAACTATGGTTATATAGGTTGCTATTGATGATCTGCCATATGCTATTGATGATCTGCCATATATAATTTATATTATAAACTTAACATTGTAATCATTACTATATATTGGTAGGGCATACTTAATACTCAGCCGAGGTTCTTCAGATAAATATTAAATCCAACTGCAACCAAGTCTAAAGCACTAGACTTACTACATTCTAAAGTTTTAGGTCATGAACTATGATAAGAGATTCTATATTAGGCTTGGCAAAGTTGAGGAGAGGAATCGTCTTCCGGTAGAAGTTGCCGCCCGGAAAAAGTTGCCACCTGGAAAAAGTTGCCACATGGAAAAAGTTGCCACCTGGAAAAAGTTGCCACCTGGAAAAAGTTGCCACCTGGAAAAAGTTGCCACCCGGTAAAAGTTGCCGCCAGGTAGAAGTTGCCATTTCAAATATCTTCATGCTATGAATTCTATCATCGAATCCAACAATGCTCTCTGGTTAATACTGCATTTGCCATCATTTAAGGTTAAAGAAGTTGGCATGCGCACCACGGATTCATAATTAAAGGCCTGGTAAGTGCGAGCGGCAGTGCTATGTCGGCGTGATATCTTTTGATTACTTATAATAACTTATAATTAATTTAAAAATGAAGAAAACTACAGACGCGAAAAAGGACGACTCTTTCGATTCAGGTAAGAATAATAAAAGGGATACAAGAAGGACTAATTCTGCTGAGGCCGACAGGAGCAACAGAGGTAGCAAGAGCAAGGCAGCTAAATAAAATAAGAATGAGAAGTTTAATACTTCAAAAAAAAAGAATGTTAAGTTCCAGAAAGACATAACGAATTCATTATCGACTGCAAGTTAAAACGTTTCAGTCGATAAACAAAGTACTATTAAACAATTCGTGAAGCCAATAGATAAAATAAAAAGTATTTCAGAAGAAGATTAACGACTTTCTTAAGACTCTAAGGAAGAAGTCAAAAATGAATCTGATGCTAATCCTGATTCTCAATAAGCTGCAGGCGACGGTGAAATGGCCGATTAAGATTTGTAAATGATTGGAGGTGGCAGTGGAGGGGCCAATGAAGATGTTTAAATGAATCAAGTCGACAGTGAAAAGGACATTCTTTATGTTGAGGGAGGTGATGATCAAGATTTGTAAATGATTGGAGGTGGCAGTGGAAGGGGCGATAAAGATGTTTAAATTAATGAAGACGGCAGTGAGGCAGGTGATGATCAGCATAAGTAAAGTTCTGAAAACTCATAAAATCAAATCGATGAGGAGTTCAAACATATTCATGATTACATTAATACCTGCGATTCAAGTTTTGATATACCTTAAAATGATTGCTGCCACAGCTTGTTCTTGAAAAAAATTACAGCTCAAAGAGTGACTTAACTTGGCTAAGAGTACGACCAATGGTATATCCTCGGGTGTAATACTTCTTTAGCCAAGGGATCATATAACGATTTATCCTCAGAATATGAATGGGAGGACTTGAAGGATGACGAGATCCCTAAAATATACTTTAAAGTGATCGGCTATAACATCACTCATAAGAAGAAAGATGAAGACAAAGAGAAATAAATTGAAGCCAATCCTTAGTATCCTCCAGTCAAAATTATGTCCCTAGCCGAGTTCCTCTACAGAGTGAGGATTAAAAGTGTCAAAGGCTTCTACAACACCTTGGATGAGATAGTCTCAGCAAGCACTGCCTGCTACTATGACATAAAGATGCGGTAATAAGCTGCATAAGTTATTCAAGAATCATAGAAAGAAGAGATCAAATATGTAGCATAATCATCACTAGGCTTTATAAACAATGAAAAGCATAGGGATTCAGACGAGAGTTTAGCAAATAGTATATTCTCTAAAGAAAAGATCCACTATGCTGTTTAGTTTGTGAAGGATAAACTACGTTAGTTTAAACACTTTGAAAATTACCTTAAGTAGAGGGTGCATTTATTAAATCCTAGTTTCGCAAAAAAAAAGGGCGCTAAATGGTATTAATAGTTTCCGACAACCAGAGACGATTTTTAAAAACTGTTTGAAGAGCAACCTTAAAAATAAAAAGGAAAGCCCAAAGAATCTTTCCCTATTATGCATTGCTTCCCTCAGTTCAGAACTATGTTGAAAAGTGTCAGTTCTATCCAAGACTTCAAAGCTGACCAATTTCCTCCAAGTAACATGAGCGATTTTGTGAAATAATGGCGCAGTGAACAAAAAGAAGCAGCATAATCTGAAATTGAAGTACGTGAAAGACCCAGTAGAAGGAGTAAGAATAAAGTATATTCTCAGATGTCAAACAGACAGTCTTAACCAAACAGGCTTAGCGAAGAGGATCAAAGTGAAATCTCAAAGTTTATCAGAACAGCCAGGGAGCAGTCCTAACAATTTCTGTAAGATCTGCTGCAAAGAGATGGCGGAAAATAATATTTGCCTACCTCCTCACGTCAAAAAGACTACTTATAGCAACTTGCATTCAATATTAAACATTCTATTTTGAAGAATGCGAGTGTTGCTCATCTTGAGTCAATATGGTTTAAAAAGATTCACGATAAAAAGCACCTGCCCAACTACTTTTCATTGTATCCCGGATATATGACCGTTGAAAATAAATAAACTAAGATCATCGACTTTAAAAGGTTGCTCTACGCTTAATAGCTTGGCGTCGTTGCCAATCCTGATGTCATAAAATTAAAATATGGTGCCAGCCGAGTTTCTGATTCGAACCTAATCCAATCCTAATAAAAAATAGAAACATATGCCGGAGGAGGCTAAGGCATGCATTCTAGCCAACTATTAGGCGTGATGTACAATCAACTTGCAGACATCCTACTAATACAGGACAGAACCTTCTTGCTCCAGATGATCTGTCTGATGCTAGAATAGACTGTGGATGAAGTAATTCCTATGTTCAGAAAAGGATTGATTGATCTTTCTTAGTTCTACACTTTTGACAATGAATTCAAGTTCCATAAGTTCGATCTTATTAAGATACAGGAATTTAGTTACAAAGTGGATATCTTTCAATCTCATATTCTTGCTCATATCATAAATCTGGATGAAGTAAGAAAGTGGCTATCAACTCTACCTGCCCATTGCTATTAAGAAGAAGATTATAAGATGGGTGATCCTAAACCAGACATCGAAGAAAATCCTCCTCCAGGGCCCTGGGTAATATCAGTAGACTACAAGGGTAGGAGTTAGAGCAAAACGCACTTCATAGTAGTCAAGATTTGCATTTCTGAATAAAAGGCTGCATTCTTTGTTCAATAGCCCACTAATTCAGAGCCAAAAAATGATATTGAAGGAGATATGACAAATGGCTAAATTATCAAAGTAATTAAAGTTATGAGGAAGGTTGAAAATATCAATATATGTTGTGAGAAACCATCAGCAACTAAAGAAGATGTGTCTGTACATGACGAAACACATAACGAATATATGTACCAAAACCCTCTGCATTTCTTGATGGAGTACTTTGCGGTACACAATAAAAACTAAGCTGAATAATTACCTGGTGATTTATTTAAACCTGAAAAACCAAATATGCTATATAAAGACATAAAGATCTTCGGGTTAAAGATTGTCTAAGAAGATAACCAGTAAGATATGAAGTTCTAAGCAATAAGGCACTTGTTCCTTCATTTCTAAGAAGAACCCTTTATGTAAGACGTCTCTACGATGGTACTCCGGCAAAAGCTCTTGGTATAAGGAATTATAAGCTTTCAATTCAATTGCCGGCATTCTATGGCGGAAAGTTAAGCTAAGGAATATGCATAAAGAGTTTCTAATTATATGGTGGAGTAACAGGTGATAAAAGGAGATAAATTCCAAAAGTAGTTGGAGCAAAGTCAAGAAATTCTCACCTCTATGATGAAGTATGGTTGGACACTACATAATGAGAATGACAACAACAGACCAGAATGGGATGGTGCAAATGATAAAGAAAAGATGTGGGCGTCCAGAGTCAAGAAGCTCCTTAAAAAGTTTGATCTATCCTCTGCTTTACTCAAAGGTTTCCATTGCGAAGATCTTAGAAAGCTAGTCAGGGCATTATTATCGACAAAGAAAAGTTTAATAGACCTTGCAGCTCTTAACTACGCATATAAAGATTAGAAAAATAGGTTCATTGACAGCGCAGTAATGGCTAATATGTTTTAATAACATTTTCTAAACTCCTAATAAGACATACTGTTATAGGAGATCCTTGATGCCACTGACCTGAATTTTTACATGTCATTCATCTTTTAAGCACTCATTTGCAGCATGTAAGTTTTTACTCTGTAACCAATACTCTTTAGATATTTTGATCCAACTTTCAATCCCTCATTTATCACTGAACATAAGATTAGAGAGTACAACAAATAGATAAAATTTTCAAAAACTTTCCAAAAAACTCTCGATGTAGCATCTTAAGATAGAAATGTGAAGAAAGTGTAATTCACTTACTACAATGGGAAAAATAATCCAACTACTGTATAATTTCCTCTGGGGCTACTTTAAGATCCGATTCATATTGCTAAGTTCATCTTGTATCTTAGAGACACTTTGAAAATAACCATTGAAGCAAACAAACAATGGAGTGACGAGAGATTAGGGAACCTTACTGTTTAAACATAAAAAGATAATATGATGAGACTACATAATTACCTTGATCAAAGAACATATGGGCGGTCACCTTATATGCTCGAGAGTGGTATTTATTAACCAACACTAAATCTTAGTTAAGAAGAAGTTTAAGCTTCTTTTATTGTTGGAAAGAGGACTCTCAAAGATATGGAGGGCAAAGGCTAGCCTTAGACAAATATGAGTGTGATCGAGTAATCTCATATATAGAGCTTGAAAACAGATACAATGAATTTAAGAAAAAGAGAAAAGAAAAGAATGGACAAAGATAAGTATAAAGAGAGAGGCAGAGAGGAAAACCGAGGAAATAGCAGCAGTGAATGAGGATCACTAAGTAAAAAAAACATGAAAATGCATTGAAGCTACTGCAGTGAAGATACATTGATTTAAAGAGAAATGGGTCCACATTTAACAAAAGCTGCTTGAACCTCGGAGTACATCAGGTCTGATAAGACACTAGCCCTCCTAAGTTACCAGACCTCGCAAGTGACCATACCTCGGAAGTGACCACACCTCGCTAGTGACCACACCTCGCTAGTAACCACACCTCGCTAGTGACCACACCTCGCTAGTGACCAGACATCGGAAGTGACCACTTCCTCCTAACTCTCCAATGAACTTTGCACACTGGATACTTGACCAAAGCTTGACCTTTTATAATAAATCAATCTTCAGAGTTGACCAAGGAAGTCACGGCAAAGCTACCTTGCAGAATCTAAGCCATTCAAATAAACCCTTTAACTAGTCTCTTAACCTCTCCTTCTCAAAATATCCGAGCTGCTTTTGTGTCTGCTTCTCTATATAGTATGATTTTTCAGGGCAGGTACTAATTATAATTATATTTATAGGTGATTCTAGCGACAGTGAAATGGCAGACTAGTCTTAAGACATGAGATAAAGTGAGACAAGTGAGCGGAGCTCCAAGTACTATTGCCTCTTATGCTTTTAATTGAAAAGAAAGTATGAAAATGAGTCAAAGAATAGATAGCGACACTTTTAAGATTACCATGGAAAATTACCAGTGAAAGGCATTGATTGGTGCACGACTGAGTCTTAAATTCCAACACCTGAAAATACTTTAACTCAACGCAATAGTAGTGCAACTGTTGATAAATACAAGATATAATGCTTTAAATGTGGCCATGCAGGAAGAAAAAGAGATTTTGTAGATCCTCCTTCTTAAAGAGTTGATTACAACATACAGTTGTAATGCAAAAAGTGTAAAGAAGGGACGAACTGGAAACGTAAAACGGAGGGCAGTAATTCGAGTATCAAAAGCATAGTTCCTACTTAAGAAACTCAATTTGAAAATCAAACTCATCAATCAATAGTGGAGGAAGTTAAAGAGCCAGATACAAAAAGATTAAAAGTTTCAGAGTTGAAGAAAAGAAATCAAAGTATGGAAATCGAGAAACCTGATGAAGACATTTCAAACTTAAATCATTTGCAATGCAAAGTAAGAGATTTAGAAAGTCAAGTCGCCGATTTGAAAAGAAAGCTTGAAGAGAAAGAAAGATTTATTAAAGAGCTTTAGCAAGAGAAAAAGGAGTTGCGCTCTATTTAATCTAGCAAGCCCATTGAGAGCTCACTATTGCATAATCAACTGGAAGCTAACTCTAATTCTAGCTCTATCAAGCAAAAGCTAGAGATGATAGAAGTGTAGGATGTGACCAAGAAAGAGCCAGAACAATTGCACAAGCAAACAATCGAGGATTCAATCAACTAGACTAGTAAACCTGCCTTAGAATAATAGAACAACCTTAAAACTTAAGATCCGTTGCAGAGTGAAATACATGCCAATGACTAAGGGTTTTCCCAATAGACAGCCAATTTCGGGTAAATGTCATAATAACACAATCAAGAATCATTAAAGTTAGATTAATCAAGTTTCAACTCCCTAGCCAACTTGCAAAATCCGAATATGATAGTTGGAGATAGAAGATAGTCGAATACAGCTAGAAAATAGGGTTATAGGATGAAGATATGGCCTGATGAATTTGAATTTGACTTTGATAAACTGCCCCATGAAAGAAAGGACTACTTTAAATCTGAAGAAATGGATAAAGGTTTGTTCAAAAGATTGACAACCAAGCTTAAAGATAAATCGGGAAAGTTGGATGGTCCGAACAAAGCGTTATATATGCAAGATAAGCTCCTTAACGAGTTCTACAAACTAATTGCGGAAGCAAGGGAGGATGAATAGAAGGAGCTTCTCTTGCTTGACTCATATTTCTTGGGTGGAATTGATCTTGAATAGGAAAGTAAAAACAGGAGATTAGTTAAAAATAAATGCATGACCAATAGTATATTCGTTGTTATACCGATCCATTGTTCTACATATCAACACTGGAGTTTTGCTTTAATTGACTTTGAGAATGAAACAGTATTTATCATTGACACGCTTGGGACTGCAAGAGAACTATTGAAAATGAAGATAAAATAAAAGGGATGGAAAACTGCTGACACAAAAATTGCTAAAATCTAATGTTTCGTCAAATTCATGATTCAAAAGCATTGGTAAGACAAGGATTAAGAACAATTCAAGCTATCAGTTTTAGAAACAGTGGAACAAAAGAACCTCATAGACTGTGGTATACTTGTCTGCTATCTCACCTATGAGTTCAGTTAGAGATGTAAAACGGAAGATATCACTAACTTCAAGTGGGACCATAATTATTCATAAGACTATCGCAAGGCCTTGGCTATCGCTATCGCGGAAGGCAACCTAGATCCTATTGATGCCATACTGAAGGCAAAAAGATCAATTGTTTGATGAGTTGAGCCCTAAATATAAACAAGAAACCAATGAACTATCATCCAGGAGTACACCTGGATAGAAACAATGCTCTACTAAACTTGGAGTGATTTACCCACTCATTGCTTTACAATATAGTTATTTCAAACTAAGAAGAGTTCACCTACTTATATACTTCTCCAGAAACATCTTTCTTTGTATAGTTAACTTTGATATAGGCAAACAATCACGAGATATTCTACACTATGTGAGAGCCATATGCAGGTAAGAACTAACAATAATGGCATATAAGGCTGTCTAAATGTTGTCCTCCGTTGTTACCACCTCGGAAGTGACCACACCTCGCTAGTGACCACACCTCGCTTGTGACCACACCTCGCTTGTGACCACACCTCGCTAGTGACCACACCTCACTAGTGACCAAACTTCATATGTCATATACAGAAGGTAATTATAGTTTATAATATGTCACCAATTACAATATAGGCTATCGTTAAGTTTATTAAGCGAAGAACATAGTTAAGAAGGCAGTCAGAGCCAATATATATCGCAGAGGTGGGTCCCAGCCTGTATTGTCTGTATATCGAAGGACACGGTTTTCGAAAGCAGCACGATGCACACTTGCTTGTCAACTTCTGATAAGAAGTACTCTGGCACTCCAAACTCTTCTTTATTCCGAACATCCACGATCATAGTCTTGGTTTTAGCTCTTGGAGTCTTACAATCAAAGTACGGGTCATCAAAAATGAAGATCAAGCCTGGGCCATACTAACAACGCATCACTTGGAGTTTCTTGCACGCCTCGAGGCGTATATGGTAATCAGGAGGAGTCGGGACATCACAGTAGGGATCAAATCGTAATGTTTCCACAACACTTTAAGGATAGAGTTCTAGGAGTTCATTCAGTCTTGGGTCTGAGTACACCTTTTTGTTCCAGGTATTATTTGCGGTGATAGAGTCCATCGTAAGTCTAAAAGTTAAAGTTTATATTATAGGATTAATTAGGACGCCTGTTAAAATCGAGCAATCAATTCAGCCAGACTCACCTACTGCGATGTAGGTCAAACCAGCCTATCATAGAAATGAGACATAGATCATATAGATGGATAAAGAGACATTATAGAAGAAAAGAGTTGTTGTCAGATTTTAGTAAAGACTAAGTCAAAGAGTTGAAACACAAGAATAAGCGTCGTTTGAGGGATCATTCGGGAGAACCAGAGTTATCCATTTGAGAGTCCTCTTCCATGGGTGGTTGGAGTTGTGGGTTGAAAGATCTTCTAGCTTTAAACTTCCACTTAAGGGGCCCTTTCAGTCCGTTCTCGATGACCTTCATAATGCTACACAAGTCCTTGAGTCTGGGCTTGAGCTCTTCAAATGCGAGATTAGAGACGATGATCACTGTGCCTGCCTTAAAAGAGATCTTGGGAGGATCTGGGAAAAGTTCAGGGAACTAATCTTCATCATCCTTGGACTCTTCGTCCGAAGAA
>Ga0209598_10004009_pt1 | contig 10962 bp, 7 predicted proteins | sample M_140807_EF_Meta_FD_187317 | JGI IMG/M metagenome (GOLD analysis project Ga0209598, IMG submission 187317) | Freshwater microbial communities from Lake Montjoie, Canada to study carbon cycling - M_140807_EF_MetaG (SPAdes) (version 2) | ecosystem: Environmental > Aquatic > Freshwater > Lake... | reverse complement strand
TTCTTATTGCAAAAGCCACAACTACAATGGTCAATATTCCCAATCCGGTAACGTAAATGAGCGGGCAATCCTTTATTTTTGAACTTCATACTGAATGAACAAGCCATTCTTTTTATTTCTGGTTTTACTCTTTACTGTCAATCTTGGTGTTGCGCAGTCGGATAAAATCAATTTTCATGCGGGATTTTCGTATGAGTTTGTTACCCTAAAAGTTAAGGACAATGTATCTGATGCATTGTATCCCGGCTATGCAGGTATAACCGCAGGACTTCATTATCAATTGATGCAGTCAGATGATGTTTTCGCATTAACAGTCAATCCAAATGCCACTTTTGCCTTTACCTATTCAAGTTATTACGGCATGAATCTGATTGCGCAAGTGCCTGTTTATCTCATGGCCAGGGTAGGAGCAAACGCTACACGCTATAATGAACAGAAATTAGGAGTGGGATTGGGTGTTGGTGGTGTTTTCAACTACATACGACAAGGAGTACTGACCACCCGTGGTTCTGAAATTCTTGATTTACCCTTTGTGCAGCCCAATGTAATGACAGAGGCAACCTTCAGCAATAACGGAAGAATTTACACGCTGAGAGTACATTGGAATATGGTTGCAACAGAAGAAAAAATTACGCTTTCGGGAGATAGAATCCCCGTTTTGATGAGTAATTTTGGCTTTGGATTAGTTTACGGTTTTTAACTAAACACTTTAACTGAATATGAAAATAATTGTGCCTATGGCAGGAATGGGAAAGCGTTTACGCCCGCATACCCTTACAACTCCAAAACCTTTGCTTCCAATCGCAGGAAAACCTATTGTTCAACGCCTTGTAGAAGATATTGCAGCTATTTGCAAAGGAAAGGTGGAGGAAATTGCTTTTATCATTGGGGATTTCGGAAAAGAAACAGAACAAAATCTGTTGAATGTAGCATCCTCTCTTGGAGCAAAAGGGAGTATTTATTATCAGGAACAACCACTTGGCACAGCACATGCCATTTTTTGTGCAGAACCGAGTTTGTCTGGAGAAATTATAGTAGCCTTTGCGGATACTTTATTTGCTGCTGATTTTACCCTTGACCCGACCTATGATGGTACCGTTTGGGTAAAGCAGGTTGAGGATCCCCGCGCATTTGGTGTGGTAAAAGTTGACGAATCCGGTATAATCACAGATTTTGTAGAGAAGCCAGCAGAATTCGTTTCTGATCTTGCAATTATTGGAATTTATTATTTCAATAATGGAGCAACCCTAAAGTCGGAAATTCAATATTTGCTTGACAACAACATCATGGAAAAAGGGGAGTACCAGTTAACCAATGCCCTTGAAAACATGAAGAAAAAAGGCATGCGTTTTGGTGCCGGAAAAGTTGATGCCTGGATGGATTGTGGGAATAAAGAAGCCTTACTTGATACCAACAGAAAAGTGCTGGGTATGATTGGAAGTACCATTCACAAAGAGAGTAATCTGGATAATGTAACGCTGATAGAACCTGTATTTATTGGTAAGGGATCCAGATTAAGCAATGTTGTAATCGGTCCTAACGTAGCTATTGGTGAGAACAATTTGGTAGAAAATGCAGTAATCTCAGAATCCATTTTGATGGATAATGCCAAAGTAAAAAATGCAGTAATCTCCGAAACGATACTGGGCAAATTCAGTTCTGTCAATGGTCAACCTGAGGTATTGAATCTGGGGGATTACTCTTCCAGGTAACTTGAGATATTAATACTGTTTTATCTCTTGTTTTTCCAGAATAAACAGGAATTAAAACATAATTATCCCAAAAATCTGTTCTGGAATTCCTTAAAAGCGTTGCCCTGTTGGTAAACTCGGCTTCAAGACTGTAGTCTGTATAAACGCGGGTTCCAGCCTTAAATGCAGAATCAATAGTTGTTTGCAACCTTTTTGGATTAATGCCTTTATCTAATAAGGTATAAGGCCCTTTTCTCAGATTTCCAGTGCTTTTACCTGTCCGGTAGGTTAGGATATTTTCATATAAAACTTGGTTTTCTGATATAAATAAATCAGTTGAGTGATTCTGTATAAAAGTACATACAGATTTTTCTGGTTCCCCGTGGTTCATATATAGTGGAAGTACCCCCGAAGCAAGGTTCCACATACAAAGTCCTGTTGCAGCAAAAAGTAATGGTTTAGCCTGCACTACGCTTACAAGGATGATAACTGTAAGAAAAACCAACATAGTCATAAATTCTGCATTGCCATTTGATATAAGAGCAAATAAAAACTGGGTGATAAATAGTATATAGATAATACCTGCGATGTTTTTTTTCTTTAAAAGTTTTCTGCCTAAAACGATGCCATATATCAAAAAACAAAGTCCAAAAATCCCCATAATTCCAAGAACAAAATCATTGCGAAAGATATTTAGGATATTTCCATTTATTTGAAAAAATGTTCTGAATAAATTAATAAATGCAAGCAAAAATGAAGTGATACTTATGGAAGCGGTTGCGTTTCCCGTTGCATAATCCCCTGTCAGGTATAGTAGAAATCCTGTGTGTGATTCTGATTTTAGATAAAACAACCAATAAATAAATCCGTATCCCAAAAAGGGGATAAAAAACTGAACAGCTTTTTTTACAATTTTTCCATCTGATTTAAGAATAAGCCATAACCCTATAGAAACCCACCATACCAGATATAGTTGATGAAATAATGCTGCCAAAGCGCACAATGTCGAAACAGCTACTATTTTTTCGGGATGTTTAAGCGCAATATGAAGTGCAGGAATGGCAAATAATAATGGCAGAATATAGGTTTCTCCTTCAATACAATACCGCCAGAATCCGAAAGAGAATCCGGCAATTAATATGCCTGCCAGACAGGTGTTAAAATCATGCCCAAGGCCTTTAAGCAACCTGTAGAAAAGATATAAGCATATGCCACCGCAAAGGCTGTTAATTGCTGAGGTAAGCCAAATGGTTTCTAAATTGGAGGAGAGTAGTCCTTTTATTGCGGAAATAAAGGGAATATATAATAGGTGGTGCAGGTAGGCATGATTTGAAAAAGATTTTATTTCAAAAGCATATCCCCAGGCATCAATTCCAGGATTTTCATTAGGAAAAAGCAGATACAGGCCTGTAAAAAACAAACAAGTCAATACAGGAAGAAAGCTTTTAAAGTTTGATTGGGTCAAATGTTTTATTTTGCCAGCTTTCAAAGTAACGACAATGATAACAATTGGCATAGAAGGGGCGGAGTTTTTTGGATATCACGGTGTTTATCCTGAGGAAAGGATAACAGGAACAAGATTTACAGTTGATGTACAAATCGTTACTGAAGGCAATCTCAGTGGATTAACAGATCAGCTTTCCGAAACTTTAGATTATTCTGAAGCATATAAAATAGTTTCGGAGGTATTGTCCGTTCAGGTACAGTTGATTGAATCGTTGGTATTTAAAATAGGAACGGAATTAAGGGCAAAATTCCCATTATCCTCGTTAATTAAAGTACGGGTGAATAAATGGGCACCACAGATAGGTGGCGTCTGTGAAAAGGTGTATGTTGAAAGTGCTTTTTAATACGATTCCGGAAAATTCCTGAACAAAAGGTTTGGTCAAAAGCATAGGAAATGATACATTTGCAACTCTTAAAAAGGTGACGTGGCCGAGTGGCTAGGCACGGGTCTGCAACACCCTTTACGGGGGTTCGACTCCCTCCGTCACCTCAGAACCGGCTCAGGCAGCCGGTTTTTTTATTTTGTTTGTGCATAGACAAAAAAAAGGGGCTGCAAATGGCAGCCCCTGAATTTTTTCGCTATACCGCTGATTAGTGCGCTACAGTGAATTTTTGTTGCCAGCTTGTGCTTCCAGCTTTTAAAGTCAGGAAGTAAATACCGGAATTCAAATCAGAAACATTCAAACCTGTTTCGATAGAACCTGCACTGGTGTTACCCAGATTGATAGTACGAACTGTTTGACCTAAAGTATTAACGATTTCAATTATAACATCAGATGCTACTGAAAGGTTGAAATTCAATTTAGTGTTACCATTTGCAGGGTTTGGATACAAGGAAACACCAGAGATGTTTGCCAGATTATCATTCAATCCTGTAGTTGCATCAACTTCAAAATTTCTAATGTCAGATGCCATAAATTGACCACCCTGAGATAAAACAGTTGAATTTGAAGTTAACTTATAATAACCGTTACCATAAGTACAGCAAATGCCATCACCGTATGTATCATATATTTCAAATTTGTAGCAATCAATATTTGGAACATTGAAAGTTGAAGTATAAACGGTATTCGCTGCATAGGTACCAGTGCTTTGATAAAGAATTGAATTAGAACCATTGAATAATTTCCAGGAGGTTTCATCACCATAATTATCTGTTTTTAATTCAAGAACAACTGTATTGCTTGTAGCAACAGAAGCCATACTTAAAGAGGTAGAAACACTATTGTTAGCTGAATTGTTGTCAGTAGAAGTAATCGCAATAGTAACAGTAGTACTTGCTGCAATATTTACATTACCAAGGTCAACCAATTGAGTAGCATAAGTAGCAAGATTACCAGTCCATGGGAAAGTAACCAAAACATTACTTGCAGCATCTGTAGCAGTAATAGTACAAGCAGTTAATGGATCAAGACCATTGTTTTGTAATAACACTTTCAGGTTGAAGCTACCGCAGCTTGAAGTTTGACCTTCATAAGTCAAAATAGCAGGATCATTTGTTGTTGTAGCTACTGGACAGGCAGTTGCCAAAGCATGAATTTGGGCTGTATCAAGAGACTGGGAAAATTCGTTTACCAGACGGTTAGGGCAAATGATGTACAGAGTAGGGAAGTAAGCTATCTGATAGGCAGTCATTACAGTAGAAACTGTAGGATTGAAAATCGGATAAGTAGTGCCAGTTACCCAGTCACCCTGAGTGCTGGAACCAGTTCCCTGAAGATCAGCAAGTGTAGTTGAAACATCTCCTTCAATGTAAAGAACTCTCAATTCATCTGTTCCGCTTGGACCATACGCATCGTTGATATCTCTCAATTTGTGAGTATTATGATAATTCCAGCATGGACCACACCAAGTTGCTGAAAAATCAATAATAACGGATTTACCCTGATCTAAAACATCATATAATTGGAAAGAATTTCCATTAATGTCGTTTAGGGTAAAGTCAGTGGCAACAGAATTTGCCGGTAACTGAGCATAAGCATTTGCTGATGCCAATACAGCTACTACACTTAATACTTTAAGAATTAGTTTCCTCATTGTTATTAAAAAAAAGTATTTCGAAGGTATATGTTTCTATTCAGGTTTCAAAATTTTTTACTCAAAAAAGTTTCAAATCCTGTTGATTGGTAGAATTTTCTGGCTCACCGGTATCATTTTCGTGTTTTAACATGGAAATCCTGGAATTGATTTCCGCCAGTTTTTCTATCGAAGATACCTTTTCACTGCCAATTCTGGTACCTAAGGCCTTTACTCCTCTCACTTCAGAACTTTCTGTCAGGTCAAATTCCTTAGGAGGAGGAAGAATCCCCTTTTCCTTTGTGAATGAAATTTTTACTCTCAGTTCTTGGTCGGCCAGAGAAGAAAATTCAAGCTTTGAACCCGGACTTTCACTTATAAAAGGTATTTTTTTGCCTTCCTGAACCTCTTCCACCAAAAATCTTTTTAGGTACCAGGTTTTTTTCTCGCCTTCTAAATAAATAACTGAACATGTGATTTCATGAGAGAATTTTTCAATATGAACCAAGCCATCATCAAACTTTACGGTCAGGTCAAATCCAGTAAGCTCATAATAACCAGCCTTATAAACTGCCAGAATTTTATCTCCGCCTTCAAAGGAACCCAAATAAGTTCCTCTGCTATCGGTATTCAGCCGTCTCAGGACTTCATCATACCATATTTTTCTGCCACTAAGAGTTGAAATTCCTCTGGATTTCAGAACTACCTTTTTTACTTCATATTTCGAAACCAGATTACCCGCAACGCCTCTGCCTTTAATAGCCAGTTCTCCAAGATCCTGATCGAACACCAGCTTGCGGAGACGGGTATTGGGTTTTAAATGAACTGTGACAATTTCGCCCTCACCATTTGGGTTGGCAGTAAAATATAATATTCTGGATCCCTTTGTTCCTTTGGTGAGGTCATATTCTTTGTCGCGGGTAATTCCTAAAACCTGGAACCTCTTCATGTAAGCAGGACCTTTTGGGCCATCAGAATACATCAAGTTGTATACTGTCCGGTCATCATTCTTGTTGAAGATTCCTGCATGTATGATTCCCTTTCCGATAAAAACTTTATCGGATACTTTAACCACTTTAAAAGTTCCGGTTTCGAGAAAAACGATAATATCATCAATATCGGAACAGTCACATAAGAATTCATCTTTTTTCAAGCCGGTGCCAATAAATCCTTCTGCTCTGTTGAGATATAGTTTCTGATTGGCAATTGCAACCTGGGCTGCAGCTATCTTATCGAAAATACGAATTTCTGTTTTTCTTTCTCTTCCTTTACCATATTTTTTTAGCAATTCTGAGAACCAATTTATAGTATAATCGTTAAGGTTGGCAAGGTAATTTTCGGTTTCTGCAATTGTATCTTCAGTATTTCTGATTTCTTCTTCCGCTTTAAAAGAGTCAAACTTTGAAATTCTCTTAATTCGGATTTCAGTTAGTTTTACCAGATCTTCCTCAGTAATAATTCTGTAAAACTGCTTTTTGTACGGGGTAATCCCTAAATCAATTGCCTTAATTACTGCTTCCCAGGTTTCACATTCTTCAATTTTACGATATATTCTTTTTTCAATAAATATCTTTTCAAGTGAGGAAAACAGATGTTTTTCTTTTAATCCTGCGAGTTTTATTTCCAGTTCGCGACCAAGCAGTACTTTGGTTCGTAAGGTACAGTGTTTTAGGATTTCATTTACTGGCATGAACCTTGGTTTTTCCTCCATTACCACACAGGCATTTGGAGAAATACTTACTTCACAATCTGTAAATGCAAATAGAGCATCAATGGTAATGTCTGGGGAAATACCAGGGGCTAGGTGAACTAAAATTTCGACTGAACTACCCGTATTATCTTCAACTTTTCGGATTTTTATTTTCCCTTTTTCATTTGCGTTGACAATGGAATCAATCAGACTTTCTGTTGTAGTGCCATAGGGAATTTCAGAGATTAGTAATGTTTTTTTATCTTTTTCTGTTATTTTAGCTCTGATTCGAATTTTTCCGCCTCGGAGTCCTTCATTATATTGAGAAACGTCTGCGAGCCCTCCGGATGGAAAATCTGGAACTAGGGAAACTGTTTTTCCTTTGAGAATTTGAATTGCGCCTTCAATCAGTTCACGGAAATTGTGAGGCATGATTTTCGTTGCAAGTCCTACTGCGATTCCTTCTACGCCTTGAGCCAGCAAAAGGGGGAATTTAACAGGAAGAGTTATCGGCTCATTGTTTCTGCCATCGTAGGAAAACTGCCATTCTGTAGTCTCTTCATTGAATAAAATATCTCTGGCAAATTTGGATAATCTTGCTTCAATATATCTGGGTGCAGCCGCACTATCACCGGTGGAAGGATCGCCCCAGTTCCCCTGACAATCAATTAATAGATTTTTTTGCCCCAGTTGTACAAGTGCATCCCCAATCGAAGCATCGCCATGTGGGTGATACTTCATGGAATGCCCGATAATATTTGCAACTTTATTATAACGCCCATCCTCCATTTCATTCATAGAATGGAGGATTCTTCTTTGAACGGGTTTCAAGCCATCATTTATATGTGGAACAGCTCTTTCAAGAATTACATAAGAGGCATAATCCAGAAACCATGTTTGGTACATTTCATTCAGATCCCTTGTTTCAGCAAGACTTCCGTCCTGAAATTTTGGAGGCTGTTTATCTGTGGGTTCGTTCCCTGAACTGCCCTTTTTATTTTTTCCGGTACTCATTTCTTCAGGCTTCTTCTAAAATGTTTTTTTCTAATTTAAGATTCCCAATAATGAATTCCTGTCTTTCAGAGGTATTCTTCCCCATGTAATATTCCAACAGTTGTTGAATTGTAGATTCACGGGAAAGGACAACTGGTTCCAGTTTCATATCTTTTCCAATAAATTGTGCAAATTCATCTGGAGAAATTTCACCTAAACCCTTAAATCGGGTAATCTCAGGTTTGGGCCCCAATTGCTGAATTGCATTTATACGCTCCTGATCGGTATAGCAATAGCGGGTTTCCTTTTTATTCCTTACACGGAACAAAGGAGTTTGTAATATATACATATGGCCATTACGAACAAGTTCCGGAAAGAACTTTAAAAAATAGGTCATTAGCAGCATACGTATATGCATACCATCAACATCCGCATCTGTTGCCAGAACTATATTATTAAATCTGAGATGTTCAATACCATCTTCCACATTTAAGGCATGAAGCAACAGGTTAAATTCCTCATTTTCATAAACCACTTTTTTCGTCTGACCAAAACAATTCAAAGGTTTTCCTTTCAAACTGAATACTGCCTGGCAGTTTACATCTCTGGCTTTAGTAATTGAACCTGAAGCAGAGTCTCCTTCTGTTATGAAAAGGGTGGAATCGAGTGAGCCGGTGACAGCACCGTCGGTTAAATGAATTTTACAATCCCTGAGTTTGCGATTATGTATGCTGGCCTTTTTTGCTCTTTCATTTGCCAGTTTTTTTATGCCCGCAATTTCTTTTCGTTCTCTTTCAGACTGAAGTATTTTCTTTAAAAAAATGTCAGCTGTTTCGGGGTTTTTATGTAAATAATTGTCTAATTCTTTCTTAATAAAATCATTAATCCAGGTTCTGATTTGTGGGCCTTCCGGACTCGTTACTACCGAACCAAGTTTAGTTTTAGTTTGAGATTCAAAAACAGGTTCCTGAATACGTACACTAACAGCAGCTATAATTGAAGTGCGCACATCTGCTGCATCAAATTCTTTTTTATAAAATTCTCTGACGGTTTTAACTACTGCTTCTCTGAAAGCGGCCTGATGAGTACCTCCCTGAGTTGTGTACTGTCCATTTACAAAGGAATAATATTCTTCTCCATACTGACTTCCGTGGGTCATGGCAATCTCAATGTCATTACCTGAAAGGTGAATAATAGGGTAAAGGGTATCTTCGCCTGCATTTCGGATAAGTAAATCTTTGAGGCCATTTTCTGAAAAAAACTTCTGTCCATTCAGAATTAAGGTAAGTCCTTTATTCAGGTAAACATAGTTCCAGATTTGCTTTTCAACATATTCGGAGATAAACCTAAAATTCCTGAATATCGTCTCATCCGGAATAAAGGTAATTAAGGTGCCCGCTCTCTGATTACTGGCTTCTTCCTTAGATTCTTTTACAAGTTCTCCACTTTTAAATTCAACAGATTTGGTTTTACCATCCCTGAAGGATTGAGCAATAAACTGGCGCGAAAGCGCATTAACAGCCTTTGTTCCAACTCCATTTAAGCCAACAGATTTTTGGAATGCTTTGCTGTCATATTTACCACCTGTATTAATCTTGGAAACACATTCAACCAGCTTTCCCAAAGGGATGCCTCTGCCGTAATCACGGACAGTAACACCATGTTCCGTGATATTGATTTCAATGGTACGGCCAGCTCCCATGACAAATTCATCTATGGAATTGTCAATAATTTCCTTGAGCAATACATAAATGCCATCATCAGGAGCAGATCCATCGCCTAGTTTGCCGATATACATACCGGGACGTAAACGGATATGTTCACGCCAGTCCAGCGATCGAATACTTTGTTCGTCGTAGGTATTGTCTAAAAGGGACTTTTGCGCCATAAGCCCACTAAGTTACCTTTGCTATTGCTAAAAATGTTAGCAAAAATAATGTGAATATGTTAATTACTCCTGATTACGGGTAATAACAACTTTGAAATTACCTGTATTTTCACTGGTTTTAACCTTTAGCAGGTACATACCAGATTGAAGAAAATCTGTGGAAATCGATGTTTTTCCAGAATAAAAAGACAAAATATCGCTAAAAATTAAACGCCCATTCAAGTCGGTAAGTTCTATTGATACCTGTCCGGAATGGGTTTTAAAAGATTCAATAAAAATTGTTGCATTGGTAATAGGATTAGGATAAACTCTGAACCCTGAGTCTGAAAATCCACCCGAAGGAATTGAAACGGTTGATCTTTCGAACAAAGCAAAACCACCGCAATAGTTTCCAATTGCAAATTCCGGGTCTCCGTCCCCTGTTAGGTCAGCAGCTGCAAAAGTTGTTCTACCGCCCTCTTTAAATCCCATAAAAAAGGAATCTACTAAGGTGAAAGCGCCCGAAAGATTTCCATCAATATTTCCATATTGGAAAATCATCCCTCTTTCAGAACCCAAAAAGAGGTCATAAGCACCGGGAACAGTATATTCCATAAAAAATGGAGTACTATAACCTGTGCAACAATCTTCTTCAATTTCCACTCCACCAAAAAAATCATTGTCAGGAATAGAAGCAAATTGGAAGGAACTGGCCGTTCCGGTGTTTCTAAAATAATTTAAAGTTGAGGATTCTTCACCTATAACCAAATCAAGGAGCCCATCACGATCCATATCTATGAGTTGAGGAGCAGCGTAGGCTCCGACATCAATACCATTATAATCTTGAATTTCTATGATCAGATTTAATGGTTGTCCGGCACCGGCACTGTTTCTGAAAAACGAAACTTTCCCCATCGCATCTCCAAGTATCATATCGAGGTCGCCATCTGCGTCCAGGTCGCCAAATGTCGGATAAAATCCATATCTGATTGGGCTAAATGTGGCGGAGAAATTTCCATAATCTCTGGTAACTAAATCAAAGGAAGGGGAGGTAGCAGTACCCGTATTCCTGAAATATGCCAATCCTGAAAAATTATATTGACCTGAGACATTCAGACGGTCATTGCCTGCTATAATATCCAACAAACCATCAGCATCCACATCAACAAAGGCAGGGAAAAAACCTGCTCCAAGATCTG
>Ga0209598_10004008_pt1 | contig 10965 bp, 6 predicted proteins | sample M_140807_EF_Meta_FD_187317 | JGI IMG/M metagenome (GOLD analysis project Ga0209598, IMG submission 187317) | Freshwater microbial communities from Lake Montjoie, Canada to study carbon cycling - M_140807_EF_MetaG (SPAdes) (version 2) | ecosystem: Environmental > Aquatic > Freshwater > Lake... | reverse complement strand
CAGCCTGGCCAATGTCGGCCTGAACCTCGGCCTCGAGATCCTGGGCAACGCGGGTGCCAACATCCTCATCGGCACCGCCTTCGACGACATCATCGATGGTGGCGCCGGAGCCGACGTGATGGAAGGCACGCTCGGCAATGATGTTTACATCGTCGACAACGCCGCCGATGTGATCATTGAACTCGGCGGCGGTGGCACCGATACCGTCATCGTCGATGCCGCTGTCAACTACACCCTCGCCGCTGACCTTGAGAACCTGACGCTGCTCAACGCCGGCGCCCTCGTGGGCACCGGTAACAATCTCGACAACACCATCATCGGCAACGCAAGTGCCAACACTCTGCTGGGTCTGCTCGGCAACGACATTCTCAGTGGTGGTGCCGGCAATGACACCATGAACGGTGGCGAGGGTTTTGACACGATGTCGGGTGGCGCCGGCGCCGATCGCTTCGTCTTCGGTAGCAACATTGCTGAGATCGGCAACAATCCGCTCTTCCTCGAAACGATCACCGACTTCCTCACCGGCACGGACAAGTTGGACTTCAGTGCCCCCGGCTATTCCTATCTCAGGTACATCGGGGCAGCGGCCTTCTCTGCCGCCAACCAACTGCGCTTCAATGCCGGCGTGCTCTATGGCAACGTCGACGCCAATTTGGCCGCCGATTTCCAGATCGGCATGACCGGCGTCGCGACCCTCACGGCCGCCGATTTCATCTTGGCTCCGATTTCGCTTTCCTTGAGCGGCCCGGTTGCGGGGATCAATGAAGGCAACGCCGGCACCACAACGCACACCTTCACGGCCAGCCTGAACACGGCGAGTGTGTCTAACACCACCTTCAGCTACGCCGTGACGGGCAACGGCGTCAACCCTGCCAATGCGGCGGATTTCAGCAACGGCGTCCTGCCCACCGGCACAGGCACGATTCTTGCCGGCCAGACCAGCACCACCATCAACGTGCTGGTACAGGGCGACACCACCGTCGAGCAGAACGAAACGTTCCAGTTGGCGCTGTCCAATCCTGTCAGCGCCAACGCCACCTTCGTCCTGGGTGCCGTCGCCGCTACGTCCACCATCCTTAATGACGACGTAGCTGTAGCAGGCCAGCTCATCAACGGTGGCGCCGGTAACGACATTCTTAACGGCGGCGCCGGCAACGACACCCTCAACGGTGCGGGCGGTAACGACGTCATCAACGGCAACGCCGGCGACGACTTCATCACCGGCGGCACAGGCAGTGATACCCTCACGGGCGGTCTTGGCAACGACCAGTTCATCTACGGCGCGACAGCGGAGTCGCCCGTCGGCAACACCCGCGACACCATCACTGACTTCAACACGTTGCTTGACAAGATCAACGTTGCCGCCATTGACGCCAACACGACCCTCGCTGGCGACCAAGCCTTCACCTTCATCGGTACAGCTAACTTCTCGGCTCTCGCCCAGATTCGCTACGCAGGGGGCGGCCTCGTGCAGTTCAACAACACGGGCAACAACAACGCCGACATGGAAATCACCTTGACCGGCGCCCCCACCTTGACGGCTGTCGGCTTCATCCTCTGACCCCGATCCGCTGGGATCGAGCTCCTTCTGGATCTCGATCCTTTCAAAACCTGATCCGCCCGCATCTTGATTCCCTTGGATCTTGATCGTCCCGGATCCTTCGACCCAGAGCCCATCAGTTCATCAATCCAGCTCGGTGGATCTCGTCCTTGGTACGAGGTCCACCGATTTTTTGTATCCATTCCACGGCCGACCCGGCAGCGACGCGCCAGGCCATGGCCCAGAGGAAAGGTCCGGCCCATGGGCCCGCTCGCCACGATCGATTTCCCGCTGGCCCAGGCTGCGGGACAGGCCCTTGGCGGCTCTAAAACTTATGGGAACCAGCGTAACTGCCCGTTAATATGATGATTAGAACGACGCACCCATGACATCCGCTAGCCCGTTTCGCTGTCTTCTCATCTTTGTCGCGTATCACTCCAGCGAGACTGAGGTCCTGCGCTTGCAGTCCTGCCTGGCCCTTCTTCCCCAGGATTTTGGCTATGCGGTGATTGCCAACGATTACAGACCGGGTGAAGCGGTGGATTCACTTCGGAAGGGCGCCGCCTTGTTCATTTCAAGCAAGGTCAATTCGGGGTATGGCAGGGCCATCAATCAGGTTGTACGCACCCTAACCATTCAGGAACAATTGCCCGAGTTCATCGGAGCTCTCAATATGGATCTGGCTTGGGAGGAGGGGACCTTTGCGACCCTAGTTGACTGGCTCACCGATCATTCCGATGTGTCGTTGGCGGTGCCACAATTGTTGGATATTGAGGGAAAGCCCCAGAGTCTATGCAAGCAACATCCCACGCTGCTAGGACTCATTAGTCGAAGATTCATTCCTGAGAGATTCAAGCCTGCTTGGTTGCGAAACTACGACGGCTGGTATGTGATGGCTGGCCATGATTATTCTCAAGTGATGGATGTTCCCTATCTGAGTGGCTGCTGTATGCTCATGAAATCGTCAGCTTTTCTTGCTGTTGGTGGCTTTGACGAATCTTTTTTTCTTTACCTTGAGGACGCTGATCTTACCCGCAGGATGGCACTCATGGGACGCACGGTACACTTGCCAGAGGCTCGTGTTTCACATTATTGGGGGCGCGGTAATCATCGTAGTAAACGCCTCACACTCGTAAACTTTCATAGTGCTTGGATCTACTTCCGCAAGTGGGGGATACGGTTGATGTGAATCCTGTCCCAAAGTTATAAACTCAGCTAAAACGACGACGCAGCCCACCAACCCCTTCCTGCCGAATAATTTGCCATCCCTTACGACCCAGTTCAAGGCCGGTACGAGGGTCCTTGATCGCTTCACGCAGCAGGTTTCCTACTGAGGCAGGCAAAGCTGCAGCCGGATCGTTGAGTACGAAACCAGGGGTCAGAGAAGATTGAAGCTGCCGCAAACCCCCTTGTCTTTTGTTTTCGTCAAATAGTTCCGGGAAATCTTTGTGCGCTCGTTTATCCCACCAAGCTTTGTAACCAGAGGCGATGAAGGGGTTGGGAAAAGTTTTCTGAAGATCACGCCTCAAACGATAGATGAGACGCTGATCAGAGTGGATGGATGTTCCATCACTGAAGCGGCCAAAAGCCCAAGGACGTTTTGAAAACTTGTCATTGTCGAGATGTCGAACTCGGTCAAAATACCACTGGATAAGTTCAGCCATATACGGATTATTGCCTGAATTTTTTGCAGCCATTATGCGGTGGGCACCGCTGTCAAATCCAGTGAAATGATAAAATCCTAATGGTTCTCCATCAACAAGATAGGTCCCATCAGCACTTTTTTCCAAGCATCGGGTTGTGATGTTCCATGTGGCCAGGTTGTGTCTTCCGTTACGGACGATGGCCACGCCAGGAAAGAAAGCAGGAACAAGATCAATCCAGCGTTGATCCGTGAACAGACCGTTGGGAATGTCGTCGCGGCAAAAGTAGTAGAGCCGCTGAGCCCACCATTCAGCAAAGGCCAAGCCGATTGGGCTGACGGCCACACCCAGGAAACCAAGATTATAGATTCCATGCTTCAGGCTACAGATCTCATTGTCAATGATGGCTGCAAGATTGTCGTCTGGAAATGTTTGATGAGGAGTCAGAATAATTGGCGCTTCTTGGAGAGCTTTTGAAAGATCATCGAGACGCGAAAAGGCAACAGTGTCGGGATCCATGTATAGAACTTGATCACCCGGAGCGCTCTCCTTCAGAAGCTTCTTGAGCATGAAGGGTTTGATGGCTGTTGCGAGCTCGGTGATGGAATGGCAGAATGCCCACCCTAGCCATTCCGGGATGTCAAGCTGATCAATAGGTACAATTGAATCCAAAGGTTCTCTGTCGTAGTCAATCTCCACATCCAAGGTATCCGCCAAGACAAGATACAGCTTCCACTCCGGGTGATGCTCTCTTAGGCTTTCGAAAAGAATTCGAACCTTTGGGAGATAATTTAGAGCGGCACTGGTGAAAACGTGAACTTGTGGTGACATCTAGAGTGGTGGCTGAGAAGCGGACGAATAAAGAAGCCTGAAAAACTTTCTCAGCTCCTCAAGGATTTCCTTAGGGTGTCGTGAAGAAAGTAAGTACCCTTTGGGGTATGCCTGTATTCGCTCAGCAGGTGCTCCCCAATTAAAGCATGCTAAAGGCAAACCAAGCTCGATCATTTCCTGGGCAACATAGGAGAATGTTTCAGGCCAGATTGAAGGCAGAAGCATCAAGTTGGCGCCTGAACGGCGAATCTCTTCGGCAAGATTTTCGTGAACATAGGGGCCGGTTTCGCTGATGATTGTTCTGTCGGCATTAATTTCAAGAGTACCGATCACTGCGATACGCTCTGAACCGCCTTGGTGCCGAATTTCCGCGGCGAGATCACGCACAACTTCAGCCCCTTTGTGGAGTCCAATCTGGCCAACGATCCCAATAACAAGAGGCGCGGCACCGTTCAGGCTGATGACTTGGCCCTGGAGGTAGGCCACTTCGTGTGGCTTTATTTGAAGCACTCCTGGTTGGATTGAGTCTGGAAATGTTTGCTCTAAAAGTGATGCCGAGGCTTTTGAAAAAGCGATGATTTTGTCTGCATTTCTAATCACGCTATGCCACGCCTTGCGCCATTGGAGGATATCTCCGTTGAACAGGCTGGTGAAACCATGGGGATTGACTGGTAAGCATTGTTGACATACCTCTGGTTTGGGGATTCCGCAGTACGCCCCTGATTTATCAAGCAGAAAGTGTGACGGACAGATCATGAAATAGTCATGGAGCAACAATGTCAATGTCCCACCGTTATAACGCTTTAAATTTGATAAAAGTTCGGGAATGCCCTGGGGATTGGCGAATGAGACTGCCGTGTTATACACAATATCTGAAAGTTGAATTTTTGGCAGAGCATTCATAAGCTCTTGATCGGAGTTTACGTAAAAATGTTTAGTGCTATCGGAGCGACGGACCGTGAGCACGAGGCTCAGCGTCGTGATCTGAAAACCCAGTATCAGGACAGTGTCGCCTTGTAGTAAGTACTGCTGAATCATCCGCTCACGGTATTGATTCGCCCCACCTCCCAGTCGGTGATCCACGATAAGGTGGACAGCAATATGTTCTTCAGGCTGCACCAGTTTAGCCAGCTGATCAGCGTTGGGGATCTGAGATGTTGGTTGGTCACTCAATTGACGCACGACCTTTGTGCGCAGGACCCCAAGCTGACCCCTGGCCACCAAGGCGGCAGCTTTAAGGCCGTAGTGTCGAAAATGGGCCAGACGAATCTTCAGCTTGGCTCGGCGTGAGCGTTTGAAATGATTGGCGCGCCAGCGATCCTCAGGGATAGCTAATCGGTGTTGGGAACCATCGGCAAGAACACAACGAAGACGCAGCTCAGTCGTTGAACTTGGAGCGGATGACCATGCGCCAAGTCCGGTGAAGCCGGAGTGGAGAGCATGCTGCTCATGGGGATGGACCATCGCCACATCTGGGCGAGGATTTCCAGCATTCAGCGCAATGGATTCAATCAACTTTTTATTTTCAGATATTAGCTCAAGCCAGACTTCGCTGCAATGATGATAAGAACTAAAAAACCAGCCACCAATAAAAAGCGTTTTGCCATTCAGGCTGATGGAATCAATGCCCCAGTAATAGGCATGATCTGATGGTGTCACGGCAAAGAACCTCTAATTAGTGAAGCGAGCTTTCGATATGGCTCTGTTATTGCCCATGACTTGCTTGCTTTGATTGCATTCAACTGTTCGCGAGTCTGTTGCTCACTTTCAAGGGCAACGTTCAGCTGCTCTTTCAGTAGGGTAGTATTTTCATGAGCTTGTCCAAGTTCTTTTATCAGCTGACGGGATCGTTCCGTAAGAGCCCGACGTTCAGCTGAATTCAATATAGCTGACTGGTAATCCTGTCTTGCTAATTGTTCTGGTAGAAATCCTTTCTGCAGTCTTGCCCTGTATTGGGGTTTGGAAAGTAAGAATAGACGTAGATCTTCAAGATCGTTAAGCTTCTTGACATTTAGCGCATCTTCTGGGCCATTTCCGATGTTTGGCAAGTCTTGATTGGTGAATACGATGCCAAGCTCGGCGCCGTCACCCAAGGTGTCATTAATTGGATTTTTCTTATAATTTGCGTTATTGAAAGCCAGTGTTCGCACTCCGTAAACTGCATAATCAAATTTTTTGGCGAACTCAAAGACGAAGCCATGTTCATCAAGGCTGTTGAGTTCCAGAAAGATATTGGGTTTGCAGTCCTCGATCAACTTGATGCATCCGCTAAGAACGCTTCGTTCCATTCCTTCCACATCAGCTTTGATCAAGTCAACATGACCCAAATGGAGATCATCAATGGCCTGTCCAATGCATTGCATTGAATCCCTCTCCGAGGGGTTTTCGCTAAGAATATCGGCATAAAGAGTCGTTTGACCATTGTTCCCAGGCTCTGAGAATAGGCTAAACGGAATTCCTGATGACTCACTGGCGGCTGTGTTGTAGGCCGTCACGTTTTCTAATCCCGCCGTACGCAGATTGGCAGACAGCAGGGAAAAGGAAGAGCGATTGGGTTCAAAAGAGATTCCCTTGCCACTAATTCCTACGTGCAATGCGAATGGGATGGTGTGGGTGCCGATAAATGCTCCAACATCAACGAAGGTTCCATGATGTGGTAGTAGGTACCTGCAGATGAACTCAACTTCTACCCTTGCCCACTCCCCATAGTCACGAATACAATCGCTGATTAGATCACCACCGCCATGGGTGGCAATCGTTCCATAGAGCCAGTCTGTCGTCTCTTGTCGCGTCATGACGAAGTTGTTGGGCTGGGAGCAGGAATGGGAGCGAGAGTGAATGTGGTCACAGGCGAGCCTACACAACCGTTGGAGAGGGAGGGATTGACCACAGAAAGCAGGTGACTGTCATAGGTCCAATGACATTGTTGATGGTTTACACCTAAGCCATCCGCCAATGCAAGATCAATGGCGTAATTTCCGCTTTTCAATGGAGGTATCTGAAATCTCATGGTTAGAAGGTAATTAGTTTCTGCTTGCATTGCAGGCAAGCTCACTCGCGAAAGCAGCAGGGAGTCACTCTCTACGGAGAATACACAGAGGCCGTTGCTGTTCTTGAGCATGTACCCAAAGCATGGATTGAGCAGGTTTTTATCTGCCTTTATCCTCACATGGAAACTGATTGGATGCAATGAATTGAGGCAATCTAGGCGCTGCTTGCCATCTAAACTGCCATACCAAAATTCCATAATGCTTAATTTCCCATTCCCAAGATCACGGTCCGTTCTCATTGCATCTCCTACCGTGATGCTACAGGCTTGATGGAGTGGTTGCCCCAACTGGTCTGTTGGGGAGGCGTCGGCTGGGGCTGCGCTTAAGCCATTGTCAGGGCTGCCAAATCGGGCAGATTTCAGGTAGCGACGTGTACATTCCTCGATGGCGCCAACATAGTCGCAGCCACCTTGGCTCAAAAGTAAACCTGTCTTGCAGAATGACTTTAGGGTTGCTTCATCGTGGCTAACGAAGAGTAATGTGAGCCCCGTATCTAGTCCTTCTCTGATTTTTCGATAACATTTTTGTTGAAAGAAGATGTCGCCCACTGACAGCGCTTCGTCTACGATTAGAATATTTGGCTCAACATGTGCCAAAACACTGAAAGCGAGCCTCACCACCATTCCACTGGAGTAGGTCTTGACCGGCTGCCCGAGAAAGTCGCCAATGTCGGCAAAACCTATTATCGCATCTAATCGTATGTTCACATCTTCTCTGGAGAGTCCGAACAAGGATGCATTCAGGTAGATATTTTCTAGTCCAGTGAAATCGGGATTGAAGCCGCTTCCCAATTCCAATAGGGCGGCAATTCTGCCGTTCACGCCTACCTCTCCTGAGGTTGGTGTCAGCGTTCCGCAGATCATCTGCAGCAACGTGCTCTTGCCGCTGCCATTGCGGCCGATGATTCCCATGCTTTCGCCGCGCTTTACCTCAAAGCTGACGTCACGGAGTGCCCAGAATTCACGGTAGTACTGGCGGCGGCCGCGCCAGAGGGCTTGCTTGAGCCGATCTTTTGGAGTGTCGTAGATACGGAAGCACTTGCTCAGGTCGTCGACACGGATCGCAACTTCGTTATCTTGCGGAGTCATGGCTGCGCTCACATCACATCGCCGAAGGCCCTCTTGGCCTTCAGAAATGAGCGATAGGACAGCTCACAGGCCAACCCAGCCAGAAGGGTGCCGCCCAGTAGATAACCGGCTCCTGGCGGTTGGCCTGCTATCACCACCTGCCTTGTCTTTTCGATCACCTGGGCCAGGGGGTTGAGGGCCAGCAGGGGCTGCCAGCGCATCGGTAAGGCAGACACCGGAAAAAAGATCGGACTGAGATACATCAACATGCTCACCAGTACCCCCACCAGTTGGCCGATATCCCGCAAAAACACACCAAGCGCCGCCAGTAGCCAGGTGAGAGCCAGGCAGCCCAGCACCAGGGGCAGCCATACAAGGGGTAGCCAGAGAAAGGTGATTGGCAGGGCATGAAAGGCAATCAGCTCAAAGATCACCAGCACCACCAGGCTGGTCAGGGCGTGAAAGCTTGCCCCTCCCACGGCGACGCAGGCGAGAATCTCCAGAGGGAAGATCACTTTTTTCACATAGTTGGGGTTGGCCAGTACCAAGCCCGGCGCTCGATTGATGCATTCGGCGAACAGGTTGAACACAATCAACCCGGCGAACAAATTGACGGCAAAGCCCAGGGGCCCAGCCCCCTCCAGGCCTCCCCAGCGAGCCTTGAAAACCTGGGAGAATACAAAGGAATACACCGCTAGCATGGCCAACGGGTTGAGGAAGCTCCAGGCCACGCCCAACAGCGACCCCCGATAGCGGCCCAGGACCTCCCGTTCGGTCAGCCGCCACCAGAGTTCGCGTTTCTGCCAGAGGGCGCTAGGAAAACTAAAAAACATAAACTAAATTTAGCTTAGGGCTGGACCGAGCCAATGCTCCAGCGCCGGACCCATGGTTGTTTAGAAGTTAGTCAGTAGCCAGTGGCCGTGGAGTTCCTTGCCAATCACCTGTGAACAGGAAGGCTGCCAACCTTGCCAGCCTCAAACCGGGGGGAATTGAAGTCAAAGTTGATGGGGAGACGCAGATGGGTCGGTCCCATCGGTAGAACGGGCCCCGAAGTACCGAGAAGATTGGCATTCAGGGAAGGGGCTCTGGGGTTTTCAGCCGAAGGCTCCAAACAGGACGACCATGGCGATGACGCCGCCAAAGACGATCAGGGCATAGAACTGGACCCGGCCGGTTTCGAAATACTTGAGACCCTCGCCACTGCCCAGGGTGAGCAGGCCGGTGAGGTTCACAACGCCATCGACCACTTTGGAATCGACATCCAACACCTTGCGGGCAATCTTGCGGCTGCCTTGAACGAAGAGGGTCTCGTTGATGGCATCGAGGTACCACTTGTTGGCCAGAAAACTGTTGATCGCAGGGAATCGGGCCGCCACCGCCTGGCCCAGATCGATGCGGTGCAGGAAATAGGCCAGGAAAGCCAGGCTGATGCCCGCCACTGAAATGGCCACGGAGGAACCGGCCAGGGGCAGAAAGTCCTGCCAAGAGAAATTCTCCGCCATCTCGGCGGCCTCATGGGGGTCCACCAGGGCTGCAAAACGACTGTTCCAAGGCATCCCCAGCAGGCCGATCAGGACGGAAGGAACCGCGAGAACCACCAGGGGCATCGCCATCTGCCAGCCGGATTCATGGGGATGGTTGGCGTGGTGGCCATCGCCTCCTTCCCCATGCTCGTCATCGGTGGTTTTACCGGCGGCGGCGAGGAGCCGGGCCTGTAGAGCCTTGTCGTTCCCCCTGAAACTGCCCTCAAAGGTGAGGAAGTAAAGGCGGAACATGTAAAAAGCCGTCATGCCGGCCGTTAGGAAACCGCCCGCCCAAAGGATCGGGAAGTGGTGGAACGCCTGTCCCAGGATCTCATCCTTGCTCCAGAAGCCCGCCAGGGGGGGGATGCCGGCGATGGCGACGCAGCCAATCAGGAAGGTGGTGGCCGTGATGGGCATATAACGCCGCAGTCCCCCCATCAGCCGCATGTCCTGGGCCAGGACGGGCTCATGGCCCACCACCTCCTCCATGGCGTGGATCACCGAGCCCGAGCCCAGGAAGAGCATGGCCTTGAAAAAGGCGTGGGTCACCAGGTGGAACATGCCGGCAACCGGCGCGCCGCAACCCATGGCCAGCATCATGTAACCCAGTTGGGACACGGTGCTGTAGGCCAGACCCTTTTTCAGATCCTGCTGGGTAAGGGCGATCGAGGCCCCCAGAACCAAGGTGATCGTGCCGATGACGGCGATTACCGCCTGGACGGTGGGAAAGGGGGCATAGACCGGCTGCAGGCGGGCCACCAGGAACACCCCGGCGGCCACCATGGTGGCCGCATGGATCAGGGCGGAGATGGGGGTCGGGCCCTCCATGGCGTCCGGCAGCCAGACATGCAGGGGAAACTGGGCCGATTTGGCCATGGGGCCCATGAACACCAGCAGGCAAAGCAGAACGGCCACCCCAGTCGAGACAGATCCGTTGGCGACAGCCCCCTGGAGACGGGCGCCGATCTCCTCGAAGCCGAAGCTGCCGGTGGCCCAGAACAGGCCCAGGATGCCGAGCAGTAGACCGAAATCACCGACGCGATTCACCACAAACGCCTTCTGGGCCGCATTGGCGGCGGCATCTCGGTCGTACCAGAAGCCCACCAGCAGGTAGGAGCACATCCCCACTAATTCCCAGAAGACATAGATCTCCAGCAGGTTGGGGCTGATGACCAGGCCGAGCATCGAACTGCTGAACAGGGCCAGGTAGGTGAAGAAACGCACATAACCCTTGTCATGGGCCATGTAGCCATCGGAATAGACCATCACCAGCACGGCAATGGTGGTGACCAGGGCCAGCATCACGGCCCC
>Ga0209598_10004005_pt1 | contig 10970 bp, 14 predicted proteins | sample M_140807_EF_Meta_FD_187317 | JGI IMG/M metagenome (GOLD analysis project Ga0209598, IMG submission 187317) | Freshwater microbial communities from Lake Montjoie, Canada to study carbon cycling - M_140807_EF_MetaG (SPAdes) (version 2) | ecosystem: Environmental > Aquatic > Freshwater > Lake... | reverse complement strand
TGGGATTATAACTGACCAGAAACTTTTCTCATATCTCTGCCATCAACTAAGCCAGCAGTGGGTTTCGTGTCTCAATCCAATCTACGTGACCAGCGATCGCACTGTTAGGCTTTTTTGTATGGATATGGTAATAGATTTAGACTTTGAATAAATCGGTAATCTCGTTGATTCTTGGAGATGAAAGGGTAATTCCATATTATTGCTGTGGCTGCGATCAAGCCATCGGCAATGAGTAAGCCATGACTTAATCGATACAAGCGGAGTAAGTCAACTGCTTTGTCGGAAATAGGCGGGTCAATTGTAATTACGTCAAACTGTTGAAGAAATTTCTCTAGCGTCCGTAACTCTGACTTGTTAGCGCAGCCAACAATTAATTCCATTTGTGTAACTACGCTGATTGCCAATCTGGAAGTTGATTTTAGCTCTTGCAGACAATTAACGGCTTCAGGAATACCACGACCAACATCAATGATTATGTCGGTATCTACGATAGTTGAACTAGCCATGAGATTTTGACCACTCATTTTCTCGCAAATTCCGCACCCAAGTAGTACTGCCTAAGTCTTGACGATCACGCCACATTCCAATAAAGGGATCATTTATCAAATCACCATTTGGTAATGCAGACAGAGGTTCAGAATATATGTGCTTTTGTTTCAAAAAAGAGATCAGGCTGACTACTTGGCTCTGTGCTTCAGCAGGTAAATCTAACAATTCACCTAGAATTTCTTGATTTGTCATGATCATAACCTCCAAAATGATTAGCTCCAATTGGTATTTGGTTGTTGCTCTTTTTTTATCATATCATCCCCAATTCTGTTCGCCTTCACACTAATAAAAAGAAGGTGCATTATTTTGATTAACGCATCCTATAAGATCCGCGATCGCACTTAAAAGGATTGTTTGCATACGCTGACTCTGGATCGCAATTCGGCTTCTTTAGACCTCTCTATCATACCTTGCAGGTTAGTGGGATTGATCTTCTTCAAGATCTTTATCGCTAGTGTCGGGTTGGGTTTCGTGTCTCAATTCAATCTAAGCGATCTACTACTTCTCTTGCTCTTCAGGATAAGGCATTGGCTCAACGGTAATCCACCCATTTCGATCTGGAGCATTATAACCTGTGCATATACTGCCGCCTTCAGTAGTTACAGCTTTTGCCCCACGGTGGATCGCCGCCCGAATAACTGACTTTCGAGGGTGATCTTTATCTTTTTTTGCTGCGCTTACAACTGCTACAAACGTCTCTTCACCCTTTTTAGGCTGTGAAGATAAACGCTGTCCTAACCAACGATCAAGAACTTCAGTAGATACATTACGCCTAGAACCATGATGTGGAATCTGGAATCGATCAATACCTGGGAGTGCCAGTCCGATAGAAGGCGCATAATCTGCTGCTTCCAGAAGGGCATCACGTCCAGCATCGGCAGTTAGTAATATACGTTTCCCGCACAGATAAGCATATTGAATAATGCTCATATTGTTTTCTGCACTTGTCTCTTCACTTGAAAATAATTCTTCTCCCCAAGCAGCTCTTAAGAGAGCAATGGCCATTGCTGCAAACTTCTCGGCAAATGTAAACGCATTGGAGGCTAATAGTTCTGACTGTTTTACAGATTCTGGGGTCTTTTCAGATTCAACTACCAGATTAAGATATCTAGATTTGGTAGGAGCCATGACAGTAAACTGCCCTATTTTTGAGCCTTGAAATGGTTCAAGTATAGAAATTCCCTTCTCTATAGCAATTTCTTCTAAAGCTGCAATGTTGGGGTAAATTTCCTTGAGACGCTTGATAAGGTTATCAACAGAAGTAAACCTTGAAAACCTATTAATTAATTCATTGGCGTAAAGCCAAGGTCGGAGCATCCAAAGTTCACCTACTTCAAACTCCTCTAAAACTTTTCTAAGTCCACCAGCATGATCCCCATCTGGATGACTCACAACAACATAATCAATGAAATTGGGATCATCATAATAAGTTTTAATATGTTCAACAACCTTTTCTCCCGTATCTTGAAAACCACCATCGACCACATGAATCCGAATTAAATTATTTAGTTGATAACGTAAAGGAATGGCATCACCACTCTTGCTTGTTTCAACATCCAAAAAATCAATCTCAAAAAAATCAGACATCTTTAATTACCTTTTTGTTGATTAGCTTGAATCCTACGTGTTATATAGCTGGTCTGTTTCCTATATGAAAAAAGGAACATAATCAAAAGGAGTAAAATTAATACAATATTATTCCATTCTTTTATGATAGGAATCCATGTTTCGGTTATTTCATATAGTTTAAGTAGTAGTAGTAAAACAAATAAAGAACAGATCGTTCGATAAGTATTATTCACCTCTGAGAGTAATTCGAGCTTTGGGTCTTTTTTAGATGCTGAGATAAAATCTGAATAATCTGCAAAACGGAGAAAGGAAATCCACTTAAGAAAAGGTTCTATTGTTAAAGAACCAAATCTACTAATTATAAGCCCTATAAAATAGAGAAAAATACTCCAGTGATTATATCCGTCTGAGTAAAAGAAAATTTAGTAACTTTGGTTGCAATTGATGCAAAAACTACACCTGGCAATAAGTAGTTAAACAGATTGTAGGATGAGAGTTTGTCTAGCAAGTCTTTCATATCATAGATCCATTTACTTCATTGCTCTGCGTAACTATTGATTATATGCAAACTTTCGCTATATTACCACAAAATGGAGCGATCGCCAGGATTTTTTCGTATAATATACCAAAAAGCGTGTTATGCCGATCTCCAATAATTTATCGGAACTCGACACAGAAGCCAACCATTTTTGCTTGCTTAAACTTGTCTATAAATAGTCAACCTTAATGGGCTTATCGGTTTCGTGTCTCAACCCAACCTACGCGATCAGCTACTATTAGTCAACGGACAGCCCAGAGTTTGGTTTGAGAAGATCGCACTTCAATGACAGATCTTTGCTCCGCACGTCGGCGAGTAGAGAAGCGGCATCTCTTGCAGTTCCCTCAAGTGCAACGGACTCTGAGCGAGGACTATCGCTCTGTTTTGCACGATAGACGTGAACCGATAGATGCCCATCTTCGATGGCTCGGCGGCAGATTGCCGCAATATAGAATCGATTGAATTGACCTTCAGCGAGCGTTTCGGCCGCTGTGTCGGGGACATGGGCAACTGTATAACCGCCTTTGGGTTTAGCTCGCGTCTCAAGGTGCTTCATTGCATTTGCGGCTTCGATTTGAAATGCGAGCAATGTTCATCAAATCCCTTTGCTGCACCGAGAAGCCATGTAGGCCAAGCGTCCGTGCCAACCTGAGTGAACCGCTTGCTGTAGTAGATCTGTCCCGATTTTTGAGCGGAAGATATTTCTTCTGCCATTAACGAGCGAGTTCTTGCGTCGAGCTTCTTGAAGAAAAATTTCTGGCTCATGCTATTTTCTCCAGAGTGGTTGAATAAGAGGCGGAACTGTTGATTATACGGAAACTTTCCGCATATTACCACAAATAAGAATCTTATTAAGAATTTTTCCGTACAATATTCCCAAAAGCGCGTTATGCCGATTGGCGTACTCTGTCATGAACTCATCACCACAACGAAAGATTCGTGACACTAAATTTTTATCAGCAAAATAAGCAAACAAGCCGAAAAAAGCAGGACTAAATTCGTGATAGGATTAAAAATGGGACTATCGAGCTAACCTAGCCTTTTGATTTCATCGGGCGAAAGACGACCGAAAGTTGAGCGACCCTAACTCGTTTTGTCTTTAACCTTTGTGTACAGGAACCATGAAACATACATTGTCTGTTTTAGTAGAAGATGAAGCGGGCGTTTTAACGCGAATTGCAGGATTATTTGCCCGTCGGGGCTACAATATCGAGAGTTTAGCCGTTGGCCCTGCCGAACAAGCAGGAGTATCTCGCATTACGATGGTCGTGCCTGGCGATGACGACACCATTGAACAGTTGACCAAGCAACTCTACAAACTGATTAATGTCCTAAAAGTTCAGGATATTACCCAAATTCCCTGTGTTGAACGGGAATTAATGCTGGTGAAGGTCAATGCCTCGACCACGAATCGAGCGGAAGTGATTGAACTCGTACAGGTCTTTCGGGCCAGAATTGTGGATATCTCAGAAGAAACCGTCACCGTTGAAGCGGTGGGAGATCCAGGAAAAATGGTCGCAATTATTCAGATGCTCAATCGATTTGGTATTCGGGAAATTTCACGGACGGGAAAAATTGCCCTCGTTCGCGAGTCTGGGGTGAATACGGAATATCTCAAATTACTAGAAGCCAAAGTTTAAGGATTTTTAAAAACTTCCTGTGCCAACCGAGAGTCTGGTTAGTAGCTCCTTTTGTCGTCGTTGGGAAAAGGCTACAATCGGACAATCAAACCTAAGATAGTCGCGATCGCCTTCCCTGGGAACTAAACTAGGAATCCCTAGAAATTGGCATCACAGATTGCTTAGGATTATTATTTAAGGAAAATAACTATGCTTAAACCCGTTTTATTGAGTGGATTAGTCGGTCTTTCGATAACTTCTTTCGCGATCGCCGCCCAAGCCCAATCTCAAGGCCAGATTTACCAAGCCCAGATTCAATCAGCCGCATCTCAAAGCATTCCTGCCTTGGAATTACAGCAATTTGTTCAAGTGCAAAAAAGATGGAAAGGCATTGAACAACAGTCCCAAGGTCTAATGGTGCAGGCGATTAAATCAGAAGGATTAACCCCAGAAAGATTTATGGTGATTTTGAAGCAAAAACAATCTCCAACGCCTTCTGATGAGCCACTTTCGACCGACGATAATACAAAATTCGAGAAAATTATTACTAAATTCCAGAAAATCGACGAAGAATCTATCCCCAAGAAAGAAAAAGCAATTACCTCCCAGGGCTTAGATGTACAACGATTTGGACAAATTCAACGTACGATTCAACAAGATCCTGCTCTCCAGGAAAAAGTCAAGGCCATGCTCGGCGAAGATTCTAAACCGCAATCTAAACCGCAATAGGATAGGCTAATTTTAATAAATCATTTAAAAAAATTGAGATGAATAGTAATGGAACCCAATAGTTCTTTAGATTGGATATTAGGAGGTTTAGCTTTTTTAATTTTGTTTAGTGGACTCGTGATGCTACTAAATGGCGTTCGGAAAATGGGCGATAAGTTTTAAACTTATTTTGTAATGCAATCATTCTCCATTTTGATCATTGGTTATGGCAATAATCTACGCAGTGATGACGGTGTGGGACGGTATCTGGCAGAAATAATTGATCAACAGGAATTGCCCTTCGTAAAGACTCTTTCTGTTCATCAATTAACGCCAGAATTAGTGCTAGAGATTGTCGAAGCTCAAGCCGTCATTTTTATTGATGCGATGATCGCCTTTCCTCCCTTTGAAATTAGCCTCCAATCCCTAGAACCGAGTCAGGACAAAACCCGTTTAGGCCATACCAGTAATCCTGAACAATTACTTTCTTTATGTAAAAATCTATATCATAAATTCCCTTCCGCTTGGTTACTGACGATTCCCACTAATAACTTTGAATTCGGAGAAACGTTTTCCGATCTTACCCAAAATGCGATCGCGTCTGCCCTGGTTATTCTCACGCAACTTATCAAAATTCTCTCTCTAAAATTCTATGCTCCTGTCGAGAATCAATGAATCTCACTATTGGTTAAAAAATGCCCATATTCCTGTTTGCTTACTCGATCAAACTCAATTTGTCGCTGAAACTAGGGAAGGATTAAGTAATGTTGACCTAGAAATTAGGTTAGGAATTATTCAACAAGTTATTAAACATACTGAAACCAAGCCCGATATTCCCTTTATTGACCTAGAAAAAAAGATTATTTTTCCTGGCTTTGTTGATATTCACACCCATCTGGATAAAGGTCATCTTTGGGAGCGATCGCCGAATCTGGAAGGAACCTTTGAATCTGCCCTGACGACCATTGTTAAAGATGTAGAAAAATATTACCAAGCTGATGATGTTTATCGTCGTATGGAGTTTGGACTAAAGTGTAGTTATGCTCACGGAACGATTGCATTGAGGACTCATTTAGATGCCTTTAAAACTCAAGGAGATATAGCCTTTGATATTTTTCAAAGCTTACAAAAAGAATGGCAAGATAAAATAAATTTACAAGCCGTTTGTCTCGTTAGTTTGGATTATTTCCAGACTAGTCAAGGGATTAAACTTGCCGATAAAATGGCCTCATTAGGAACAGTTTTAGGGGGAGTTGCCTATGCTAATCCAGATTTAGACCATCAATTAGATACATTGTTTGAACTCGCAAAAGAACGAAATTTAGATCTGGATTTTCATGTTGACGAAAATGATGATCCAAATTCTAATTGCTTACATAAAGTTGCAGAAGCCGCCCTGAGAAATCAATTTACAGGCTCTATTATTTGTGGACATTGTTGTAGTTTAGCGGTTCAACCGTTGGAAATTGTTCAGCAAACTTTGGCTCTGGTGAAAGAAGCAAAGATTGGCATTGTTAGCTTGCCCATGTGTAATTTATTTTTACAGGATCGACAACAAAATCGTACTCCGCTTTGGCGAGGAATTACCAGGGTTCATGAGTTAAAAGAAGCGGGAATTTCTGTCGCTTTTGCCAGTGATAATTGTCGAGATCCTTTCTTTGGGTTTGGTGATCATGACGGTTTAGAAGTCTTGAGTCAATCCATTAGAATTGCCCATTTAGATACCCCTTACGGAGATTGGTGTAGCAGTGTGACGAAAACACCTGCTGAGTTGATGAATTTACCCAATTTAGGCAAAATTGAAACGGGATTAATAGCAGATCTGATTATTTTTAAAGCTCGTTATTTTAGTGAATTATTTTCTCGTCCCCAAAGCGATCGCGTTGTTATTCGTAATGGTAAACAAATTGAGATTTATTTGCCAGAATATAGTGAATTAGATGATTTAGTCCAGATTGAATCTAATTAATTCACAAGCAATTTACCAAATTGGCATTAAATCGAGTATAAAATTTGGCAATATATTTTCTCCTGATAGACTTGTAGCATTTTCTAATATTTCAACTGTCTGACCTTGACGATAAATTTCAACTTTTCTATCTTGGCGATTAATTAACCAGCCTAATTGACTACCATTTTCGAGATATTCTCGCATTTTATCCTGTAGAGATTTTAAACTATCACTTTTGGAGCGTAATTCTAAGACAAAATCAGGACAAAGGGGAACAAATCCTTGACGTTCTTCTAGGGTTAAATTATTCCATTTTTCTAAGGGAATCCAAGCAGAATCAGGCGATCTATCTGCACCATTCGGCAATTTAAATCCTGTCGAAGAATCAAAAACTTTACCAAGTTGATAGTGTTTATTCCAAGATCTGAGTTGATAATTAATTTCGGAATTGCGTTCTCCTGTTTCTCCTCCTGTAGGGGACATGATGATTAAATCTCCTTGAAAATTTCTCTCAAAACATAAGTCACGATTGTTTTGACATAATTCATAAAATTGGTCGTCAGATAATTGCAAAGAATCAAGTTTAACGGTTAGAGGACTCATCATTTCGCTTCTCTTTTGTTCTATTACTGTAATCAATTCAAATTTAGCACAAAGTTCAATCACATACATCGCAGAAAGCAGAAATTGAATCACGCTAGAAAAACTGTTTTGCCTTGTTTTGAGGACTGATAGGCGGCTTCTGCTACCTGAAGAGCGTATAAACTTGCTTCGGGTTGGACATAAAGCGGTGAACCATCAAAGAGGTGATCCAATACTTTTTGAGTATCAAGGTTAAATAATCCCCGACGACTTCCTACTTCTAATTCTATTTCCTCTTTCCCTCGAATGAGTTTACCTTCTTCGCCATCAAAATTCAAAGTTCCTTGGTCTCCGTGCAATACAAAGCTGCGATCGCCTTGCCAACAAATTTCTCCCTTAGCATAAACCGTATCAGCCATTAAGCCGTTTTGAAATTGTAATTGGGCATTACAAAAACACGCTCGAAAATATCCTGCCTCTGGTGCATCCCAAAAACGAGATTGACAAGTCACAGAAACCACTGAGCCAAATAAATCCGTCAAACGATGGAGACGGGAAAGAGCCGCAATTAGGGGAAAACCAAAACTTTCTTGATGATATGTCCAGCGTCGGGGGGCTGGATTTTGGGGCATAATAGTGGCATAACGGGCATAAAAAACTTCACCAATTTCAGGTAAATAGCGATGTAGAGCTTGATGAACTCCTCCTAATAGTTCAATATGCTCTATATGAAGTAATTTATTTTCTTTTTTTGCAAGTTCTACTAAGTCTTTTCCGACTAGATAATCCAGAGCAAGAGGATATTCAATAATGACGTGTTTACCTGATTTGAGGGCGGCTTGGGCAATTAAAGCATGATCTCGATTAATGGTTCCAATAATCACTAAATCTAGATCGGAATGATTGACTAGTTGTTGCCAGGAAGTTAACGAATTAATCCCAAAAGTTTGACAAAATTCATCGGTACGTTCGGGAGTATTCCCTGTCACAAAACATAATTGACTGCGTTCATCGGCTTGGATCGCTTCTGCTCGACGTTTAGCGGTATAACCTGTGCCAACGATGCCAACTTTAAGGGGAGCGTTTACAGAAAAAGATTGGGTCATGGTATTGTGTATTTTAACGATTTAACTTGAAATTAGAATATTACCGTATTGGGAGAGGTAATGGATTTTGATCAGATTATAAGTTTATAATAAAAGTCTAGCCTATTAGTTGTTGTTAAATTTTCTCAATTAATTATGTTAAAAAAGTTAATCTTGGAAAATTGGAAAAGTTTTCGCTATGCCGAGCTTTATTTTGATCCGTTAACGGTTTTGATCGGCACGAATGCGAGCGGCAAGTCTAATGTGGTGGAAGCGTTGGAATTTTTGCGGCGTATGGCGACAGGGGAAACGGTTGATGTGGCTTTAAACGGCGATCGCGCTCTTCCCCCAATTCGAGGTGGTTCACAAAAAGTTGCATTGAATTCTGAACAAAGCCTTACTTTAAGAATTTTTTTACAAGAAGAGAATAATGAAACTGATTTTTTATATGATATTAAAATCAATCCACAATTGAAATCTACACAAATCTTAGAAGAATCAATTGAGGTAAAATCTAAAAATGTCAGTTTTGATAGAAAACTAAATATTGATAATCAGTCATATTCACGGATAAGTACCTTTAAAAACAATAATCATTATTGTAATTTGGTTGATTTTGAAACATTCAAACTTGATTCTGATTCTAATTTTAAAACCTTTGAAGAATATAAAAACGATTATATTGATATTATTATTGGTAGAGAAGAATATAATAAAAAAAATAAAAATACAGAATATAAACAAGGTTTAGATGATGGGTTAAAAGTCAGTTATGAAAAAAAGAAATATATACATATAGAGATGAATTTCTTACAACGAATATTACCAGTAATTAACACTATTTTTAAAGAAATTTTAATTCTAAATCCTCTTCCTTCCCAAATGCGAGATATTTCCCGATTATCAGAAACTCTTGAACAAGATACGTCTAATATTGCAGGGGTTTTGGCGGCTTTACCCGATGAGAAAAAATTAGAAGTTGAATCAACCTTATCTCACTATCTTGAACATTTTCCTGAAGGTGATATTAAGAAAGTCTGGGCAGAAAAAATTGGTAGATTAGGTACTGATGCTATGCTTTATTGCCAAGAAGAATGGCAACCTGAACAAATAACCGAAATTGATGCCAGAAGTATGTCCGATGGAACTTTAAGATTTATCGGGATTTTAACGGCTCTGTTAACTCGGCCTGAAGGCAGTTTAATTGTGATTGAAGAAATCGATAATGGTTTGCATCCTTCCCGCGCTGAACTGTTGGTTAAAACCTTGCGAGAAATTGCTACTAAGCGAAACATCGATCTTTTGATAACAACCCATAATCCTGCTTTATTAGATGCTTTAGGGCCAGAAATTGTCCCATTTGTCGTGGTTGCCCATCGAGATTCAGAGACAGGAGAAAGTAAATTAACCCAATTAGAAGATATTGAAAACTTGCCTAAATTACTGGCATCTGGAACATTGGGGAAATTGGCAACCAAAGGTTCGATAGAAAAATCCTTGGCTGAGCCTGTTTAAATTTTTTATGAGAAAAGTTTTGATTTTTGATACGGACATTCTTTGTGTTTATTTACAAATTCCCAAATTTGAAGATTGTGGCCCTTTAGTTGATCGCTGGACAAAGATCAGAATTGATCAATTAATTGCGAAAGAAGAACAAGAAAAAACATTTTTTGTGTTACCTTTGGCGGCCATTATCGAAACAGGTAATCATATTACTTACGCTTTAGGAAACCGATACGCGATCGCTCAACAATTTGCAGAATTAATGCGAAAAGTAGCTGATGCTCAAACCCCTTGGGCGGCATTTACAGAACAAGCTGAATTTTGGGAATCTGAAGGATTGAAACAACTCGCGTCAGATTGGTTAGAAAAAGTAACTGAAAATTTATCTCTAGGGGATGTTTCGATTAAAAATATCGCTGAATATTATGCCAAAAGTGGCTTTCAGGTAGAAATTTTGACAGCAGATGCGGGATTAAAAGCCTATGAACCCATTATTGTGATCGTCCCCCCTAGAAGAAGACAACGTTGAGTTTTTCTGCTATTTCTAAGTCTTATTTTTAACGTGTCCTAAAAGTTGATCCCGTAAATGTTGAATGCGATCGCGACATTTAGCGGCTTCTTCAAACTGTAAATTCTTGGCCGCTTCCTTCATAGTGTCTTCTAATTGTTTAATCAAATTAGGAATTTGTTCTAGGGGTAAATCCTCAGCTTGCTGATAAACTTCTTCCAATTGTTGAGAATTGAGACGACGAGAAATATCTAAAAAAGATAAAATCGAATTACTAGACCGAGATTGAATAGATTTAGGGGTAATACCATTTTTTTCATTATATTCCTGTTGAATTTTTCGTCTTCGTTCGGTTTCT
>Ga0209598_10004002_pt1 | contig 10975 bp, 9 predicted proteins | sample M_140807_EF_Meta_FD_187317 | JGI IMG/M metagenome (GOLD analysis project Ga0209598, IMG submission 187317) | Freshwater microbial communities from Lake Montjoie, Canada to study carbon cycling - M_140807_EF_MetaG (SPAdes) (version 2) | ecosystem: Environmental > Aquatic > Freshwater > Lake... | reverse complement strand
GGGCTCTCGCTTAGGGGTCCTCCAACGGGAGCAACTCGATGTCTGCATCCTTTGACGATTCGTTACTGGCGCTTGACCAGCAACTCATTCAGCTGGTCTACCGGAGCCGCTCCCTGATTGAGGGCCCCGAATACGACGCCTTGCTGGCAACCTGTCTCCGCAACAACCCGGGCCGCGGCATCACCGGGGTTCTCGTCAATCACTCTGGGTGGTTTCTGCAGGTGCTCGAAGGCACGGCGGCCAGCGTGAATGCGCTCTTCAAGATCATCGAGGCCGACCCGCGGCACTCCGAATTCCTGCTGCTGCGGCTCACGGCAATCCCGTCCCGGGACTTCAGCGATTGGTCTATGGCGTCCATTACCGTCGACAAGCGACGCTTCCTCGAACTCGCCAATCACGCGCTGCACGCCGAAGATGAGGCGATGTCGGTGATCAGAGACTTCCTCTGTTACGGCAAATGGCGCGACTCGAAGGGCTAAGCAGCCGTTCGTAAAGCCTCTGGCAAGACCCGAATCGAACGTGGGGGATGCCCCTTCGACTCGTTGTCATGTTCCGGCGTCAATCTGCACCGGTTGATTCCCCCCGGAGCCATGCCATGACCGCCGACACCGCCGTCCGCCGCAAGAAAAACACGCACCTGCGCGACACCCCGTGGAAACCAGATCGCTGCGACCGCGTCGCCATGGTGCTTCAGGGTGGCGGAGCGCTGGGCGCTTATCAGGCTGGTGTCTACCAAGCCATGCACGAGGCTGGCATGGAGCCAGACTGGGTGAGTGGCGTGTCGATCGGTGGGATCAATTCGGCGCTGATTGCCGGCAACCCGCCCGAGCGTCGTCTGGAGCGCCTGCGCCGGTTCTGGGAAACCATCTCCGAGCGCAAGATCTGGGCGTTCACGCCCGATGGCGACATTTTCCGCAAAGCGCGCAACGCCACCAGCTCAATGACCACGATGCTCGCAGGGCAGCCTGGGTTCTTCTCGCCGCGCGCGCAAAATCCCTGGACCGCGCTCACCGGTTCGGAGCATGCCACCAGCTTTTACGACTCCGACCCGCTGCGTGAGACGCTTCTGGAGCTGGTCGACTTCGAACTGCTGAACCACGGACCGGTGCACTTTGCCGTGGGTGCGGTGAACGTGCTGAGCGGCAACTTCATTTACTTCGACAACCAGAACGAAGACATCGAACCCGAGCACATCATGGCCAGCGGTGCGCTGCCGCCGGCGCTGCCGATGGTGAAGATCGGCACCGATTATTTTTGGGATGGCGGCATCGTCTCCAACACGCCGCTGCGACATCTGCTCGACAAGGAAGAAGCGCTCAACACCCTGGTGTTCCAAGTGGACCTGTTCAGTGCCCGCGGCGAGCTGCCGCGCGACATGCAGGACGTTCTGGCGCGCCACAAGGACATCATGTACTCGTCCCGGACCCGCGCCAACACTGACGCCTACCGCAGACTGCGGCACTGGAAGCAGGTGGCGCTGGACGCACTCAAGCGCGTGCCTGAGGCCGAGATCGACGACGAGCAGCGCCGGATCCGCGATGAGCTGGCCCGCTTGCCCGACATCACCATCCTGCAGATGATCTACCAGCAGAAAGCCTACGAGGGTCATGCCAAGGATTACGACTTCTCCGGCACCTCGATGCGCGAGCACTGGACCAGTGGCTACGAGGACACTAAGCGCGTGCTAAAGCAACGCCACTGGCTGGAAATGCCGCCGGCCGGCAGCGGCATCATCGTCCACGACGTGCACCGCGAGTACGACTAGGCGGCCTCTCACACCGGCGAGGTCATCAACCCCAGCCGCCGGGTGGCGGTAACCACGTCCGGGAACGCCGCGACGTTGGCTTCGTCACCCGGAGCGTGGCCGAGGAAGGTGCCCGACGGCGTTTTGCGGATGATTGCCACCACCGCTGATCGGCAGCGATCCCACACCACGAAGTCGATATCTCCGCGCGGCAATCCGTCGAAGCCGCGCTCGTCGTCAAGGCGGATGGTCCAGAACCGCGGCCCCCGGTACACCAGCAGATTGGTTCCGAGACTCGGGTAACGGAATTTCATGCGGTCGTTCGACATAGCGTTTTTGGCAGCTGATGGAGGGTCGTTTTCCGAGTGTCTCAACCGAAGGTAACCCTGCGATGACAACTCTGCGCCCGCTGGCCATCCATCCGAACTGCCGAAAGCTGCGAGAGCCTAGCCGAGCAACTGGGGCAGCTGACTCAGACACGAACGCAGCTGCGACGGTGGCACAGCGAAATTGAGCCGCATAAAACCGGAACCCGCCGCGCCAAAGCCGACACCTGGACTCAAGCCAAGGCCAGCCTCCACCCACGCGCGCTGCAATTGGGTGTCGTCGAGGCCCGCCGCTCGGCAATCGAGCCAGGCCAGATAGCTGCCTTGGGGCGCGTGCGCGCGAAGCCGTGGATGCGCTTCGACCGCCGCCATCACCGCATCGCGATTGGCGCGCAAGACCCCCAGACAGGCATCCAGCCAAGCCTCACCGTGCGCATAGGCAGCCTCGAACCCGGCCAGACTGAACGGATTGCCGACGCTCACGCCCGTGCGTGCGAAGGTATTGGCCAGGCGCCGCGCGACAGCCGCATGGGTAGACACCGTCGCCGACAGACCCAACCCGGGGATGTTGAAGGTTTTACTGGGCGCGATTGCGGTGAGCAACGGGTCGTCGGCGTCGGCCAGACAGGCCAGTGGCGTGTGCGTCTGCACGTGCGAGTCGGCACCGTCTGCAGCGGCATAGACCAAATCGGCGTGAATCTCGTCGCAGAGGATGGTCAAGCCATGACGCCTTGCCAGCAGCAGCAAGTCGGTGAGTTCGGCGCGGGTCCAGACCCGACCGACCGGATTGTGTGGGCTGCAAAACAGCAGCAAGCGCGCGCCACGCCGCGCACAGTCCTCGAGGTGGTCAAAATCGATGCCATAGCCGTCGAGGCCCTCGCGCAGCGGATTCTCCATCAGCACCCGACCCTGCCGCTGCACCGCCTGGAAGAAAGGCGGGTAGATCGGTGGCTGCACAATCACCGCATCGCCCGGCTCGGTGAACGCCGCCACCGCCGCATACAAAGTAGGCACAACGCCTGGGGCCAACCGAACCGTGTCGGAGTCAACGGTCCAGCCATGCCGCCGCGCCAGCCAACCGCAGAGCGCTCGCGTTGCGCTGTCGGGGACGCAGGTGTAGCCGTAAACCGGATGCGCGGCGCGCGCTGTTAGCGCGGCCTGCACCTCAGGTGGCGCGGCGAAATCCATGTCGGCGACCCATAGCGGGGTGACCGAGTCGGTGCCGAAACGCGCGCGTCGGAGGTCGTACTTTTCGCTGTGGCTGCCCGTACGGTCGACCGGCGTGTCGAAGTCGAAGCTCAGGCGATGCGTTCCCACAGCGTCGCTTCCGCCAAGGTGTGCTGATGCTTGCGACGCGTCTCGCGAATCACAAAAGGCACATCGCGCGGCTCATCCATCAGGCGGAAATGCGGAGCGAGGATCTCGCGCAAGGCATCGAGCGTGGTCCAGTTCTCGCCATCCTTCTTGAAGCCGCCCAGCCAGTTCTCGCGCGCGGTGTGGTCCTCGAGCCAGGTGTAGGGTGAGGTCAACATCAGTACGCCACCGATATTGAGGCGCTCGTGGACGTGGTCGAGGAAGGCCCGCGGTTCGTAGAGGCGGTCGATCAGATTGGCAGCCAGGATCAGGTCATAGCCTGTGTGCACCGACTTGAGGTTGCAGGCATCGCCCTGAAAGAACTCCACGCGATCGGCGACGTCCGCCAGGCCAAGGCCAGAGAGCGTGCGCGTCTGGTAGCTCACCAGCTCGCCCTCTTCGACCCGGGTGTAGCGCAGCTCGCCGGCGTCACGCAGCTGCACGCCCGCGTTGATGAAGCGTGCCGAGAAATCGACACCGGTTACCCGCTCGAAATGCCGCGCCAGCTCGAAACTGCTGCGGCCAGTGGCGCAGCCGAGATCCAGCGCGTGCGCCGCCGGGCGCGAGCCCATTGCAGCGATTGCAATATCTGCCAGGGCCTTGGGGAAGTTCGGGACGCCGTAGCACTCGTCGCCGTAGTGGAATTCGGCGTATTCGGAGAGCTGCCGGTCGGATTCGTAATAAACATTCGGCGCAAGCGCCGGAGCATCGGTGACCACGTAGCGCAACCCCGCGTGTTGAAAGAAATGGCGGCGGAAGGCATAGCGCGACGCGCGGATGCTCTCGTTGCCGCAGGACACCCACGAACCACCTTTCATCAAATTGTGGCGGCCATCGAACGTGGGCGTGGAGAAGTCGTCGTAAATGTCGTGGACGCGGAAGCCCTCGAATGGGTAAATCGGCGTCTCGGTCCATTGCCAGACGTTGCCGACCACGTCGAAAAACTGGCCGTGCGCGTGACGATCGACCGGACAGCTCGACGCGCCATGATCCAGGTGCAGTTGCGCCGAAGCACGGCCATCTGCGGGCACCTCAGCGACGCCAGCGACGTCGTATAGACGGTACCACTCATCCTCGGTCGGCAAGCGGTGGGTGCGACCCGTTTGCGCGCTCTTCCAGCGGCAAAAGGCGCGTGCCTCCAGGCAGTTGACCTCGACCGGCCAGCTCCAGGGCATGGCCACGACTTCGGTCATCAAACGCAGCTTCCAGCCATCCGGATGACGGACCCAGAAGGTCGGCGCGGTGGCCTGCGAGTAGCGGCGCCAGCCTTCGCCCTCCTCGTCCCACCACTGTGCGTCGGCATAGCCGCCGGCCTCGACGAAGGCGAGGTATTCGGCGTTGCTGACCAGCAACTTCGCAGCCTCGAACGCGGCAACGGCAACTTCGCGCTGGCAGTACTCGTTGTCCCAGCCGTAAATCGGGTCGTCGAAGGACTTGCCAAGGCGCACGCTGCCCGCTGCGATGGCAACCAGCGCGTTATCCGGAGCATCAGCCAGCTTTGACACAGCAGCCAGCCCACTGCGGTCTGGCGCCCAGGCGGCGACCGGGCGGACGCGCTCAAGGGCGTGCTGGCGGATCAGTACAGTGGATGTCTCGAGGTGGATGCGCTCGTGCTCGACACCCATGATGATGGCCCACCAGGGATTGTCCCAATCGACCGGCAGTTGCAGCGGTGCCTCGCGGATGATGCGGTCGACGGTGGCACGCACCGCGTCGCGGTAGGCGCGCACCTCAGCGGCGGTCGGCCAGTCATAGTGCGCTTCGTTGAGGTCGTCCCAACTCATCTCGTCGACACCCACCGCGAACATCGACTCGAAACGCGGGTTGATGCGCTCGCTGATGAGGCCCGCAAGTATCAGCTTGTTGGTGAAGAAGGTCGCGGTATGGCCCAAATAGAAAATGAGCGGATGCCGCAGGCTAATCGGCTTGATGCGGTAGCTGTCTTCGTCGACCAGCGCCTCGAAGAGCGACTCATAGGTGCTGAACGTGCTGTGGAAGTAATCTGCCAACGTTTGGCGAAACGCCGACTCATCGCGCTGGCGAAGGTCGGGCGTGCGCGGAAACAGCAATTGCGGGGTCAGATCCATGCCTCAGCCTCGTTGTATTGGGTTCTCGACGCGATGTCTGCGCCGGATGGCTTCGAACACCATACCTCGAGAACGGTTCAAAACGGTGACGGTCACGCGAAGCGGGGGAGCGGATGCGATAATGGCTGCCGACAGCGCCAGCCGGCGTGCCTAGCGAGACCCCCATGTACATCATCGACCGCCACCTGGCCGTGATCAAACCCAAGCAACCGTTTCTCGACTGGCTGAGCAAGACCCCTGGCTACGAACTCGACCTGACGCTTGAACAGATGCGGCTCGACTGCACGGCGCTGCTGATCCCCGAATTCGACGAGCCGGAAGAGGCGATCGGGTACATCGACGAGATCGCCACCGAGCTGTTCGACGCCGAGCTCGGAAGCTGGGTCGACGACGCCTCGGCCTGGCCGAAGGACCGCTCGCTCAAAGCGTTCTGGGACTGGTTCGATGTCGAGATTCACGGCACCGTGGTCGATCTGGTCGAGGACGACGGCGCTGACGCCGACGACTAACGACCGGCTCTGGCGCTGACGAATTCGGTGAGGCTGCCGAGCGTGGCGAAGGTGCGACCGTCGATGTCGTCGTCGGCGATGCGAATGTCGAAACGCTGCTGGATTGCCTCCAGCACGCTGACCACCGCCATCGAATCAAGCTCGGGCAACGCGCCCATCAAGCGGGAGTCCGCGCCCAGTGCGAGTCCGCGCCCACCCAGCGTCAGGACGTCGTCGAGGATGGTGGCCAGCTCTGTCTGTGTGTTCAAACCGGTGCTCCCCGCCCAGTGGCGGTCCCGCTCATCAAGGGGCGCCATTATAGGAAGACTTGCTGGCTGTGGGCGCATCGTCGTTGCATAGCGCGCCCCCAAAGCGATCGGCCGATGCGCTGATCCGCCATCAGGCCGCGGCAGATCCTGACGCGGTGGCGCTCTGGCGAGGGCCGGAGACTCTGAGCTATGGCGAACTCGACCACCGCGTCGATGCGGCCGCCTCGGCACTGCGCCAGCGCTGCCCATTACGCGGCTCGCGCATCGCAGTGTGGCTGGACAAGCGCTTCGACACGGTCGTCTGGCTGTTTGCGGCGATGCGCGCTGGTCATGTCGCGCTGCCGGTCAATCCGGCGCTGCGGCCGGCTCAAGTGGCCGCCTGCCTTAGCGACGCCGGGGCTGCCCTGCTGGTGAGCGACTCCGCGCGACTGGCGGCACTGGACAACGTTGCAGGCAAGTGCACGGTGGACGTGATCGACGTGGAGGCGGCTCAGGCTGTGGGCCTTGGGGGATTCGAGCCAGAGCAGCGCAGCGCCGACGAACTCGCGATCTTGTTCTACACCTCGGGCAGCACCGGCGCGCCCAAGGGGGTGATGGTGACTCACACCAATCTGTTGGCCGGTGCCACCAGCGTGGCGTCCTACCTGCAGAACCGCGCCGATGACCGCCTCCTCGCCGCACTGCCGCTGTCCTTCGACGCCGGGTTTTCGCAGCTAAGCACTGCTTTTGCGGTGGGCGCCAGCGTGGTACTGCTCGACCACCTATTCGCCAGCGACGTGGCCCGCGCCATCGACGAACACGCCATCACGGGCCTCACGGCCGTGCCGCCGCTGTACCTGCAACTGCTGGCGACATCGGCAAATACCGGCAAGGGCGACTCGCTGCGCTACTTTGCCAACACTGGCGGCCACCTGCCGCGCGCCGCGTGGCAAGCCCTGCGCGCGCGCTGGCCAAAAGCGCAGCCAATCGCCATGTATGGACTCACCGAAGCGTTCCGCGCCAGCTGGCTACCGCCGTTCGAATTCGACCAGCGACCCGACTCGATGGGCATTGCCATCCCGGGAGCGCGCTTGCACGTGTTGCGAGCCGATGGCAGCCGCTGCGCGCCTGACGAGCCCGGCGAACTGGTCCAGCAGGGCTCGCTGGTGACGCGCGGCTACTGGAACGATCCGGCGCGCTCAGCCGAACGCTTCCGCGCGGGACCCGACGGCGAACCGGCGGTCTGGTCAGGTGACACCGTGCGCCAAGATGCGGATGGCTATCTGTACTTTGTCGCCCGCCGCGACGAGCAGATCAAGACCTCGGGCTACCGGGTCAGCCCGACTGAGGTGGAGTCGGCAGCGGCAGCGCTGGGTGTGCCCGAATGCGTTGCGGTGGGCGTCCCCGACCCGCTGCTGGGCGAGGCCATCGTGCTGGTGGTCGGCCAAACGCCAGCCGCGGCGCCCGATGTCGAGACGCTGCTGCACGGCCTGCGCGGGGCGCTCGCCAGCTGGCAGGTTCCGCGCAGCATCGATCACCTGGGCACCCCCCTGCCGCGCAACGCCAATGGTAAGTTCGACCGCATGCTGATCCGCTCCGAGGCGCTGCGCCGCCATCGCCATGACTGACGCCGCTGCTTCGGAGCAACCACGTCACGCGCCGACGCTGCTGGCGGTGGACGCGGCGGGCATGCTCTGCATCGGCGGCGTGCCGGCCTCGCTGCTGGCCGAACGCCATGGCACACCGCTCTACGCCATCGACGCTGCGCTGGTGCGTACGCGAGTCGCCGAGGTAAGGGCCATCCTGCCCGCAGGCATGCGCCTGCATTACGCGGTCAAAGCCAATCCCTTGCCGGAACTCCTGAGCCTGCTTGCGAAGCTAGTGGACGGCTTCGATATCGCCTCGCTCGGCGAGCTTCAAGCGGCAGTAGCCGCCGGCAAGACCGGACGCGACCTCGGTTTTGCCGGGCCAGCCAAACGCGACGTCGAGCTGCAGGCAGCGCTCGACCGTGGCGCAGTGGTCAATGTCGAATCGGCTGGCGAATTGGCGCGGCTATCAGCGCTGGCTGCAACTGGCGCGCAGCGGGGTCACGCAGCCATCCGGGTCAACCCGGACTTTGAGTTGCGCCACTCCGGGATGCGCATGGGTGGCGGTGCGCAAGCCTTTGGCATCGACGCCGAGCACGTGCCGTCGATCCTCAAGTCATGGCCCGACACTATCGATTTCGAGGGTTTTCATGTCTACGCCGGATCGCAGAACCTCAGCGGTACGCAAATCGCCGCGGCCCTCCACAAGACCTACGAGCTGTGCCGGGACCTGGCGCACCACGCACCCTGCCCGCCCGCGCTGATCAACCTCGGTGGCGGATTCGGCATCCCTTACTTTGCCGGCGACACCCGACTCGATCTGGCACCGATACGCAGCGCACTACACGACATTGCAGCAAGCGCCCGCCAGCACTTGCCGGGCACGACGGTGCTGCTGGAACTCGGGCGCTACCTGGTGGGTGAAGCCGGCGTCTTCCTGACCCGTGTGATCGACCGCAAGACCTCGCGCGGCGAGACCTTTTTGCTCTGCGATGGCGGCATGCACAATCACTTGGCAGCGTCCGGTAACTTCGGCCAGGTGTTGCGGCGCGATTATCCAGTTTGGCTGGCGCGAGACCCGCACGCGCCCGCAATCGAAACCGTCAACGTGTGTGGACCGCTGTGCACGCCGCTGGACGTGCTGGGACGGCAGGTGGCGCTACCGCGCGCCGAGGTCGGCGACCTGATCGCTATCGGCCAATCTGGTGCCTACGGCGCGAGTGCCAGTCCCTCGGCGTTTCTGTCGCACCCGCAGGCCGGACAGGTTCTGGTTTAAGCCCGCGACTGGGTAAATCGCCCGTCTGCCCTACTCTGGTGCCCGCACCAGCACTGAGCGATTGCCGTTGGATTCCATCGGCGAGACAAGGCCAGCCTGCTCCATCGCCTCAATGAGCCGCGCCGCGCGGTTGTAGCCGATGCGCAGCTGCCGCTGGACCGCCGAGATGCTGGCACGGCGCGTACGCAAAACGATGGCCACTGCTTCGTCGTAGAGCGGATCGGCTTCGGCATCTCCGCCACCCGCTTCGCCCGACCCTGCCTCCAGGTCGCCGCCGGCGTCGCCATCCAGCATGCCGTCGATGTAATCCGGCTCGCCGTTGGCACGCAAGAACTCGACCACGCGGTGCACCTCGTCGTCACCCACAAAAGCACCGTGGGCGCGCACCGGCAGGCCAGTGCCGGGCGGCAGGTAGAGCATATCGCCCATCCCCAGCAGGCTCTCGGCACCCATTTGATCGAGGATGGTGCGGCTGTCGATCTTGCTCGACACCTGAAATGCCACCCGCGTCGGCACATTGGCCTTGATCAATCCAGTGATTACGTCCACCGACGGCCGCTGAGTGGCAAGGATGAGGTGGATGCCGGCTGCGCGAGCCTTCTGCGCCAGCCGCGCGATCAGCTCCTCAATCTTCTTGCCAACCACCATCATCAGGTCGGCGAGTTCGTCGATGACCACCACGATGGTCGGCATCGGTTCCAGCTCCGGCGGGTCTTCGCCCGGGTTGAGCGCCTCGAACAGCGGGTCGGTGATCGGCACGCCGAGTTCAATAGCGTCACGCACCTTCATGTTGTAGCTGGCGAGGTTGCGCACGCCGAGCGCGCTCATCAGGCGATACCGGCGATCCATCTCGACCGTGCACCAGGCCAGCGCGTGCGCCGCCTGCTTCATGTCGGTGACCACCGGCGCCAGCAGGTGCGGGATGCCGTCGTAGACCGATAACTCGAGCATCTTGGGGTCGACCAGGATCAGCCGCACCTCGGCTGGCGTGGCCTTGAACAGCAGCGACAGGATCATCGCGTTAATCGCCACCGACTTGCCCGAGCCGGTGGTGCCGGCGACCAGCAGGTGCGGCATCTTGGCCAGATCGGCCACCATCGGCGCGCCGCCGATGTCCTTGCCGAGTGCCAAGGTGAGCGGCGAGGCGTTGTCGGCGTAGACGCTGGCCGAGAGCACCTCGGAGAGGCGCACCGTCTGCCGCTTGGCGTTGGGGATCTCCAGACCCATGCAGGACTTGCCGGGGATGGTCTCGACCACGCGGATGCTGCTCACCGACAACGCACGCGCCAAGTCCTTGACCAAATTGACGATCTGGCTGCCCTTCACGCCAGTGGCGGGCTGGATCTCGTAGCGGGTGATGACCGGACCTGGATAGGCGGCGAGCACCTGCACGTCGACGCCGAACTCACGCAGCTTGTGTTCGATCAGGCGCGAGGTGAACTCGAGCGTCTCGACCGACGGGCCCTCGATCGCGGCGGAGGCCTCGTCGAGCAGGGCGAGCGGCGGCAGACCGTCTCCCGGCAAGTCGGTGAACAGCGGCCGCTGCTTTTCCTTGTCAACGCGCTCAGAGACCTCCGGTGGCTCCTCTGGGGTCATGATCCTGACCGGCGCGCGCGGACGCTCCCCCACCTCATCGGCCACCACCGCATCACGCTGTGCCGCGGCGCGCGCCCCCAGACGGCGGTCGCGCCAGGTCTCGAGCGCACGCCAGCCACCCATCGCAGCCAGCTCGACCAGCGCACCGACCCGCTCAGCCACGTCGAGCCAGGACACGCCGGTCAACAAGCTCACCCCGGCCATCAACAGTGCCAGCAGCAGCAGGGTGGCGCCGGTCATGCCAAGCCCGGCTGAGAGCAGGCTTGCGAGG
>Ga0209598_10003999_pt1 | contig 10976 bp, 9 predicted proteins | sample M_140807_EF_Meta_FD_187317 | JGI IMG/M metagenome (GOLD analysis project Ga0209598, IMG submission 187317) | Freshwater microbial communities from Lake Montjoie, Canada to study carbon cycling - M_140807_EF_MetaG (SPAdes) (version 2) | ecosystem: Environmental > Aquatic > Freshwater > Lake... | reverse complement strand
TTGTGATTAGTCCTTGTCAGCCTTTTTGAAGTCTTCCAGACGCTTCTTTAGTTCTTCAGCAAGCTTGGAAGAACTCCCAGCGAGGCTGATTGCTCGTTCCTGAGTCTTGATGGCTTCTGCCTTCTTGCCCGATAGGAACTGCGCTAGGGCCAGAGTGTCGATAAAGTTTGGATTCTTGCCGTCGGAAGCTTTGTCTGCGCCCTGAGCCATGATTGAAGCCAGTTTCACATGAAGGGCAGGAGGCATTTTCTGGCGCGCAGGGTCGATGAAGTTCCAGGCAAAACGATTCATGGCTTCACCATCGTTTTTGAGAAACGTTTCAGTCATTTTGGTAGCGTAGGCGATCGCCTCGGGTTCTTTTTTGGCAAAAACAAGTATCTGGAACTTGAGAGCGCCCAGAGAAGTTTCTGAGTCAGCATCTGCGCTAATGGCGGTATCCAGTACCTTGATAGCTCCATCAGCATTGCCTGAACGAATTAATGTAATCGCCTCCATCTGTGTTTGCTTCAGGCGGGCCTGCATGGCTCCTTTGCGGATGGCTGCCGCCATGTCGAACTTACCCATGCTCACCTGCTTCAACGTTGATTCGAATTCAGGACTCATGGGGTGGCCAATGAAGGCGATTTTGCCTTCCACAACGACAAATGCCGCGGGAATTCCTTCCTCACCGGCTGCCTGCATCCAGTCTTTGTTGGTTTCCTTGTTTTTGTCGAGGACCACGATGTAGTCCATCTTCGTGCCCATATCCGCCACAAACGGTTCGACATCCTTGATGTCTTCGTCGGTGACGCCAATAAACGGAATCTTGGGATGCTTTTTTTGCAGTTCGGTCAGATGAGGAATGCTTGTGCGGCAAGGTGGGCACCACGTGGCCCAGAACTCTACAACGTAAGTCTTCGACCGGTCTTCAGCTTTGGGTTCTGCTCCCTTCACGGTCTTGGCAAGTGTAAGTGGCGGGGCGGCAGATCCGACAATCAATGAGGTCGCGGTTTTTTTGGCGACTTCCTTTTTGGTTTCGGCATCTTGCCCATTCAGGCCAAGTACTAGCAGTGACAAGGCTGGCAATACCAGCGCTGCGTGAAGGCGAAACATGGAAAGCGTCTCCATGACTGAGATGAGTACTACTGTAAACGAATTCGGCCCGTGAAAGACTATCACGGGCCGGGCTGAAATATGAATAGAAAATCGGGCCAGCAATTATTTTGCGTCAATTTCCTTGATGCGAACATTGCGGAACGAAACAGCGTCACCATGCCCGGCGAAACCAAAGAAACCCTTGGTGAATTCTTTGCCGGGGTGTGGTGAGTTAGCCATGTATTCCTTCACGGTGGAAAGGTCGGCATCCAGCACGCGTGAACCGTTGAGCTCCGCAACAATGGTCGAGCCTTTCACGGTTACTTCAGCCATGTTCCATTCGCCTACGGGGAACAGGTACCCACGCTTGACGGCAACCATGCCGTAAGACGACAGGTTGTACTGACGTGGGTCGAGTTTCGAGTACTTTTCAGCGGTGTCGTCGAGGATCTGCAGTTCGCACATGCCCGAGTAAGCGGGATCGCCCTTGCCTGGGTAGCGGATGGCCAAACCGTTGTTGCCGCCGGGGGGCAACTTGTACTCAACCCTAACAACAAAGTCGGAGAATTCCTTTTCAGTGTGCAGAGCGCCGCCCTTGCCAGCCTTGCAGCGGATAGCGCCGTCTACAACTTCATAATTGTCCACTGCGCCCTTCCAGCCTTTGAAATCTTTGCCATTGAATATCGGCGTGAAGCCTGCCTCATCAGCGGAGGAAGACAAAGCCTTGAGTGCTTCAGCAGGTGTGAGTTCCTTCACGAAAATGTTGCGCCAGCGAATTTCGCCGCCGTGCGTCTGCAGCAGGACCTTACCAGCGCGTGGTAACGGTGATTTGCGGTCCCAGAAATTTTCGAGAATGGCATTCTTGACCACCAGTTTGCCGTTGAGGTGAATGGTGGTGCGGGCGCCCACCTGCACAATGCGGAATGTGTTCCACTCGCCCAGAGGCTTGTCAGCTTTTACAAGCGGGTCTTTGCCAGCCGCACCCTTGGAGTTGTTCCACAGGCCGCCCGAACCCAGAGCTTTACCCAAGCCTTGGGGATCTGCCTCGCTGGAATCCCAAATCTGCACCTGAGGGGTGTTCTTCAGATAGATGCCGCTGTCGGCTTTGGGCACGGTTTTGTAGTCGATGAACAGTTCGTAATCGCCCAACTCTTTGTCGGTTGCCAAGTAGGCGCCGTGACCGTCATTGACCAGTTCGTTGTTTTCGACGGACCAATGTTTTTTGGCATCGTCGGTCCATTCTTCAATTTTGGCTTTACGATCTTCAGCGCTGAGCTTGGCCATGTCAGCCGGGTTTGCCCCCTTGCTGTGAATTGCCCAGCCGTGCCAGCCGGTAAGGTCTTTGTTATTGAACAGAGCCTTGAACCCTTCTGGTGGTTGGGCGGGTTTAGGCGCAGCAACGTCTTGAGCCCGCAGGCATGCAGCGCATGCTGCCAAGGCGACGATCGAACGGATCGCGCGAATCATGACAGGTAAACTCCTGATCCAAGGTGGAATGCCATACCATCGCTGGCGTGCCGGGCGTGTTGCCATCGGCTACACTACTAGGGAATGGAAATCTAACGGACTGAGACGCGCCTGACCATGAAAAAAACTGCCATTCTTTTGATTGACTGCCCCGACCAGAAGGGAATTGTTGCTGGAGTGGCAGACTTCCTCTACAGGCACCATGCCAACATTCTGCATGCGGACCAGCATCAGGATGCCGAGCGAGATTTATTCCTGATGCGTGTGGAATGGGATCTCGAGGGGTTCGGTATGGACCTCGACGAATTCCCGCGCCGGTTCGCGCCGGTAGCTGATCGGTTTCACATGCGTTGGCGGCTTGAGCGGTCCGACCGACCTCTGCGTGTCGCTGTTTTTGTTTCCCAGTACCTTCACTGCTTGGTGGATCTTCTTTACAGGCATCAGTCGGCCGAATTGGCGTGCGAGATTCCGCTGGTTATCGGCAATCACGAGCAAGGGAAACGGTGGACCGACTTTTATGGTATCCCGTTTCATTTGGTGAAGGTCGAGCAGGGGAACAAAGCCGAGGCCGAGCGCCAGCAATTGGCGTTGCTGGAAGAGAACAAAATCGATTTGGTTATTCTGGCCCGTTACATGCAGGTGCTGTCACCTGATTTTGTTTCCAGATATCCCAGACGCATTATCAATGTCCACCATTCGTTCCTGCCGGCATTCATTGGTGCCAAACCGTATCACCGCGCATTCGAGCGAGGAGTGAAATTGATTGGCGCCACCAGCCATTACGTGACCGATGATCTGGATGAAGGCCAGATCATCGATCAGGATGTGGTTCGCATTTCGCACCGCGACGCGCTTGGCGACTTGCTTGAAAAGGGCAGGGACCTCGAGAAGCTCGTTCTTTCACGCGCCTTGCGATGGCACCTCTCCCATCGGATTCTTGTCTACGACAACAAAACGGTTGTCTTCGACTGAGAAGACTCAGGGCTTCAATCTGAGGATGCGGCCGTTTTCCGTGTCGGAAATAAATATGACCCCGTTGGCGTCCGCTGAAACGCCATGGGGGTTGTTCAGAGAGGTCGCCAACGCGCTACCGCCTGCTTTGCCTTTACCTTGCTTGCCTGTACCGGCAATGGTACTCACCCGGCCATCTGCGGCATGGTAACGACGGATGGCATGATTGACGGTGTCGGCGATCAAAATGTTACCGTCCTTTTCCGGCCAAACAAATTTGGCACCGTTCAGCGTGCATTGAGTGCCTAGCCCTTCGGATAATCCGCCTGCTTTGCCTGTGCCTACCACCGTGCGGATTTTGCCTTGGGTATCGACAACTCGCAGGGCGTGTCCGCCGCGTTCAAGGATGTACAGGTTTCCATTGGCATCCGCGCAGCAGGCTCGGGGATCGACCAGTGGTGCCTCGGCGGCGATGCTGCCATCGGCAGGCACGCCCCGTTTACCATTTCCAGCCACTGTGGCCACGGTATCGGTAAGCCGGCGTACCCGGCGATTGCCGAGATCAACCAGCATCAATTGCGAATTCATAAAGGCGACATGGAATGTATCGCTGAAACGTGCCGAGGAGAGTGGGCCGCCATCGCCCGCGAAACCTTTTTCCGCGCCCGCCAATGTTGTGGTGGTGCCATCGACAGGATCGACAATACGAACGCGGCTGTTGAAAGTGTCGGCGACAATCACTTTGCCTTGCGGATTCACGATCAGGTTATGGGGGCCATTGAATAAGGCTTCTGCGCCTTTGCCGTCCCGGTAACCAGACTTGCTGGCTCCCGCCAAAATGCTGGCCGACCCGTTGCGGGTAACCACAACAACATTGTGTTTTTTATAGTCGGCAACAACAAGCGATCCGTTGGGTAGAAAATCGAGCCCGAACGGCATGGCCAGTTCAGGCACATCGGCAACAACTGCTTCAAGCGTTCCGGAGGCGCTTGCCATACCAGGAAGCAGCAGTGCCAGCAAAATGATCAACGTCCGTATTCCCATGGGCGATAACTCCAATTCGGGTATCGGTTCGAACATCGACTAAACTATGCCTGATGTTCTGGATTGCCAGTTGGGCTGGGGGTGGCACGTTGCAGCGTTCGACAGCAATCATTGGCGGCGGATTGGCAGGAACAAGTCTTGCTTGGCGGCTACACCGCTTGGGCGAATCCGTTACGGTCATTGACCCGGTGGAACCAAACTCCAGTTCGCGGGTAGCAGCAGGGCTGATTACTCCTGTGGCTGGACAAAGATTCGTGGTTTCGTGGCGGTATGACGAGGCATGGCCTATCGCGGAAGCGCATTACCGTGAAGTTGAAAGCCTGTCTGGCACAATGCTTCTGGTGGATAGGCCGATGACTCGCTTGATTGAAAACGAGCGTGAAGCTGGTTTCTGGGCCATCAAACGAGAGTCTCTGCCTAGGCATTTGTGGCGTGAACTGGAACCGGAAGAACTGCCTGACACTATTCATGCCCCCTTGGGTGGCGTGGTGCTTCCCGCAGCAGCACGCCTTGATGTGGCGGGTTATCTGGATGCCACGCGCCAATTACTTTCAGCCTCGGGTGGATGCCGCTTCCTGACGGGTCGGATTCGCCTGCCGGAAGACCTGCATTATTCTGGAGGAATGTGGCATGTCGAACCGTTGGGTGTCCGGGTAACCCGGGTCGTTTTCTGCCAAGGATTCGAGGCGCGAGGCAATCCATGGTTTGATGGCTTGTCTTTCAATCCATCAAAGGGCGAGATACTCGATATCGAAGTTCCTGGCTTGGTTGCATCCCACACGATCCACCGTGGGGTTTGGCTTGTGCCCGCCACCAATGGCGCATGGCGCACGGGCTCAACCTACACATGGCATGACACGTCGGCTTTTCCCACAGAATCAGGTTGTGCTGAAATCGTCGAGCGATTGGAGCGATTTCTCAAGATGCCATTTCAGGTGACCAAGCAAAGCGCTGGAATAAGGCCCAATATTCACGGGTTCACTCCGGTAATAGGCTCGCATCCCACGGTAGACGGATTGGCGTTTTTCAACGGTCTAGGATCTAAAGGTTCGCTTTTGGCTCCTATGATGTCGGATCAGCTTGCCAGGCATCTGGTATTGGGCGAACCGGTCAGCCGCGATGTGGATGTTCGATTCCGGATGCGCGGTGAACGGTCGTGAGTATTTACCCGAACCGATTGGAATGTCATGCGGCAAACAAACGAGGCCCCCATTCCAGAACCCCGAAGGGTGATTCTGAAATGGGGGCCTCTTAAAACGCGTTACAGTGCTTGACGGAGATGATTGAACCGGGCGTCAACACCTTCCATCCTCAAAAATTGGTCTTTTGTCGCGTAACCAAGTTTGTCCCAAAGTTCTCTTCGATCGATTTCACGGAGCAGTTTCGAGGCATTTTCAAGGGCGATGTGAAGAGAAGCGATGGTATCGAGAGCCTGCTGACGTGGGCACGAACGGACCGTCTTCTTTTTCATGAGAGTGAACCTCCAGGTTGCCAAAGAAAGAAACACGAACCCTGCACAACAGCCGGTAAAGCTGTCGGCAGCCCTTGCAAGGATCAGCGCAGAAAAAACTGCCTGACCTCAAGCGGGAGCCTTAAGCAAGAGCCCATGGTGGGCGCTGCTTCATCCCGTGCGGGCTTAAAATGCCCGGTGGGATTGGCGTCGGTTCGTTGGGATGGCCAACCAAGGTTCGATAGCGTCTCATGATTGGTCCCTCCTTCTTCTTTCTTCACTCACTGGAAGACAGCGGCGTGCCTTACACATGTTCTTCGCCGCTGAGTACCAAATATTTTAGATGTTCTTGCCAATTCTCTGAATCGCTCTGGTTACAGCTTCCGCGTCGCCTGTTGCCAGCGCTTTCCTATCATGGCGATGAGTAGGTTCCATGGTTATCTGGATGGTTAGAATTGTTCTCGTTGCTGGTGATGGTACTACTTGCCTGTGGGGCTCATTATGAGCCTACTCCGATGGTTGTGGTTGCTCTGTCTTCAAGTGTCTTGCCAGATGGTTCCCCTGAAGTTTTGCTGCGAATGACAAACGCCATGGGCCGCCCAGTGGGTTTCTTCGTTTTGGTCACCACCAAATACCATGCAACGGGCGAACTGGTTGAGTCTCGTGGGGTGGATTTTTTGTCCGTCAGGCAAACGAAAGAGGTTCCTGTTGGTTTCCTATTGGGGCGATCCACCCGATACCGAGTGCGTGTGGAACTAACGACGTTGGGACCTGATCCAGTTGTCATTGATGCGGCGGAAATCGAGTTGGGAAATCAGGAATCGCTACGGTTATTTGAAGAACAACTGAAGGTAGTTATTCGTTCTTCGAATAAGGGTTGTCAGTCCAGGGTCAAAAGGAGGTGTGTCATGTCTAGAGGAGTCGATCGCACCTACCGGCTGGAAGTCCGCCGGTCATTCGCTGTGAATGGTGACGGATTCCGTCACGTATTCGCACGCGGTGCGTTTTTCGAGGCCCGAGTGCGTACTTACCACCGCGGTGGTTTGGAAGTGACAGACCTGCATATCGACCATTGCGGTCCAAACAGCGCCCCCGCCGAGGCGCTTGCCGTTCCGTGCGGCTATGTGCGTTTTGCTGAAGACGCTGTCAAACCAGAGGGTAGCGAACCTGGCAGGCCGAGCACAGCGCCAGAGATTTGATCGCAACCGCTCAGATTTTCAGGACCGAGAACAAGCCGGGGCTATCCCCGGCTTGTTCTCTAAATGGTTCTGCAAAATCATGAAGCCTTACCCGGAGCGTCTGGATTCCTAGAACACCAGAGCATCCTTTTGCCGCTGTCAGGAGAATCTGGTCATGCCCACACCCAATAGCTTGCCCGCCTGGAGTGCACTGGAGGCTCATCGCGCCGAATTGGGTGCCACGCACATGCGTGACCTCTTTGCATCGAATCCCGGACGATTCGATGGATTCCATCTTCAATTCGATGAAATCCTCCTCGATTATTCCAAGAACATCATCACTGAAAAAACCGTCGGCCTGCTGCGCGATCTGGCCCGCCAAGCGGGTGTTCCAGAAATGGCCCGGCGCATGTTTAGCGGCGACAAGATCAACACCACCGAGCAGCGCGCCGTGCTGCATATCGCGTTGCGTAATCGTTCCAACACGCCGATCATGGTCGATGGCCAGGACGTGATGCCTGAGGTCAACGCTGTTTTGGCCCACATGAAGCAGTTTTGCGAAGAAGTCCGATCGGGCAGTTGGAAAGGCTACACAGGCAAAGCCATCACCGATGTTGTGAACATTGGCATCGGGGGTTCTGATCTGGGCCCAGTCATGGTGACCGAGGCTCTGAAGCCTTACGGCCACGAACGGATCCGCGTTCATTTTGTTTCCAATATCGATGGCACCCATCTGGTGGAAACACTTAAGAAAGTAAATCCGGAAACGGTACTTTTCTTGGTGGCGTCGAAAACGTTCACCACCCAAGAGACCATGACCAACGCTCAGAGCGCGCGCGACTGGTTCCTCGCCAAGGCGATCGACAAAGCCCATGTGGCCAAGCATTTTGCGGCGCTCTCAACAAACGCCGCTGAAGTCACTAAATTTGGAATCGATACGCGTAACATGTTTGGATTCTGGGATTGGGTCGGTGGGCGTTATTCGTTCTGGAGCGCCATTGGCCTGTCGATTGCCCTGTACATCGGGTTTGATCGGTTCGAGGAGTTGCTGGAAGGCGGCCACGCCATGGACCAGCACTTCCTGAATACTCCCTTGGAGCAGAACCTGCCCGCCACGCTTGGCATTCTTGGTGTTTGGTACAACAATTTCTTTGGGGCGCAGACCCACGCCATTCTGCCTTATGATCAGTACATGCACCGCTTTTCCGCCTATTTTCAGCAAGGCGACATGGAAAGCAATGGTAAAAGTGTCACCCGGGATGGTGAGCCTTGCCTTTGGTCTACCGGCCCGATTCTGTGGGGCGAACCGGGTACCAACGGTCAGCACGCGTTTTACCAACTGATTCATCAAGGGACAAAAGTGATCCCTTGCGACTTTATCGCGCCAGTGGAATCTCAAAATCCATTGGGCGAGCATCACCGGATCCTGCTGTCGAACTACTTTGCTCAGACGGAGGCGTTGCTGAAGGGCAAGACTTCGGCGGAGGTTCGCCACGAATTGGCGGGGAGCGCGCTTTCTGCCGCGGAACTTGAAAAGCTGGTGCCGCAAAAGATGTTCGCGGGCAACAAGCCTACGAATTCCATCATGTTGCAGAAACTCACGCCGCGCGCGCTCGGGTTGCTGGTCGCCATGTACGAGCACAAGATCTTCACCCAGGGCGTGATCTGGAATATCAATTCCTTCGATCAGTGGGGCGTTGAATTGGGCAAGCAACTGGCCAAGGCCATTCTGCCGGAACTGTCGGGAAGCGACCCCGTTTCCAGCCACGACAGTTCCACCAATGGTTTGATCAACGCGTACAAGAAGCGTCGCCCTGCCGGGGCCTGACCCAACGTCGGAGACAGTTGCTGTGCTAGGCCCCATTTTTGTCCGTGAATGGCTGATCCTTCCCCGCAATGGGAGGTTACAGGTCCAGCGTGTCGCTTGGATGGGGCTTTTCTGGGTCATCGCGTTGACCACATGGCTGAGCACGGCCGAGTGGAGTCGTCCCGGTCAATATCTCGATCTGTCCCGCCTTGGTCCGCTCATTTTTCAGATGTTTTCCTTAGTTCAGGTGGTTCTTCTTGTGTTTTACGCGGCGCTTGCTTCCGCGAGCGCTGTGGCACTAGAAAAAGACAGGCGAACGTTTCTGTTGCTCCTCATTACCGATTTGGCGGATCGCGAAATTGTTTTGGGCAAGATCATTGGCAGTATTCTACCCCTGCTTACCCTGCCACTGGCAAGCCTTCCCCTGATGGCCCTGCTGGTGCTGACGGGCGGAGTGGGGATCTGGCAAGTTCTTGCTGTAACACTATTAACTTGGACCGCCATGGTGGCCAGTGGAGCGCTTGGCGGCCTGATGGCCTTGTGGCGCGAACGCACCTTTCCAGCATTGGCTTTAACCGCCTTGGGGGTGGTGCTATACCTGCTCATTGTTAGGCTCACAGGCTTTCTTCCCCAGCCGTGGGGTCAAGCCGTCAGTACGGTTCTCGACCCGTTTTTGGCTTTGGGACTGGTTCTGGATCCTGCCACCCTCATTCTTGACCGTGGCGGTTGGTTGCTGGCCCATCTGGGCTGGATGGCAGCGCTGGGCTGTGGCCTGCTTGGTGCAGGAATGGTCATGCTCCGCGTTTGGAACCCTAGCGGCGAGCCGATTATGCAGCGGGAAGTGCCTGATGAGGCACCTGCGGAGGAAGTCGATCGCATGCGGGCCCATGCTGCCCCCGGCCAGATTCGTCACGTTGTGGGGAATCCTATTCTGTGGCGAGAAACCCACACGCGTGCTTATGGCAGACGCCCCTTTCTTATTCAGCTCGGATATCTGCTTGTGCTGGGCCTCATCCTTTACGGGACTCTTGTGCCTGTATTGGCAGGTGAGCGATTCCCGTTTGCCGCAGCGTATGGTTTGGTACCGGTTCTGGTGCTCAGCCTATTGCTGGTTGCGGCACAAGCCGTGACAGCGATCACCACGGAAAAAGACCTCGGTGCGCTCGACCTGTTGCTGGTGACCGACCTGACAGCGGGCGAATTTATATTTGGCAAGCTGCTGGGAATCGTCCGCAACACACTGCTGTTCATTGTTCCCCCGTTAGTTCTTGGTGCGGTTTATGCTGCTGGTGGGTACCTTGCCACGCCACCGGTGCGCTATCCGGAACTGGGTTCATCGATGAATGCCATGGCACTGCTATGCCTTTTGGGCGGACTTCTGGTCGTGTTTGCTTTCTGTATGGTCCTTGGAATTCACATTGCGTTGCGCAGCCCAACAAGCCGTGCCGCCATTCTTACCGCGCTGGGCAGTGTGTTCTTCCTCACGGTGGGAACGCTCGTCACCATTGCCCTGATTTTGGTGAATGGCCGCTTCGAGTACCAGTGGGCCAGTTTTCTGGCCTTTCTGGGTGCGGGAATTGGCGGGTTGTGGTGGGTCCTGAATGGAGACAGACCATCGAGCGCTCTCACGTTGGCATCGTGGGTTTGCCCGCTGGCAGTGTTTTACACAGCGGCGACTGTTGTGGTTGGTAAACCCGGTACTGGTGAAACGGGTGACCCGCTGATTCCGTTCTTGGTCGTGGCTGCTTCGTTTGGTTTTGCCATCACGGCCATGCTGGTGCCACTGCTAAGCGAATTCGATGTGGCCATGGGGCGAACAAGCGGGGGTGCGGATTAGTCGCATTGGACCGTTCCTCGCGGATTAGGCGCTGTGCCAAACGTGCTCAGATTGCCTTGCCAAGAGCGGCAGTGGTGTTATGATTTGGTTGTTCGGCCCTGGTAGCTCAATTGGCAGAGCAGCTGACTCTTAATCAGCGGGTTATAGGTTCAAGTCCTATCCGGGGCA
>Ga0209598_10003996_pt1 | contig 10984 bp, 10 predicted proteins | sample M_140807_EF_Meta_FD_187317 | JGI IMG/M metagenome (GOLD analysis project Ga0209598, IMG submission 187317) | Freshwater microbial communities from Lake Montjoie, Canada to study carbon cycling - M_140807_EF_MetaG (SPAdes) (version 2) | ecosystem: Environmental > Aquatic > Freshwater > Lake... | reverse complement strand
AAACCCCGCGAGCAATTACTCCGAATAAAAGAAAAGCGAATCCAAGAATCATCATTGCGGTTGCAATTCGCATTGCTTTCTGGGTTCGTGAATTATCAAAAGTCTTAGTTACTAAATTACCTTCGGTTTGTGAAGAAGATAGCGGAGTGCGAACCGCCCAAGCAGTTTCGTAGGCATGTCCAAAGAAGGCAAGAGTGAAAAGCACCATTGCTGAGTAGATAGCGTAATTAGAGATGTACGCCCAATCTTGTACTGACATTTAGTTACCTTTCAACTTCGTTACAAATTCTGACATCTCTATTGCTAACCCAGGTGCACCATTCTTGGCTAAGCCGGCAACTTGTACTTCACCATCTTTAACACGAATCCAAATACGTCTACGTCTCGTGAAGAGAGATGCTAGTAATCCAAGGATCGCAACTATGCCACCGATTAAAGAATAACTCTTGCCGGGATCGCTAACTATCTGCAGGTTTACCCAAGGAACTACCTTCTCAAAAGAAATGGTGCCTTCGCTAAATTTCAGAAACTCCCCAGGCTTTAAGGAGTTAAGGGCAATCTGTTTCATATTTGAAGTATCGATACGGTAAACCGATTGCGGAATTCCGGTGTCTAAACCTAAATCTCCTTGCCAAATCGAAAAGAGTAATTTCGGATCTAGCGCTTCCGGAAAAACTGAAATAGCGCTTTTATCTGAGCCTCGAGCATAAGTTGGTACGAACGAAGCGACAAATCCTAATTGTGGATCTCCATCAGGAACCTTTATTGCACCAATTGACCTTAAATTTCCATCTTGTGGCAAAAACGGTACTGGTCCTTGAAAAGTTACATTGCCCCTTTTGTCCTGCACAGTGACTATCGGTGAGTAACCGTTAGCCTGCAGATAAACGCGAGTGCTACCAAAAGTGAGCGGGCTATTTACTTTTACTATCTGCTGTTTAGGTGTTGCTCCTGGTTCGGCAACAGTTGTTACATAAAGAGTGTAATCCTCAGGCGCGTTTGTCAGCGTGTTGTACTTGGCTTCAAACTTATCCACCTTGATTGTAAAAGGAGGAAGCGAATTCTCACCCGTGATCTGACCGAAACTTATTGAGTCATAAGAAGTCGCATTATTAACAAAGCGTTCACCTTCGGTCAATATCGCACTTCCTCGAACTCCAAATAATCCACCAATTAATACTCCGACTAAGATCAAAATTAAGGAGATATGAAAGAACAAATTTCCGGTTTCGCGTAAGTATCCTTTTTCGGCAGAGATGCTCTCTTCGTTTTCAAGAACTCGGAAACGTTTCGAATTTAACCAGGTTCTAGCAAGCTCTAATTCATTGCCACTCGTTGGCCATGATTGGAAATGCTCCATTCGCACCAAGTTTTTAGGTGTCTTTGGTGGCAACGCGCGCGCAGCTTGGAAATGTTCAAATGAACGGGGTAACACGCAGCCGATTAGCGAAATAAATAGCAAGATATATATTGCGCTGAACCAAGGTGATGAATAAACATCAAATAGTGAAAGACGCTCAAACCAAATTGCCAGAGTTTTATGTTCTTTGAAATATTCAGATACCGCCATCGGATTCTGAGAATTTTGGGGGATCAATGAGCCAGGAATAGCTGCCAAAGCCAGTAATAACAGTAGTACGAGCGCGGTACGCATGCTGGTCAACTGTCGCCAGAAATATCTGACTAGCCCAATCGCCCCTAGTTCTGGGATCTGAGTTTCATCGCTCATTAGATCACCGGCACAAACTCTGAAATTATCGACCGAAGTGAAATCATCAGGTCACTCCACAGCCCAAGCAGTTGGAGTGTTCCAATAATGATCAAGAAAATTCCACCAATTAGTGAGATTAGATTTCCGTTACGAACTAATAGTTTGCGTAACTTTTCAGAGCGATCTAAGAATAAACCAGAAAGGATAAATGGCAGTCCTAATCCAATACAGTAACTAATTGATAAGAGCGCACCCCGCAATGCTGAGCTTTCTTGAAAAGCTAAAGTTTGAACTGCAGCAAGTGCCGGTCCGATGCATGGGGTCCAGCTAACACCAAATGCGAAGCCAAGCAATGGTGCGCCGATCAAGCCACCGAAAGCTGAACGCTTGAGATGAAGAGTTGGCATCAGCGGGAATTTGCCTAAAAAAATTACGCCCATCAAGATGGTTATTACACCCAAAAATTGGGTGATCCCAGTTTCGTGTTCGGTAATGCGTGAACCGACGGTGCCGAATAGCGCTCCATAGAGAACAAAGGGGGCGGAGAAACCCAAAACAAAAAGTGATGAACCAAGAAATATTTTGCCACGCTTGGTACTAAAACCAGCTGCGTAAGAAATGTATCCAGGTACTAACGGAAGTACGCAAGGCGATAAGAATGAAATCAGCCCAGCAAGCATCGCTACCGGGAGTGCGACAACTAGGTATCCCGAAAAAATCTGTTCTACTACAAAGTTTCTCATTCGGCAGTTAACCGTTCAATCAAATCACTTAGACCAGCAACTGTTGCTGGTCCAGAAATACGTGCAGCTACGCGGCCTTGTTTATCAATCACAACTGTTGTTGGAATGGCATTCGCTGGCAAGGTATTGCGAAAACCCAGTAGCAAAGAATCATCAATAAAATTGGGGTATGGAACCGCTAATTGACGGGCAAATACCTCAGCATTGGCCAAATTATCTCGCGTCAGAATTCCCATAAATTGAACATCAACAAACTTTTTTGAAAGCGAGACAAATGTGGGGATCTCTGCCCGACAAGGTGAACACCAGGAAGCCCAAACATTTACAACCGCAACTTTGTCTCCGGTAAAGTCAAACTTAGTGCCGAACAAAGTATCGCCACTAAGTTTTGGCGCCATTTGACGATCGTTGGCTGAAATGAAAGTTATTGCTCCGTTTCCAGAAATATAACTCTCTTGCGCAGTTGAACTCCCGCCGTTTCCACAGCTGGTTAGTACAAAAGCACTAACTGCTACAACAATTAATAGGCGTAAGTTGCGAATCATTTTTTCGGAGGCAACAAATGTTTCGCTGGTTCAGAGTAAGAAAGACCTGAAATTAAACCTTCGTTGTCAAAGTGAACACTTGTCACTGATGCCAATGAACATTCGCGTTTGCGTGGATCGTGTAGCAAGCGACGTCCTTCAATCGCACTTCGTAGAATCCAAATTGGAAGTTGATGCGAGACACAGATTGCGTCTTTTCCGTTAGCTGCTTTGTTGGCATCAAATATTGCTGCCAACATGCGGGCAATCTGCTCATCGTAAGGTTCGCCCCAAGATGGTTTCCATGGGTTATACAAATGGCGCCAAGCTGAAGGATGCTTAAGAACGCCATCGCCAATTCCGAATGGCTTGCCTTCAAAAATATTAGCTGCCTCGATTAACCGTTCATCAGTTGTAATTGAAATATTGTGTGCCGCAGCAATTGGCGCTGCTGTTTCTTGAGCTCTTTGTAGAGGTGAAACATGAAGTGCGCCAAGATCTATTGCTTTGGACCATTCACCCAAAGTGCTTGCCATAGATTGACCGCGCTCTGATAATCGCCAACCTGGTTGACGGCCATAGAGAATCTTCTGCGGGTTTTCTACCTCGCCATGGCGAATAACGTGGACAGTGGAAGTCATGCGCTAAGCATAAAGCGTCGGATTTACAGTTCTCTCGCTAAGGTAGTGACATGGCACTCACCCAAAAACGAGCCGCCTTTTTCGATGTAGATAACACCTTGATCCACGGATCATCGCTCTACTTTCTCGGAAGAGGCATGTACCAGCGCGGTTTCTTTACCAAAGCTGACATTTCGCGCTTCGTCTTAGCCAACCTGAGATTTCGCTTAACCGGAAAAGAAAACAAAGAAGAGATTATTAAATTTCAAAATGCGGCAACTGATTTTATTGGTGGTCATGATGTCGCTGAAATTGAAGCAATCGGACAAGAAATTTATGATGAATTTGTATCACCAGCACTTTGGCAAGGAACAATAGATATCGCTGGTTCACACTTAGCAAATGGTGAAGAAGTCTGGTTAGTGACAGCAGCCCCTGAAGATATGGCAATTCTGATTGCCAATCGGTTAGGTTTTACCGGCGCACTCGGAAGTAAGGCAACCATCAAAGATGGAAAATACACTGGCACTTTAGAAGGTAATTTACTTCACGGCGCTGAAAAAGCGGTCGCGATTAAACAGTTGGCAGCTGATCGAAATTTTGATCTATCCCAGTGTTACTCATATTCAGATAGTCATAATGATCTGCCATTACTTAGGGCAGTTGGAAAACCAAATGCGATTAACCCTGATGCAATTCTGCAATTGCGCGCAATGAGTGAAGGCTGGCCAATCCATGAATTTCGACGGGGCCGCAAATTCAGCCAAATTTTTGGGCCACTCGTTAGTCGATTGGCAGCTGGTTTAACTTTGCTTCGCCCTCGTAAATCTCGCTAGGCGAGAACTCAAATAGGCGGATCAACCTTCCTTCCACTAATGTAGGACGGTTATGGAAATTCGCTCATTTACTGATTATCTGCGCTCGCTTGACGATGCCGGTTTATCTGAGCTTTTTGCTGCTCGCCCTGATTTAGTTTCACCGGTTCCGCCCGATTTAGCATCCCTTGCGGTTCGGGCATCATCATCACACAGCATTGCGCGCGCAATTGATTCGCTAACTGAATTTGAATTTCAAATTCTCGAAGCTTGCGTAGCGCTGGATGAAGAATTCACGCTCAAAAACGTTATCTCAATTACGCATAAGGATGCAGCCCTTGCTGTTACGCGACTAATAACTTTTGGGCTGCTTTATCCAACTGAAAAAGGGATGCGTATTCCTACCTCTGTTAGCCAGCTCCTTATTAATGAACCAGCTGGCCTCGGTCCGGCTTCCCTAGCTAAATTAAAATTAAACGAATTAAGCGAAGCGCCAGAAGCTGCTAATCGCGTACTGACTCAATTAATTTGGGGACCCCCTCGCGGAAGTGTTGGTGATATTAAGAATCCAGGACCGGGCATTGCTTGGTTACTAGATCGCAAATTTCTAGTTCCGCTAGATCAGCGCACTGTAATCATGCCGCGCGAAGTTGGAATTTTCTTACGTGGCGGAAAAGTTCATAAGAGTTATGAAAGTACAGCGCCTGTGGTTACCGGAACTAAGCGGGTTGAAAAATCTGTAAATATGGCTGCTGCCGCAAACGTCGCAACAGTGCTTGGTTGGGTTGAAGAACTCCTGCACTTTTGGGCACAAGAGCCAGCCGATGCTCTTCGCTCTGGTGGTCTTGGCGTTCGTGACCTAAAACTAATTTCGACACACATCGGCATCGATGAGAATTGTGCTGCTTTTATTGCAGAGCTTGCTTACTTAGCCGGGTTACTAACTATCGATGGCGACGATCGCATCTTGCCAAGTAACAACTTTGATATCTGGTTAACTCAAAGCGCCGAAACTCGTTGGAGTGCACTAGCCGCTAATTGGTTAACAACTTCGCGTGTTAGTGGCCTAGTTGGTCGTGGCGAAGCAAAAAGTGTTGCCGCTCTTGGCCCCGAGCTTGATCGTGTTAACGCTGCCAGTACCCGTAAATTAGTAATTAATTTACTGAACGAACAACCAAACCTTGCCCCCGATTTAGCTAGTTTTACTCGCACCATTAAATGGATGGCGCCAAGTAAGCGTAATCCAGGCATTAAAGAAGAGCTCATTGCCTGGACGTTACGTGAAGCCGAATGGCTTGGGTTCACTGGCCAAGGTGCATCAGCTAAATATGGTCGAGCATTTATGAGCGGTGCCGATGAAATTGGCATTGATACCGATCTACCTAAACCAGTTGACCATATCTTGATCCAAAGTGATAACACTGCAATTGCGCCTGGGCCTCTTGAGCATGACATAGCACGTGAACTTTCGGCAGTCGCTGATATTGAAAGTCGAGGCGGCGCAACTGTCTACCGTTTCAGCGAAGCCTCGATTCGTCGTGGACTTGATCACGGCAAAAGCGGTGAAGAAATTCGTACCTTCTTAGTCAAAACTTCAAAGACTCCAATGCCACAACCGCTGGAATATTTAATTGCTGATGTTGCGAAAAAACATGGAAAACTTCGGGTTGGTAATACATCTAGCTTTATCCGCTGCGAGGACACTTCCCTAATTGCGCAAATCATGAGCGATAAACGACTTGATGTTCTTTCGCTACGAAAGATTGCTGCGGAAGTTTTAATCTGTGATCTAGATGCAGCTGATGCTATGAATGTTTTGCGTAACGCTGGTTACTTGCCAGCAGCTGAAGCAAGTAATGGCGCCTTAATCACTGGTCATCGTTCTCATCGCGCAAAAGCAAAACCAAAACCACCGCGCGTAATTGGCGAAATTGATACTCCATCAGAAGCAACTCTGTCAGCAGCTGTGCGCTCAATTAGAGCTGGCGAAAAATCTAGCCATAAACAGAGCAAGATTCGTGATTCAGCCGCAAGTGCTCTTGGTTCATTACCGCGCACGACCGCAAATGAAACAATGGATATATTGGCTGTCTATGTTGAAAAACAACAAGCACTTTCCATTGGTTATGCCGATAACAATGGCGCTGTTTCACATCGAATTGTTGATCCAATCAGAATCTCGGCTGGTGCCTTAGTGGCTCGAGATCATGCCACCGGAGAGATGCAGAGCTTTCGAATCCCGCGTATTACAGGGGTCGCACCGCTATGACCGACGCCCAAAGTGCCAAATACGGCAGACTTACCCCCATGTCCGACCTCATGCTCAACGCTCTCGAGACTTTAGTTCGATGTGAATCCCCTACTGAAGATCTCGCTGCTTGTCGTGAAGTTGTCCAAGTTGCCAGCAACATTGCAGCTGATGTTTTAGGAACTCCTGCACAAATTCGCGAAATAGAGGGTCGCCCAGTTTTTTGGTGGGGAGACGCTAAACCTGAAATTGTCTTACTTGCGCATCTAGATACCGTTTGGCCAAAAGGTTCATACCAACCAATCTTTGAAGTAACTGGTGATGTTATTCGTGGGCCCGGAACTTTTGATATGAAAGTTGGCTTCTTACAAGCGCTCTTCGCGCTTAAAGGAATTGAAGGATCAGTGGCGTTGATTGCAACTACCGATGAAGAAACTGGCAGCCACTCATCTCGCAACTTAATCAAAGAACTTTCTCAAAGCGCTAAAGCAGTTTTGGTTCTTGAAGCATCACTTGATGGCAAAGTTAAGACTGGCCGCAAAGGTACCTCGATGTACCAAGTAAGAGTTCATGGTCGTTCTGCTCATGCTGGTCTCGAACCCGAGAATGGTATTAATTCAACTGTTGAAATTTCACATTTAGTTTTACAACTAGCAGCTCTAGAAAATTCTGAACATGGCACGACAGTTGTCCCAACTATGTTAAGTGCGGGCACCACAACTAATTCAGTTCCAGATTTAGCTGCTTTAGATATTGATGCACGTTCCTATTCAACCAATGAACTATTGCGCGTCGACGCAGCAATCAAAGCTCTGCAGCCAAATAACCCAGCCGCACGAATTGAAATTATCGGTGGGTTGAATCGCCCACCACTAGAACCAACAGCTACCAAAGCGCTTTACGAGCGTGCTGAAAAAGTTGCCGCAACAATTGGAATTCCAGCACTTGGTCATGCCTCTGTAGGTGGTGCTAGCGATGGCAACTTTGCGGCTGCAGCTGGTGCTCAAGTTCTCGATGGTTTAGGCGCAATCGGTGGTGGCGCGCATGCACTTACTGAATGGGCAAGTGTTAGCGGAATGCTCCAACGAACCGACTTCTTGCACGCCTTTATTAAGGATCTCTTAAATGACTGATGGCCCACTGATCGTCCAGAGCGATAAAACGCTGCTTTTAGATATCGATCACCCGGGCTCGGTTGAATGTCGACGAGCCATTGCGCCGTTTGCTGAACTTGAGCGCTCGCCTGAACATATTCATACATACCGGTTAACTAATTTAGGTTTATGGAATGCCCGCGCTGCTGGACATGATGCTGAACAAGTTATTGATACTTTAATTAAATATTCTCGCTACGCAGTTCCCCATTCCTTATTAGTCGATGTTGCCGAAACCATGTCACGTTACGGACGTTTACGACTAGAAGCTGATCCAGTACACGGACTGATTTTGATTACGAAAGACAGCGCAGTTCTTGAAGAAGTTATTCGCGCCAAGAAAATTGCGCCGCTTCTTGGTGTTCGCATTGATAAAGAAACTGTCGCTGTTCACCCCAGCCAACGTGGCGCAATTAAACAATCACTTTTACGCCTTGGTTGGCCGGCTGAAGATTTTGCCGGTTACGTTGACGGTCAAGCACATGAAATTGCGTTAGTCCAAAAAGACTGGAAAATTCGTCCATATCAAGAACTAGCAGCTGAAGGTTTTTGGCATGGTGGCTCTGGAGTTGTAGTACTTCCGTGTGGAGCTGGAAAAACTATTGTTGGCGCTGCTGCGATGGCACATGCCAAAGCGACCACTTTAATTTTGGTAACCAACACAGTTGCGGCACGTCAATGGCGCGATGAGTTACTAAAGCGCACCACGCTAAATGAAGATGAAATTGGTGAGTATTCGGGTGCCAAGAAAGAAATTAGGCCGGTAACTATTGCTACTTACCAAGTTATGACGAAGAAGAAGAATGGTGTTTATGCGCACTTAGATCTCTTCGATACTCATGACTGGGGTTTAATAATTTACGATGAAGTCCACCTTTTGCCGGCACCAATTTTCCGCTTTACGGCAGATATCCAGTCACGTCGTCGCTTAGGTTTAACTGCCACCTTGGTACGCGAAGATGGAATGGAAGGCGAAGTATTTAGCTTAATTGGGCCTAAACGTTTTGATGTGCCCTGGAAAGAAATTGAATCTCAAGGCTATATCGCGCCGGCAGAATGTGTTGAAGTACGCGTAAATCTCACCGAATCTGAACGCATGTTATATGCGACCGCTGAACCTGAAGAACGTTATCGCTACTGCTCAACTACAGCGACAAAGCGCAAAGTTGTCGAAGCGCTAGTCGAACGACATGCCACCGATCAAGTACTAGTAATCGGCCAATATATTTCGCAACTTGACGAACTCTCAGAGGTACTCGGAGTCCCGCTTATTAAAGGCGATACACCGGTCAAAGAGCGTGAACGGCTATTTGCCCAATTTCGCACGGGCGAAATTAAATGTTTAGTTGTTTCTAAGGTGGCTAACTTCTCGATCGATTTGCCAGATGCGACTATCGCTATTCAGGTATCAGGCGCATTTGGTTCTCGCCAAGAAGAAGCTCAACGATTAGGTCGTATTTTGCGACCTAAATCAGATGGTCGTGGAGCGACATTTTATTCAGTGGTATCTCGAGACACCGTTGATCAAGATTTTGCGCAAAACCGTCAACGATTCTTAGCTGAGCAAGGCTATTCGTATCGAATTATCGATGCTGACGATGTTTTTCAAGGGAAGATCTAAAGCGTTTTAGATCTACCCGAAAAATATCGTGATGTGTATCGTCGATATGAATCACCGGAACTTCTTCACCGTACTTATTAATTAGCTCTTCGTCGCCATCGATATAAATCTTTTTGATCTCAAAATCTAGTTCAGCCTTAACTGATTCCAAACTTTCAATTGCTACATCGCAAAGATGGCAATTCTTTCTCGAATAAACAGTTACTACTGTCACTTCTTCTTGCCTCGGTTTTTGGTAATCGCACGGTCAATAAGTTCTTGTGCAATCAAAGTTGCATCGTTTTTTGCGCGATAGGCGTTCTTCTCAAGATCTTTCAAAACTGCTTCGGCAGTAGTTTTGGTGACTGTGGCAACCATGGGACCATATTTTTTAGCAAACAATGAATGGGCAACTTCGCCAATTGCGCGTGCTAAATCTTCACGAGCTTCATCTAGCGTTGGTTCGGGACGTGCATTTGTGGCTGAATTCTGCTGGGAAATAGCAGGTTCTTGGCGCAGCCGATTAAATACTTCGGAGTATTCCGAATGCTCGTTTTCACGGGAAACTTTAGGCTGGGCGGTCATAGGGCAATCATCTCACCCTGATAGCGTTGCGCAATATGTGGGGCAGATCCAGTACAAATAGAGCGAAACTAAGCATCGCTCTGCTTTCGGCTGCTCTTATCTCAACATCTCTGCTTGCCACATCTGCACAAGCACAGGTGCGAGTTCGTCCATCAACGGTTTGGGGCCACACCTACGCTGGAACTTCAACGGTTGTGGCAAGTACAACTACCTCTAAAAATACGCCTTCGGCAAATTTAGAGAAACTCTCTAAATTTTCAGTTACCTATACCTCGTTTCCTAATTGGGCACGTGCTGAAGTACAAGCTGCCCTTGATACCTGGGCAGCGAATTTCCAATCATCTGTTGATATTACGGTTAGTGCTACTTGGGGTAGAAGCGCAAACAGTGATGTTCTTGGTAGCGCGAGACCTGGCAGTTACTTTGCTGATTTTAACGGCGCACCAGATTCGACACTTTGGTATCCATCAGCGCTTGCCAACGCACTAGCTGGTAAAGATTTAGATCGCGATAATCCAGAAATAATTATTCAAGTTAATTCGGTAGCTAGCTGGAACCAACGCGGTGACGATAAACCTCGTAGTACTGAATATGATCTGGAATCGGTAATCCTGCATGAGGTTGCCCATGGTTTAGGTTTCTTGTCGACTGATGTTTATGACAAATTTTTTGGATACGGAAGCATTGATCAACCAACTCCATTTGATGCCTACATTCAAACTCCCGATGGTCGTCGCTTAGCTGATATGCCAACTCCAACATTAGAGTTAGGCAAAACGCTAACTGCACCTCTTTACTGGATTGGCGAAAACGGCAAGCGAGTTAATGGTGGCGAGAAAATAAAGATGTATACCCCGGCTATTTATGAGCCTGGCTCATCAGTTAGCCATTTGGACGAAGCCACTTATTCAAAGAGTGGCCCAGATGCTGTAATGACTCCGAATCTAGATGCTGGCGAAGTTTTCCATCAACCCGGCCCACTTT
>Ga0209598_10003994_pt1 | contig 10985 bp, 8 predicted proteins | sample M_140807_EF_Meta_FD_187317 | JGI IMG/M metagenome (GOLD analysis project Ga0209598, IMG submission 187317) | Freshwater microbial communities from Lake Montjoie, Canada to study carbon cycling - M_140807_EF_MetaG (SPAdes) (version 2) | ecosystem: Environmental > Aquatic > Freshwater > Lake... | reverse complement strand
TGTACCGTATGAATCTGGTCGAACAGGATTTCGGTTCCGAATCGCTCAGCATGCTTCTGGAAACGTGCCATCAGCTCTGGCCCCTGGACCCCATCTGCATCGGCCGGCCAGTTGTCGACTTCGGTCGTCGTCATTAATTGTCCACCTTGCGCGAGACCTGTAATCAACACAGGGGAAAGGTTTGCGCGGGCGGCATAAACGGCAGCGGTGTAGCCCGCTGGGCCTGAACCGAGGATCAAAAGTCGTGAGTGTCGGGAGGTCATGGAGAGGCTCGTAGGTGGGGCGGGATCTGTGAAATTATAGGTCGAGAGCTCAGCTTGGGCCCGATGAACCTAAAGGACAAACATGGCTCATGACGAGAACAAGGCCTTTCTTAGGCGGATGCCAATTTTTGTGGGAATTGGCGAATCCCAGCTTGAAATGTTGGCTGCAGGGAGCGTGCGGCGAAGCTTCCCACGGGGGCGATCGATCGTGGCCGAGGGCGAAACTTCGCAGTCGTTTTACCTGCTGTTGTCGGGGCGGGCCAAAGTCCAGCGTTCAGACTCCGAGGGTAAGGAGGTCATTTTGGCGATTCTTGGCCCCGGTGAGTTTTTTGGGGAGATGAGCCTGATTGATGACGCCCCGCGGTCTGCCAGCGTCATCACGATCGAGCCCTGCGATTTCATCGCGGTCAACAAGGAAAGCTTCAAAGCCATGTTGGCCTCGAGTACCGATATGTGTCTAGCCATCATGCGCGGCATTGTCCGGCGCCTGCGTGAAGCGGACAAGAAGATTGAGACCCTGGCGCTGATGGATGTTTACGGTCGAGTGGCCCGAGTACTCCTGGATTTTTCAGAAACGGTGGGCGGCGAGCGCGTGGTCAAGGGCAAGTTGCCGCGGCAGGAAATTGCAAAAATGATCGGCGCGTCGCGCGAAATGGTCTCGAGGGTCATGAAAGGGCTCGAGGTCGACGGGTTTATTGTCCCGGTGAGCGAAGGAAGATTGTTGCTACGCGACAAGATTAACCTCTACCTGAATTAGCATTGAGGGGTTTCCTGCTTTCGGATTGAGGATGTCGCTGGTATCGCTCTCACTGCCCGAAAGGGCCATGCGCTTGCTCGATGAAGCGCGTTGGTTCGCCAACGCTGGAGCGGGTTTTTTACTCGCTCTAATTCTGCTGACCTACGATCGAGCCGACCCCGGTTGGTCCAATGCTGGCCCTCCGCGCGAGATTCATAACGCGGGCGGTCGGGTTGGCGCATGGATGGCTGATTTGTTGCTCTATCTCTTTGGCGCGAGTACCTGGATCTGGGTCGGCCTGATCGCGGTTCTGCTCTGGCGCGGTATCTTGCGCATGCGAGCACGTGAAATGACGGCGCGTGGCGTGACCGCTTCGACTGATCCCGATGCGCCGCATTTTTCTTGGGAGCGATGGCTCGGGTTTACGCTGTTTTTCCTTGGGTGCGTTGGTCTCGAATCGCACCGGCTTTATTCCCTCAAAATGCCCATGCCACTCGCGCCAGGCGGGGTGGCGGGGGATTTGATCGCCGATGGTTTGACGTTGTTGTTGGGGCCGGTCGGAACCACCATGGTGTTGCTGGGCTTCATTGCGATTGGCTTTAGTTTGCTCAGCGGGTGGTCGTGGTTTGAGATTTTTGAGCGCATCGGCGGCGCGGTCGAGCGCGGGGTTGGTCTTATGGCCGAGTCGCTTGCGGTGCGCCAGGATCGGGCGATAGGACAGCAAGCTGCCCTCGAGCGAGACGGCCTCGTCGATGAGAAAAAACTCAAGGTGAGGTCGGCGGATGGGCTGGTGGAGGATTTTCTATCGACTGCCTCGGACTCTGGGAGCGCTACAGCCCCCAGGCCCCGTCGGGCGTCGGCCCCCGAGTTCAACGAACCGCAGTTGGCCGGATTGTTCGAGGCGGATGACCAGGCGCTCGATCTGCCAGAGCGCGATCATCCTGCGCGCGATCATCCTGCGGGGGTTTTTGCAGAAGGAGCCGCGCATCCGGACTCAGCAGATTTGTCTCTTGTCCTGCGTGCAGAGCGAGGGATCGAGGGCGACACCGATTTGGAGCCGATCCTGAATTCGGCAGCGCCCGCCACGCAGCCTGCCACGTCGAGCGCCCTTAAAGAACCTGCATCATCGTTCCGGATCGAACCGCAGGCTCCGCCCGCTGAAAAGTCAGTTCGGGTGCTTCGCGAGGCGCAAAAGTCGCTGTTTGGCCTCCTCGAAGGTTCCGACCCAAGGCCAAGCGTCGCGTTGCTCGAACCGCCGCCGGCTGTGGTCGAGACCGTCAGTCCGGAGTCGATTTCCTACACCTCGCGTTTGATCGAGAAGAAGCTCGCTGACTTCGGCGTGGCAGCGAAGGTCGTCACCGCGCAACCCGGCCCGGTGATCACTCGTTACGAAATCGAACCCGCGACTGGCGTCAAAGGCAGCCAGATCGTCAATTTGGGTAAGGACCTGGCCCGTGCGCTCTCGCTGACGTCACTCAGGGTGGTCGAGACCATTCCCGGCAAGAATGTCATGGGGCTTGAGTTGCCCAACGCACGACGCCAGACGGTTCGACTGTCAGAAATTCTGAGCGCCAAGGTGTTTGCTGATGCGAGTTCGGCGCTGACGATGGCCCTGGGCAAAGACATCAGCGGCCACGCTGTCGTCGCTGATCTGGCCCGTATGCCGCACCTGTTGGTGGCCGGTACCACGGGGTCGGGTAAGTCGGTGGGGATCAATGCCATGTTGCTGTCTCTCCTCTATAAGAGCGATCCAGCGCAGGTAAGACTCATCCTGATCGATCCCAAGATGCTGGAGATGAGTGTCTACGAAGGCATCCCGCACCTGTTGGCTCCGGTGGTGACCGACATGCGACAGGCCGCCAATGCGCTGAATTGGTGCGTCGCGGAGATGGAGCGGCGCTACCGCATCATGAGCAAGCTGGGCGTGCGTAACCTGGCCGGTTTCAACGCGAAGATCGCGGAAGCGGCGCAGCGCGAGACCTTGATTCCGAACCCGTTTTCGCTCACTCCTGATGCCCCAGAGCCTCTCAGTAGATTGCCGCAAATCGTGGTCGTGATCGATGAACTCGCCGACCTGATGATGGTGGTTGGCAAGAAGATCGAAGAGCTGATTGCGCGCCTCGCCCAAAAAGCGCGAGCCGCCGGGATTCACCTGATTTTGGCCACTCAGCGGCCCTCGGTTGATGTGATTACCGGTCTCATCAAAGCCAATATCCCGACCCGAATTGCCTTTCAGGTTTCGAGCAAGATCGATTCGCGCACCATCCTCGATCAGATGGGTGCCGAAAGCCTGCTCGGGATGGGTGACATGCTTTATCTGCCCCCGGGCAGTGGCGTACCCATGCGGGTGCATGGCGCTTTTGTGGCGGATGAAGAGGTTCATCGGGTTGTCGAGCACTGGAAGGTCCAGGGCGAACCGGACTATATCGAGGGCCTGCTCGAAGGCGGTGTCGTCGAAGGCGCTGACACGGGCAGTGCGGTGGGGTTTGGTGGCCTGAGCCAAACGCTCTCCGAGGCAGGCGTCGACGCCGAGACGGACCCGATGTACGACCAGGCCGTCGGAATCGTCCTCCAGAACCGGCGTGCCTCGATTTCGTTGGTTCAGCGTCACTTGCGGATTGGCTATAACCGGGCCGCCCGGCTTCTTGAGCAAATGGAAAAATCCGGCGTCGTGAGCGCGATGGCCAGCAACGGCAACCGCGATGTGCTGGTACCAGCACGCAACGAATGAGTCTTGATCGGTGGTCCGTGAATGGGGTGAGGGCGCTTGCGGTGGCGACCTTGATCGCAATTCAGCTTTCGCCGTCACCAGCACGGTCGGCCCCGGAGCCTGATCCCGCCAGCGGCGTTGCGCAGTTGCGCGTCTTTGTCGAGGGCACCCGGGCCGCGCACGGTGAGTTTACGCAACGAACGACACGCACCGATGGGCCTTCCGGTCGATCAGAGCAAGGCCGCCCGGAACAATCACGAACGGAACAATCACGCCCGGAAGCGCCGCGCACGGTGAGCGGGCGCTTTGCGTTCGCTCGGCCAGGGCGGTTTCGGTGGGAGGTGACTCGCCCAGATGATCAACTGATCGTCTCTGATGGCAAGCAGGTTTGGTTTCACGACCGCGATCTTGATCAGGTGTCCGTGCGACCGTTGGGGGATTCGATCGGTTCCAGCCCCGCAGCAATTTTGTTCGGATCCGATGCCATTGAGCGCGAATTCGCGGTGCGTGATATGGGGATGCGGGAGGGTGCTGCCTGGATCGAAGCTACGCCGCATCGCAAGGATGCCGGATTTGAACGCATTGCAATCGGCCTGCGGCAGGGGCTGCCTGTCGCTATGGAGATTCGGGACGCATTTGGGCAACTCACCCGTCTTAGTTTTGAATCAGTCCGGCGTGATTCGCAACCCGACCTAAGCCAGTTTAGATTTGTTGCTCCGGCGGAATCAGGGCAAGAAAGCCGGCGAAAGTAAGCGCAGACCAACCGATACCCAGCGTTCGCCGGTTTCAGTGCCCCATCGGTTGCCGAACGTCGTGTCGACCTGAACGCGGTCTGGAACAACCCAAAACCTCAATCCCATGTGGTAGAAGCCGCGCGATTTGCTGTCGCCGTAGGTTTCAGCAATGAGTTGCAGGCGCTGATTGAGCCGGGTTTCTGACCCAATTCCCCAGGTCGCGATCGTGTCGTGGAGGAGTGGTCGGCGGACCATGCCTGCATTCAGGTGGAGTAAAAAGTCATCTCCGGCGAACGAAAAACTCACCGGGACATAGGCATATTGATCACCGAATTGCCGTTCGGTTTTAATCGAGGGGTGGCGTACAGTCCCCACCGCAAGGCCATATCCCCAGTTGTCAGAGGTCAGCGGTCGAAAAATGGTTTTTGCTTGGAGTACGACATCACTGGCGTGACGACCCTCCTCGGGGTGGCTGTAAGCGCCGCCAACGGTGATTTCTAGGTTGCCGGTGGGGTTGCAACCTGGCAGCGCCCAGCGCTCCCAACCCCCTTGTTTGTAGAACTTTGCCCAGCTTTCAACCTGGCAACTTTTAGGGTCAACGATACGCGCGTCGTCCGTGATCATCGGGCGTGCGGCGTGGGCGCCCTCGATTGAAATCAAGAAGAGGGACATGATCGCCCAGGCTGCCTGGCACACGGCTTTGATCGGGCGTCGACTGCTGCCGAGACCCTGCCAATCGGAGGTCGAGTAGTGGTGTTGCATCGAATGATTTAATTCGGTGGGAGGATTCGCTTGCGGCTCTAGAATCCACCAGAGAGTAGGTTATCGCACTCGGATGACGTAACTGAGACAGCCTCGCAGTGTTGTTCGGAGGCCTCAGCGACGGCCGCCCATGGCGGGCAATCGGCGAGGTACCGCTGCCATCGGTCCCCGAGCAAAATGGAGGGTTTGACGATTTCAAACCACGGGGATGTATCAAAGTCTCGAGGCGCCACCAGTGAGTGGTGGTGCATACGCGCAGCCACTGGATAGTCAATTGCCGCAAAGGCCTGCGCGATCAGGGTTGAGCAGATGGCGCGGGTTGGATCTCCGCTGCCCAGGGCCAGGAGTTGGCGGCGAAATCGGGGCGGCACGAATGGCAGCGGAAAAAGAAAGCGCCCTAAATCGACGACGTTTTTCAAGTCATATTGATGCCCGCAACGCCGTACCGCGGCGTCGACAACGATATGAATCTGCTGTGGGGAAAGGCCAACCGGGCGGCAAATCCGAGTATGCATTGACCCATATTTTGCGAGTGGCACCAACTGAACGCCGTGTTCCATGTCGGCCTCGATTAAAACGAGTGCGTTGGGATCAGAGGTGGTGGACGTCGCCACGCAGAGGGCTGCATGAGACCAAGTGCTCTGGGTCAAATACTTAATTGCGGTGCTGATATGGCGATCGCCTTCGACCAGCAATACGTCGCCAGGACGAATCACCGCGCGAAGGGCGGCAAGACTATTCGTTGTCGGCGGTGCATACGTGCTGCTCGGGCGATTTAAAAATCGCGCAATCTGTCGCCCAATGGCACGCGTTAACAAATTCATTCCTTAGTTTGCCCTCAGCCCCGACGAGCGACAATAGGGGGGTCTGATAATCGGTTCGAAATCGCCGTCATGGTTAGTCCATCATTATTCCCAAATCAATCGCAGGAGCCCCTGGCCGAGCGTATGCGTCCGAGGACCGTGGCCGCCATCCTTGGCCAAGACCATTTGCTTGGCGAGGGCGGAGCGCTCCGACTCGCGATTGAGAGCCGGCGCCCCCACTCGATGATTTTGTGGGGCCCACCGGGGGTGGGTAAAACGACGCTCGCGCGGCTGTTGGCCGATGCGTTTGGTCTCGAATTCATGACGATTTCGGCGGTTCTCGGGGGTGTTAAGGACATCCGCGATGCGGTTGTATTCGCGCAGCAGCATCAGCCACGGGGCACGCTGGTGTTTGTCGATGAAGTGCATCGATTCAACAAGGCGCAGCAAGATGCATTTTTGCCGCATATGGAATCGGGGCTTTTCACGTTAGTCGGTGCGACCACCGAAAATCCCTCGTTTGAAGTGAACTCGGCGCTGCTCTCGCGCGCGGCGGTTCACGTCCTGCGCCGTCTCGACTCAACCGCACTTCAGGCGCTGGCTGAGCGAGCCTTTGAGACGGCATGGCCCGGGGTCACCGTGACAGCGGAGGGCTATCGCCTGTTGGTCGATACCGCCGATGGCGACGGGCGCCGTCTGCTTAACTTGATCGATGCGTTAGCGCCCACAGAAGCCACATTGGATCGGGACGCTATTGCAGGCCGATTGGGCGACCGCGTTCGCCAGTTCGACCAAGGCGGAGACGCGTTCTATGATCAAATTTCGGCCTTGCACAAGAGCGTCCGCGGGTCGAGCCCCAATGCGTCGCTCTATTGGCTAGCGAGATTGCTCGACGGCGGTGCCGATCCGCGTTACGTCGCGCGGCGGCTCGTGCGGATGGCCGCAGAAGATATTGGCTTGGCTGATCCTCGGGCACTGCGGCTCGCGCTCGATGCGGCGGAGACGTGGGAACGGCTCGGTAGCCCAGAGGGCGACCTGGCGCTGGCGATGGCCGTCACCTACCTGGCGGTCGCCCCCAAGTCGAATGCGGTTTATAAAGCCTGGAAGGGCGTTCAGGCGTTTGTCCGTGAGCGTGGCTCTGATCCAGTGCCGGATCACTTGCGCAATGCGCCCACCCGACTCATGGCAGATTTGGGCTACGGGCGCAGCTATCGTTATGCCCACGACGAGCCGCATGGTTACTCCGCAGGAGAGTCCTACCTGCCGTCGGGTCTGGAGGATGTCGCCGATCTCCGCTGGTATCAGCCCACCGATCGCGGCCTCGAGACCCGGATTCAGGAAAAACTTGACCGCCTGCGAAAGCTCGACCTTGAACACCCCAGCTCCCGGCGATAATTACGCCCGTACGGCGTTGAGCCTGAAGGTCTTGCGTCCGTCTTTTCTAATTGTTCGGAATTCACCATGATCGATATTCAATTGCTGCGTAAGGACCTCGATGCTGTTGCCGAGCGGCTCGCCACACGCGGTGTCGTCCTCGACGTCGATGCGTTTCGGGCACTCGAAGCCCGGCGTAAGACCGTTCAGGTTCGTACTGAAGAACTTCAGGCCCGTCGCAACGCACTCTCGAAACTGGTGGGTCAGCGCAAGGGGCGCGGTGAAGACGCCTCTGCCGAACTTGCGGAAGTTGCCGGTTTGGGGGGCGAACTTGACCAGACCAAGGCCGAGAATGAACAGATCCTGCACCAGGTCGATGAATGGCTGCGAGCGCTTCCCAACCTGCCCCAGGCCAATGTGCCGGTCGGTAGCGATGAGTCGGGGAACGTTGAAATTCGCCGATGGAGTCCGTTTGGAGAGGATATCCAAGGTCGACCCATTGTGTCGCAGCAGGAGGCTTGGAGTTCCGAGTCAGCGACCTATCAACCTAAAGATCATGTGGATCTGGGCGCTCGGTTGGGTCTTGATTTTGAAACGGCGGCCAAATTATCAGGCTCGCGATTCAGTTTGCTCCGCGGATCTCTGGCGGCACTGCACCGCGCACTCGCTCAGTTCATGCTGGATACGCATACGCGCGAGCATGGTTATGTTGAATGCTGGACTCCCGTCCTGGTTAATTCAGAATCGCTGGCGGGGACTGGGCAACTGCCCAAGTTTGCCGACGATATGTTCTCCGTTCGACGCGGCGGGCCGTCCGAAACCCATCGGGCCGATGAAGCGCCCTTGTGGCTGATATCAACGAGCGAAATCACGCTCACGAATCAGGTGCGCGATGAAATCATCGAGCCCGATCAGCTCCCCTTGCGTTGGACAGCTCACACGGCGTGCTTTCGGTCGGAAGCCGGGGCCGCAGGTCGGGATACGCGGGGCATGATCCGCCAACATCAATTTGAGAAAGTGGAACTGGTTTGGGTCACTCACCCCGACGCCTCGAACCAGGCACTTGAGACCTTGACGCTCAACGCCGAAGCGATTCTGCAAAAGCTCGAGTTGCCCTATCGGGTGCTACAGCTTTGTACTGGCGACATGGGCTTTAGCGCTGCGCGAACCTATGACATCGAGGTTTGGCTGCCCGGTCAGCAGGCCTATCGAGAGATTTCGTCGTGCAGTAATTGCGAGGCCTTTCAGGCGCGACGCTTGAGCGCGCGGATGCGAACTGCTCCGGGTCGCACGGAATTCGTCCATACGTTGAACGGATCCGGCCTTGCGGTTGGGAGGGCGCTGGTGGCCGTTTTAGAAAACTATCAGCAACCCGACGGCTCGATTGTAGTGCCTGACGTACTCAAGCCCTACCTGGGTGGAGTGGCCCGACTCACACCCGATGCGTGATTGAGGTGGACCGGACCGGGGTTGTGAGCCCAGAGCCGGTTAGGCGTTTTATCCGGCCTTGCGCGCGACCAATTCCCAGACCATGCGCTCTTGATCGGTAGCGCGCTCTGGGCTCGCAAACAGCGGCTGAAGCTTGTCGGGGTCGACTGCAGTGCCAAGGACCCGGAGCTGGCCGATCAGGATTCGGGCCTGTTCGAAGGCAACTTCCGGGTTGCCCGCGATCTGCTCATAAGAGACTGAACCGCCGCCGCCACCACCACCTCCGCCGCCCGCAGCGGCATGTTCATGCTCGTGCTTAAGGACTTCCATTGCTTCGATTCGCGCGTGCTGTTCGTGTACCCGTTCGCGCTCCTCAAGGAGCTCTTGCGCCATCAAATGGCGGACTTTTTTCATGATCCGGTCAACCTCGGTCCTGGGCAGGTGCAAACGGGCTGCCTCGGCCTCGAGCATTTCTTTTTCGTCCTGCGTGAGGTGACCATCATGGAGGGCCTCGCGCACGGTGTCTTCAAAGGCTTCCCGGTCGAGTCGCAACTGGTCGGTAAACGCCGAAGCCAGCAAACCGGCAGGGATCGCAAAGATACCAATCCCGAGGAACGCGAGGATCACCGTCATCGCTCGGCCGCCGGGAGTCACGGGTGAAATATCACCATACCCTACGCTGGCCAGCGTGATCACCGCCCAGTAAATTGACTGGGGAATATTTTCGAATTTGTCCGGCTGGGCTTCATGCTCCAGCAAATAACCAAAGCTCGCGGTCAAGATGACCAGCAAAACCATCACGAAACCGGCTGCGTAAAGGACCCGCCACTCGCGGATCACGACTTTGCCAAGCGTATCCATGGCGCCACTGTTACGCGTGAGTTTGAGCAAACGCATGAGCCTGAATACGCGCAAGAATCGCAAATCGAAGAGGTGGTGCAGGAACACCTCAAGGAAGAATGGCAACACCGCTAATAGGTCGATAATTGCGTTTCGGGTCTTTGCATAACTCAAGCGTGAGAGTGAATCGTAACGATTCTTGAACTCTGGTTCTTCTGGCACCGAGTAGAGACGAAGCACGTATTCGGTCGAGAAGATCGCAACCGCGATGTAATCCAGAAGCTTGAATTCCCAGACGAGGATGTCGTGGATTGAGGGAACGGTCTCGAGAATGACTGCGACGACTGAGATCAGAACCCAAATCACCAGGAAGTTATCGAGCAGCACGTGCAACTTGCCAGACGTCGGGGTCTGGAAAATGAGTGCGTGAACTTTCTGGCGAACGGTCTTGTCCTTGTTCCGATGCGCAAACTCCTGAATCGCAGGGATGAGGATTCGTGAAAGCTTAGCCAGGCGCAATAACCGTATCGCTCGCAGGGCTCCGACATTGAGCGGCATGAACAGCGAAAGGTAAAAGGGCAGGATCGCCGCCAAGTCGATGAGCGACATTGGCATGATCATCCAGCGGAAATGGCTCCCGGACTTTCCCTTAAACTCCTCCATCTCCGGCGCCGTGTAAAGGCGCAGGATGTACTCGATCGTAAAAACCCCCAGGGAGAACATGTCAAAGAAGTGGAAGAGGTCCTTGTTAGACTCATAAACCTCGGGGACATTCTCAAACAACAACGCGAATGGGATCGCTACGATGAGCGCCATCGTGAAATTGTCGATAAAGGGCTGCAGGTTGCCCGGGCGATTTGGGTCAAACAGCGCTGCATAGACATTGCCGCGGATGCCGACGGGTGCCGGTAGGGTCGGGGCGTCGGATGCCCCCGCGTGACCGTGATGCGTCCCGTGATCGCCATGGCCACCATGTTGGCCGTGGTGACCGTGATGGCCGTGAGTGGCGTGCTGCGTGTTCGGCGTGGACGACATCAGAACTCCTCGAAAACACCTGGGAGAGATCTCTAATCCAGGCTGAACTTGAACCTGCTTGAATGGTTTGAAGGGCCTAAGCTATACCCATCCACCATTTAAGGCATTTGGATCGGAGGATATTCCGGATATCGGATTTTGACTAGCTCGATTTCGCGAACGGCGTCCGGGAAGCTCGTTATTTTGCGCATTCCGCGCAGGCTGATAATCTTCGTGACCCGGAGAGGTGGCAGAGTGGTCGAATGTACCTGACTCGAAATCAGGCGTACGGGCAACCGTACCGTGGGTTCGAATCCCACC
>Ga0209598_10003992_pt1 | contig 10986 bp, 9 predicted proteins | sample M_140807_EF_Meta_FD_187317 | JGI IMG/M metagenome (GOLD analysis project Ga0209598, IMG submission 187317) | Freshwater microbial communities from Lake Montjoie, Canada to study carbon cycling - M_140807_EF_MetaG (SPAdes) (version 2) | ecosystem: Environmental > Aquatic > Freshwater > Lake... | reverse complement strand
ATCAGAATGAACATTTTCATTATGGTGTGGTACAACGCAGAATTGTAAGAGGCAAGAATGATACTTTGTTGGTAGTTATTCCTCTAATGGATTTAGCCGAAAGAAAAAGAAGTACAGAAAATGTACAACTTAACAATCGTGAATGGCTTGGCGCATTGTATTACAAATTGGAATCTTATAAAACCACCGATAATTTCAGAGATGAAAAGACAGGTAAACAATACAAGGACGATGTAACCTACTACACCCTTCTTGGATGGAATGGTGTGGATGCTTCCAGAAATATCAAACTGATTGACATTTTGGCCTTCGATAAAAAGGATAGTACCCGTGTGCTTTTCGGCGTTCCAATTATCTATTTTGGTCAAATTCCTAAATACAGAGTTGTCTTCGAATATGCTGATAATTCACCTTTTAATTTGAATATTCGTACGCTTGAAAACAAAAAACAAGCGATTGTATTTGACCACTTAAGCCAGCCAAACAAGGTCAAAAAAACCGAAGCTTGGGATTACGGTGCTGATGGCTCTTATGATGCAATCAGATTTATTCCAAGGAACGGAGGTTTTTTTGTCTGGCAGAAAGATGTTAAAGTACTCGACGATCACATTGACAGTTATAAAAAAGAAGACATTCTGCTTCGCCGTAGCTCTGATAAAAAAGAACATTTGGTTAAACCCGGCACTCCCGGATCTAAATAAACACAATTCAAGCATTTATCTCTCATGTTAGAAAAATTCAAAAACATTGCCGTCATAGGATCAGGTACCATGGGCAACGGTATCGCCCACGTTTTCGCACAAAGCGGGTATGATGTAAACCTGATTGATGTTTCACAAGCTGCTTTAGACAAAGCTCTGGCAACAATAGCTGGCAATATGGATCGCCAGGTAAAAAAGGAGCTGATGACCGAAGCGGATAAAACAGCAGCACTTTCCCGAATTAAAACCTACACTGCGATAGGTGCCGAATCAGTTGGGGATCGTTCTCTTGTTGTGGAAGCCGCTACTGAAAATGTTACTCTGAAATTAGATATCTTCAAACAGATTGACAGTTTCGCACCAGAAAACTGCATTTTAGCAAGTAACACTTCTTCTATTTCCATCACTCTGATTGGGGCAGCAACCAAACGCAGCAAGGCAGTAATTGGTATGCACTTTATGAATCCTGTGCCAGTAATGAAATTGGTGGAAATCATCAGTGGATATGATACTGCTAAAGAAGTGCTGGAAGACATTATGGCACTTTCTACTGACCTGGGCAAAACACCCGTTGCAGTAAATGATTACCCGGGTTTTGTGGCAAATCGTATCCTAATGCCTATGATTAATGAAGCCATTTATACCTTGTTTGAAGGCGTAGCCGGAAAAGAAGAAATTGACACCGTTATGAAATTAGGCATGGCTCACCCAATGGGTCCTTTGCAATTGGCGGACTTTATTGGACTCGATGTATGTCTGGCGATACTTCGCGTTTTACATGAAGGTTTAGGTCATCCCAAATACGCTCCTTGTCCATTACTGGTGAATATGGTTACCGCAGGACACCTTGGCAAAAAAAGTGGTAAAGGATTTTATTCTTATTAATCTTTACTAAAGTATAAAAAAACAGTCCCGAAAATAATTTCGGGACTGTTTTTGTTTATTCTACAATTAGTTTTCCATTCTTAGTTATCGCACCATTCTGCACCTGCCATAGGTAGATGCCTTTGGGAAGGTTTTAGTCAATTTTTTGTCTTTCACGGAATTGCTAATTATTTGTACTTTTCTCCGGCAACAAAAGTACCAAAAGTGCCTTTTTTCCTTTATGCGCTTTCGCCACCGCACAAGGCTGCTTACTCCATGCCGCTGAAATTTGCTGCCCGAATACGCAAGCAGTACAAATTCCTTGCAGGCAACAAATTTAGGCTGCTCATGCCTGCCCTTCGTAAGCTTTCACACGCGCATCAGAAAAAAATGGAAAACGTAAATAGTCCTATGTTTACCCCGAAAGGGTGACCTATTTTTAGGTATTGGAATCCAATCAAAATAATTTAGGGCAATTGTTGCATTGCCCTAAATAAATAGTACCTGATCTAGATAAAAATCTAATCTACTCCACCACCAACTATCCAAATTATGTTGAAAAAGACAAAAAGACCGAATTAAGGTCTCAACCCAAAACCAACATACCAAATCTGCCGGAGTTCTCTTCCGGCAGCCTATTCATTTGAATCCTAAAAAAATAATTTAGTCTGTTAATCAAACTTTTTAACTTTAGCCTTGTCTTACTGCAAAACACATGAAACTAACTGTCCTGCTTTCGCTTTTTATTATTTCCTGCTTTGGTCGCGTAACAGCACAACAGGTCAATTGGTCGGAGGACATAGCCTGCATTCTGTATTCGCATTGCACTTCTTGCCATAATCCGGGAGGGATTGCTCCTTTCTCTTTGCTTACTTATTCCGATGCTGTGGCACATCAGCTGGAAATTCAGGATGCAGTAACAGGCGAGCATATGCCTCCAATGCCGGGAAAATCAAGCACCAGACATTACGCTGGAGAAAACACGCTTTCTCAGTCCGAAATAAACCTGATCAACGACTGGATTGCAAATGGTACGCCTCAAGGGAACATTTCAAATGCTCCTGTTGCACCTACCTATACCAATAGTTCTCAATTGCCGGTTTTGGATTATACCGCACAGATTCCAACATATACCAATCCGGTTGCAGGATATGATGACTATCGCTGCTTTGTGATACCTACTTCTTTTGCCACCGAAAAGTGGATTAAAGGATTCGAAGTTATTCCCGGAAATTATGATATGGTGCATCATATTCAGATTTTTCAGGACACTTCCAATATTTGCCATATTCTGGACAGTCTGGATGCTGGCTTGGGATATACCTATTTTGGGGATGCAGGAAGTCTCACCAATACTTATATGGGTGTATGGCTACCGGGACAAGGTCCGCAGTATTACCCGGATGGAATGGCCATAAAACTGCTTCCCAATGCCAATATCATCATACAAGTGCATTATCCGGATGGAACGACCGGACAAACGGATAGCACTAAGGTGAATTTCATGTTTGAATCAGGCACTCCACGTGAGGTATTTTTTAATCCAATTTTAGATTTTTCTACTTCAACTTTGATTGATGGACCATTGTATATCCCAGCCAATACGGTTAAAACATTCCATTTAGTGTACCAATTACCTTATGACCTTACCCTGCTGAGTGCGATGCCACATATGCATCTGATTGGCAGATCCATTAATACCTATGCAGTTACTCCTGCCAATGACACTATTTCTCTGGTTGATATTCCGGACTGGCATTTCCATTGGCAGATGAATTATCCTTTTGACCAACCTATAAAACTACCTGCTGGCACAACGTTATATTCTGAAGCTACTTATGACAATACCACAAACAATCCAGACAATCCAAACAATCCCCCTGAGAATATTTATGCCGGAGAATCTACAGATGATGAAATGATGATGGTATTTTTTGGCTATACCAGTTATGTCACCAATGATGAAAATATTATCGTGGATTCTCTTGACCATTATCAGCATTATCTGAATTGTTCACCTGTTAACGCAGTAGGTATGGAAGAAACTTTTGTAAGTGAAAACTTCACTGTTTATCCTGTTCCGGCATCAGATAAATTTCATCTCAATTTTGAAAATCTTGAATTCGTAACAGTAAGCGTAATTGCCAGAACCGGAAAAGTCATTCAAACGCAGACGGATGTAGCTTCTGGCGCTGAAATAAGGATTGAAAATGCTGTTTCGGGATTGTATTTGCTTTTAATTCAGGATCAAGCCACAGGAAAAACCATTTCCAAAAAATTGTCTGTTTTGAAGTAACTCTTATGGCAGGCTGGGTTTTGGAAGGAATAAACAGATTGTCATTAAATTGCTATTCCTTTTCCTATGGAATCCTTAAAATCGGTTACAGCCAGGCTGGAAGCATTAAGTGACGGTATTTTTGGCATAGCAGCCACTTTGCTGGTTTTGGAAGTAAAAGTTCCGGATTTACCTGAAAAATACACTCAGGCAGAAATGGTGACTGCCTTGTTGAAGGTATTTCCATCCTTCCTCTCCTTTTTCATTTCCTTCCTTACCATTCTGATTTATTGGGTTTCGCACGACTCCATGACCCGAATATTGGTTAAATCCAATTACAGACTTACCTGGCTGAATTTACTTTTGCTTTTCTGGATTGCTGTAATTCCATTTCCTACACACTTCCTGAGCGAATATCCAACAGACTTGGTAGCCATACTCACCTATGGCATTGTTTTATTGCTTACGGGTATTACAGCTAATGTTACTGTTTATTACATGTTTTTTATCAGACCCGATTTGGTAAAACACAGCATTACCCATGACACACGGGTTGATTTGTTTAGAAAATACCTGATGGGTCCGATATTATATGTTGTAGCAATTGGTCTTGCTTTTGTACATATTTATATCACCCTTGCATTATATGTCCTGATTCCGGTAATATTTTTCATACCGGTAAATCAGGAACAGATACTCAAGGAAATGGGATTAGAGAAATAAAACTCTCCGTTTATTTCCGGATTAAATATTGGGAAATTTATTTCCGTTGACAGTAATAATTCTATTGCTTTGAACCATTTGATCCAACTCAATAGTTGAGTGTCCGAAAGTACGCTGAAAGTGAGGCAAATCTTTAAATCCGGCCCAATCACCTCCCCATTCCCATCCAAAAGCTTTAGCGATAGTTACTACCTCCCTCCAATCGGGTTTGCCATCTTTGTCAAAATCAATATTTGTCTCCCAAGAGGCTGTTTCGAAGGTACCATCGCCATTGGTGTCTTTAAGTAAAACAATATCAAAGGCTAGCCCAAAATTATGGTAACTCCTCCCACCTCTTGCGTGGGTAACAATTGGTCCGGGTGCAGTTCTGCCTTTTGCATACAATGCATTTTGCTCTGTATAGGTTCTTAAGGTATAGGAAAAACGGCAAATTGCCTTTCCGGTAAGTTGGGTTACAATTTCATTGTAAATCTGCGTAACTTCGGAAATTACCTTAGGGTGAAGAATTTGAATTCTTTGTAGTGTTATCTGATCTGTAGGCATAAGTTGTTGTTTGATTTCAAATATACTTTTTATTTGAACACAACAAATTAAAATTTATATCAACCTTGGCGAATATTCATTTTTTTACAAAAAAAGATCTTACAAAAATATCAATAGAGGGTAAAACCTGGTATGAAAAATATTTCCAATCCAACACTCCTGAAAATGCTCTGAAGAATTATTTATCTTTTTTTGAATACAATGCAATTAAAAAACTGTCCTTAAACAAGTCCAACCATTTTTTGGTGGTAGATCATCAGGGATTCTGCGGGTATTGTTTTTACAGAAAATTCAGGAATGAAATTATAATTGAAAAAATGTATTTTTCTCCTGCCAACACTCGAAAAGGATATGGCACTGCTGTAATTCAGGAACTAAAAAAATCAGGATTCTCAATCAGGGTCAAAGTTTATCGTCCTTCCCGCAAAGCAGTTCGGTTTTACCAGAAACAACAGTTTAAAATTACTGGCAAGTGTACTTTCCGGAAATCAGGGTGTGTGCAATTAGGTTATGATATGCGTTATGTGCCCATTCCAAACCTGTATCTTTGAAGTATGTTCCCTCAGTTCAGCGACCTGATTAACGCCTTGCTAGGCACGGATTTCTGTCTACCGATTCAAACCTTTGGTTTTTTTCTGGTAATGGCTTTTGTAGCTGCCTATTTCGCCTTCAAATCTGAACTGTTGAGACGAACGGCCTTAGGCAGGTTTCCGGTAAAACAGCAGGAATTCCGCGAAGGAGGACCAATTTCCATAAATGAAGTGCTTTTTTCCGGCATACTCTGGATGGTTTTGGGCTACAAACTACTGCTGGTATTTACTCAGAATAGTCTTTTTTGTGGCAGCCCTCAGGATGTGATACTAAGTCTTGACGGTGAACCACTTGGAGCAGTTTTGGGACTTTTACTTGGCGCAGGACTCAAATTTATAGAATACCGTAAATTGAAGGGGAAAGAAGTGGTTGTGATTACCAAAACAACAGGACCAGTTGACTCATTAGGAACCGTAACGGGTTATGCCGCAATAGCGGGAATTATTGGAGCCAAACTGTTTCACAATCTGGAAGATCCTACCCATTTGATGGAAGACCCGATTGGAGCCCTGACTTCTTTTGACGGATTAACTTTTTATGGTGGGCTTATTTGCGCTGCTATTGTGATTCTGAGATATGTACGAAAAAACGGATACAATATCCTGGAATATGTTGATGCCTGTGCGCCTGCTTTGATGTTGGCTTATGGCGTTGGAAGGATAGGATGCCAACTTTCCGGTGACGGAGACTGGGGAATCGTAAATACAGCTCCTAAGCCTTCCTGGTTGAGTTTTCTTCCCGACTGGATGTGGGGATTCACCTACCCTCATAATGTGCTCAATGAAGGCATTCCTATACCCGGATGCACCGGACCTCATTGTTTTGCTTTGCCTGACCCGGTATACCCTACCCCATTTTACGAAGTGGTCGCAGCGTTACTGTTGTTCGGAGTGCTTTGGTCGGTAAGAAAGCGATTGAATATTGCAGGACAATTAACTGGATTGTATCTGGTACTCAATGGACTTGAACGTTTTTTCGTAGAAAAAATTCGGGTAAATTCCGAATACTCTATTTTCGGATTTAATCCTACACAAGCTGAGATTATTTCCTTTTTAATGATCATAGCCGGCATTTACCTTTTTTCCCTTAAAACCTGGGCAAAAAAAACCAGTCATGCAAATTCAGGATCCTGAGGAATTAGAGCCCGAACTGTCGGAACCTGAAGGCGATGAAGAAGACCTGTTTGAACATCACCGCCTTGTAGCGGATATTGGTCAATCCCTGATTCGGGTGGATGTCTTTTTATCCAATCTCGTAAGAAATACGAGTCGTACCAGAATCAAAAACGCTGCTCTTTCAGGATGTATCCGGGTCAATGACATCATTGTAAAACCAAGTTACAAGGTCAAGCCTGGCGATAGTGTAACCATCGTACTTCCTCATCCGCCTCCTCCAAAAGCAGAGGCCGAACCTGTACCATTTGACATTTTTTATGAAGATGAGGATATAATTCTGGTCAATAAAACACCAGGTATGGTGGTTCATCCGGGAGTTGGGAATTATCACGGAACCCTTGTACAGGGCTTGCTATATCATTTCAAATCGCTACCTCTTAGCTCAGGCTCGGATCATGAACAAAGACCCGGTTTGGTACATAGGATAGATAAAGATACCAGCGGATTATTGGTTATTGCCAAAACCGAATATGCTTTAACTCATTTGTCCCGACAGTTTTATGAGCATACCTGTGAACGAACCTACCATTTAGTAGTATGGGGTGTCGTCAAAGAAAATGAAGGAGTTATTAATGCAAATATTGGACGTAGTTTAAAAGACAGAAAATTATTTCAGGTATATCCGGGAGAAGGAATAGGGAGAAATGCCATCACCCATTACAAGGTTATTGAGCGTTTCGAACATTGTACTTATCTAAGTTGTACACTGGAGACAGGTCGCACCCATCAGATACGGGTTCATATGAAATCCATTGGACATGTATTATTTGGAGATATCAATTATGGAGGAAATGAATTTCAGGTTCAAAACCTCAGTACAAAGCAAAAGCAATTTTATTCCAACTGCTTGGAGATTATGCCCCGACAAGCTTTGCATGCCAAAACGCTGGGCTTCGAACATCCGGGAACAGGTACTAAAGTTTTCTTTGATTCTGAATTACCTGAAGACTTTCAGAAATTATTGCAAAAACTCAGAAGTTATTAAAATTTCTATTTATTTTCCTTATTTATTTCACTTTCAGTTTTTGGTTTGGGCCCAGCTCCCCTGAGGTTTACAACTTTGTTTAGTGTTTCAAACCAGAAAGGCGCACCAAATGAAAGGGCAAAGGCACTGATGCCAAGTCCAAAAAGTTTTAGCAACCCATATTTTATTATATTAAGTGTTGTTTGTTTCCAATTGGGTACAATAAAATGCACCTTACGTCTAGGATTAAAATACATTTTTTCCTGTGCCACATTCCAACCAAGTGGTAAGGACATAGACTTTAATTCGGAATAATATTCCTTGGCTTCTTTTAATAAGGTGCTGTCGCCTGCTACAGCCATAGAGTCGGCCGTATTTTTTTCTTGAACCAGACCTACCACCCTGGATGCAGCTGCTTCTGTTTGTGAACTATGGCTGTTAAGATATTGCATCAACTCTATGGTATCCAAATTTGACCCAACAACGACTATTGCTGAAATAATCAACACATTACGTTTCGCCCATTTAGTGTAAGTTCCACTCAAACGGCTGCTTGCCTGTTCAAACCAAAGTTCAATTGCATGTGTAACAGCTTCTATTCCATCCTTTCCAGCTAGTTCTGCTTCTTCTAATACCTGAATAAAATGCCTGCTTAAATCTTTAGGAATAAAGGATACTTTTTTCAACCCTTCCCGTATTTCTGCAATAGTATATGCTCCAGAATCCCGTCCCGTAATTTTCGAAATTTCAGCAAGAAGGGTTTTAGCAAAAATAGAAGAAGGAATATAACTCGGCGTTCTTCCTTTCCTGGTTAAAGAAGAAATTAGGTCATTACCTAAAATCGGATTGTTTGTACCAAAAATATCATCTAACCACTGTTTTATAAACCAGGCTCTTTTTCCACCATCAGCTTTTGTGGCAACCAATTCCTGTAAGGCACTGACTACCAAGCTAAAAACAAAATAAATAAAGAATAATACAAGAATGACGTCTAAAAATGCAAAGGAAACCATCGTTTTTTATTTTTTTAAATATACCGAAACTTTGATTTAGTGACTTTGATCTACAAAAAATTCATCTCTCTTTTTAAAAACGTATTTTTGCAGGCAGATGGATAAAATCCTCATCCTTGATTTCGGATCCCAATACACTCAGCTTATTGCCAGAAGAGTTAGGGAGCTAAATGTGTTCTGTGAAATTTCTCCCTGCACTAAAATTCCAGCTCAAAACCCTGAAATTAAGGGAATTATTTTATCAGGTAGTCCATGGTCAGTGCATGCTCCCGGTGCGCCAATGCCAGATCTTTCAAACTGGTATGGGCAAATTCCAATTCTTGGCGTATGCTATGGCGCACAAATGATGTCGGTGTTGTTTGGTGGAAAGGTAGAACGCTCTGAAAAAAGGGAATATGGAAATGCCAAACTTGTTCTGAAAAGCAATTCTGCCTTATTTGAAGGAGTATCTTCTTCAGAAACTGTATGGATGAGTCACGGAGATCATATTGAGTCACTTCCGGAAGGCTTTACCTTAACCGCAGGGACAGAAAGTGTTGCCATTGCAGCCTTTGAAAATGTTTCAAAGCAGATGTATGCTTTACAATTTCACCCTGAAGTAACCCACAGCATTCCTGGGAAACAGATATTATCCAATTTCATCCTCAATATTTGTAAAATCAAGCCTGATTGGACGCCCGCTCACTTCATTGACTCCACCGTTGCTAATCTGAAAGATAAACTCAGAGGCAAAAAAGTGATTTGTGGCCTATCTGGCGGAGTTGATTCCACTGTTGCTGCCACCCTGATTCACAAAGCGATAGGCTCTGATTTGTATTGCATATTTGTGGACAATGGACTGCTTAGAAAAGATGAATTCAGCCAGGTTTTGGAACAATACAAACATCTTGGTCTCAATATTATTCCAGTAAATGCTTCAGAAAGGTTTTTAACCGAATTAAAAGATGTTACCGATCCTGAAGAAAAAAGGAAAATCATAGGAAAAGTTTTTATTGATGTATTTCAGGATGAAGCCAACAAAATAAATGGAGTGGATTTCCTGGCACAGGGTACTATTTACCCGGATGTCATTGAATCAGTTTCAGTCAACGGTCCTTCTGCTACAATTAAGTCTCATCATAATGTAGGAGGACTACCCGATACCATGCATTTGCAAGTTGTCGAGCCATTGAGAATGCTGTTTAAGGATGAGGTCAGAAGGGTCGGCACTGAACTTGGAATATCTAATCTTTTAACTGGAAGACATCCATTTCCGGGACCAGGTTTGGCGATTAGAATTATTGGCAGTCTTGATTCTGCAAAACTGAACGTACTTAGGGATGCTGATGAAATATTTATTGAGGGCCTTAAAGAATTTGGTTTGTACAATTCGGTTTGGCAGGCATTCGTTGTATTGTTACCTGTATCTTCTGTTGGAGTTATGGGTGATGAAAGAACCTATGAAAATGTTGTTGCCCTCAGAGCTGTTACCAGTGTTGATGGTATGACTGCCGACTGGGCAAAATTGCCTCATGAATTTTTAGGTGAGATCTCCTCCAGAATTATCAACCGTGTAAAAGGAGTTAACAGGGTAGTTTATGACATAAGTTCAAAGCCACCTGCAACTATTGAATGGGAGTAAAATCATGAATAAACGTTTCCTATTAATTGTCTTTATTATAGGTTATTCCTTTGTTTTTTGGAATAACATTTCTTTTGGACAGATTGTCCCTGAAGATGCTAAAGCCCGGGACTTGTTTGAAACAGGCAGAAAATTACTTCAGACTAAAAATTATGAAGAAGCTGCAAAAATGTTTGAGCTTAGCCTTAAACAAAAGGTTAACACTCTGACATCAATTAATGTTTATTATGCAGGTCTCTCTTATTTTTATGCCGGTCAAAGCATTAAGGCCAGAGATAAATTTAATTTATTGTTGGACAAATTCCCTCAGTCACGATATTTAGATGAAGCAAGATATCATAAAGGATTACTATTTCTAGCAGATACTGCATCTATTGAATATGGTCTCCGGCAACTTATGGAACTTGCTGCTTCAACGACAAATAAGAACTTGTCATTGTATTGCAAGGATGCCATTACCAATTATCTGTATTTTGAAGCTACCGACACCTTCTTAAAATATTACATAAAAGTTGT
>Ga0209598_10003989_pt1 | contig 10994 bp, 8 predicted proteins | sample M_140807_EF_Meta_FD_187317 | JGI IMG/M metagenome (GOLD analysis project Ga0209598, IMG submission 187317) | Freshwater microbial communities from Lake Montjoie, Canada to study carbon cycling - M_140807_EF_MetaG (SPAdes) (version 2) | ecosystem: Environmental > Aquatic > Freshwater > Lake... | reverse complement strand
ACCACCGCGCCGCCCGCCGCCGCCCTCAGTCCGGCGATTTGCGCCGTCGGAGGCGAGGCCCTCCTCTGGCTGCAGCCCTACCGAGTGACCTTCGCGTTCGTCGAGGGCGTGCTGTACACGTTGCGCATGCCGAGCAAGATGCAGGTGCTGGTGAAGGGACACGACAACGTGGACATCAAGGCCGCGTCCCGCGTCAGCGGCGCAGTTCTCACGTTTGCGCCGGTGCGTGGATCGAGCGACATGTGCGTCCTGAACATGTCTGGCAAGCGCGACATCGTGCGCTGCGCCGTGGAGCAGATCAACGCAATCCTGCGCCGTGTGCCGGAGGCGGTTCTTCGCGAGTCTTCCCGGGCAGACACGGCGTCGGCTCATGCGGCGAACGTGGTCACGCCGCCGCCGTCACCGCCAGGCAGCCGAGCAAGAGCGTCCGCTGCCACTCCGCGAGTTGCCGGTCCGAATCGGCCGCATCGGCGGTGACGAGGATCACGCTCGGGGGACTGGAGGGGAGTGGCATGGCCACTTCGAGCGAGCGGCGTCCCGATCCGCTGTCGTAACGGCTGTGGCTCGTCACACCGCCGCCACGGGCCGCCATCGCGGTCTCGTCGCCGCCGGTGGCATCCAGGAGGCGGCAATCGATACGGCTTGATTCTCGAAGGCGGCGGGCACCGTTCTCGAAGGCGACGCGGTCGACAGCCCCGCCGGCACCGGCCGTGGCGGCGGCGAGCCCGCGGCCCGCATCGGCGAGCCGGTCGCGCAGGGCCGCGTCGGCCAGTCCGGCGAACTGGATGCTGGCGATCCAGAAAGCTGCTGCGGCGGTCGCGGCGACGATCGCGCAGCAGCCGGCAAAGACGTGCCAGACGTAGCGATTGCGGGGCATGCTCGGGCGTCGCGACCAAACAGTCGCGCGGCGTGTAGATCGTCCAGGCCCGCTGGGGTCGTCGTCGGCCGTGCGGGCGGTGTGCGGCCGCTCACCAGTGTGTCACGCTTCGCCCTATCGTGAAAGCCGCCGCCGCGAGCGTCCGCTCGTCACTTGCGGAACCGGTATCCGACCCCGCGGACGGTCTCAATGTAGTGGCCGTGGTCGCCCATTTTACGACGAAGGCCTGCGACCTGTACGTCGACCGACCGCTCGGTGACTGGGTAGTCGGCGCCCTTGACGGCATCGACGATCTGGGCGCGACTGAAGGCCCAGCCGGGCCGCTTGGCGAGAAACGTCAGCAGCGCGAACTCGGTGTAGGTGAGTTCGAGCAACTGCCCCACGAGCGTGGCTTCATGACGGCCGGGGTGAATCGAGAGTTCGTGAACCTCGATTGTGGTCTCCCGCTCCTCCAGACGCCGTGATTCGTCTCGGCGGAGCAGCGCCCGAACTCGCGCCGAGAGCACGCGCGGGCTGAATGGCTTGGCGATGTAGTCGTCGGCGCCGCGCTCGAGGCCGGCCACCATGTCGGCCTCCTCTCCCTTCGCGGTCAGCATCACGATCAGGATGTCGCGGGTCTTGGGGTCCGTCTTGAGCCGCCGGCAGACCTCGAGCCCGTCCACCGCCGGCAGCATCAGATCGAGGACGACGAGATCTGGAGGATTCGTGCGGGCTGACTGCAGCGCCTGCTCGCCACTGCCCACGCACTCAACGTCGTAGCCGTCTTTGGCGAGGTTGTAGCGGACGAGTTCGAGGAGGTCGTCCTCGTCATCGACGACGAGGACTCGCGGCTTCGCCGGATCCTGCGGACCTCGGTTCCTGTTCGGCATGTGCGTCGCCTCGTCCCGGGGCGTCGATCGGCTGTCGGTGGAGATCATAGTCCGCCACATCGTCGGATCGAATCATGAGGATTTCATGAGGGCCGGCTACGACAGCAGCAGTTCGACGTCTTCGGGGGTGAGGCTCGAGATCATGCTCTCGTCGGCCGCCACGATCGAATCGGCGAGTTCCCGCTTGCGGTCCTGGAGGGCGAGGATCTTCTCCTCCACCGTGTCGCGGGCGATCAGCCGGTAGGCGAACACGCGACGGGTCTGGCCGATACGGTGCGCCCGGTCCACGGCCTGCGCCTCCACCGCGGGATTCCACCAGGGGTCGAGGATGTAGATGTAGTCGGCCGCGGTGAGGTTGAGACCCTGGCCGCCTGCCTTGAGGCTCACGAGGAATAGCCGGCAGTCCGGATCCTCCTGGAAGCGGACGACGCGGGCCTGCCGATCGGTCGTGCGGCCATCGAGGTATTCGTAGACGACCTTCTTCTCGTCGAGTCGGCGGCGGAGGATCGCCAGGAAGCTGGTGAACTGGCTGAAGACGAGCACCTTGTGACCCTCGTCAAGCACCTCGTCGAGCTGTTCGAGGAGCGTGTCGAGCTTGGCGCACGACTCGTCGACGCGTGAGTGATCGACCAGGCCCTGATGACAGGCGGTCTGCCGCAGACGCAGGAGCGCTTCGAGCACGGCGATTCGCGAGCGGCCGATGCCCATCCGGCCGATCCGCCCAGCAAGCTCGGCCCGGAAGTGCTCGCGGAGTTCGTCGTAGGCCTTCCGCTGGTGCTCGCCAAGTTCGACGAACAGGGTCTGTTCGGTCTTCTCCGGGAGATCCGAGAGCACCTGTGCCTTGGTTCGCCGCAGCAGGTAAGGGCGGACGGCGCGGGCCACGACCTCGGCGCTCCCCCGTCCGTCGGCGAGAAACTTCCGCAGCCTGCCAGCGCTGCCAAGCTGCCCAGGATTGAGAAACTCGAAGATGCTCCAGAGTTCGCCGATGTGGTTCTCGACCGGCGTGCCGGTGAGCGCCAGGCGATGCCGGGCTCGGAGCAGCCGGCAGGCCTTCGCCGCCTGGCTGGCCGCATTTTTGATCGACTGCGCTTCGTCGAGGATGACGTAGTCGAACTCGGTCTCACGGTGGGCCACGATGTCGCGGCGGAGCGTGCCGTAGGTGGTGATCACGATGTCCCAGTCAGTCAGCGTGCCCGCCTCGTCGGCCCGCGTCGTGCCCGTGTAGTTGGCGACCCGCAGGTTCGGTGCGAATCGGCGGGCTTCGTCCATCCAGTTAAAGACGAGGCTGCGGGGCACGACCACGAGCGTCGGTCGGTGGGGAACACCAGCGGCGCGGACCTCGGCTTGGCGGCGGGCCAAGAGCGCCAGCACCTGGATCGTCTTGCCGAGACCCATGTCGTCGGCGAGGCAGCCGCCCAGGCCGAGCGACTCCAGAAACACCAGCCACCCGAGCCCCTCACGCTGATAGTGGCGGAGCGTGCCCTGGAATCCAGGTGGTTCCGGCTCCGCCTCGGGCCGTTCGCCGGCGGCGAGCTGCTCCCGCAGGCGGTCGAACGCCTCGTCGACCGTGGACCTCGGCTGACCGGCGAGCAGCGCGTCGAGCAGCGCCATTTGGATGCGGCCGTAGCGGAGTTTGCCATCGTGCTTCTGCGCGAGCGCCGCCATCGGCGCGAGTTCCTGCGCAAACGTGTCGGGCAGGATGCCGATCGAACCGTCGGGGAGCTCGACCGATCGACCGCCCCGAGCGATCGCCTCGAGCAGCGCCGGTAGTTCGGCCGTGACGCCCCCGAAGTCGATGGCGGCGGAGAGCTCGAACCAATCGATGCCGCTGGTGACGTTCCAGGCGACGCTCCCCGCGGGGCGGTAGCGGCGGCCAGCCACTTCCACCAACCAGCCGGCGGCGGCGAGTTGCGACACCGAGGTGTCGAGACGGTTCCGCGCGATCTCGACGTGGTGGGCGGCGGGTGAGCCATCAAGCGACTGGCCACGGGCCGCGGAGGCGCCGTGTCGCGGCAGCAGCGCCAGGGCCTCCCGTTCGGCGGCTCGGTCGCGGCGAATGAAGACCCGATGGGTAGCGTCGGCGGCACCGCCCGCCGGATCGTCGGCGGCGATCGACAGGCCGGCATAGTCGAACCAGATCCGGCCGGCGAGCTGCACGCGAGGCTGCCCACGGCGCCGCTCGCCTGGCGCCGCATCGAGCGACACGGCGGGCGAATCGTCGAGCACCAGCTTGGGCCGCGGCACACCCGACTCGATCCGCCAGCCGGTCCAGGCGGGCAGCACGAGCCGCGGCACGTCGGCCAGAAGGGAGAGCCGCTCGATGAGGCCGTCGACCTGCGGTCCGGCAACCTCGATCGGCCCGCGGCGCTCGAACTGCTCGAGCCAGCCCGACGAGATCCCCCCCGCCTCGCTGTCGTCGACGGCCTTGAGCCGCGCGATGCGGTCGGCAAAGACCACGAGCCCGGCTCGGAGGATCGCCTTCGGCTCGCTGAGGTTCTTTCGCTGGCTGCCGCGGACGAGCATGCCGCGGAGCGTGGCCTTTGAGGGGCGTGGTGGCGGGGCGTCGTCGTCGCCGTCGTCACGGCTGCGGCCCTTCGCCGGCCTCAGGTCGTCGTCGTCGGGCTCGAGCACGAAGGCGAACTCCCACGGCTGGCCGCCGTCCCACGTCATCGGCACGACCCGCTCCGGATCGCGGCGGGGTTCGGGCTGCACCACGAGCCGACCGGCTTCGCAGAGCATCGCGAGATGGGTGGCGGCCGACCGCGGACTGACGACGATCCGCGTGATCGACCTCCGTTCGACCGGATCCGGCAGCCCGTGGCCGCCGGCAGCTGCCGCGCCGACGAGCTGCTCGACGATCAGCCGCTCCTGGGGATCGAGCTGGTCGAGCTCCACCTCTTCGGGTCCGAGGACGACAGGGCGGGGGCGACCGGTGGCGTTGCCGGCGACGTCGAGCTGCATCCGCGCCGGCACAAGCACCGCCGCCCGCGCCTCGGACGAGGCGGCGAGGTCGAGGAGAAAGACGAGGGCTCCGCCGGCTCGTCGCGGGTCGGGGATCGAGAGGCCGTGGGCTCGGACGGCCGGCTCGACGAGCCGGCGGCGCTCCTCGAGTTCCGTTGCCCACCCCGGCAATCGCTGGCCGCCACGGCGGAGCGCAGGCGGGGGCGTCCACGTCGGCACGACCGCAGCCTCGCGGTCTGGATCATCACCTTCGCCATCGCCCGCCTCGTCGACCGCGATCTCATCGTCATCAGCGGATCCGGCGTCGGGGATATCGTCGGCCACGATGTTGAGTGTCACCGGTGTCTGGTCGTGGATGCCCGAGAGCAGGCGGCGGCGATCGACCTCGAGCAGCACGGCGGCGAGCACGGCGCAGGGAAGGCCGGCGCGGCCGGCGGTCGTGGTGCAGTGGGTCTCGAGAGTCATGCCACCGCGGCGATGGGCCGAAAGCTCCATCTGCACCTCGTGCTCGTCACCGTCATCCCCGATGACGGTGGCCCGCACCTGGCCGACTCGCGGGCAGGCGACGGAGGCGGGAGTGATCGTGCGGGCCTTGGCGACGTCGGCCGAGGGAAAGAGATGGAAGAGGCGCTGCTCGAGGGTCTTCATGCTGCCGGTTCGGGGGGTCGAAAGACACGCTGCGGCGAACCGGACCCAAGAGGGGCCCCGCGGGCGCAGCACGTTGTTGTACCCCGCCGAAGCCGCGTTTGGCGAGGGCGGGCGTCGTGGCACGGCGGACCGACGCGATCAGCCGCCCTTCACCGTCGCCACGAGTTCCAGCACGTTCTCGACCGGCGTGTTCGGCAGGATGCCGTGGCCGAGGTTGAAGATGTGGCCGGGCCGGCCCGCGGCGCGGGCAAGCACCTCCCGCGTCCGCCGGCGGACCGTGTCGCGGTCGGTGAGAAGGACGATCGGCTCGAGGTTGCCCTGCACCGCACGGTCGTGGCCGACGGCAGCCCAACCCGCGTCGAGATCGATCCGCCAGTCGATCCCGATCACCGAGCCGCCGGCGTGGCGCAACAGCGGCAGCAGCGCGGGGTTGCCGGTCGCGAAGTGGATCGTCGGCACCCGCTTCGCAACCTCCGCCAACGCGGTGCGGCTGTGCGGGAGCACGTAGCGGCGGTAGTCGTCGGGTCCGAGGCAGCCGACCCAACTGTCGAATAACTGCACCACTTCCGCACCCGCGTCGACTTGGGCCACGAGGTAGCGGCTCACTCCGCGAGCGAGCCTGTCCATCAGGTCGTGCCACGCCGACTCGTGCTGGTACATGAACGACTTGGTGAGCAGCCAGGACTTGCTCGTCCCGCCCTCGATGCAGTAACCGGCGAGCGTGAAGGGAGCGCCGGCAAAGCCGATCACGGGGATCGAGGCGTCGAGGCCGGCCCGCGTGGCCCGGACGGTGTCCATCACGAAGCCGAGGCGGTCGATGTCGTCGAGTTCCCGCACGCGGACGACGTCGTCGGGCGACCGCACGGGGTTGTGGATCACCGGTCCTTCGCCGTGGGCGAACTCGAGGTCGAGCCCCATCGGCTCAAGAATCGGGAGGAGGTCACTGAAGATGATCGCCGCATCGACGCCGAGTCGCGCGACGGTCGCGATCATCACCTCGGCGGCGAGCCGCGGCGTCTTGCACAGTTCGAGGAAGCCGACCTTGTCGCGGATGGCCCGGTATTCGGGGAGGTAGCGGCCGGCCTGCCGCATCAGCCAGACGGGGGTCCTTTCCACCGGCTCCATGCGGCACGCCCTGAGCAGGAGCGGGGCAGCGGCGGCGGGCGGTGACGGGATGGCAGACACGGTAGGCATCGGGACGAGTATATGCCCAGCCCAGGCCATCCGCAGGACGGGCTGGGCAACTACAATGAGTTTGTCACGACCCGCCCGAGCACCGCATGGCCGCATTTCTCTCAGGCATTTCCATCGTCTGCTTCGCGGCGAGCTACGCCGTGGCTCTCGCGTGCGAGGCGTCGCGGCTCGCGTTCCGCTCCGGCGTTCGCGGTGCGGCCATGGTGGCCTTTGCAGCGGCGGGCCTCTTCGCTCACACGCTGTTTCTCGTCTGGCGGGCCGTGGACGGCGGCGCGGCGCCCCTCTCGAGTCCGTTCGACTGGTATCTGCTGGCGGCCTGGCTGCTCGCAGCCGGCTATCTCTGGCTCACCATCGCCAATCCGCGGACACCGGTGGGCCTGTTCCTGCTCCCGATCGTGCTCGGCCTCGTCGGGGCGGCGACACTCGCCAGCCGCGAGCCATTCCTTCACGACTCGGCGTCGCTCTTTTGGGGCCGGATTCACGGCGTTCTCCACCTGGTGTGGAGCGTGAGCGTGGTGCTTGGGGCGATCGCGGGCCTGATGTGGCTCATCCAGGCGGGCCGCCTGGCCCGCAAGGAAGCGCCGGTTCGCGGCTTCCGCATGCCGAGTCTCGAGCGGCTGGCCAGCATCACCGCCCGCACGCCGATGGTCGCCGCCTGGGCAGCAGCCGCGGGATTTGCCTCGGGCATCGTGCTCAACGCGGTCAACCGTGGCCGTGGACTGATGGAGACCGTTCCCTGGACCGATCCGGTGGTGCTGCGGATGGCGGCCGTCGTTGCCTGGCTGATGATCGCGGCGCGGATCGCCGCAGCCGCGCGGCCGCGGGCGGACGGCGGCCGGACCACGGCCAGGCTGGCGCTCGTGAGCCTCGCGGTGCTCGCGGCCTCGATCGCCTGGGGTGTGCTCGGCACGACGCGCCACGGAAGGCCGGCGACAGCAGGCGAGGTGGTCGTGCCCACGGTGTCCGAGGAGGTGCCATGACGCTGGCCCTCGTGGGAGGCACGCACCGCACGGTGCCGCTGGCGCTGCGAGAGCGGCTCGCTTTCTCGGCGGAGCAGGCCGCCGAGGCGCTCGCGCGGTTTCGTGACTGCTTTCCTGGCCGCGAGGGCGTGCTCCTCTCCACATGCAATCGCGTTGAGTTCTACGCCGCGGGAGAGAACGGCATCGACGCACCTCCGCCCGAACAACTCGTGACGTTTCTCGCCGAGTGTCGCGGGATCGACGCCGCTGCGCTGAGGCCGCTTCTCGCCCGCGAACATGACGATGCGGTCGTGCGCCACCTGTTCGGCGTGGCTGCGGGCCTCGACAGCATGGTGCTCGGGGAACCACAGATTCTTGCGCAGGTGAAGCAGGCCTGGGCGATCGCGCAGGATAGCCGCACGTCGGGGCCGCTCACGGCGGGCTTGTTTCAAGCAGCGCTGCGAACCGCCAAGCGGGTCACGTCGGAGACGGCACTTGGCCGGGAGCGGGTGTCGATCCCGAGCGTGGCGGTGGCCGACTTCGCCAGTGGCGTTTTTGAGCGGTTCGACGACAAGCGGGTGCTGCTCGTGGGCGCGGGCAAGATGGCCGCCGAAACGCTGCGGTATCTCCGCGAGGCCGGGGCGCGCGATGTGGTGATCGTGAATCGGACGGCAGCCCGGGCCGATGACCTGGCAGCCCGTGTCGACGCCCGTCCGGCGGCGTTCGAGCGGCTGGAGCGGGAACTTGCCGCCGCCGACCTCGTGGTGAGCACGACCGGCGCGAGCGACCATGTCGTGCCACTTGAACTCTTCGCTCGCGTCGAGGCTCAGCGCGAGGGGAGGCCCTTGGTGGTGCTCGACCTTGCAGTGCCGCGAGACTTCGATCCACGGATCGGCGAGCGGCCGGGCGTCTGGCTCTACTGCATCGACGATCTGGCTGCGGCGTGCGAGGCGAATCGTAAGAGGCGGCAGCGGGAGCTGCCCCGCGCACTGGCGATCGTCGATGAAGAGACCCGCCGTTTTATGGGCGATATGCACCATCGCACCACGGCACCGGTGATCGAGCAGTTGCGGGCGGGCTGGACGGAAACGGGCGAGGCGGAACTCGACCGACTCTTCCGGCGTCTGCCCCACCTCGCGGAGGCCGATCGCGGCGAGATCCGCCAGGCCTTCGATCGGTATGCCGCGAAGATGCTGCACCCGCCGCTGGCCTCGCTCCGCAGCGAGAGCCACTCAGGGCCACCCCACGGACTGCTCGATGCGCTCAAGCGGCTGTTCAATCTGCAGGATTGACCAGCACGCTGATTCGAGCGGCTGCTTGTCGCAGCTAGCGTGGAGACAATGTTCCGTGTGGAGTACCACTCCAGTGAGCGTGTCTCGCAGCAAACCGCAGGGTGGTTGATCGCGGCGGCTCGGTAAGTTATGTAAGATGCGAAATGTCGGACTGCCACCGATGTAACACCGACTGAGTTTCCCCCGTGTACTATCTCCGGAGCACCCATGGCCGATCCCAAGAAGCCCGCTGACAAGAAGCCCGCCATCGACATCAATAAGTCCGAGGAGATCCGCAAGGTCGCGACAGCGATGAAAGCCAAGGGGGAGAAGCCTCGCCCAGTCACGATCATCGCGGTCCTCAAGAAGCAGGGGGTGGAGGTCTCGTCCCCGCAGGTGAGCATGGTGCTCAAGCGGATGGGCTTCAGGCCCCGCAAGCGGCGGAAGGCCGGCAATCTGGCTGCGGCCGTCGCTGCGGCGAACAAATCGAACAAAACAAACAAGGCCGGCAAGTCGAAGACCAAGATTTCGGTCGAGGACCTCGTCGCCGCCAAGAAGGCGATCGGCCGGCTCGGCGGGCTCGATCGGGCGGTCGCCGCGATCGAGGCCCTGCGCCAGTTCGAATCCTGATCCCACGGGCCGGCTGGCCGCGGTGCGGCCAGCCGGCTACTGTTTCATGCCCGGTTCATGCCCCAGTTCATGTCCTGGGCCTTCATGGCAGCCTCGCGGAGTTGGGCCAGCATGATTCGAGCATCCCATCCAGAAGTCGTGGTCATGGGCGGCGGTCCCGCCGGAGCAACAACGGCCACGCTCCTCGCCCAGCAGGGGCGTTCGGTCAGACTCTACGAGCGGGAGCGGTTCCCCCGTTACCACGTCGGCGAGTCACTGATTCCGGAGACGTTCTGGGTGCTCAACCGGCTCGGCATCCTGCCGCAGCTTCGCGGCGGGCCGTTTATCGAGAAGCACAGCGTCCAGTTCGTGTCGGAGCATGGGCGGCTGTCCGAGCCGTTTTACTTCGCCGATTACAAGTCGCACGAGAGTTCACGGACCTGGCAGGTCACGCGCCAAGAGTTCGACCAACTGATGCTCGATAATGCGCGGCGGCACGGGGTCGACGCGCGTGAGGGCGTGCGGGTGCTCGACGTGCTCTTCGAGGGAGATCGTGCGATTGGCGTGCGGACGCTCGATGAGGCTGGGTTCGATGAGGAGGTCCGCTGCAGCGTCGTGGTCGATGCGGCCGGGCAGAGCGGCCTGATCCTCGATCGGCTCGGCTTGCGGCAGTGGGATCCGGTGCTCAAGAAGGCGGCCGTCTGGAGCTACTTCAAGGGGGCGGCTCGCGAGCGGGGCCGCGACGCCGGCGCCACGCTTGTCATGCAGACCGCCGGCAAGATCGGCTGGTTTTGGTACATCCCGCTCCAGAACGACATCACGAGTATCGGCGTGGTGGCGCCATTCGACCACCTGTTCACGAATCGCGACACGAAGGATCTGGAGGCGATCTTTACCGCGGAGGTCGCGCGGTGCCCTGGCCTGCAGCCCCGGATCGCCGAGGCTGAGCGGGTGGCTCCGTTTCGCGTGGCGAAGGAATACTCCTATCGTTCCTCGAAAGTCGCCGGCGACGGGTGGGTGCTCGTGGGCGACGCCTTCGGCTTTCTGGACCCGCTCTACTCCTCGGGCATTCTCCTGGCGCTCAAGAGTGGGGCCCTCGCCGCCGATGCGATCGCCACGGGTCTGGAGCGGGGTGACGTGTCGGAGGCGGCGCTGGGCTCGTGGGGCCCGGACTACGTCGCCGGGATGGAGCGGATGCGACAACTCGTCTGCGGCTTCTACGACGGCCTGAACTTCGGCAAGCTCGTTCGGGACCACGGCCATGCCAAGCCGCTGATCACCGACATCCTGATCGGCGACATCTTCAAGGGCGACATCGACGCCCTCTGGCCCTTGGTCGAGGCGGCGAAGGAGCCGGCGCCGGCCTGAGCGGCCCGCACGGGCCGGAGGTGGCCGTGCCCCGTCGCCGGACGTTCGCTACGCCCATCCTGGCAATCCTGTTCGGCACGGGATTTGCGCAGCATCGACGGGATGCTTTAGGCAAGTTGCGGCGAGTTGCGCCCTCGCTCTGGCGACGGTATCGTGCCCGTCATGGCCACGAGCAGGAAGCGCGAGATTCGTGATCAGGACGTGCAGGGACTGAAGTGCCTGCGAAAGATCCGTCCTC
>Ga0209598_10003988_pt1 | contig 10994 bp, 3 predicted proteins | sample M_140807_EF_Meta_FD_187317 | JGI IMG/M metagenome (GOLD analysis project Ga0209598, IMG submission 187317) | Freshwater microbial communities from Lake Montjoie, Canada to study carbon cycling - M_140807_EF_MetaG (SPAdes) (version 2) | ecosystem: Environmental > Aquatic > Freshwater > Lake... | reverse complement strand
ACGCGAGCAATCAAGCCACCCTCTCGGGAGTTATCAGCGGGAGCGGCGGACTCAATAAAACCTCTGGCACAGGCGGCGTGAATATCACTGGAACGAACAACAGTTTTTCCGGTGCGGTGGTGATCAGTGCCAGCGGATCGCTGACGGCAGCCTCGATTGGAAATACGGGCTCCAACAGCTCGCTTGGCACAAACGCATCCATTACTCTGGGATCAACCGCCAACTCGGGTCAGCTGAATTGGACAGGCAGCAACGAGACAACGGACAAGATATTCTCCATGGGCGGCTCGACGGGCGGGGCGACAATTAGTGCATCCACCGCCAACCAAACCCTGACGATCTCTCAGAGCCTTGTCATCTCCGGAAATGGAACTAAAACCCTAACGCTTGGAGGCAGTGGCAACATCGCTTTCAATGGAGTCATCCCCAACGGCACCTCTCCGAACACCTCGGTCATCTCGATGACCAAAAGTGGCGCGGGCACCGTTACCCTGAACGGAACGAACACCTACACAGGCGGCACCACCATTTCCTCGGGAACGCTTGCTTTCAACAACGATTCCGCACTTGGCACTGGCGCAGTCACCCTCAACGGGACCCTCTCCGCTCTCGCCAACGCCACCCTCTCGAACAGCATCTCCGTTGCCACGGCGGGGACCTTTCGCGTGGGGTCTGGAAACACCTTTACCAGCTCGGGAGTAATCTCCGGCAATGGTTCGGTGTCGAAGAACTCCGGAGGCACTCTCGACCTCAGCGCCGCAACTGCCAACAGCTTCGCCGGCGGGATGAAAATCGACGACGGCATCGTGGTTGTCACCGCCCTTGGCAACTCAGGAGCCAATAGCGCCCTCGGAACAAATGGCACCATCCAACTCGGTGCCGGAACCAGCGCCGGCACAATACGATGGGAAGGGAACTCCGATGAGACGACCAACAAGGTCATCGATTTCAAAAGCACAACGACCTCGACATCCGGTGGCACTATTACCGCAAACAATACCGGCCGCACGCTCACCTTTATATCAAACACCACCGCAACGGGCACCGGAAACAAGACATTCACACTCGGCGGTTCTGGAAACATCAACTTCAATGGAGTGATTTCCAACGGCGCCAATGCTACCGTATTCCTCAAAAAAAGCGACTCTGGAATCGTTACGCTATCAGGTTTAAATACCTACACAGGCTCTACGACCATTAACGGAGGCACACTTACTCTATCCGCTAACGGCACAATGGGAACCGGCACACTCTCAATCTCAGGAGGCACATTAGACCTCGGAGGCAAAAGCGTTACAAACACTCTCACCACATTCACCAGCGGAAGCTTAAACAACGGCACAATAACAAATAACGGAGGGACATATAATCTCGGAAACACCACTGTCAGTGCGAACTTGGCTGGGACGAATGGACTTACCACGACAGGAAACGCGATCCTCTCCGGCGCAAACACCTACACCGGCGCCACACTCGTCAGCGCCGGCACCCTCCTCGTTAATGCATCGACCAGTGCCAGCAGTGCGGTGACCGTGAATGCGGGTGCCACACTTGGTGGCTCAGGAACGATCAATGGTGCAGCCACCATCAACGGCATACTCAATCCTGGGAATTCTACGACCCTCACTCTGGGATCGACTCTCACTCTTGGCACAGGTTCCACCATCGCTCTCACTCTTGGCACGAGCAGCAGCAAAATCTCGTTCACTTCAGCGGCTGACAACATCATTGGCAGCGGCAATGCCACGCTCAGCCTCACCCAAGGCACGGGCTTCGACTACGGCACGACCTACAGAATTTTTGGAAATACCAGCACGGACGGCTTTCTCTTTGCCTCGATCACCGGATACGACAGCGCAGCCTACACAGCCAACCTTGCTGCTACGGGCAGCAACTACGACCTCAGCTTTACCGCAGTGCCCGAACCTTCGACATATGCATTGTTCCTGCTTGGACTTGCAGGGCTTCTCATCCACCTCAAGCGGAGACATAGCTCTACCCAGTCATAATCATGCAAGACCAATTCAAGCAGGTTTGGACCTAGTTGACTTGTTCAAAAAAAATTGCAGGCCTCGAATTTCAGAAAGACAGTTATGCTCGAATCACCACTTAAACGATTGTTTGCCTGCCCCTTAAAAGCATTCACGCTTGTGGAAATACTTGTGGTTGTGGCTATCATAGGAATTCTTGCTGCTCTTTTATTTCCTATGGGCAAGTCGATGATAGAAAAAGGGAACTCCGCAAAGTGCGTAAATAATTTGCGGCAAATTGGCGCAGCAATTCAGCAATACGCAGCTGAAAATGATGGGGTTTTTCCTTATTCAGCGGGTTACAAATACGGAGACACCTCTGGAGCAACCAGCTTTACCTTCAGCACTTGGCAAGCCCCACTAGCTTATTATCTCGGAATCGGCCAACTTTCGCCATCAACGCCTTATACAACCTTGCCAAGTTATGACAACCCCAAAGCTAAGCACCCATTCAACTGCCCTTCCTGCAAAACAGGCTTCCGAACCTACACTGCGAACAAGTATGCCATGGGCTTTCTCCCATCAGGCGCTACATCGCCTTACCCACGCCGCAATCCACTAGCCTTTCAAAGACCAACTCAACTTATACTCATCACAGATAGCCAGACGGTAGATGGTCAAATTACGGGAAATACCATGCAATTTGATGATACAAATTATCAAACAATCATCGGCACACGCCACTCAGGAAAAGCCAACGCCCTTTTTGCAGACTTCCATATCGAATCGATTGACCGAGCTAAAATTGATCCTGCAAAGAACATAAAACACAACTAATTTACTACCCATGTCATCTCGATCCTTCCTTTTTCTCGTCTGTATATCCCTTGCCACAGGCCTCCTCCACGCCGACATCACCCTCCCCCGCGTCTTCGGTGACAATATGGTTCTCCAGCGGGAGAAACCGATTCCCGTCTGGGGCAAGGCCGACTCTGGCGAGAAGATTACAGTGGCCTTTGCAGACCAGAAACAAACAACCGTTGCGGATGAAACCGGATCTTGGCAGGTGACTCTCGATTCACTGCCCGCCAACAAGACGCCGCAGTCGTTTGTTGTTTCCGGCAAGAACAAGGTGACACTCGAAAATGTCCTCGTCGGTGAAGTCTGGCTTTGTTCGGGGCAATCGAACATGGAATGGCTGGTCGAAAAGTCGGCAAATCCCGAGGAGGAAAAAGCCGCCGCGAACTTTCCTGAGATACGGCACTTCAAAGTTCCTCGCACCTCGAGCGCGTTCCCTCAGGCTGATGTCAAAGCGAACTGGCAAGTCTGCTCGCCCGCGACAGTCGGCGGTTTCTCAGCGGTCGCCTACTATTTTGCCCGCGAACTTTTTCAAAAGCTCGATGTGCCAATCGGCCTCCTCCATTCGAGTTGGGGCGGAACCAGCATCGAAGTGTGGGTTTCCCCCGAGAGTGTCGCCACCATCCCTGAGCTTGCCGAACTCCAAGCGAAGATTTTTTCGCAATCCAGCCTGTCACCCGAAGGCAAAAAACGACACGAGGAGTATCTGGCCGAGCTGAAGAAATGGACCGCTGCCACAGAAATGGCTTTGGCAAAAAACCAACCAGTCACAGAGCCTCCCTCTGTCCCCTGGCCGGCATGGGACAATCCCCAGCCCACACAACTCTACAAAGGCATGATCCATCCCCTAGCCCCCTTCGCCATGCGAGGTGCTATCTGGTATCAAGGCGAGTCGAACGGATCGGACGAGGCAATTTACCTGAACAAACTGCAGGCCCTCATCGGCGGATGGCGCTCCAAGTGGAACCAAGGCGACTTCCCATTTTACATCGTTCAAATCTCGAACTTCAGCAAAGTGAGTGAAGACGGCAAGACCTGGTCGAAGGTGCGTGAAGCTCAAATGAACGCCCTCTCGTCGATCACGAATACTGGGCTCGCTGTGACGATCGATATTGGAGAAACCAAGGATATCCATCCCAAAAACAAGCAGGATGTCGGCAGGCGTCTTGCCCTCTGGGCACTAGCGGGGCCCTACGGCAAGGACATCGACCCCTCGGGCCCTCTTTACAAGGGCTTCAGCGTCGAGGGCTCAAAGATCCGCATTTCTTTCGACCATGCAAAAGATGGGCTCATGATCGGCAGAAAAGACGGCCTGACAGCAGTCGTGCCTGAGGTCGAGGGAATAATCAAGTGGCTCGAAATTGCCGGAGCAGACCAGCGGTTCAAGCGCGCAGATGCGGTGATCGAGGGCAGCGAATTAGTTGTTTCGAGCCCCGAGGTCACCTCCCCCGTGGCGGTGCGCTACGCCTTCAAACAAGACCCAGCGGGAGCGAATCTCTACGATAACGAAGGCCTCCCGGCTTCGCCGTTCCGCACCGATTCATGGTAAAAACAACCCTCCTCGCGGTGGCAAGCCTCCTGCTTGTCTCCTCGATCTCACTCCTCGCAAAACCCGTCGTCATCTGGGCCTCGGACCCCGTCCGCGCGGGCGAGAGCGTGGTGGTTCGCGGCGATGGCTTCGGCAAGAAGGCGCTCGTGGAGGCCAGTTTTTCTGAAAATGGAAAAACCACCGATTGGAAGTCTCTCGATGTTCTTCAACAAACTTCCTACACCCTGAAATTCGCCCTCCCCGCAAAGATTGGCGATGGCATCGTGCGCTTCCGCATCAGCGATGGAAAAGACACCTCTACCCCCTCAATCCTTAACGCCCCGAAAGTTTGGTGGATGCAAGGCGACGAGACCGAGATGGCCACACCGGGCGGCTGGTTGCGAATTTTCGGCCTCAACCTCGAACTACACCCCGGAGCTAAAATCTCCCTCCGCTCCGCTGACTCGGAGATCACACTCACTCCCGAAGCCGTCGACGAATTTGCGCTCCGGGTCTCCCTCCCTGCCGATCTGAACCCCGGCGAATACTCAGTGGATTTTCAAAACGGCCTCGCGGATCCCGCCGCCCAGACATCGGCTGGAAAAATCCGCATCGCCCAAAAAAAGCCAACTCCCGAGCGAATCTTTGATGTCACCAAATACGGCGCTGTTCCCGCCGAGCCCGGCTATCTGCAATACACCACGGCCATGCTTGCCGATGGCCAAGTGGACAGCGCCGAGGCGATCCAGAAGGCCCTCGATGACGCTGGCAAGGCGGGCGGCGGCATCGTGCAGTTTCCGCGTGGCATTTTTGTTTTATCCAAAGGAGTCACCATTCCCATGAATGTCACCGTGCGCGGCGGCGGCTCGGGCCTCACCACGCTTTCCTATGTGGACGACCTCCTACCGCGTGTGGAGAGAACAAAAAAACTCTACTGGGGTGCCAAGCAGATGGAGCCAATCAAGGGAGTCGAATTCGAACCGCATCCCTACCTCATGCGCGGCGAGGGACACTTCACCGTGGAAGACCTCGCCATCTACGCTATTAACCACCACGCAGGCATCCAAAGCGAGTTGCCAACAAACTCCTCGAACGCCGGCCATGTGACGATCCGCCGAGTCCTCATGCGGCTCGACCGATTCATCAACAACGACAAAACCGACCGCCACTACTCGGATGCCGAAGAGGTTTTCCTGAAACGCTGGCGCGACAAACGACGCACCGGCGCACTGGATCTCGGTGGACCAAATATCCAGATCACCGACTGCGACATCTACTCATCGCTGCAAGTCCTCATGCTCAACGGCTCCTCCGGCTACATCGCCCGCAACAAGTTCTCAGCCGTTCCCCGCCATTGGACAGTCTTTGGCCGCCGCACGCAGAAGGTGATCTTTGAAAACAACGATTGCTCGGACGGCGGCGTGAGCCTCAACAGCGTGCACGACATGGTGACCAACGACGGCAAGACGCGACTCCCAAGCATCTATTCCCGCGAAATCTACATAGCCCGGAATGCCATGAAGGACAGCTACCGCGGCGACCGCGACGGAGGATTCAACTCCGACTTCCACGCTCCTGTGGGCATTTACACGGGCACCGTGGAGAAATGCGACGGCACCACACTCGTTCTGCCGAAGGAAACCGAAGACCCCGAGTTTGCGACCATGTGGCTTGGCGCCGTGGTCGTCGTGCTCGATGGAAAAGGCGCGGGACAATACCGCTCGCTCGCTGGTGGATCGGGTAAAACCCTCCTCGTGGACAAGCCGTGGGATGTGCCGCTCGACAGCACCTCGTTTATCTCAGTGTGCAAGGCCCTCGACCATGTCATCGCGGTGGACAACATCGCGCACGATGCCGGCAACACCGTCCTCTTCTGGTGCGGCGGTATCGAAGTCGTGGCTGCCCGCAACAAGTCGATTCGCGGCGGGGCCATCCAGCAGATCACCATCTCCTACGAAGGCCAAGTTCTGCCCGGCCTGCGCGCCCAGTTTTTCGACAACGAGATTCTTGAGGGAACCACCTGGGGCGCCTCCTTCATCTTCCCACGCGGCTCAAACATCGGCACCCTCACCTACCCTCCAATCTACCACGACCGCACACTCCAAGCTGACAAGGGCCTTCCAGTCACAGCCCCCGATTACCACGGCCCCATGGCGCTGGATCAGGTCTTCCGCCGCAATGCCATTGCAAACAACGGCCGCTTCTTCGTCGGCGGCAACGTGCAGAATGTCCTCTTCGAAGCCGGTCGCGTAAGCAATGCAGACGTCGGAATCGAAGTCACCACGCGCGGCGGTCGCTGGGCCGATTTTCTCAAGGGCGGCCCGACCGACATCCTGGCCAGAAACAACACCTTTAAAAATGTCACCACCCCCTTTGCAGGCGATCGTTTGAACGAAACCATTATCCTGCCAGAGAGAATCGAATCAGCTACGGAGCCCGTGGCTAAAAGCAAACCGGCGTGGATGGAGCGCCACGAATCCATGAGTGCGAAAGCCAGAGCCGGAGGCATCGACCTCATCTACATCGGCGACTCGATTGTCCAATTCTTCGAGACAAAAGGACTGGATGTCTGGACCCGCTACTATGCCCCGCGAAAGGCCCTCAATCTCGGCATCAGCGGCGACCGCACCCAGCATGTGCTCTGGCGGTTGGACAACGGGAATCTCGACGGTATTTCACCCAAACTTGCGATTGTTATGATCGGCCAAAACAATGGTGGTCACAACTCGGCGGAGGAAATCGCCGAAGGAGTCACCGCTGTTGTAGGCCGTATTCGAACCAAACTCCCTCAGACGAAAATTCTCCTCTTGGGTATCTTCCAGCGCAGGGAAAAGCCAACACCGGAGCGGGAAGTTTTATCAAAGGCCAACGAAATCATTTCCAAGCTTGCTGATGGAAAAACAATCCACTTCATGGATATCAACCCCCTCTTTGTGCGAGCGGACGGAACCATTCCCGCCGATTTGATGCCCGACTTTGAACATCCAAGCGCCAAAGGCTATCAAACTTGGGCGGAAGCGATCGAGCCCGAGGTGGCAAAACTGATGGGGGATGCCCCCATACCGCCAATACCCCAAAACTGAACCCCACTTTGTTTACAAAACTCTTATCTGCCCTTGCAGTGTGCACCCTGGCCTTGCAGGTGGACTCCTACGCGGGCTCGGCAGGACTGCGCAACTCTCTGGACTACTCCGTTGCGAACTCTGCTTTTATTGAAACACCAACCTCGGAGAGCGTTGTGAGTCTGGTAGACACATCGGGATCGATCGCGACCCTTCAAGCCTCAATCGATGCGGCGCGAACGGCGAACCCCGATCAACTGATAATCATTCGCCTCAAATCGAATACCACTTACGAGGTCTTGCAAACGCCACTGACTTTGGGCTCTCGCATGTGCCTGTCAGGATCCGGCACGAGTATCGCTGCCACATCCAATACCACTGCCAGCAGCCTTGTTTCCATCACCCCAGGATCCACTCTCGTCTCCGTTGACCGCCTGACCCTCGAGGGCGCATCAAAAGCCCTCTGCGGCATCAATGCCAGCGGAGTGAGTCGGGTGAATATTGACCGCGTCACTGTTCGAGAAACAGGCCTCGATGGAATTTATTTGGAAGGTCTTGGTTCGACGACTTTCAACAATGAAATAACGGTAACCCGATGCACGGTTACGGATGCATCAAGCGCGGCAGGCATCCATCTCAAAAATACGACTCAAGGGATCGTGATGAACAACGCCTGCTTCAATAACACCAATGGCATTCTCATCGAAGCGAGTGAGCATGGATCCATCTTCAACAACGAATCCAAATACAATTCCTTCGCAGGAATCCGTCTGCTCGATACAAAAAATACGCGCGTGGTGAGCAACCTATGCCACGGCAATTCAAAGGGCATCGCAACACAGAGCACAAGCGGCATTCCCACATACACTTATAATTTTATTCTTAAGAATGAGATAGCATCCTGCACCACTGGAATTTCGATCGGGCAGTCCCGCGATGTTTACTACGGAAATGAATTTCCTGCAGGCGTCACAGTTCCAATGACATTTTCTTCCGGGGCGACCAACCGAATTGTTCAAACCACCTCGCTTCTTGCCGCGCCGAACCAAGAATATTTTTACCCTCCCACTTCCTTAAATTTCCACTCCGAGCCAGTTAAAAACAATCAGGCTCGCACGGATGTCGTTACCGATGCCCACACGCTCTCCGCGATTCAGGCACTCTATGATGAAGCCCGAGCCAACAATCCTGGAACTGTCATGGTCCTCCGTCTTACCGCCCCAGAAATCACTGGCAATGCTCCACTCACGCTCTATTCCGACACCTGCATAGTGCTAGATGGCACGATCAAACTCAATCCCGGCATACCTGCTTTTCTTGCAGGCACCAGCAATAGCTCTCAGAGTTTTATCAGTATTTCGGGAGGCGTCATTGATGGTCAAAACACGACTGGGCGTAATGGAATGACATTCACCTATTCTTCAAAAATTCTCGTGAAAGATGTCACCTTAAGAAACTTCGGAGATAAAAATACGCGCGCAACAGGATCAGACATAATAGTTTTTGCCGGTTGTAAAGACCCCTGCATAGTGGACTCCTGCACCCTGGATGGTGGCGCATCTCGTGGCATATGGACCAGGGGAATCACGGCGAGTTCGCTATCGGGCATGGTGTTTATTGATAATACCATTTCCGATGTAAATATGGATGGCATCGATTTTGACATCGCCACTAGCAGTTCAACCGCCCTCTACAACACCTCCGAGAACAATATACGCTACGGGATCTTTATCGAAGAAGGCAGCAAGTATGTTCAGGCCATCGGCAATATATGTTCAGGCAATGATATAGGAATCAATTTCTATGCCTATGCCGCAGGTCCAACGGAAAAAAATCTTGCCGTGGCCAACACACTCAGCACGAATAAGCGAGGCTTGCGTTTTGGATCCCAGTCGGGATTTTTTACCCAGTCGAATTTCGCTTTTAACAACCGAATATCTTCCTCAACCTCAAGCGCGATCGATGCCCAGAATTACGGATCGGAGAATTACCTTTCAGAAAACACCCTTTCACAAAATGCCGCCGACCTCGCCTCATTAACCACATCCGTTTTCTTTAATCCGCCAGCATCAAATTCAGAGGGAGTCGATAACGCGGCTTTTGCCAACACGGATTTCACCGAGAGCTCCTACGCCACTGGGAACCTCGTCAGCCAGCAAGGCTGGTTAACCTTTGGAAATAGCACCACAGGACCAATTCAGGTTACAGGGGGAGCGGCTAAGCTGATTGCCGGCTCGAACTACCAATCAGCCTACAGAAGCATTTCGCCCTACCAATTTACCGACAACTCATCGGTTTTCATAAGAGTCGATATCAATGTAAAAGGTGCCTCGGCCAACGGCACGGACTTTTTCGTAGCTACGCGAGAAATCGACGCCGCAACAGGCCAACCGAACGGAAAAAATTACTTCCGACTCTACACAAAAGCATCAGGCACGGGATTCCAACTCGGCTGGAATCCCCATGCAGAAACAGGAACGGGTCTTCCTGCATACTCGGATACGGTTTTCGACTTCGACACCAACTATAGCTTGGTCATACGAAATGATTCGAAACCCAGCCGGAGCCCTGACAAATCCTACTTGTTTGTTAATCCCACCAGTGATTCCGCAGCCCCCTTACTAAGTAGGACAACTTGGATCGGAAATACTTCCGACGAATTTAGCTCCTCCACATCCAGTGGAAATTCCTCAAACGGTCAGCCTCGTATCGGGGGATATCTCAATCTCAAGCTCACCCAACAGAACAGCACTGGCTCATCCCATAACTTGGGAGTCCAGCGCATCGTAGTCGCAGACAGCCTTACAGATATCGGCATCAAACCCGCCGGAACACCGATTAGCCTCACGGGAACGGATTACACAAACAACAGCACAAGCGGAAATGTGACTTTTAAGTCCAGCTCAGGCTGGTCGCCATCGGTTCCTTCAAGCACATCCACAACCACACTCACATTCTCAGGAGCGCTCTCAGGAAATACGACGATTTCCAACGACTTCACTGGCAACTTTACCCTGAATTCCCTCAACCTTGCCAACACCGGCTCCGGGAACATGACATTTTCCGGTCAAACCCTCCAATTTGTCAGCACGGAATCGGATTTTCCGGCACTCACATTTTCCAGCAGCCTCTCGATTGTCCAGTTGCTCAATAACAACCTCCAACTCGACTCGACCCTCTATGTGACTCAAGGCTCAGGATCGACATCCTATAACTGTGGAATTGCCGGGCTGGTAAGCGGTTCAGGTGGACTTGCAAAAGCAGGAACCGGACGCCTTGATCTCTTGAATATGGCGAATAGCTTTAGCGGCGCTGTGGAACTGGATGAAGGCACACTTTGCGTTTCGAAGATCGGCATGGCCTCGGCATCCAGTTCGCTCGGAAGCAATCGCACGATTCACCTCGGCGCAGCCTCTGGAATAAATTGGATCGTCCTCCGCTATACCGGAACAGGTGAGGTATCGGATAAAACCTTGAATCTTCTTGGAACTACAGGGGCAATTATTGTTAAAAACAGTGGAAGCGGCACTTTGAAATTCACATCTCCCCTCACAGCCACAGGCAGCGGAAGCAGAA
>Ga0209598_10003985_pt1 | contig 10996 bp, 11 predicted proteins | sample M_140807_EF_Meta_FD_187317 | JGI IMG/M metagenome (GOLD analysis project Ga0209598, IMG submission 187317) | Freshwater microbial communities from Lake Montjoie, Canada to study carbon cycling - M_140807_EF_MetaG (SPAdes) (version 2) | ecosystem: Environmental > Aquatic > Freshwater > Lake... | reverse complement strand
GGTGGAGTGGGAGCAACAAGGCGATCCGAGCCAGCAAACAACGCCTATCACAGCCCTTCAGGCCCATCCCCTGGCCAATGCCCACCGCCGTCTGGGTCAGACCCGACAGCGCAGAAGCTGAAAGTCCAGGCATAATCTCGACGAACATTTGTCTCATTGTTGTTGACGTGTTCCACAGCGCAAGAATATCCTATCTTCCTACGTGGTGCCTGCGATGGCGTGGGACACACGGCGAAATCGGAACGAAACCCATGTGCATTAACTGCCCTCCCCTTTTCGCTGGCCGCCGCAGCATCGCCTTAGCTGGCGCAGCGCTGCTGGCGACAACTGTTGGCGCCCCTGCGCAGGGGCAGGCGCAGGCCCCTGCCGCGCCCGCGACACCCGACGCTGCCTTGACAGCGCTAATGGACGGCAATGCGCGTTATGCTGCTGGCCAGCCGCGCGAGCGCGACTTCTCTGCTCGGCGCGCAGCACTTTCGCAGGGCCAAGCACCATTCGCAGCGGTGCTCGGATGCGCGGATTCGCGCGTAGCACCTGAACTCGCCTTTGATCAAAGCCCTGGCGACATGTTCGTCGTGCGTGTTGCCGGCAACTTTGTCACGCCCGAGGGATTGGGCAGCTTGGAATTTGGCGCCGCAGTGCTGGGGACGAAGGTGATCCTTGTCCTGGGGCATACTAGCTGCGGCGCGGTGAACGCTACAGTTGACGTACTGCGGCAGGGGAGCAACGCTCTCCCCGGTAACATCGCTCGGCTGGTGACGGCCATGAAGCCCGGTATCGAGCCGGTGATGGCGCAGCCTGGCGATGATCTGATTCGACGGGCTCTGGTGGCTAACGTCCGGCACAACGTGCGGGTGCTGGAAACCTCAACGCCAATCCTGGCCGACATGGTTGGGCGCGGCACGCTCGCGGTAAAGGGCGGCATCTACGACCTCGCCACGGGCCGGGTTGAACTCGTCTGACGGGCGCGGCTGACGCGGCCTTGCATCAACAACTCTGGCTCTGCTAGCGCCCGGGATGTCGTGAGTGCTGATCGAACCTCTAACCTCACTCCCATTCTTACCACGGCCAAGAAGATCAACTCGTCCTATGTCTCGCGCCTGCTGCGGTTGACGCTGCTGGCGCCGGATATCGTCGAGGCGTTCCTGGATGGGCAGCAGGCGGAGGGGATCACGCTGCCGGGGCTGATGGAACCGTTTCCGGTGGAGTGGGAGCGGCAGCGTTGAGCCACATCGCATGGCCCAGTCAAATTTCTGGATGTCAATCTGCACCATCGAATCGTCGCCTACACTCTAATGACGATGCGCGCGATCATATCCAGAAGGCGGGAACCTCAGCGGCAAAATTCATCAACTGGGGATGTCATGAAAAATACAGGCCCGGCCACCATTCAAAACGGCAGGCGGTAGCAGGAGGCGTTCGCCTGAGCCTTTCGCGCACTGTCAGGTAAACCAGAGCAGACCTGCAAATTCCAAAGGCTTGGGCAAAGCGTCCTGGCTGGCCATTCCGGCCCAGGTGACGCTGGTTTCAATGTCACCATTCCCGTCGAGATCGGCATGCAGGGTCAGTCCCCTGAAGCCATCCGCTCCCGCATTGGGCACCCAAGTCAGCCGGCTGACGCCCGGCAGGTAGCCGAAAAGGCTCAGCTGCTCGCCCTGCTGCCAGTCGGCGATTGTGCTCCAGCTGCGATTAAGGCTCCGGCCATCCAGGAAGAACGTGTCCATATCCGCCCCGGCGGTCAGGAAATTGGAACCCGCGCCACCATCCAGCACATCGGCCCCACGGCCGCCCTGCGCTGCATCATCGCCACCCGCCAGGTTGATAAAATCCGCGCCATCCGTACCAGCCAGGGCTTCAGCCGCATCCGAGCCGATGAACTGATAACGCAGGCCGGCCACCGGCCCGCAATAGACTTCTGCCATAATGTTTGAGGCGCTCCCTCCCTTCGTCATCGCCATGACGCCCCCGCTCCAGGGCGCGAAGTCATTCGCCAGCACCCGAAGCTCATTGCCTATGACGGCCAGGAATTCGGGTATCCCGTCGCCATTCATATCTACCGCGGTGATGCTCAGGTAATCTAAGGCCGGCGCGGGGCTGAAACGTCCAGAGCCGTCATTGATCTCCACTGTGGCCGCGCCGGTTGACGGATAGGTCCGGAATACGATCAGGTCCTTGTCGCCATCGGCATCGATATCGATGTCCTGGATGAATTTCGGCCAAGTGCCAGAGGCGGCAGCGATGGGCGTGATGGATTGCGCAAGCCTTTGCGCAGTCTCATCGACAAAGCGACCATTGCCGTTATTGACCAAAAACTGCAGATAACTGGCATTGTAGAAATCCGCGCCTTCGGTGCCGCCATTCGTCACCGCCAGAATGAGATCCTGCAGGTTGTCACCATTCAGATCGAAAGGCGTCGCCTGCAGGATGACGGCCTTGGGGATGCCTGACCCAGGCAGGTCCCAAGGGCCTGCATTGGCGAATGAGCCGGTGCCGTCATTGGCGAAGATCTGGCTTGGCAGCGGCGAGACGTTCCAGCTCCCCACCATCAGGTCCAGATCACCATCGCCATCGGCATCGAACAATGTTCCCCAGGTCGATCCCGCGCGCATGCTTCTGCTCTGGTAATAGGCGGGCGCCAGATCGGGCCGATCATCCATCGTGCCCGCTCCGTCATTGACCAGAATTTGGACGGCATGGCCGGAGGCATCATTGAGGTTGAACAGCACCGCATCCAGATCGCCGTCGCGATCAATGTCGCCCACAGCGCCGCCATGGGTGAAGCGCTGGCCATCCGCGAGGTTCGAATCCGCGAGGTGAAGGCCCTCTGGCCCACTGAGGATGAGCTGGCTGAAACCGCCAGGGAAAGGCGTCTTATCGTAGCCATGATCCAGCAGAAGGACATCTGGGCGACCATCTTGGTTGAAATCGGCGGTCAGCGAGCGCTGTGGGTTCACCGCCAGCGGCGCCGAACCGCTGAAGATGGAGGAGCCATCCACCAGGCCCCCTTTTCCGTCGCCAATATACGGTTTCAGCGGCACCGCCGCCTCACCCCAGCCAATGGTTACTGGGAAGAGAACGTCTACAATCCCGTCAGAATTAAAGTCTTTCGCAATTATTTGATTGGGATTTGCCTGAATGGCAAGGCGGGAGATCACACGATCGAACATGGCAGGATCCAAAATTCCTATGTTCGTCCATAACTTGATCTCGGAGGAGGGAATAGGGCAACCGGAAAAGCACATTGCGCCCTTGTCTGTTTGGCGCCCAACCCGTCAGGCCAAGCGGCTGGCCGGTGCCCTTGATCCGGACAATCCTCAACCGATAAAGACGTAGTCATATCCCTCGACGACGCCATAGATCGGCGTGGGCAGTTGCGCCTGGGTCATGCCGGTGAAGGTAACCGATGTGTCGATCACGCCATTGCCATCCAGGTCGCCATGCAAGGTGGCGCCCTTGTAGCCCTCAGCGCCATCGCTCGCCACCCAGACAAATTTGCTCACCCCGGGCTGGTAGCCCCAGATCGTGACGCGCTCCCCTTGGGAAAAATCCGCGATGGTAGACCAGGTGGTTGATGTGGCGGCGGCTCGGCCATCGAGGAAGAAAGCATCCTCCCCTGCCCCGCCGCTGATAAAACTTGAGCCCAGCCCACCATCGATCACATCATTGCCGGCACCACCATCGATTGCATCATCGCCCGCACCGGAGTTGATGAAATCGGCCAAGCCGGAGCCCACGATGATGTCGTTGGTGGAGCCGGCGATGAGTTGGTAAACTATCCCGGCAACCGGGCCTGTATAGAGCTCAGCCTTGATGTCGGCAGCAGAGCCACTTCCCAGTCTGATACTGAACTCCACGACATCGGTGACGGTGATGGCAACGGCCTTGGGCGCGCTGCTCAGGCTGCCATCGAATGCGGTGACGGTGATGTCGTAGACATTATTCCCCCAACATCGGCCGGCGCCTCGAAATCGGGAGAAGCCTTGAAGGTCACGGCGCCTGAGGCAGCGTTGATGTTGAATCGTCCTGCATCAGTGCCGCCCAGCGCATAGGTCAGGGTTGTCCCGGTATCAGGGTCAGTGCCGGTGGCGGTGTAGACTGTGCCGGTGCTGTTTTCGGCAAAACTGGCGGTGCCGCCAGAGGTGATGCTGGGCGCTTGATTGGAGCCGACGACGCTGTTGGTGCCGGTGGTCCAATCCGTCACTGTGACGGTGGCGCTGCCGATGCCGATGGTGAAGACGCGCTGGGCGCCGTTATTAACATAGGTGTAAGCGTTGGCGCCAAAGTCGATGCTATTGGTGCCAGTGCCCAGCGTGACGGTGTCATTGCCATCGCCCGCCGCCCATTTGACAGTGTCATTCCCCGCACCGCCATTGATGGTATCATTCCCGATGCCGCCGGTGATGGTGTCATCGCCGGCATTGCCGTTGAGGATGTCATTGCCAGAATAGCCGTTCATGCTATCGCCAGAGGCTGTGCCACGCAGGCTATCGGCCAGGGTGGTGCCGCGATAGGTGGCGCCGCCGGAGGCGGGGCTGAAATACACGTAGCTGGAGCCGGCTCCGCTGTTGCCATTCGGGGCTGCAGAATAGGCGCCGATCACGAGGTCAGCGCGGCCATCGCCATTGACATCGCCGGCTGCGGCCACAGAATAGCCGCTGAAGTCACCGGCCGCGACGCCATCGAGCCGAAAGCCGGTGTTGCCATTCAAGCTTGAAAGGTCGATGGCGGAGGCAAAGCCGCTGGCCTTGCCGAAAACGATGTAGCTGGAACCAGAATCACTGTTGCCATTCGGGTCGGCCAGAAAGGCGCCGACAATGAGATCTGCGAAGCCATCGCCATTCACATCGCCGGCTGAGGCCACAGAATAGGCTCGGTCACCGGCCGCGACGCCATCGAGCCGAAAGCCCGTGCTGCCATTGAGGCTGGAGAGGCCGATCGCGGCGGCAAAGCTGCTGGCCTTCCCAAAGACCACATAGCTGAAGCCGGCAAAGTTATTGCCGTTCGGGTCGGCCCCTATGGCTCCGATGATGAGGTCAGCGTAGCCATCGCCATTCACATCGCCGGCTGAGGCCCCGATTACACCGCTTGCATCACTGGCCGCGACGCCATCGAGCCGAAAGCCGGTGGTGCCATTCAAGTCACTGGGGTTGATGGCGGAGGCAAAGCCGCTGGCCTTGCCGAAGACCACATAGCTTGAACCGGCTCCATCAATGCCATTCGGGTCGGCGCCTTCAGCACCTATGATGAGGTCAGCGAAGCCATCGCCATTCACATCGCCGGCTGAAGCCACGGAAGCGCCGAAGCCGTCGTCGGCCGCGACGCCATCGAGCCGGAAACCAGTGCTGCCATTTAGGCTTGACAGGTCGATGGCGGAGGCAAAGCCGCTGGCCTTACCGAAGACCACATAGCTAGAGCCGGAGTGGCTGCCATTCGGGTTGGCCCCAGGGACACCTATGATGAGGTCAACGAAGCCATCGCCATTCACATCGCCGGCTGAGGCCACTTTATAGGGGTTGGAGTCACCGCTGGCGACATCATCGAGCCGAAAGCCGGTACTGCCATCCAGGCTGGAGAGGTTGATGGCGGAGGTAAAGCCGCTGGCCTTGCCTAAGACGACGTAACTGGAACCAGAAATGCTGCCACTTGGGGGGGCCGGCCAAGTACTTGTGATGAGGTCAGCATAGCCATCACCATTCACATCGCCTGCTGAAGCCACTGACCAGCCGCTATAGTCACCGCTGGCGACACCATCGAGACGAAAGCCGGTGGTGCCATTCAAGCTTGAAAGGTCAATGGCGGAGGTAAAGACGCTGGCCTTGCCGAAGACGAAGTAGCTGGAACCAGAACCGCTACTGCCATTCGGGTCGGCCTCATTGGCACCTATGATGACGTCAGCGAAGCCATCGCCATTCACATCGCCGGCTGAGGCCACGGATAAGCCGCTCTGGTCACCGGCCGCGACACCATCGAGCCGAAAGCCGGTGCTGCTATTGAGGCTGGAGAGGTTAATGGAGGAGGAGAATGACATTGAAAACCCCGCAAGCCGACACGCCGGATGTGGACCCCCCACATGCAGTTTATCCACATGTGATAGATCAAATTTCTGAGGTTAACAAGGCGTTAGCACAGCGCTTCTTGCCGCTGTTCCGGCCATAGGTCAGCGCCGCTGGCGGGCCATGCGCTGGCACGCTTTGGGCGCCCTAGCCCACCAGCTTCATCACCTCATCCGGGGATTTGCGCACCAATTGCATGTAGTCCTCCATCAGCGTCTTGGTGATATTGCCCGGCGTGTAGGTGTGGGCGCCGATGCAGGCGAAGGGGGTCACCTCCGCCGCGGTGCCGGCCAGAAACACTTCGCTGGCCTGGGACAATTCTTCGGCGCGGATCAACCGTTCCACCATGGGCATTTGCCGCTTCTTGGCCAGGGCCATGACGGTGCGGCGGGTGATGCCGTCGAGGAAGCAGGTGGGGGTGGGGGTGTGGCGCCCGGCAGGCCTCATTGCCGCCACCGGCCAGGCCCCGTCAGAACTTCAATGCGCCGATGCGCGCCCTTCGCGTTGTCCGAAACCTTGTCCACACAACCATCTTCAATCATCTCGCCTGAAGCTCACCCAGCACATTCAAACCGCACCGCGAAAGAAGGGTGCCGAGGCTTCGCATATGCTGGACTGAGGTGGCTCCGTACCAAAGTGTTCGCTCTCGAAGTACGGATTTCGGGCAAGTGGGGTTCGAACCGCGGCAAGTGCCGACCGCGCTGAAACCGGCCTTTTACCTAGGTTTTTGAGTTCCGTACTAAAACGCCCAAGTCAGGAGGTCCGGAGAGAATTGGCCTCCGGAGAGCGATTTTGGGGCTTCTTCGCGCCCGGCCAGTCAACAGGTCTGCCGCAAAAACCCCAGGAAACCTGCCACTCAGCGCGGCGGTCGATCAGGCGGAGAGCGTGGCTCGCATGTGAACTGGCGGAGGAGGTGCCACCGGATACGAACGGTCTCCAGGCTGGAGCCTTGGAGGATTTCGCATTCCAGCGTGCCCTGCCAGCGCTTACCTCCTGGCGTGTGGCGCAGTTCGACACGCTGCGACTGCGGCTGCTGAAGATCGCGGCCCGCGTGGTCGAGTGGAAAACCAAGGTAATGCTCCACCTCCCCAGCGCCTGTCCTGACCAGGCCATCCTGCGGCTTGTGCTGGACCGCCTGCCGCGCCTGGTCATTTGAACCACGGGGCGGTGTCGCCCCGGCCGAACCCTTCCACCGCAATCTCAAACCCCGCAATACGCACCATCGAACCGACGCCCGCGCAGGAAGTTTGATCCACGCAGCCACAACCACCATGCGAGTGGCTCACTGGTGAAATCCAGCCGTCGTGGGTGTCGTGAATACACCGGGCTAAGGCACAATCTAATTCTTTGACATAAATCCCTTTTTAAACGTACCGATTCTTTGCCAGTGTTGGGGATTGCCCGCTAAGGTCATCGCTAGTTCAGATGGATTGTAACACGAAGCGGACATTGAAAATAATTGTCTAGCGTGTGACGCAGGAAAATAATTTTCCAATACTTGCATCTCATGCATCGCCACGCAGTAGCACAGGACGACATGTCCAGAGCAAAAATACGCCTGAATACCTGCAGTATTCGAGAAATTTTGGATTAATAACTTAGTATTGCCTTTGTCAAAGCCCTTAATCTTCCCAAGTGACTTTACAGCGCCAGTCCACAGAGCATATTCTATTTTTAATCCCTGCCCGTTGGCCTTAAAATATGCAAATGACCTTTGCTGGACGACAGCTGCCTCAGCTGCACGGGCAGCTATCGCTGGAGATTTTATTCTATATACATCATAATCATAATGTGTGTCGGCCAAAAAATTTTCCTGAAGACCATTGCCATCCATCTCGATTATTGAAAAATTTGGACTGGCGATGCCCGCGTGAACAAAATTAGCTGCGCCCTGTCCGGTAGCCGCTTGGCCCAATTTTATAGCGCCCCCTAGAAAACTGCTATCGTAATGCTTTAGCATTATATCGCCTGGCTTTAGGAATTTATTTAAGTTAAACTTAATGTTTTCCCTACGCACAGGGGAAGCAGAGCCGCTTCTTCCTCGGCTTTTCAGTGCTGCCTCGAGGCTGTCTTGAGCCTGCTTGTCCGCACTTTTTTGCCAAAACTTCCAGCTCATTTCGATCTCTCCTGTAACGAATTTAGTGGCCTAAACCATCATAGAAAATGGTTACTTTGTAGTATCTAACTGAACATGAACATTCCGAAACAATAATAGAGACGGACAATTTTGAGATGACACAAGTAATTTACCAAACAATCGAAGCCCGCTCAATGGATGAATTCAGAAGCGCCATCTACTGCTGAGGCCTAATATATTTAAGTTTATAGAAACGGAAGAAAGCTTTTGCTTACTACAACCAATTCCAACTCTTCGTCGGAAAGGACACCGGTTGGTGCCGGCGGTAAAATTAGATGAACGTGGTTGTTGGTGTTCTCCGCCAAGGTCAACGTCATGCCCTCAGGCACAACGATACCCTCCGCTTGAATGGCGGCAACAGGGCTGGCGAACAGCGCCGCCTTGAAGGCTTGGTCACGCCACGCCTTGGCCATCAATTTACCGACTTCGTGCCGCCGCAATGGGTACATTTTCGCAGATGGGGTTGCCACTGCAAGCGATTCGAGGGTTTCATCAGAAAGCCCATCGCTAGGTGCTGCCGGTAAAATCAGATGAAAGTGCTTGTCGGTGTTTTCCAGCACAGTGAACGTCAAATCAGCAGGTACATCGATACCTTCCGCCTGAGCAACCGCAACAGGATCAGCGATTAGTGCCGCCTTGAAGCTTGGTTCACGCCATGCCTTTGCAATCAACTTACCGACATCGGCGTCGGCATAGTCGATTTCGAGCACAGGCAGACCGCCGGGGCCATCTAACACGGTCAACGCCACGCCCACAGGCACAATGATACCTTGCGCCTTCAATACTACAGCCGGATTGGAGATCAGCGCCGCCTTCAATGCATAATCAGGCCATGCATTCACAATGAACAACTCGATTTCCGACAAATCTACTTGCATAGATTTAGTTCCTTTATGACCCAATATAAATAATCCGCTGCCTGTCTTGGACGGTCGAAAATTATTCGTCAACCTTGGCGAAGCATTAAAAATCAGAGACAATGCAATTTTAAATCTAATATGGAGGCATTTGTTTCCTACTCTGTTTGATTGGCAAATTAGGATACGCTGCCAATAGAGGATCCCAACCCGTCTGAAGCTGTGTTTCAAGCTCCGCTTTGGCGGAGTTTTTATCATGTTGATTCGGGATAGCTTTGTCGTCGGTAACGAGGCACGGGCGAAGGTCGCAGCGCTACTGCCGGGCAAGGCTTCGGATCGCGGACTGACTGCGACCCCCGCCTCGGCTAATACTACCCGGTAGCCCGCGACGTTGCCGTGCCGCATGATCTCAGCGCTGGCCGTGCCTGAGGAGCGGCCCAGGCCTCGCGCAATCATGCGGATGCTACAGCCGTCTCGCCGTCGCAACTCGAAGATTGTACGGTCGAGCACCGTCAGCCGAAATCTCTGAACTGCCATCGCACCACCGTAAACCTCTCAGGGCATCGATGGTTTTCGCTACGAATGTTAAATCCGCGATCATAAATTTTGCCTAATGGAGAATTCATACAAATGAGCGAATCCGAAATCCTCAAATTTCCCAATGGTACTCTGGTGGTCGCCGATGACAAAAATTTCTGGTACCAGCGCCCCAACCAGTTCGGCGGACTAGTCTTGTCTGAGTATTTGATGGAGCAGGGCAGCGCTCCGCACACACGCCAGTTGCTGGCTGGCGCCCTTTTGGCGGGACATTCTAGCCGTGTTTCTGGGAGAACGGCGGCGGATTCTGAGGAACCCTCGCTTGAACGCCATGTATATAGCCTTGCAGGCAGCTATCAGACCACACACGCAACGCCACCAATGATGCGCCATGTGGCGACGCGGTTCAGCGCGGTGGGAAACCAAGCAATCTCGGAATACTGTCTGCACATTGCCGAGGAGGAAGCCGGGCATGATGCTCTGGCCTTGAAGGACTTAGAGTCTCTAGGTCTTCGTGCCGAAGCATTTGTGCAGGATATCCGGCCTGCCTTTTCACTGGCCATGGTGGAGATGTTTCAGCGTTTTGCCCACAGCCCGCGCCCAATTGCCGTGTTGGGATACGCCTACGCGTTGGAGCGCTTTGCCCTGTTTCAGACCTCGAGCAGGATTGAAGCCATTGAGGCGCTTCTGCCGCCTGGGATCAACTCAACACGCTGCCTCCGGGTCCATAGTAGTGTGGGGACCGATGCGCACCATGTCGTCGAATCGATCGAATTCATTGCCAGTCTCGGGCGTGAAGACCGCAGAGAAATAGCGATGGCTGCCTTCGAAACAGCGGCATTGATGGCTGCGCCGTCTGATTATCCGGGCAATGAGGCCATGACATCGTTGATTGGACGCTACAGGAATTGATGTAATTTTCATCTATCTCCTAGGCATTTTAATTGGTTCGGTCGACACCATCCTGCGGTCCAAGGGTATGGAGGGCGTCAGCAAAAGCTAGGTCGGCCGTCGGTGTGGCGAAATTGGCGGTCGTGTGTAGGACTCGCTCAACTGCCCCATCGAGAATGACTGGCCCTATCTTCGGCTCGACCCGACCTACGTGAAGGTACGCGACGCCGGGCGCATCGTCTCCATTGCGTTCACCGTCGCCGTGGGCGTGACCGGTGATGGGCGGCGCGGAATACCTGCCATGGCCGTTGGCCCCTCTGCGCCAAGGACGACGAAGCCTATACCTACAATAAGCGGGTGAGCCGGCTTGCAACCGTGCAGGAGCACTACATGATCCTGCGCGCCCTGGAGCGCGGCGTCCCCGAAGAGCGCTTGGCCAAGGCGCTGGACGTCAATGTCGACGCTATCCGGCGTCGCCGCGACCTCTTGAACGGGATCTGCCCCGAGGTTGTGGAAATGCT
>Ga0209598_10003983_pt1 | contig 10998 bp, 12 predicted proteins | sample M_140807_EF_Meta_FD_187317 | JGI IMG/M metagenome (GOLD analysis project Ga0209598, IMG submission 187317) | Freshwater microbial communities from Lake Montjoie, Canada to study carbon cycling - M_140807_EF_MetaG (SPAdes) (version 2) | ecosystem: Environmental > Aquatic > Freshwater > Lake... | reverse complement strand
CGCCGGGGCCACCACCTACCGCCTGCAATCCGAACAACAGCTGGCCTTGATGAGTGACGGCCAACACATCAACGGCCAGACCGTGCTGCGGGAGCAGTCGCTCCTGCGCAGTGGGGAGCAGTCCCCCAGCGTCACCGTGCAGATCCCGGACGTGGTGCTCACCGGCCAGCGTTACGACGTTGACGTGATCTTTGATGATCCGCTCGATGGGGCCCTGCTCGCCGGCGGGTTGGCACCGGTCAGCCCCGAGCAGGTGGCGACCCAGGCCAGTCCCAACCTTGAGCTCACCACCCTCTGGGGTGGCGGCCTGTTCAAGTCGGTCCAGGCCCCCCTCAGTCCCGGCTCCCAGACCTGGGCCGTGCTGCTGGTGCATCCCAAGGGGGTGATCAGCGCCTCCAAGCTGGTGCGCGTCGTTTCCGATCGCCGCGCCCTGCAGCCCTAGGCCATGGCCGCTCCGCCGCGGGTCTGGGTGGTGGATGACGACCCGGAACTGCGCCGCATGCTGGCGACCTACCTGGGGGATCTCGGCTACGACGTGCGCACCCTCCAGGACGGGGCCCAGTTGCTGGCCCGCCTCCAGGGCCAACGGCCTGACCTGCTGGTGCTCGATCTGATGCTGCCCGGCGAGGACGGTCTCACCCTGCTGCGGCGCCTACGCGATGAAGGCGACACCTTGCCGGTGCTGATGCTGACGGCCCGGGCCGACGGGGTGGACCGCATCATCGGACTGGAGCAGGGGGCCGACGATTACCTCGCCAAGCCCTTCCTGCCCCGCGAACTCAGCGCCCGCATTGAGGCGGTGCTGCGGCGCCGCAACCCCCTGCCCCCCGGCAGCCCGGAGGCCGCCGCCGCCCAACCGCTTTGTTTTGGCGATTGCCGCCTGGATCTGGCCAGCCGCCAGCTCGAACGGGACGGCGTCCCGGTGCCGCTCACCAGTGGCGAATTCGCCCTGCTGGCCAGCTTCGTCCAGCACCCCCATCGCCCCCTCTCCCGGGAACGCTTGATCGAGCTGGCCCGCGGCCCCGGTAGCGAAACCGACAGCCGCAGCATGGATGGGCAGATTTCCCGGTTGCGCAAGCTGATCGAACCCGATCCAGCCCGCCCCCGCTACGTGCAGACGGTGTGGGGTTATGGCTATGTCTTCGTGCCCGATGGCCAGCCCCGCACGGCCTGATCTTGCCCCTGGCCCGCCGTTGGCCGCCTGGCGGCGGCGGCTTGGCTATGGCGCCAGCACCGCCGGTTTCACGGCCCTGGCCCTGCTGCTGCTGCAGCTGCTGCTGGCCCAACGGCTGGAACAGCAGCAGCGCCGCCAGCTCGTCAACCAAGTGGCCGGCAGCGTTCTGCTGGCGGAGCTAGGCCTCGAACGCTTCAGCCCGGCGGCCCTCGCCGACCTCAGCGGCATGGGCCTGGCGGTGGGCCCCCGCCCCCCGGCCGCCGCTAGCCCCGGCCAGCCGGCGCCCCTGGCCCTGCGCCTGCAAGCCGAAGCGCTCCGCAACGATCTCTGCCGCCGTTTATCCCATTGCCCCCTGGTCTGGCCTACGGGGCCCATGGGTCCCGGCCGCGGCGCCTGGGTCGAGCTGCAGTCGCCCCTGGAAACGGTTTGGCTGTTTGCCCCCATGGCCCCCCGCCATGGCTGGCCCCCCGATCCCCAGCTGGCCTCCCTGGCCCTGGTGGCCGGCGGCCTGGCCAGCCTGCTGTTGTTTCTGGCCTTGGAGGTGCAGCGTCCCCTGCGGCGCCTGGAGGGGGCCCTGGCCCAGGTCGGCCTGGACTCGGACCAGCCCCAGCCCCCCTTGGTGGCCCCGGGTGGCACGGCGGCCGTGCGGCGCCTGACCCAGCGGTTCAACGCCATGCTGAACCGCATCGAAGCCACCGGCCGGGAGCGGCGCACCATGCTCGCCGGCCTGGCCCACGACCTGCGCAGTCCCCTGACGCGCCTGCAGCTGCGCCTGGCCAGCAGCGGACTCCTTGTCGGCGACGAACGGCGCCGGGCCGAGGCCGATCTGGCGGCCCTGGAGCGCATCACCCGCCAGTTTCTGCAATTCGTTGGCGCCGAAAGCCAGGAAGCACCGGTTTGGGTGCCCCTGGAGGCCCTGGTGGCCGAGGCCGCCAATGGGGTGGCCGAGGTGCAGTTGGATCTCGAACCGATGGGGCGCTGCGTTCAGCCCATTGCCCTGGCCCGGGCGATTGCCAACCTGCTCGACAATGCCGAAGCCCATGGCCAGCCACCGCTGCGCCTGGTGCTGCGATCGGTGGGGCAGGAGGGCTTTGCCATCGAAGTCTGGGATGCTGGCCCTGGTATTGCGGAGGCCGACTGGGGGCGGGCCCTGCAGCCGTTCCAACGGCTCGACCCGGCCCGCTCGGGGGTGGGCCACAGCGGCCTGGGATTGGCGATCGCCGACCGGGTCGCCCAGGCCCATGGCGGCCGCCTGGAGCGCCTGGCGCCCCCCCAAGGCGGCTTCGCCGTGGTGCTCAGGGGTCGCTCCTTGGAGCGCCCTTGATGGGGGCCAGTCACATCCGGTCACATCTTGGCGCCGGGCCGTTGCAATTCAGTCCGATTTACTTCGCAGGATGGTGATGTCAGCAAGGGCTTTGGCCCCTCTCCCATGACCCTCCCTTCCCTTTCTCTGCGGCGCCTCAGTCTGGCCCTGGCCCTCGGCCTGGCCACATCCGCCCCGGCCCTGGCCCAGCCCGTCACCGCACCGGTGCCCGCTCCGACCCAGCCAGGCGGAGCCCCCACCGGCCAGGTGCCCCGCAAACAGCGCCCCGAACGCCTTACCCCCGAACAGCGCCAGAAGATCTTCCCCGAGCAGCGCAGCCTCGCCGTGAAGGATCACCAGGCCCGCATCGCCATCCTCGAAAAGGGACGCCGCTGCCTGGCGGCCGCCGCCAATGCCGATGCCCTGAGCGATTGCATGCGTCAGGAGCGCGACGCCATCCAGGCCCAGCGCCTGCAGCACATGACCAGCATGCGCGACCTGCTGCAGCGCAACGGACTGCCCGTGCCCCAGTGGCGCCCCCTGCAGGGCAAGCCCGGCATGGGAATGCCAGGTGGCCCTGGCTATGGCGGGGGTAAGGGCACGCCCCAGGCCCTGTGAGGCCCAGCTGCCTCTAGACCGCTGGTCTGGAGGCAAACAGATTCAGACCCAGGCGCTCGGAGAGGAATTGGGCGGTGAGCTGGCCCCGCACGCTGTTGCCGGCGCCATCCAATGGCGGTGAGTAGGTGGCCAGCCCCCCCTTGCCGGGGGCCACGGTGATCATGCCGCCAGAGACGCCGCTCTTGCCGGGCAGGCCGGTGTTGTAGAGCCAATCGCCGGAGGTTTCATACAAACCGGCGGTGACCATCACCGCCAAGACGTGCTGACAGATCACCGGATCGACCACCTGCATGCCGCTGAGGGGCTGGCGCCCGCCGTTGGCCAGGGTGGCGGCCATCAGGGCCAGGTCCCGTGTGGTGACGCTGAGGGCACACTGGCGGGTGTAAAGATCGGTGGAGATATCGGGATCAAACCAGAGGCGCTCCTGGGCGCTCAGCAGGGTGGCGATACCCACATTGCTTTGGTTTGTGGTCCGTTCTGAGGCATAAACAGTCGCGTCAATCGTCAGCGGCCGGCCGGCAAAGCGGGAGAAACCCGCCTCAATGAAGGCCCATTTCGAGTCAGCGCAGTCCCCCGGCGCCAGGCTGGTGGCGGCAATGGCCCCCGCATTCACCATGGGGTTGGAGAGACCCTCGCCACTGCGCTCCACCGCCAGCACCGAATTAAACGGCAGGCCGGTGCTATTCACCCCCAGTTTCGCCTTGGCCGCGTCTTCACCGATCGCCTGGCAGATCAAGGCGAAGAGAAAGGGTTTCGAGAGGCTCTGGATACTGAAGGGCTCCTCAGATTCCCCCGCTGCAAACAGCTGGCCATCGCTGGCGGCGATGCAGAGGCCGAAGTGATCTGGGTTGGCCGCCGCCAGGGCGGGGATGTAATCGGCGACCTCGCCCTCATCCACGGCCGCGAAGCGTTGATGGGCCCCGTCGACTAGTTCTTGCACTACGGACTGTGTGGGGAGATGGCCGGTTGAAACCCAGTCGGGGTTTGTGGGGGGCGGCGTGGGCTTCACGGGTGTTTGGTGGATGGGGAGGGGATGGGGGAGAGGATCAACCCTTTGGGCTAGGGCAGGGGCTGGAGACGATGCGCCTGAGGGTCAAGGATCTCGGCTTTGCCTGGTACGCGAGGACCGTGCTGAACGGCAATCACCTGCTGGAACGCGGTCAAGATAGAAACCACAATGATCTACGCCCATGTGCTATCCGAGGCCCGCTGGGCATGCTCAGAAGCGCTGAGCAAGCAATCACGCGGGTGCCCGTCGCTTGTCTCCCATCCGCCTAAAACCAGTTAACTTTGCTAGCAAAACTCTTGGTTGTTGCTTTGATACGAACTCCCTATTCGATCTTCACCATGGCTCTCATTGTCACGCAGACTTGGACCGAAGTCCTGTCATTCGCTCAGAATGAGTGCCGCGATGAATGGTGCGCTAGGTGCAGCCTTGTTTGTCGGGTTGTTGAAGATCGACGCCAGCTTCATCAATCGCCTGATTGACTCGAGCCATAGCCTTTGGGTTGTCCGTGATCGATGAGTCCCTCGGGATTTTGAGATCGTCAGCCCAACCGATCCAGTGGACGAGTGGGCCCTGCCAACAGGTTCGCCACGGGATGACTTCGGACGTCACATCCTGTGCAAAGGCACTGTAGCGAGAGACAGTCCCGTCATAAGGCAAGAGTGAGGGGTCGCCACCGACAGCCTGAAAGTAGGAGCCACCCATCAAGGTGACAGGGATACCTCGGAGCGCACTGCCCTGAGCGGCGTTCCACCCTCCGGGCCCAGATGTGTACCAGACCGTATTCAAGGCACTGAGCCCTTTGTCCATTTTTCTCACTAGGGACCCCCAACTGAGCACTGATTGCTCGCAAAAGGCAATTCCCTTGCATGCCGATATGTCGATTTCTTTGGCATAGAAGCGGGGAGGTATCGCCCCGGTATGGGGCGAGGAGAGGGTGACGAGAGATCGCACCTTGATTGGCGAGTTGATGTCCTTCAGCATTTTGATCGCGGCGCGGCTCCACATGCCGCCATTGGAGTGGCCGACAAGATCCACATCGGTGATCCCGTATCGCGTATTGAGGTACTCCAAAAAGCGGACCAGTCGCTCACCACCAGCGTTCCAGTCCCCTGTCGACAGGATTGTCATCGACGCAGGTAAGGGCAGTGGGCATTTGGCGAAGGGGCCGACAGTGTCGTTAGGGGCCTCCTTGACGATGCCCCAGTTGTCCATCACTGGCGCTGTGAACACATGCTTGCCTTTGCCGAGCAGAAATTTGCGAAGGGCACTGAAGGTGTTGCCCGCAGCGAGGAAGCCATCACCGTCCTTACAAGCCTGAGTCGGCGTCGTATAAGGCGTACGTGTCGCGCCACCGGAAACCAGGACTACGGCTCGGGATTGCTTCGACGCCGGGGTGGAGGCCGGAGACGACGCTATGGATCGGTTGACTCCAAGAGCGATCGTCAGACCAACTAGGGAGATGATGAAGCGCTTCACTGTAAGGACCTCCTAGAAATTTGTTTGGTTTGGGTCAGTCGCACCGGGACAGAGCCGTGATCCCGGTCGTGCTGGTGTGAGCCCGGCCTCACGAGAGCTGCTCGGGGAACAGATCCCGCCAGAAGCTGCAACTGTGGTAGCTTCCGGCGTCGTAGGTGGCTGACTTGCCCGGCATCAACCGCATCACATTGGTTCCATCTCTGAGAAGAGGCCAGGTGGGCAGCCCGGCGGCGCTGGGCACCCCCTTAGCCGCAAACGTAGCCACAACCTGTTGCATCTGATCGGCCAAGGGCTGGGATTCCTGCAGTAGATCGGGGGCGTCGATGCGGCTGGTGTTGGAGAGGTGGGGGAAGAGATAATTGAGGGCCGAGGAGTGCACGGCACCGAATTCCATCATCGGATCCGGTGTCGCTGCAATGCCCACCCCCAGCACCAAAGCGTTGGGATCGGCAAACTCAAACTCATAGATCGGCATGCCGATGCGCTCGCGCATCCGCGTGGCCGTGTGCAGATAGAGGCAATTGCTTATACCCACCTTCGGGTTGTAGTGGGAGATTACGGAGCCGATGGTTTCGGGGGCGCGATTTGGATCCATGAGCGGATAGCGTGTCAAGATGCGCTGGCGCCGCTCTTTCAGGGGCGGGCTGTCAAGATTTAGGTTCTTCTCTGCGTCGGTGATGTAGTGAGTGAAAAGTCGATCGGCGTAGTTGTTCCTATTAATCGGATCGTTGGATTGCTGCTCGTAGCCCATGTAGAGGCGGAGTTCATCGCGGGCACCACCCATCAGTAGCGGGACCTTGAGCACCCTCCCCTGGGCTAGTGCCTCCATCATTGAGCGCGGGTTCGCCTGAGAGGCTCCGGTTGACGGACCGAAGCTCATCGTTTTGCCCTGGGTCGCCCGATCCCCCGCCTCCAGGAGTTCCCGCAGAGGTTTGGCCCTGAGGCATGCAAGCTGTGCCTCCCGAGTGCCCTTACCGCAGCCAACGGCAGCCGCAATCTCGCTGCCAAGCTGGCTGTATTTCTGCACCGTGGGCAGGGGCGCGAGACAGCCGCCGCTGATCAGTACGGCTTTGTGGAACAGCCCCCCGTTCAGTTCGGGGGCGGCCAGATGCGCGCAGATCGAGCCGGCCCCTGCCGATTCACCGGCGATGGTCACGTTGGTCGGGTCCCCGCCAAAGGCGGTGATGTTCCGCTGTACCCAGCGCAGGGCCTCGCGTTGATCCATCAGCCCCAAGTTGCCGTTGCTGGCCTCGTCGAAGGCCGGATGGGGCATGAACCCCAACACCCCCAGGCGATAGTTGGGTGTCACCACCACCAGGTCCTGTCGGGCCAGGGCGTCGAGGCGATATAGGTTGCTGCCCCCTCCCACAAAGGCACCGCCGTGAATCCAGACCAGAACCGGCAACCGCCGGCCCACGGGGATGAAGCGGGGCCGGCTCACATTGAGGCTCAGGCAATTCTCCTTGTCACTGGCCTCGGTGAGCCCGAAGCGGGACAATTGGGGGCAGGCGGGGCCGAAACTGCCGCCATCGAGCAACTCCTTCCAGGTGCCAACCGGCTGTGGCGGGCTCCAGCGCTCCGGATTGCGGGCGTAGGGAATGCCGCGCACTTCGATCACCCCGTTGCGCGCCACGCCCCGCAGCGGGCCCTGGGGGGTGGGGATCACCGGGGTGCGGCCGGGAGGCACCAACTCTCCAGCACCAGCCACGGCCGGCAAGGCAGCTAGGCCTAGGGCCACCAGGAGGGTTGACAGGGTGCGCATCGCTGACGGCCTACAGAATCCTCTGCATCTTGTAGCAATGGCCGGTGACCTTGTCAGCCGGTTGTTAAGGGATGTTTACCGCTTCTTGGCCCCCTCTGCCAGGAAAGATGACACCTCTCCAATCCGTCGATTTCAACCACCAGGTTCAACCACTAGGGGCCTGATGTGATGAAAATGCCGATCACTCTCGTAGTCTGCCAGTAAGTATCCTATTTGCCCCTCCTGTGAGTCTGTCGCAGTATGGGCCATTGCTTCTCGCCAACGGAACGTCACCAGCTCAAGTAGACCGTCAATTCAATGGGATCCGGAATCAGAAAGTGACCTCAATTTTTATCTCCCCCGCTTTTCGGGTGTAATTGAAGAAAGCATCATTCTGCTAGATGATATTCATGTGCACCCATGGAGTGATTTTTTAGCGGCGAGCCATGGGCCACTTTTTCAGCTGAATCAATTGGCCTTCCACCTTTACTTGATTAAGTCATCCATACACTTTTGTCGATTTCAAGAAGACATAAGACGTTGCGAAGATGCTGCCTAATCACCAGATTCAGAGGACGGGATGAGATGTTTTATTCTACGCAGAGATTCTTGCTTGCTTGCGATCTCGAGCCTTACAAGTCCGCCCCCCGCTTCCGATAAACCAGCATGCGGTTATTGGCAGGCATCGCCCCATCCGCCAGCGCCTCCAGCCCAAGGCTGAACGCCTGTTCCGTGACCACCCGGGCATCGCGCACCCCCATGGTCGGATCGAGGCTCCGCAGGTGGGCATCGAAGGCGGCATTGCTGGGTGCCGTGGCGACGCCACCCCCGAGGAAGGGGCCGTAGAGCAGTAGCAGGCCGCCGGGTGCCAGCACCTGCGCCGCTCCAGCCAGTAGGTGGGGCACCGAGGCCGCCGCCATGATGTGGGTGGTGTTGGCGCTGAAGACCGCCTCGTAGGGCCCCGTCGGCCACTGATCGCTTCGGTCCACATCCAGCTCCAGCGGATCGGCCAGCCGGGCTCCGGGGGCCAGCTCCCTGCGGCCCTCCAGGCTGATCCGTTCCCTCAGATCGGCCAGGGATTCGGCCCGGTCGCTGGGCTGCCACTGCAGGCCGTCCAGATGCCGGGCGAAATGGACGGCATGCTGGCCGCTGCCGGATCCCACCTCCAGCACCCGCGCCCGCGGCGGCAGCCAGTCGCGCAGCACCTGCAGGATCAGCTCCTTGTTGCGTTCGCAGGCCTCGGAGAAACGCACGGGCAGCGTCGGGAGAGCTGGCACCATCCTGGACGGTCCTGCTCCCGGGGCTCCTTTAGAAGCGGGCTCCGGCTCACCTGCGTTCACGCAGCACCAGATCGATCAGCTGCAGCAAGGATGCCGCCGCGCCCGCCATATAGGTGAGGGCGGCGGCATCCAGCACCCGCTTGACACCATCGGCCTCCTGCCGGGTGGACACAATCCCCGTATTCGCCAGCACCGCCTTCGCCCGGTTCGAGGCATTGAATTCCGTGGGCAGGGTGATGAGCTGAATTGCATAGGGGCACCAAGGCCGAACGCCACACCAGGGGCGGGTAGCCCACTTTGTCCTGAATGGCATGGACAGCCTCATGGGCCGCCACAGCCACCGCGGCGATGGACTGGCCGCTGTAGACGTGCGGCGAAAGGCGCAGCGCCTTGGCGAGGGGGTCGTAGTGGTCGCTGTCAATGATCGTCAGGTGGAAGCCGATGGAAGAGGGTGTAAGCGGCCCCTTTGAATACCCTTGTAGATCGAACGATTGAGAAGAATGGCTACTCCTTTCTCGGCTCCTCGCTGCACCCAGGGGCAGGGTTAGGGACAGGGGTGGCACAGATGGATGGAGGACTTTCTGCCCCCCGCCGTGTGCCCCCAACCACCCCAGATCACGCCCCGCCGCCTGCCGGCAGCGAGGAGCCCCCGGATCCGCCAGAATTGCCTTCAACGCCTCGCCCCTGGTCCGTCGTTGATCCCCTTGGCCTTGACCGGCTCGGCCTCGACCCGCTTGGTCTAACTCAGTCCATCGGCGGCCTTGTCCTCGGCCTGATCGCCCTGTTCTCCTCCTATGACCACATCACATTCGCCGGTCGCAGCATCCCCCTCCAGCAGCAATGGGGAATCCCTCTCATCATTGCCTCGGTGGCGACAGTTTTTGTCGATGCTCAACTGGCGACGGGATCCAGGTTACGAGCAGCGCAAGAGGCAGCACGAATTGCGGATGAAACAGCTGAAGAGCGAGATCGAGCAGATCAAGAAAGAAACCGAGCAGCTGAGGCGCGAGAACGCCAGAGAAAGGGATTTCAGCGCCTTAATCAAGCAGCACTGCTTTCCGCCCGAGTCCAGCTCGACCCCAATTCCACCAATCGAGCCCGGCTCCAGTTCTTCCTGACGCTGCTGGATCAGAGGTGGCTGGAGGATCCGGAAGCCTGAGGCGTTTGGGTCAAGGTGCAGAGGGGTGCTGCCCTGGGTCGGCTCCGTCCTGATCCGACCTCCAGATCAGCCCCCTGCGCCGCTTTCCCAAGAGAACCGGGGCAGCCGGTCCAGGGCCTCCCGCTGGGCGTCGCTCCAGATGTCGAACATCGTGGCCAGTTCGGGATCGTCCGCCTCAATCTTGCGCTGCTGGGCGATGGTCAGGCTGCCGGCGGGAATCAGGGCCAACTCGAAGGGCGGCCCCACACTGAGGTTGGAGCGTTGGGTGAGGACCTGGGAGATCAGGCAGAGCCGGGCCCCATCTTCCAGGGAAAGGTTGGTCTGGCCGATGGTGTCGAGCGGGGGTTTGCCGTATTTGCTCTCGCCGATCTGCAGAAAGGGAGTTTCGGGCGTCGCCATGATGGCGTTGCCTTGGGGATAGATGAGATAGAGGCCATGGGGCTCGTTGCCGATCTGGCCACCGAGGATGAAGGAGGCGGAGCCGCTCGATCCCGATTGCTGCAGGGCCGCTTGGTTTTCCCTCTGGACGGCCTGACTGACGCGACCGATGTAGGCCGCTGCTTCAAAGAGATAGTCGCAGTGCCGAAGATCCCTGCCCGCCCCTTCCGCCAGATCCGCAGGGCGATCCAGATCCCGGCGGATCCAGCTGATGACCGCCTGGGTGGTGGCCAGGCTCCCCGCCGCCATCAGCACGAACAGCCGGTCGGGAGCCGGCTGAAACCGGTGCATTTTGCTGTAGCTGGAGATGTAGTCGACACCCGCGCTGGTGCGGGAATCAGACGCCATGACCAGCCCTTTTTCCAACCAGTAGCCAATGCAATAAGTCATGGGTTTTTCCAGCCTGCGGCCGTGATCAAGGCGAAACTACCCCGGACAGGCAGGGGAGTGGGCCCGATGCGGAGGCTGCGGCTGAGGACCTGGAGCAGGCCGCAGCCGCCTGAGATCAGGCATCGTCCAGGGCCGCTACGCCCGGCAGCACCTTGCCTTCCAACAGCTCCAGGCTGGCGCCGCCGCCGGTGGAAATGTGACTCATCTTGTTAGCCACGCCTACTTTTTCGACCGCGGCCACGGAATCGCCGCCGCCGATGATCGTGGTGGTGCCGGTGGCTGTCAGGCCGGCCAGGGTGTGGGCGATGGCGTCGGTGCCGGCGGCGAATTTGGCAAATTCGAACACCCCCATCGGCCCGTTCCAGATCACGGTTTTGCAGTCGGCCAGGGCGGCCTCAAAGGCCTTGATC
>Ga0209598_10003981_pt1 | contig 11003 bp, 3 predicted proteins | sample M_140807_EF_Meta_FD_187317 | JGI IMG/M metagenome (GOLD analysis project Ga0209598, IMG submission 187317) | Freshwater microbial communities from Lake Montjoie, Canada to study carbon cycling - M_140807_EF_MetaG (SPAdes) (version 2) | ecosystem: Environmental > Aquatic > Freshwater > Lake... | reverse complement strand
GCTGTCTATGTGGCGCTGCGACCACTTGTGGGCTCTTGCGATGCGACTCTCGACGCGCGTGTTCCTGATCGACGAGATTGAACGGGTCGACATCACGAAGGAGGAGGTGTTCGTTAGATTTGAAGGCGAACTCATCAGGTCGATGCCGCATGGTGGGCGGTTGTGGCCCATAAGCCCGAAATCCGCAATGGCGAACCGCAAGCTGTTTATCGCGATGAGGGATACGCCGGGCATGAAGAAGAAGTTCCCACGAGCAGCGTACGCGATCCGTATACTCGAAGTGGCGAGTGAGAGAGGATGGTTCGAAGAGCTCAACTGGGAGATATTCGTGAAGGAGTTCGACCGGAAGAGAAAAGCGGACGCAGGGGAAGAGGAGAGCGATTAAGAGCGAATCCGTCGATGAAACAGCAGCGACATAGTAAACGAGAGGGTGCAGTCGAATGCGCAGTCGAGCGTCTGGGTGGAATAGTCGGATGGAGCGTGTACAGACAAGGTATGTCCGTTGTGCGAGCGTCACTCCAGTAATTATCAAAGTAATCAGTGTTCCACGCGAGGCGACGCGTCGAAAACAGCCAAGTCCCTGAGCGAGCGCGGAGAGGAGAGCGACGGAGAGCCAGGTGAGGAGCTGCGAACTGCGTACGTGACGCGAGCAGCCCAGCAACTGCAGCACATACAGCACAGCGGCGTGAAGGCAGCGGCCTTGACACTGGATACGTGCAGTCGCCAGTTCCGCAAGTGAATCGGGTGAAGGGGGAGCACAGCGGTGGCGTGAGGCTCGCTATGATGCCGATTGAGAAGATGACGTAGCAGAAGGACTGGAAGGACCGCACCGAGTGCCTTGTACGCCTCTTGACCATCCTCACTGAGAGCGTCATGCGCCACGACTCGCAGGAATGGACAATCGCGACCGAAGCCAAGGCCCGAGAGACGGGTACAGCGAGCGCGACAGCGGCAAACAGTCATGGCGCGACGACAGAGGTAGAAGCGAGCGTGGGCGCGGCAACGAGCGGCGCCGCGACAGTCCAGAGCAGCACCGTAGGATGTATGAGCGCGACGAAGGCAGGTACAGAGGCCAGCATGACTGGTACGCTGGTCGCAGCAGCACATTTGGCGGAGACGAAAGCGGGTGGCAGCGACGTGACGAACGGCAGCACTGCGAGCGGTCGCGCGAGCACGGTGGTGCGGGATACCACGGCGGTGACCGGTGTGATCGGTCAAATGGCAGTGGATGCAGCAGCCGCGACGGACACGGCGACGTGAGGCGCGAGGCTAGCGGCGGTCAGCGTCCGCAGCACAGCAGCAGCGAGCAGGCAGCGAAGGAACGTGCTGAGCGCGGGCCGCAGCACGCGGAGGACGAACGACACGCCGAGATGCTCCGAATGCAAGCTGCAGGGGAGAAGGAGCGTGCACGACGTGTGCGCGAAGGTGAAGAAGCACGTGCCGCGGTGGTCCGAGAGCAAGAGCAGAGGCAGAAACTGTCGCACGACGTGGCGGTGAAGATGACTTCGGGGGTGACAATACAGGACGATGAGCACTTTCCGAAGACCCGCAAGGAGGTGAGGTTGTTGGCCTACGTGTGCACGAGGGCCAGGACGAAGGACACAAAAGGAGAGGACGGGAAGGTGAAGGAGGGGACGCTGCTTCTTCCGGAGAGTGATCACGGAGATATCTTCGAGCGCATGCTCCGCTTCTCCACGAAGGATCCAGATTTCATCAGTGTTGATGCGACCTACAAGAAGCTCAAGACCTTCATGCCGAGCGGAGACAAGATATTCGGGGAGGTGATCGGTTCGAACGTCGATATGGTGGTGGAGTTCTTGAACAAGAAGATGAAGGAGGACGTGCAAGCGTTGCCCACGAAGGAGAGGACGATGATGAAACTAATCGAGAGTACGAAGCGCAAGGGTGTGCTCACGGGCCTTGCAAAGAGTCTAGTCGACGGCGCCGATGCGGCTAGGCTGTACGCCGAGAAGGCCGAACGGGTCGTTAGAGCCGTCGCTACAGCCGAGGAGTCGCCCACGCTTGACAACATATTCCGAGCATTTGACGAAGCTACGACGAAGAAGGATGGGAGACCACTTTGGTCATTGAGTCCAAACATCCATTCGAACCTCGTGAGCTTCAACAACAACATGACGCCGAGAATGAAAGAGAAGTATCCAGAGTCGAAGAACGCGGTGAAGGTACTCGAATTGGCGCATAGGAACAACTATTTGAAGCAACTCGCGAGATACGCGGCTAACAAGAAGGCCGAGGAAGACGACGATGGCCCGCTAGACATGTCGGACATGTAAATTGGCGGCGCGGTATCACAGGATGAAAGAGCGAGAGCACGAAGAGGGAAGACACGTGGAGTAGTGTGCGAACATTGGTCATTGCACACGGCACGAAACGGGAGGAGAGCAGTAGGTGTGGGCGTGGAATGAAAGCGTCGAGTAGACTGGGCAGCATGCGCAAGGTTGACAGTGAAGTAGGCGAGAGAGGGGTCGTAATAGTACGGTAAGGGGTCGTTAATTGAGAGCGTCATCACGGTGAGCAGCGCTCACAACGCGTTACAATTGAACGTCGCGACAAAGGCAGCGCCGGCGTGGCTTGCGCAAGGGCATTGGAGAGATAGGCTGAGCAGCGCGACCGCGCCGAACGACATGACGTCAGTGGTGTCGTGGGAACACATTGCAGGTGCGCAAGAAACTGCGCTGCAGTCGGCTGGGTTGATCCGCGGGATGCACGTGGAGGCATGGGAAAAGGAAGCCATTCCGTTCGACTGCAAGGGCTGCGGATCTGACTGTGGCTATGGCAGGCTGTGCGCGCTGGAGGCCTCGCACGTCCGTTTGCCAGTTTGCATTGAGCGCAGCGGGTGTCGTCCGCGCAGGAATGAGCCCAAGTCCGGCCAAGCACAAGCGGAAGGGACCGATGAAGAGAACCGACACCAGCGGCAGCAAACTCAGCGATGCGGACTTCGAGACCTGGAACGCAGCGGTACGCGACGCCGCAAAGGAGAAGGCCGATGAGGAGTATGCCATGCGAAAGGCGATGTACGAGAGCGGAGATACGACGAAGGCGATCGAGCTTGTGGAGAAGGGAACAAGCGGTAAGGTTGAAACCGAGGAATGGAGCAAAGGCCAAGTGTCGAAGAAGCGACCCAAGAAAGTGGATACGCCTGACCGTGAGAGGTGCGGCATAGATCTCGAACCCACTGCGATGGAGATGTAGCCCGCCTGATCACTCAGCGCGAATCCGTTTGGCAGGGCAGTCCGCACGTCTGACAAAGGTAAGGGAAAAGCGAAGAACGCAGGTACCAACGGAAGCGACGAAGAGGAAGAAGAAGAGGAGTGGACACTCTCAGACGAGGAGCGTGAACTCGCGTACGGGTGGGAGATGCGCGAATGGGGAGTGCCCAATCCAGAGCCGTATCGCCCGGCAAAGAAGGCGCCATCGTCGGTGCACAACTGGGACATGTGAACGCAATGACGGGAGGCTAGTAAGGCTGTGGAGGCCTTACTAAGCTGGAGCCACGTGACGGGGAAGGGACACACGAGATGAAGAGAATGGAGCCTTACTAAGCTGGAGCCACGCGACAGGGTTAGGCGGTTTCCGTGTTGCTGAGCTCGGTAAGCTTGGAGCAGTAGTACGAATGGTAAGGTCCGTTGGTGCGCAAGAAGGGGAACTTGGCGGGGTTAGTCCGTAACCATTCCTCGAACTCGATTCCCTTATGCGCGACAGCTGTAGCGGTCCTGTCAATGAGATCCTTGAGTTCTCCAGAGGGTTCATCCTCCGCTCGTACCCACGCGTCAAATTCAGCTTCGGTCTTCGCCGCTTGTAACCACGTGTCAAATTCAGCTTCGGTGAAGTACGTTCCAGGTACTTTGGCGGAAGCAGCACGGCGAGCGAGACGGGCTGACGGGGGGCCATGAACCACGGGAGGGGGAAGCGAAGTGTCTTCAACCGGCTGTGACTCCAGGTCAGGGCGAGGGGATTCGACAGGGTCCACGGGCTGCATTGTCGAACTGTCGAACTCGTTTGAAGATTCCTCAGTGACAGGACGAAGACGAGCAGGAGGGTGGTGGCGGAAGCGGCCTTGAAATCTTGAGGGGGGGGCAGGTAAAGGTTCAGGGGAAACCCGTGGGGCGAGTGCTGGGGGTTCACCAAACATAGCGGGAAGAGGGTGTTTAGCATCATAAGCGTTCAGCAGAGGTTGGATGGACGTCAGCATTGAACGTGCGCGCCAAGTGTCATACGACGAACTGAACCCCAACCAGCGCACGCGGTACTCTAAGATCTTGTCGTCCGGTGAAGCACCCATAAGCGCGCATAGTTTAGAGCGTGGTTTTGTGACGCGCCTATCAATGAGGCACTTAACAGGATAAAGCTGATCGGGGCTGGACGGTCGACCATCGACCTGATATTGGATTGAAAGGTCATGCCTAGGATGATACGGGATGAGGCGGCGCCCTGAAACGTGCTCAGCGAGCTCACGGCAATCACCCGCAGTCTCGAGCGAATAACGGTTATGCGGTAGGACTTGTGTGACGCAATACGGTCCATCAAAGATAGCGTCGGCCTTGGGATGTACGGCATTAGGGTCGAAGTAAGATCCACGCATCACTAAGACGGAGTCTCCGACCTGAAATGAGATGTCAGTCACACGTGCGAGATCGAGACGTTGCTTTGCATGTAGGGAGTTGAGCTGGAGTGACTGATTCGCCGCGTCCCAAACGACTTGGCGTTCGCGGAGACGGGCAGCCACAAACTCAGAGAGATCAGTCGGGAGCGATACGTCATCAATGAAGAGTGAGTCAAGCCCGAGACGAGCGGATCTCATGTTGTTCAGGAAGAAGGGGGAATACTTTGAAACAGCGTGGGTAGCAGCGTTATACGCAAGAACCAAAAGGGGATGCGCCTTGTACCACTTGACGCCCTTGTCTTCTACATCACGGACTCGCAGCATTTGATTCAGGGTAGCGTGCCAGCGCTCGACAATGGAAACCACGTTGTGCGTATAGGCACTACCGAATTCCATCGAGATCCCTAGGGACGTATAGAGGTGTTTCAGAGCATCGGAGATGAGGACACGAGCCTGGTCACTGCGTATCTCGCGGGGACACCCGTGGACTTGGATGAGGCGAGACAGGAGGATATCATACACCTTTTCCGACGTGAGGGTGCCCTCGATAGGAACTGAGACAATATACCGAGTGAAGAAGTCAGCGAAATCCAAACAGCTTGCATAATTGTCAACCACACGGCCGTCACCCACAGAGAACTCGTCGACACCGACAACATCGAAAGGGAAGTGCCCGTTATCTGGTGATTGCGCGGGACTTGCGTTGTGACGAGGGGCCTTGGCAAATTGACAGGCATTGCAAGTTTTGACATACTCACTGACAGAGCGTCGCATGTCAGTATCACTACCCCAATGGAAGCGCTGGAGGAGGAGGTCTAGTGTCTTCTGAACCCCAAAATGACCTGCCCTGTCGTGGCACAACTTAAGGAAGGCATCCTGGTATCGCGGGGGAAGTACGATGCGTGAAGCCCCAGACCGAGGGCCACCAGACGCGATTGTAGGGTTGACATAGAGGAGAGTACCACAGGGGGCAAGATGAAAGGGTTCCTTGCTTAACTCATTCCTTTCAGCGGTTGTCCCATCAGTCCAGGCGGCCGAGTGGGTTCCGAGTTTGAGCCAGTCAATAATGCGTGCTGTGGCAGGATGACGCTCTTGCTCTTCTCGAATCGCCGCGAGGTTGGGAAGTTCGGGTGAGGAAGAGGCTTCCACAGTGAGGGACTGAACAGCGTCCTCGGTGAGATCAGGAGAGTCCAAGAAGACAAAGAAGGCTGACGCGAAGAGTGCGTCAAACGCGGGGTCGGCACCCAAGGGGCGTTCAATTGGGCTGAGGGGAGGGAGCAGACTAAAAGCGAGAATGGACAAGACCTCCCTGTCGACCTTCCCGAAGCGTGCAGTGTGTCTGAGGTCATAGAATCCCCAAGACGGATACTTCTTAAGTTGAGAAGGGGTGAGTTCAAAGCCACACTTGCGAGAGGCGTAGAAGTCAGTGTGCAAAGCTGCAAGACCGCGTGCCTCGTGCTCGGTGCCAATGAAACGGCGAAGAGATGACACTGAGACAGCGAAATAACGCGTGAGCGACCCGCCTTTTGCTGTGCCATCCGGGGAGATAACAAAGTCGCCAAGGATCGTGCACGATTCGAAGCTGAGCGCCTTGTTTAAGTAAGCACCAGTGAGTGGCATGATGGCGAAGCTTGGCATCAGCGACGTGCTGTTGCTTGTCTTGAGGAGAGCGCTACCGGCGAAGGTTTCGAATGCGATCTTAGCAGTGTCCCAAAGTTCTCTGGAAAGCTCCTCTGCTTGATCCACTGGGGAGTCGGAAGATGACGGGGAAGGACTCTTGTCAAAGTTGCGACTAGGGAACGATAGCCTGTCCTCCGCTTTGGGACCAGAGAGAGCGTACACCAGAGTACCATCGTGGACGATGATCGTTGCAGCCACAGGGCGGGTGGAACTGGAACGCGCGACCAAAACAGCGGATGGGGAATCAGCAGCAGGTACGAGCGGGTCGTCCTCAGCAGCAGAATGGGAGGCGTCCGAAATAGAGGAGACAAAAGCAGACGTGATGAGGGCCTTTGATGTGGAACGGGATTTTTGCTGTACGTAGAGCTGCAAGTAGTCGAAACAGAGCTTGTCGTGCATGTTGGTAGAAGGGGGGGAACCACCAACTATGCTCCCAAGAACAACCTCGCTCGCGGCGGCCGTAGAAGTAGGGAGTGTATCGACAAGCAAGGGGAGTACTGCAAGGCAGTCGGTGACGCGGCAAATGACAAGTAGGGCGTCAGCTATGCGTACAACTGGTTTCATGTGCGAGTTGATGGCTTGCGTCAGTGGCTTCACGGGTATCCCCATCACAGAGGCCCAGCCGCGCTTCGCTCCACTGAGAAGGCACGTCGTAGACGAGGGATCCCACGATTGATCCGAAACATTACTTGGGGGAATGATAGCAGCTGTGGGTAGGGCCATAGCTACCCGGTCTGCATGAGCTGCTTCAGTACGAGGGCGCAACATAACGACGCGTGTCCCATCCGTGAGTGCGAAAACAGCTCGATCAGGGGGGCGATAGAGCGTGTGCGGCGGAGCCTTGTGGAACTCGAGTGTTTGTTGCGTAGAGAGCTGGAAACACAAGTCAAGAAGCCCAAGTTCAGTTAGCTTCGCACGAAGCAGGAGGTAAGCCCGGTTGCAATAGGTCGTATCCTGATAGGCATATTCGAAGGCAGTATAGGGCAAGGGACGGTGGGACCACAATTGTGCATGAGTAAGACCGTAGCTCGCTGCAAAGTGTTCCATTTCGTCTTTATGCGGCATGTGCACTACGCCTTCTCCAAGGACAGATTCAAGTACCACTTTGAGTCCCCGCTTGGAATTCGGTACTAGGGATCGAGCTAAGAAGTCAGCGATGCTCGTGTCGAATAGACCGCGAAGACCCAAAGAGTGTTCGATCTGCAGTGAGCTAGCATCGCCCTGACAACAGTGCATGACCTTGACTATGTCAGGGTTCTCGAGTAGTGCGCGGAGTGGGCTACTCGGTCCAAAGACAACGTTACCGTAGTAGTGAGTGTCGAAGACATAGATGAGAGCGGGGTGCTCGTCGTCAACAGCGTCAACACAGACTTGCGTTAAGGCAACGTGAGGGTGAGCACCACCGAGACGGCCCTCGAGGTCCAAAGAGATGCTGAGAGTAGGAAAGGCCTTGAGACGCTCATCGAGCATCTGCATAGCTGTTGCGATATCTGTAGGAGTGTCGCAGAAGGCTGGACCGTGAGGAGAAGTCGAGAGACGAGGGATGCTAGGAGGTACAGTGATGACAAGTGTTTGTGCTGGCTCGACGACCGTTCGCAGTTCGGCCCGAATGTCGCTAACACGGGTGGCTATAGACCCAAGACGACGTAGAGAGTGGCCGTGCTCGAGGGTTGAACTGAGAAGGCGGAGGATCTTAGAGTCATCGGCCTCACTCATAGATGCTGGCGATACACTATTCAGCTCAGTGAACGACGTGTGGCTGATAAGGCGAACAGCACTCACGAGTCCAGAGGCAGAAGACGGTGGGAGGACTGCGATGAAGTAGTGTGTTAACCCACCACCCTGACGGCGCTTGAGCGGGACTGCGCCCTTCAATGCGTGATGAATCCAGTGTGATTGAGGGTAGACCCGAAAGAGGTACGCGTGCAGTTGAGACCTATAATCGCACCGAGAGTTGGGATCGTACATCGTAGCTGGGAACTGAAGGTCACTGCCGCGCTGCTCAAGAAGGCACTCAGTTCTAGTAGCCTGGACTTGAAGGACGACTAGGGCAACACGATGAGCCTCGCGCCGTACTGAGTGGGATCGAAGTTGTTCGAGGTATGATGGCGGCGTGGAAATTGAAAGAACAGGCACAGGTGAAGGCATAGGACCCCCCGGTTCTCCCCCCACGGGCCGTACCCAAAGCGCCGCTTCAAGTCGATCGGCAACAGGCGGGCGAGACGAGTCCCCGCACTCGAAGTTGCCTCCATCAGTGCGGTGCAATGGAATTTGACGCGATAAGCAGTCAGGCACAAGGTGGTCTTTACCAGGTACGTACTGGATCTCGATATCGTAGGACTGAAGGTCGAGGGCGTATCCATTGACACGAGTGCCCTCACGGTGCTTGGTTGACAGAAGCCATTGCAGAGATCTGTGGTCAGAGCGCACAATAGTACGCGCGCCTGAGATGTAGTGGCGCCATTGGATACATGCCTCACGTAAAGCAAGGCATTCCTGATCACGAACACCATATCGCGTCTCTTCGGGAATGAAACGGCGAGACCAGCACGCAAGGGGGCGGTGAGAGGTAGGGTCGTTTTCGTCGGCACGCTGACTAAGGACAGCGCCTATACCACAGCTCGAAGCAGCGTCAACGTCGATGTAGAAAGGTTTGCTAGAGTCCGGGCGTGCAAGTGCGACGACATTAGCGAGAGCGTGCTGGGTATACGCAAAGGAGGCTTTGAAAGCGAGTGAACTCATGATCTTCTCGACATCAGCACCCTTTTGTTTGAGCTTGTCGAACGGCTCGAGTGCAGGGCCGAGATTCGGGATGAACTTTCGGTAGAACCCGAGCATGCCGCTATAACGATGGGCGGCTGCTGCGTCGAAGCCGAGGTCCTCGCACTTAATACTCAAGATAGGAGCTGTCTTGTTTTCCAGTGGTCGAGTTCCATGTTGGCCGACTTTGAATCCCAGGTAGGGGACCTCAGTGTAACCAATGTAGCACTTGTCGCAGCGCACAGCAAAGCCAGCCTCGATGAAGCGTTCAAACACACGTTGGACGTCGCGCATGTGCTCCTCGTACGTACCACAAGTAGGGATGATGACGTCGTCCACGTACGCGATGGCGATGTGGGGCGGGAGACCACGCAAGGTTGCGTCCACAATGCGCATGAAGGTACCTGGTGACGACGTGAGACCCATAGGCATACGAGCGAACTGGAACTGGCCATACTTAGTGGTGAAGGCCGTCTTGTGTTTGCTGTCATCATCGACCTCTATCTGATGGAAACCCTGGAGAAGGTCGAGAGTAGTGAACCAGTTAGCCTTGCCGAGTGCAGCGAGGTTCCCCTCAAGATTAGGGAGCGGATACGTATCTTTGTCAGTGTACTTGTTGAGATCGCGGAAGTCCAGGACAACACGAAAAGTTCCGTCAGGCTTACGGATGAGCTGAGGCGCGGAACTGAAGCGACTGCGAGCCGGTTCAATAATCCGTTCCTTGGCCAACTTGTCCAGTGTCTTCTTCAGTGCCGCATCCTCTTCAGCACTCTGATTACGCGGTTGTCGATTCGGCGGAGGAGCGTCACCCGAGTCGATCTGACTCGTAGGGATAACACACTTATATCCATGAGCATACCCAAGCTTCTCCTGAAACAGACGCCTCACTTTGCTGATCATCGACTCAGTAGCTTTGACATCAGCCGCTGAGAGCGCCGGATTGATGTTCACTTTCTTCATAATCTCCTCGGTGGTGAAAGGCGTGTGCAGACCAAGCAAGATAGGATCGACTATGAAACGCGCGATCGGGGAGAGGAGAGGGATACGTACCCTTTGCAAGTTGGGGTTAATCACGCGCAGTCGCACATATCCTTCATGGTTGACTGTCGAAACTGACGAAGCAACTAGGACGCCAAGGTCTGCTGCTCGGGTGTCGTCGAGTGGCATGAGGACGACCTGACTTCCATTAGGGCAGCACGATGGGACGCGCACCCAAAGATCCTTTTCACTCCAAGCTGGAACTTCGATGCTCTTGTCAGTATATGCGATAGGAGCTACTCCCTTGATAGCCGACTCCTCCTCGAACGTGAGAGGCCGAAGGACGTTGAGGGACAAGGAGATAGTGCCACCGGGTCCGACTGTTAACTTAGGATTGACGCGGGCAGTCGCACTGTACCCAGTGCGGGCTTCCACTTCTGCGATGCGAGCAACCTCAGCAGGATCAGTTTCCGGTATAGGCACAGCGGCAAAACTTCTCTTCACAAAGCGGTCAATCGAGGAACGCCGATAGACGAAAGAGACAGGTTCAGAAATGACTTGACCCTCGTCTGATGTGAACAGGTAGTACCCGTCGTACACGCTAGTAGATGATTTTGGGGTGTAGAACTGCCTGCAGTTACCTTTCCCCAGTACATCGTTGCCAAGAAGGATGCCATGATGACCCTCGATGACAGGAACATCAGTGAGATGTACAAGCAGGCCACCCAAATTAAGGGTAAGTGAAGCCCACTGAGTGATACTCGTGCGCCCAGTGACACCGCGAATTGCCTTCACTGAGGTGGTAAGAGGCTTCACAGATTGGCAAGCACCTAGTTTCAGCAGACGACGGAACTCGTCACCGCCTATGAGTTTGGTTCCTGAGCCACCGTCGGGGATGCAAACGTCGAGATCAACATCCTCGAAATCCTTATTCAACACGTTGTCCCATAGCTTGGCGCCG